>Ga0179593_1371186_pt1 | contig 16530 bp, 14 predicted proteins | sample CZODoug2_1_08_16_FD_185931 | JGI IMG/M metagenome (GOLD analysis project Ga0179593, IMG submission 185931) | Vadose zone soil fungal communities from Angelo Coast Range Reserve, California, USA - CZODoug2_1_08_16fungal (PacBio error correction) | ecosystem: Environmental > Terrestrial > Soil >... | reverse complement strand
GCTGGCGCGTTACCCATAACGAAGCGCCCGTCGATGCCCCTTTCCCATGGCCCTTTGCCTTATTCTCTAACCTGTATCCACCTTCCTCTCTTTTTCTCTGAGTTCTACCCCTCGCTGCACGCCTCCAAGACCCTCGGCCCGCAAACCTTGCCACTGGAGTCTGAGGAAGAAGACAGGCTGTTCTTCCCACGCCCCTACCACGGCCCGAAGGTTCACTCCCCCAATCCCACCACCACCCGAACCAGGTGCGCAATAGGCTGTTTTCCATCCGTACCGTGCTTCCCTCAGAATACCGCCACAGCGCGTCGCCTGCATCTGGTTGTGGGGGGGGGGGGGGGCCCTGTTTCTTTGGTCCCCCTTTCCACTCGCTTTTTCAAACTTTCGCGTCAATTTGGCGACTGTCTCCGCCTTCACTTCGATCTGACGCTTCTTTTGGGGAAAATTTGATATTACACGCCTGATACCTCCCAACCCCCTTTTTTTCTCCTTCACTATTCTCCCCTTTCTTTCCACTACTGTTTTTTTTCTCCTTGTTGGCAAGTTTGAGCGCAACTTCTGTCGAGGCAATGTCGATCGGGCTAAAGAGGACTTTTCTTCCTCTTTTCTCCCTTTTGTTCCCCCCCGAAATCTCACTTTCCCTCTTCTCCTTTCTCCCCACCCTACTCATTCGGTCTCAGCAGAAATGGAAACGGCTATGACGCCAGCTTCTCTTGCCAGCATGGTTCCGCGCAGCTGGCCGTCATTTCCTCCTCCCTTGTCTGTTTTTCTTATTCCCCAGGCCCAATGTTACGCGTCGCCGACATGTTATACTCTCAATCGTGAGTTTTTTGATTCCGCACCCCCCTGAAACCTTTCAACTTCCCCCCCCCTGACTATTTTTTTCCTACAAGGTTTCTGGCCCCGTCTCTCCCCCGCTCTCATTTGCGCGTCCCTATTTTACCCAACTTTCACATCGGAATTCCCGTCTTAACGCCTCAGGGCTTCTTATTCGTCCCATTTGACGCGCTCATGGCTTTGAACAAAGGGCGCCTGTTTCACGACACCCACTTCCCCTTGATCCATTGATGCAGACTGACTCCATCCACCCATCTCCTTTTTTTCGCTGGTCGTGATTTTCCCCATTCAAGATCTGCTGTCCGACTTATACGTGGGCGAGTTACCATTAGGCCAATCAAATCCTCCCCTGTCGGTTAGCTTTGCCTCCTAGCTTTCTTCCTTTCTTCCCCCTTGATTGTCCTGCACCCAACTCCATGGAGATTAATTTTCCCCCATCTCAATGCTCAATCCCCACTGCCGTGCGATTTTTTTCTGTTTTCCCTGTGCACCTTTCAGACCCCCACCGTCGTCCTTTTTCCTATTGTCCTTTTACCTACACTTCGTGTCTGCTACCAAAGCGTATGGAGTTATGTGCTGAATCTTCCTTCTTTGCCTCTGGAGCTTTCCCTTTTGGGTACACCGGTCTTTTTTTGGAAATCGCTTTCCCTTGTTGTTTCGGAAACACTGCTATCCTCTGGAGATATAGGATGTCGTTTTCCAGCTCCACACAACCCACGAAAAACTTGCCAGATTGTCTTCTTTTCCCTTAGCCTACTTATTTTCCCCCATATTGCTTTTCCTTAGCCGGCTGACCTCGGGCGTTCATGCGCTGCTGCTTGCCGCATTAGCATTTCGTTAGTAGTACATTCTTTTCCCTTCCCTAACTTTTGCTCGGAAAGCTTTATCCGCTTTATTTTCGCTTTTTTCCCCCCGCAGATGGGGATGTTCTCGCCATGGTGTGACGTGGGCCTTTTTTAGGAGATTTATTTGACTGTAAAGTTAAATCCCTCACCTTCCCTTTTCATGCCCCTTTCCGCTTGGTAGACTAAGTCTTGAATTTAAATCAGTGAGTTTTTTTTCTGGCCGGCGGCAAGTTTGAATCTGATAACTTAAATTTAACTTTTCCCCGGCACTACCATCCTCCGTTCTCTCCTGAATGTTGACCAGTTGATTCCCTTTTCGCGCTTGGCTAAACCTGTTTTGGATCTTTACCTCATGGGCGTACACCTACTTCTCTTCCCGCTCCGGATGGTATGTCCTCTATTTTTCCGTTGTTTTGCCCTACTTTCTTTCATATAGCTACCCCCCGCCTTTTTAAGATCCGCATATCTAAGGTCGTTGGGTACATACATGCCTTCCATCCATGGTATTTTTTCTTTCCCCCACCCTCCCTCCCACCACTCTCATCTTCTCCCAGTGTTTTTTTTGCGAGTTCTCGCTTAAGGCCTATTTTCGAGTGGAGAATTTTTCTCCACTCCACCTTCTTTGACTTAATTTCTTCCCCAGTCGTCCCCTTGATTTCGCGGCTCCTTCCTTTTTTGTCAAAGTGGCTCTGAGAGTCGTTGACCTCCGGGTCACCCACACAAACCTTCCTAGATACCATCCTGCTCTTCATCTCCTCTCGTGCGTAAAGCCCATTTTATCGGTTGCGGTTGATGAAGCCACCAAGGTGATGCACCACTAAGAACGAAACACGGATCACTTGTCAGCCGTCCTTGCCAGAGCTTTTTTTTTCCTTTTAGCACCCTTAACATTTCGCGTAAACCGCATTGCCGCGAAGCCGAATTACGCGGATGTATGCACACAGCGACTTCCTTTCACCCGTTTTCCCAGTTGTGTTGAATGTAAGTGTTTCGGATGAAAGCTGCATGAAATCTCTCGACCCCCTGACCCGTTTCTTTCTCCACACCATGGCTTTCCTCCCACATATAAACCTCGTCTGGGACCGTAGTCCAATAGCGGTTAGGTCGCGTCGTTGTTTTTTTTTAGTAGCCTCAATGTTCCTCCTAATCCCTGCCCTCTTACGGAAGCCGACGACCAACAGAACAGGGTCGCCCTCTCCACCACACGAACTCTCGCTCCCCCACCTCCCGCCCTTCCTCGTAGTAGAATGATCATCCGACAAGTTTTTTGTGGTTTTTGTGGGCGCCTGCTCTCCCCTCTGAAAGGGTTCTGACTAGTTCTCCCCCACAGAAGTTGCTCTTGACAGCCTTTTTCCCCCCCACACGCACGGAAAGCCCACCGCTCCACCAATCCAGAGGAAATCCTTCATGAGTTCAGAATTCACCCCTCTTCCATGCTGTTTTTTCTTGAAAATCCCGACGGTTCTTCCGAGCCCCTTAACAGCTTTTGCGTTGAAAATGCCGAAAAAAAATTGGCGCTTACCCCTTCCTTCGTGATTGATTCATTGACTGGTCCGGATCTCCATCTCCATGATTTTTTTCCAGACAACACAGGCGGAGACTTACGCTATAGCCGCAGTAACCTCCATGGGGATGGATGTGTAGTTCAATACTTTTCCCCCCCTTCAAATCTGCCCCCCCATTAGTTGAATAGGCTCCCCCTCCCTGTTTTTTTTTATGGTCCCCCTTTCCTAACAGACCCTCTCGCGCCCTTTCGAGTTTGTTTTCCTTCCCCCCTTTTGCCCATTCTCTTTTTTCCATGGGATAAAGAGTGAGTTCCCGTTGCATTTCTACCTTGTTTCTGATCTGGCAAGTCGCACTTGTTCCTTTATTCCTGGCTGGCTCCCTTTTTTGCTTCCCTTTCACTCCTTGACTTTTTCACTATCTCCGACTTTCGAACTTGAGTCAAAATTATTCCGTGTACGGGTTTTTTCTTAGTTCATGTGAAACCTGATTACTTTCCTCTCCCTCTAAACTGCCCCTCCGCTTCAGGTCTGTGACCGGACCACTAATGCCCACGCGCTACATCACGCTGAGTATTTAGTCGTCGTGAATTGCGGTCCTGTTTGCCTATGGATGACGTTTTTTTTTCACTCCCCCCCTTCTCTCCCCCTTTCCCCCTCCAGAACGCCGCTATCTTAACACGCTGATTTAACGTGACCCTCAGGGCTTGGCCATTTCCATTTATTCTTCGGTAGCCCCGAACGTTTTCCTTCTCTCTGGAGCTGGTCCCCCTTCTTTTTTCAAAAATGAGACTTTTCACGACTCCCCGAGCCAATATTTTCCTTCGAATCCCTTTGCTTGCGTTGGCATGTCTCCCCCTTTTCCCCCCAACCCTTCCCGTAATGGAAAGATCCCTATTTTGGACCCCCTCGACTTTTCTCGAGAGTGAGAGGCACTATGTTTCGGAGAGCTGTGTGTAGCCCACCCTTCAGGTCGTTCCTCTAGTGCCCCTAGGCGTCTGTTCCCGCATAAGTTGGTCCCCGCAAGTTGAAAGCGCGTTCAATTTCCCCCTTCCATCGGCCCATCTTTCTCCTACGCTTTTTGTCTTTTTTCTTTCAGTTTTGCTCCGGGGGTTCCCCCGACTGATGCCCCTCCGATGGCTGAGCCATGGTTGGAGGTTTTTTTTTTTTCTTCCTCGTTAACTTCGCGGTCCTTTTTCCGTTGATCCGGGTCCTTTCTTCTTGATGTCCTCTCAACGTCTGCTATTTCCTCCCCCCCATGTTTCTTCTTTTTCTCTTTTCTTGCTTGGCCCTGATTTCCCTCTCTTCTCCTAGCTTATAGAGATGAGCTTCATTTTGCTAAATCTGTGCTGCCGGAGGGGTTTGCAGGCCTGTGCTTGCTTCGTTTTGCGAACTTTCAAAAGAAAGGAACGCTATCTCCCCTTCCCCCTGACCCGTTTTGGTCGAGTTATGCTGTTCTTTGTTAACCATTTCGTTTCGAAGCCTCAGGCGGGCACCCTGCACGGTGCCGCAGTTCTTCTTCATTGGCGATAAGATCGAACCCTTCTTCCTCTCTTCTGACCAACTTTCCACTCCAGACTCTTTCCAAACCATTGCCCCTTCACTTCCGTTGTGTCGAGGACATCAGACAGGACTCCGTCCACCGCTTCCCCGCCCAGCCGTCCTTTCTTCGCCCCCACCCCTCCCCCCCCCCCCCCTTGACCAACCCCTTTCAAGCCCTAATTTTTTGTGCGCTAGAGTTGACCGCTCCCGCTCTCGCTACCACAGCCTCTGTGATGGCCCAGACCTTTTCTTTGGACTGCACTCCCGCTTTTTCACCCTTTCTTCTTTCAACCCATTCTTTTGCCTACTTACAGATAAGTTAACATGATCGTTACGCCTGACTTAATCGGGGCCTCACGCATCTTTTGCTCTCCTCCTATACGTCGCTTCCCCCCCCCACTCCCCTGGGAGTTCTTTCCCCTTCTCTTTGGTCCTGTGTTTTTTCTTTTCCTCCCCCCACTGTTAGAAATGTTCCCCCCGACTTTTCCCCCCAAAGCGCTCCTGTCGTACGCGTTTCCCGTTTTCCCCTCCCTCGTCGCCGATATGATTCCCTTAAGAATGTCCTCCCCCTCCTTTTGTCCATCCACGGTATGCTTCGCCCTGCTCGGTTCCTCGTGCATCCAGGTGAGGTCTGGCGTCTTGATGACTCTTTCCTGGCTGTGCTGAATCCTCCCTCCCCGCCCCAAACCCTTCCCCTCATTCTCTTTTGATCGATCTTCGAATATCTTCAATCTTGATTGCGCTGCAGAAGCGCAACCCCTGCAATCCTCTGTCTCTCTTGCGGTCTCTGACTTCCCCTTGAAAGTTTCCCCTCTTTTTCCACTCCGTCATCCTCTGAATTCATTGTACCCCCCCTTCTCCACGACCGTTCCCTTCATTCTTCAACTGATAGACACCCCTGACCTCTTTTTCCTTCCTTAGGAACCGAGGACTCCCCTCTTGTGTGATCAGAAAAGCTTGCAAAATTCAATCTTTTCAGGCTTTTTCCCCCTTTCTTTTGACTGAAGCCTACAACTTACACCCCGCGGAACATGGGAGAAGGGGGTGTGATATTCTGCCTTTGACAAAGACATTAGGAGGTTACGAGCTCTCCGTGAGGTCCCGTCTTTTCTTCCCCTTAGGAAACTCAACCAACCCTGTCGGTATGGACTGTGACTGCCGCAGAGTGTGGTTGGCAACAATCATGGAGAGGGATACCAAAGAATGACTTTACCTTCCTTCCCCCCCCCTCCCCCCTAAATTTTCCCTTTCCTCCTCCAACTTTTTCGTCCCTGGGGCCTTTGTGCAAGCGACCCAGTCGCGTTCCGAATTGCTCGGTCCCTTTTCTTTCCGTCCCCTTTAATCCCCCCCCCAAGCAGGTGTCCTTTAGGACGCGTTTTTTTTTTCTGTTGCATATTGGATTTTATTTCCTAGTGGGCATTACAGTGTGGTGTACCACTCTTTCCATCCCTTCCTGTTTTGTCGGAAAAAAACCTGGCTTTTCAAGCTTGGAGATATATGGAATGGGTCGTAACAGCTCACAAAACAACGACCACTTGACGCTCCCTAATAATAGAGATTTTACATTATTTACTAGCCCCTGATTTCCCTTTTGCAGTTTTTCTCCGTTACTCACCACATTTTTGTGGAGTTGGAGACATGTGCTTGTCGTCATCGCCGGTCGTTCTTCGTTCATTTCTGAAATCCCTCCCCCTAGCCTTCTTTTCCCTGCACCCTTTCCTCGCCCTTATTTTCTCCTTCAAGCAGATGTTTCATAGTTTCTCTGTCTGTGTTTATCGTTTCGGTGATGGACTGGCTCAGGGCAGCTTTTCCCCTCCCTCAATTCCATTTCTCATCCGCCTTTCAGCTAGTTTGTCGCCCCCCCTTGCATAACTCTGTGCTTATCTCGATTCGGTCAATGCTCGACCGTCCTTCTATGTTCATGTCCCACGAACGTGCGCGCCTGCCGACCAGTTGATTCTTTTTACCTTTCTTCTTTTCCCCCCCCCTTTTTTTAATCGACGAAACTTTTTTTTCTCACTCTGTCCTTTCCTGCCAGCGGTGACTTCTTTTGCCGGTAAGGTCCGTTCTTTGCTTTTAATTTGTGGTGACCTATTTCATCTTCCTTTTCTCCCCCTGGCTTTCTCCTTCCTCATGCTTTCCCTACTCGTTCGACACTTTTCACTACATTTCTAATGGTTTGGTTACTTTCAACCCCCCGCTTTTTTTTTTTTTTTACACACCCTTTCGATTTTTTTTTTTTTTTTTTCTCTTTCCTCCTTTCCTTTTTTTGTTTTCAGACGCTATCCCTCCTCGGGTGTTTCCTTAGTTGAGACTAGCCACTACCTCTTTCCGGCCATGTTCCCTTTACCACGTAGATCTGGCGGATCTCCGGCGAGTTTTTCTCTCGATGACAAAAGAGGTTCCCCACACCCAGTACATCCTTCTTTCATACACTGGCATACTTCCTTCGACCTGCGTACCTCTTCCCCTCTGTATCTGTTCCCGTCTCGATCCCCAAAAACCCCTTTATCAGGTTCCTCCCTCAACCCACGACTCCCTTGGGTTTGGCCTTCCAGCGCGGTCAAGGTAAAATATTTATTTTATTTTTAATCTTCGATCAACGCCGGCCCGACCCCTGAAGGAGCCTGATCCTATCCGGAACCAGAGCGTTAGTTCTGAACAAAAGCTCTCAGGCTTTCTGCATGTTCCGGTTCGGATTTTCACTTTTTTCTCCCTTCCAATTCCCTACCCCCCCCCTTTTCTACCCATCAGAGTCCCACACCCCCCTTGTTCGAGAGACCTTTCCGGAGGGTATAGTTCCCAATAGCGGTTCCTAGACGTTTGTCTTAGTTTTTTGCTCTATCTGGACCTTTTTCAATCCCGTGACCACCCCAGTAGCTGACTTCCCTCATTCCCCTCGGCGCCATTCCCTCTCGTTTCTCCTTCTAAAGGCACCTCATCTTAGATCCCCCCCCCACGGAACCCACCTGCGATTAGAACTTACAGCGAAAGTTTAGGTTTTTTTTCTCCTTTGAGACCTCTCTCCCACGGAAAGGGTGCAGTCTTTCCGAGTATTTTACCCAAAACAGAGTGCTTGACTGCCATTTAACCACACAAGTCTGCTCTCCCCAACTGATTTCCCACCTTACCCCCCCATAGGCACATCAGTCGTTTTGCTTACTCCCCCACAAAATAATGCTGTCTGTAATGCCTTTTTTCAATACTTAGAAGTGGACTTGTTATCTTCGAACAGCGATGTTTCGACTGATGTTCCCACCGGCCCACATGGTCCTCCCTCCCCTTCCTTTCTTTCTGAGGAATTGCCCCGGCATCTCCCCCTATCAATTTCCCAAATGTTTTGGGAAAATGCGGCAGCGTCGCTTCTCTCCGCGCAACATCATTGGTGGTTTATTTCCTAATTTCCAAGTTAATCTCCCCTTTTTCCAGGCTTGCCTCTTAGACAAACTCATGTTTCTTCGCTGGGTCCCCCCTTTAACTTCTATCAAGCCCCCTCTTCTCCATGTTCGTTTTGTGTTGTAAGTGAGTGCAAGTCTCCTTCACTTTTTCGTCTCATCCCCCCCCCTCTAGTTTCAGTTTTTCCGGCCCTTTCGACTGGCATTCGCTGCGTTCTATGGCTTAATTAATGCCTCCTTTCTGGTTGCTTACCCAGTTTCAATCATGCCTTTGACGCTTCGATGTCGAATTTTTTCGTCAAATATGCCCGCGTTTTTCTAGGCCCCCGTCTCCCCCTACACGAGTCCCGAACCAGATCGTGACCCCTCTTTTTTCCTTTTGTTCTTCCCCTCATTTTTTTTTGACCACTCTCCCAACAGATTTAAGAGGTATTATTACCCAAATACTTCTTTTTTTTTTTCCTGGTCCGTTTTTTGGTATGATACTTTTTCTCACACAAGGATTGGACCTCTCTCACCCCCCCGGCGCCCCTCGCTCTTCACGATGATACGCTGGACCCCCTTTTTTTTTTGAGCATTAGCCCCTTCTTTAGTTGCCGTGAATCATCTCAGCTCGTAGTCTTTTTCAACATTATCCTCCTCATCAGCGAACCTTCTTTCCTGTCTTAAAATCTTTCCCCCATTGATTAATCTTTTTTACTTTCTCACCCCCAAGTGGCCACCATCATCTGGCACATCCTCTTTGAAGCACGTTAGACTAGACATCTGGCTTTCGACCAAGCTTTTAGAAGATTTTATAGCCTTACAAAAGAATCGCGCGTAAGCTCCTCAGTTTTCTGGGCGGAGGTTCAGTCGAACTTTTTGTCCTTCCTCCTTTTGTCACCCTCCCTTCAATTACCCACCTAAAAGGTATGTCAACCTTAGGAGATTTGGTAAGGAGTATTTTTTTAGTTTAAAAGATATTTTAGACACCTTTCTTGGATGAAGAATGGGTTTCTTTTTTGTTTTTTTTCTTTTCGTTTAAGCACTGGGGGGTTCTTCTGATTTGTTTCCCTTCTTTTTCCTTATTATCTCTCCCCTCTCCCCGTCTTGAAGTCACCCCCGTTCTTGGCCATTGTTATTGATTTTTTCAAGAGCACGTTTTTCTACGTGACAAGATCTAGCGTAATTCTTCCAAGCTGGTCAAGGGGATTTGCAGTTAAACGCCTCCTTCTTTTCTTTTTTTCCCTTCCCAAATGTGCACAGACCAGGCCAGCATATTTTCCCCCCTACTACGTTGGGTTGAGTATGAGCTTTCTTGTTCCTTTTCCCAAGTTCGACAACTCAGTCGCCCGTTGCTGTCCAAACTACCTCTGTGAAGCCAGCTGCAGCCATTTTTTTCATCTTCGATTATCTGCCTTCTCCTTTTCTGCCAATACGAATGCATTTTCCCCAACACTTATGGCCAATCTTTTTTGCCGAGAAAGGTGACGTTTTACAGACAGAATATGTCGTCAATCCGTCCCACGGTCAGCATGCTTTCTTATTTAAACACCTTCCCACCCCCCCCTGCCAAAAGGTTATCCCCTCCCTTGATGCGGCCCTCGTAGGGGAGCAGCCTCTCCGCCCCAAGCTTTCTTGTATCCAGGGACCTTTGTCTTTTCACTTTGCCAAGAGTCTTTTTTCCCCCTATTCTTCCCCATGTTACCTTCTCTACCTGAAACAATACTGTCCCCCATCACTTGAGCTGATACCTGCTCATTTTGTTTTGTTTTTTTTTTTGTGGGTTGGGGGCTATCCCACTCTAACGCAACACGTTTGGCCAGCTAGAATTTCGACTCTCTTCCCCGAGTTTATTTGCCCCTTTCGTTGGGACATCCACCTGCGTCTAGCAATGTCGAGTATTGCCACTCCTGGACCCCTTTTTTCCCCTTTCCATGGATTTGTCTCTCCCCTTTTGTTCCCCGCCAAGCTACCTCTCCCCTATGGGGTTTTTTCTTTTTTTAAGGACCTACGCCGGCTCCCCCTGAAGAATGCACCTTTCCTTACTTAGACCCTTTCCTTTTACTTTTCGTTATAAGTACTGGCCTCATCGCTGGTTGGGTTCTCCTGGTCTGGAGAACGTACAATACGGCAAATTCCCTCCTTCTAACCTTAGCTCTCTTTCCCTAATACATATTCTTTTAAATAGTTGATGTCGCGCTCGAATTTTCACCGGCAACCCTAAAATACTTGTCCCCCGATCTGTTTTTTCTTACCAGTCAAGGGTTCTCCTGTAGGCCCCCTTCGTTCCTGACTAAGTCCCCTTCTTCCCATAGTTTTTTAAGATCACAGGCCTTAAATTCTTTCTCCAACAGACGTCGTCTTCTTAGGAACAGAGACGCGCAGATTTTGGCCTTTTCATACCCTGGGCATTTGCTGGCCTCCCAAACATTACCTACTTTCTTGCTTCTTTCCCTTGAATTGACGACTGCAATTTACACCATCGTGAAAACTGTTTCGCTTGTTAGTTTCCCTTTCCCCTGACTTTTAATCCCTGTTTTTGGCCCTCGCACTGATACTTGAGTTTCACACTGCCCTATTTGTTGCCATAACCCCATCCTCCCCCATGTCCGTTTTTTTTCTAGAGTCCTTCTTTTGCTTTTCCGACAGAGTCTTTCCTGCCCCAACCACACCCCCCCCCCCCCCCCCCCACCATCATTGATGATATGAAGCCTGCTTGTATGACTCCACCCCCACTGTTTTCCTTTCGCCATTTTTTAGGTTTTGCCCCTGTTCCTCTCAAACAATTAGCTGGTACTCCCTATTCTTCTTTTGAAGTCACTTACGAGTTCTGTCCCTTTTTATCTTCACAAAGCTATGTGTGAATGTGTTTTCCGCTCGGATTTTTGCCTGGATTGTGCAGCGTTGGGATAATTTACATTCGTGTTGTGAGATCTTAGCGGTCCCTTATTGGTTTTTCTTCTTCCCCGGACTTTTTTCTTGAATCCCCTTTCTCTTAATGGATTTTCTCCAGCTCACCAACCCGAACGACCTTTTTTGCTAGTCGAAACACAATCTTCAATTTCGTTTTACTTTCGCGTCCCTTTTTCCTTGATCGTCGAACATATGTGCGTCATTTTAGAAAATTGTGATTTTTCCCTCTTCCTTTTCTCGTTTACGGCTATTGCACCCCCATTTCTTCTACCCTCCCCCCCTGCCTGAAACCTCTTTCCCCTAGAAGGGGGATAGTTTTTCGCCATGTGTTTTCCGTCGCGGCTTTTTCGGAGAACTTTCTTTGCCTGGCATTTGTCATCCTCACTTTCCATTTCGAAGCAGTCATGGTAGAGTTTTTGCCTCTTGAAGGTTCCTCCCTCTGAGTGACCCCTCTGCGTTGATCGCTCCGTTTTCCTGACGACCCTGCTGAGAGCCCTTGACCCGTTTCCGTCCTGGTTTCCTTCTTTCCCAATGGTTTGTGATCCCCAGCCGTCCCTTCCCCCCCTGTGCGGTTTACCTCCCTTCCTAAGGCGTATGCCGAGCCTGGTCTCCTATACGGCTTTAATTGTGTGGGGACATTTCCTCCATATTTTTCCCCTCTCCTTTCCGTCTCCAATCAATATACGTGTCAGTTCATGGTACCCATGGGATTCATACCTGGTAGTGTCTCTTTTCTCCCCTCTTCCCCCCCGGACAAGTATCTTCCCTTCTTTGTTGTTGTTGCGAGAGATAGGTTTGTTTGTACTATTTTTTCCTTCCTTACTTCCCCCCTTCTATCATTTCTCACCATTCGGCAACTTCTCTCTTTCTTCCCTTAGATCCCCGGTTCCGCTTCTCTGATGAAATATAGGTCACCCCCACCATTCCCATCCAGATATATCATCCCCTTTCTTCTCGTACCTCCTAAGTCGACTGGTAATGCCCCATTCGGGATCCGGTTGGGCCTACTCCTACAAAGCCTTCCCTCCCCACGGACCTCAACTGTCATCAGGTTTTTCTATGGTGTATCGCCAGAGACTTCAGTCAGAGATAAACTCCTTCCGACTAAGTCCCCGAATTCTACGCCGGAGTATGCCCCCTTCTTTATTCTACCCCAATTCGACCTTCTTGCCCGTTCTTTACGTTTCGTATTCACATCGGCCCTTCCCTCCCATTGTCTTCCCCCTACCCCCAAAACGGGGAATGTTAATGAGACCCCCCCCCCTTTCCCGCGAACTATCCCTCGTGCTATCGTCGACCCAGGCGAGGCCGGTCTCTTTTCCTTTCTGTTTAGTTATGGAATGACCACCTGAAGCCGACCCAGTACCGGCGATCTTGTCTCGAAGCACGCTTTCGCTGACTGCCCAGCGTTTTTTCTCCTCAAGGCCACAACCATCTCTCGTAACCTCTTAAATCCGAGTCCGTAGAATTCCCCGCGACACCTTCGGTGTTTGTGTGATTGTCGTACCATCCTTTCTCCCCTCTCCCTTGTCCACTCCTTTACCAACCCCCTCAAGTGCAGGTCTTGCCATCCCCCCCACCCCAAGAACTTTCAATCCCCCCCAACGCTTATACCTCAAGATGCCACCCCCCTTTTACTCCTTCCTCCCCCCTTCCCCCCTCTACGAACAGTGGACTCTTTTGGCACCTTTACTTCCTCCAGCAAATCTTCTTGAAACAGCGTTTTTTTTCCCCTTTTTCCCCCCCCGACCCAAAACAATGGCTCCCAAAGTGAGGTCTGAGGCATTGGACTCCTTCGATAACCTCTCCATGTGGTTGGCCAAGCCCACTCTGCGCACACTAGCTCTTACTGGCAAGTACCACCCGTTGTGGTTCTTTTATGGCATAATGGGTCCCCTCCTATTGAACCCCCCTTTCTCTTTAGTATCCCGTCCTAATTGTCTGATGAGATGGGTCAACGGAGATATTACCACGCCACTTCGCGCCTTTTAGACGTTTTTTATTGTCTTTTTGGAAGTACCTGTCAATCCAGGGATTCATACTGGTAACCCTCTCTTCCTTTGGTTTGTGCATGCGCCCTTTCGGCATTTCTCTGCGCTTGGCATTACTGAAGACTCCGGTTGTCTTTGATTTGTAATCCAATTCCCTTTTTTGAAAGATGCTCGGTCTCCGTTTTAGTCCACTTCTTTTTCTTCCCCTCCTAGTTTTTTTAGGAACCTCGACCTGGAATGGGACGAATCCCCCTCTTCGACCAGCTTTTTTTGACGTTAAAAAAATTCATGACCTATCATTTTCCCTCTTAAGAGTTTTCCCTCTTGTCTCGAGAATGCTTTTCTTTTTTCGGTGGCAGCGCACGAACAGGAGAAGCTCCATAAAGAGTCCCTTCTTTTTATGCTTCACCTTTATCCCCGATCGAACATCAGGGATGGTGCGCATCTCTCATTCTTTGAGGCCCCTCATTTTTCCTTCCCCATTTCCAGAAGAGGAGCTTCTCCTTTTTGTTTCACACATGACGCAGTACGAGCCCATATTTCCGCTTGCCATAGAACTCTAATTCTCTCCTTTTGGATGTCTTTCACCTTTTTCCCCCTCGCTGGCACGAATACAGAGTTTTTAACAGGTAGACGATTGAGAGCGACACCTCTTTTTCTTTGCCTCCGGTGATAGCCCCTCTGAAGCGGCCGTTCAGTCTCCCTCCTTTCACACACCAGTTTATTTCCTTGAAACCAGTTTGGACAGTCTGCAAGTTGAAAACACGTTTGTACCATTCCCCTACTGTCGAGGCCATCAGCGGAGATTTTTTTCCGGCGGGAGGTCGGCGGTCGATTATCTGATGGCTAAAGTCCTGAGTTTGATTCTTTGTTGGGTTTTTGGAGGGGGCTTTTCTTTAAACGCCTCCTTTGAATTTGAAGAGGGGCGTTGGCCTTCTTTATTCCTTTCCATAGGCAGGCAGCCATGCTTTTTTGCTCTTTTTGTTTTGTGGCATCTATTTTTTTACTAGATTGAGAAGCTCATAGTAGCTTGATGAAAATGGGCTAACTCTTTGATGCCCCCCCGTTCCCAGGAATGTTTCCTCCTCTGAGGTCTTCGTTTCTGCTGGGTACACCGGCCCGCATTTCTCTTACTTCCCCCCCCCTTTGTTGTTTTTGTGCTCTCTTGAATTGTGTAACCCGTTTAGAACCCTGAAGAACTCCCCCAATTCGTTGCTTCCCTTACCCCTCCCGGTTGCCACTTCGCCCTTGGCTCTCAATCTCTTTTATCGTTCGTCATTCTTATTAACCACCCTCGAACGCAGAAACCTCTGTGCCTCCAAATTTAGGCAACTCTTCCTTTTTTACTTTTGGGGAATCCCTTTCGACATTTCCCGATGTCGACACTACCCTTGGGGGTTAACCAAGCTGTCTTCTCACCACCAAGCCCCTTCCAACCCCAATTTGCTTCCCCTCTTTTTTCGCATCGTAGGTGTCCAAAGCCTCATTCCTCCTGTACCCCCCTCCCTATTGGATTGCCACTCCCTTTCTTATGGACAAGCGCTTTTTAACTTTGGGCCGGTTCAACTCTGGCGACGCCTCCTCACCTCACCCCTCTGATTCTAAGAAGTCTCATTTATTTGTTCCCTACGCGCTCCCCGTCACACAGCGGTGTGTTCCTGTTACCGTCGCTCCAACTCGGATGCGTGCCCGGCCGTGTTTCCCTTTGAGACTGCCAACCCTGCTTTATCACACCTTTCCTTCTCGGTCCCCCCCTACCGGAAATCCTTGACGTCTGTTTCCTTTTTTCTAACGTTTTGGACAGCCTCCCCCTCCTTACGCCTGTGAAGGCGCTACGTGGTCATAACCGAAAGAATGAAAGTTCCTCCTCCCCTCCCGGACGTTTTTTATCGTTTTTCCGCATGTGAAGAGGCGTTGTTGATTACGCTTCCATCCGGGTTTTTTTCCTGAGTCATCCCCCGTCACCATTACCGCATTCTCCTCGACGTGACGATGGTCGAATTTCACTCGTTTTTTCTCGCGGAATTGCATGCCCTCCCCAACTGACACTCCCTTTTTTTCTCCATCTGTGCTTCGTGACCAGTAGGTTGACAGTTCCTAGACCCCCCCCGTTCGTCTTTCCTGAATTTCCCCTTTGTTGACGACACCTTTCGATTCCTCCTTTCCCAACGGCCTTCTTGCACCTGCCACAAACCATCAATTGCTCTTCCTTAGGACCGCGGCCCGCCAGGTTCCTTTTTCCCCGCTTCCCTGCCATTGCGCCTGCACCGCAACCCCCCTTTTTCTCCTTCTTTTCCGTGAATTGTCCGATGCACCTGCCACATTCACCCCGTCTTGTGCTCGGAGGGGGATAGCTTTCAACCCCCCAGAAATGATGTTTCCTGATGAAGATCCTTTTTTCCTCTTTCTGCCATTAGGCCAAAAACACCTCCCCACATTTTGGTTGCTCTTTGTAACGAGATAGTCGTGTGTGACTTCTCCCTCTTGGTTTGTCCCCACCATCATTACGATATGTACTGCATAGATTGTCACGCATCAATCAATAAACTACTTGTTGCCTGATCTCTTTTTGGTATGTGTTCAATGTTACCTCTCACACAACGTCCCTCATTTCCTCCGATTCTGTCCTTTTAAGGAACATTGCTCTTTTCTTCCCCCCTGCCTTACCCTCGTATTTGAAGTTGCTTATCCGTTTTTGTTGCCTCGTCTGTCATTGCAGCGTTGTTTTCTCTTTTCCCATTGTTGGGGTGCATATCCTTCAATCGGCACTTTTTTATCCAACCTATCCCTTCTCGTTTGTGGATATAGGATTTTCGCCCCCATCCACAAAACAAGAACTCCAACGCCTTGATCAGTAGATCGTCCTCTTCTTTTCTTTTCTTCTGAGAGCACAGGTTGACTGGTGAGACGTTGATCCCCCTCTTCGTTCCTTTTTTTGCGCCCTCGTTCGTGCAGGGCATCTCCTCCCTTCGGTCGTCAATTTCGGCTTCCTCCGTCACCCGAGAGCCTTCCTCATCAAGAATATTTTTCCCGCTTTCCCACTCCCCTAATTTTTCTCGTTCCTAGCAATTTTTGTTTCTGTGGAGGGCCTTTGTATTATGATTTCTTGAATGTTTTTTCGTTTTCAACTTCCCCCTTGAACTTAGAGGCCTTGTCGATTTGGCTCTCCCCGTACCGGTGACATAACTCGGCGTCATCTCTGATCGCGTTCCCCTTCTTTATTCGAATACCTTCCTGGCTTCCCCGAAACCCTTCTCCGTGAATCTTCCTAAAGTTTTCTTCGTTTCGTTCTGCTGTGCTAACCTGTTTTTGCGTCCTCTTTTTTCCCTTCTTCCCATGTGGTTTACTTTCTTTATTTTTCTTCTATAGGTAAGGGCTGAAGATCATAGGGCGGGTACGTTTGTTTCCCCGGCTCGCATCTCTGCGCACAGGGCTCGTCCGGAAGGAGCGATCTCTAGTGTCGAGGTACTAATTCCTTCATTTTTTCTCGTGCCTCTTCCCCATCCCTTAAAAAACTATACCCGGC
>Ga0179593_1295780_pt1 | contig 16530 bp, 21 predicted proteins | sample CZODoug2_1_08_16_FD_185931 | JGI IMG/M metagenome (GOLD analysis project Ga0179593, IMG submission 185931) | Vadose zone soil fungal communities from Angelo Coast Range Reserve, California, USA - CZODoug2_1_08_16fungal (PacBio error correction) | ecosystem: Environmental > Terrestrial > Soil >... | reverse complement strand
CTCCATTGCCCGCCCCTGGGGTGTCCCCCCTCAATGGCTTGTTAACGGGTTTCCCCCCTATAAAACTATTCCGTTGACCCCTTGCAACTCTTCTTGGAGCTCTATTTCATACGCCCCAATGTGTTGTCCGGTGCGAAATGTGTTGGGAGCCTTATACCCCTAAGTGCCTTCGACCGATGGTGAGATTCGCGAAATTGTCCCGCGGTTACATTCTCTTGCGGGGCCGGATTTTTCTTCCCCCCCCCCTCTGTCCCTTCTTTTTCCGATCGGCTAGCTTGGACCCTTACCAGCTCACTGCTTCCTCGCTGACCAGGCCAGATCGGAATTTCCTTTTACCCATTCTTTTTTCCCCTTTTGGTAGTCAGGTTACCAGCACGTAGGGTTGCTGTTTGGCATTCACCAGTCCCCTTTTACCGACGACATCGCGATTGCCCGTGCTGCGTGACTTTTCAGCAGATTTTTTTTACTTCTTTCCCTGCACAATTTTCCGCGCTCCCTCGGGGTTGTGGAATGGCCCCTAGTGATAGTTCTCTTCTGCAATTCTTCCTATTCGGATGAAGATTCCCTATTTTTTCCGATTCACTTCTACTCCCGTGCGATCAGAAATGATTCTTCTTTTAGTCAGCTGACTTTTCGCGAATCCTTCCTTGATGGCCGGCCCTTGGTACCCGGAAAAGCCCCCCCCGCCCTAACGGCGTTTGACCCGGTTTGAAATCCCACAGTTCGTCCAACCTTGTGTAACCTGACGCGAAAATTTTTCCTTTTCTCCTATTCCTACCTTTTTTTCCCTGCCCGTTCCAGGATGCAAACATTTGCTTTCTCTTTTTTAGTGTTCCCTCCATGTCCGCCTGCACTTCTAAAGTGTTCAGTTTGGTCATAAACCAAGTCCGTGTTGAAGCTAACTTTCGTCTCCTTTTCTTCCCTTTTACATATTCCCCGCCAAGGGGAAAGTACTTACCTCCTTCTCCTTCCGGTCTCTCCCCTTCCTAGTTATGGTCCCCCTCCATTATTATACTTGCACGTGACTCGATGGGCCCTTTCTTTTTCTGCCCTAGCCTCCCCTTCCCTCCGTGGAAAGACCTCCTTATTTACCTGCCTTTAGCCTTTTGGCCAACCGCCAATACGTTACCGTACTACTGTCGTTTTCCCCCTTCTTTCCCGTCTTTCCTCCCGGTCAATCTGTCCCCATTCCAAATACCATCCCGCTCTGTGATCCTATCTCGTCAACCGTACGATGTCGGTACCTGTTTTCCTTTTTCCTCTCCCTCGTACTTTTCCTTCGGTATGATCTGGAATGGTTCGGGTACACACACTAGCATGTCCCCTTCTCCGCCCTCGATTTTAAGGCCCCCTGGCAGACTAAGCTTGGGCAAACTTCCCACGTTTTCCCCCGTGGTTCATCCACTGCACTTCCTCCCGTTTAGTCTCTCTTTGAGAAAAATTTTTTTGTTGCGATCTTTTTTGCGCTCGTTACCACCCCCCCCCTTGCCCCATTCCCCACCAGCACAATGGGACTGCGATTTTTTCCCCCGCTCCCCAGACCCGGTCGAAGTGTAACAGTAGCGCTTTCAGTGCGGCTAAGTTGGAGAACACGATACCCTACGCTCCTCTCTTCCTTTTTTTTCATCCTCTTTTCTAGTCTCTAGCTGTTGTTTTTTGCTTCGTCTAGGGCCGTCCCCCCCCCGGTAGCTCACTAACTTCCGTCTTTCGCTTCTGAACTTATAAGAGTGGAGGCCTCTGCCTCCCTTTCCCCCGCTGTGTCGGCTTTTTTTTTCTTTCGTGTTTGGGGGATTTTTTTTTTTCAGCCCTGCACGTACCACCCGTTCTTTTCGCAACAACCTCCACTGATAGCTCAACGGAGCGTTGAAGTGGCTGACGTTCCCAGTTTTCCTTTTTTCCCCCTCCTTTCCACCCCTTTCCTTTTTTTAATAAGATTATTTCCTCCGTGCACGCTCTTAGTGTTGACCCCCCCTACGAAACATTCAAGCATCGATTCACCTACGAGTTTTCCCACCCCTCCGTTTTCCCCGTTATCGGTATTTTCGATCTTTCTTTACGGGCGTGTGTAAGTGGTCTTTTGGTCGGTCCCGTTCCCCCCCACTCAGCCTGAGTATTCCAGTCCGTTTTCCGGTCTCTTCCACAAGCTTTCTCCCTGTACGTAGTTTTATTCGTTTTAGCCCACACTTCCCCCCTCCACGGCGCGAGGGTGGTTCCCGTTTTTCCCTCCCCAGTCTTCGTTAGGATAGTGTCTCACCTCTCCTGAGGCCAGCGCGTACCCTTGTCCCTTTATTGGCAATAAATGTTTTAGTTTCCCACTGGGCTTTTTTTCTCATCCTTCCAGGACTCCTCCTTTTCCTTCTTTTTTTAACCTAGTTTGCCCACCTACCCTCCCTCCTTTTCCGAAAATTAGTCTTCTGATGGATGTTTTGTGTCAACAAAATGAAAACATTCCTGTCCTTTTTCCAGGCTTTCCCCTTTTTCTGCACCTCGACCTAACAACATTCAAGCCCCAGGACCCACTTGTGTTCGGTCCCCACTTTAGTACTCTTCTGCCTGCCCTACTTGCGCCGCACTTCTAACCCCTTGGCCGAACGTTTTCTTTTTTTCCCCACAACCGCGTCCCCCCCCCCCCCCCCCCTCGCCATTTAGGGATAGTGACTGACCTCTGAGGCCTTCTGAGTACACTTTTGTCCGGGGGCCAAGACTTCCATGGAGCTTCACCTGTCGAGCTTTTAATTCACCCTCCCCCTCGGTTCTGATCCCTCCCTTCTTCCCTTGATTCTTAAATTCGTCTGGGCGTCTACTGAATCTGTGACGAATTGACCTACGTTTCTCTCCCTCTCCTCAAGGTGCGCTTTTTTTCCCATCCGCCCCAGATGCTGATAATTCACAGATGACGTTCCCAGAAACGCCTTCTGTCCGTCCGTGTCTTTTCTTTGCATGCCAACCTAACAAACCGCTTGGAACCCCCCCCACAACGAGTTTCCTCCTATCAAGACCAGATTTTTCATTTCTTGCGCTTTTCACGCTTGAATTGATGAATGGCATTCCCTCTTTGCTTCCCCCCCCTATGACCTGGGACCCCTTATGTTCCCTAAGAAGTCGCCGGCAAAACCGAGCCCCTCGCCAGACCGCGGGCAAGATGCTCGTTAATGACCCATCCTTTCCCTCTTTTTTCCCCCCTTCCCTTCCTTCTGGGGACCCAACCAACTGATTGGCCCCCTACACCTTTGCTTCCTCATCTCCGTGCAGTCCCTCGAGTTTGACGTTTAATGTTGCCACTTGCTTTTTTGATTTTTTTTTTTTCCCACAGGTCGCGTTGAGTTGGGTTAACCCTACCCACATGTTTTGCATATTGGCATTTGACTCTCCTTTTTCAACATTAATTTTTGTTTGTCCTGCTCTTTCCATTCCCTCTTCCCGGGCGTGGTTCCCCACTCAATCGGGCGGCACTGGGTACCCCGTTAGCATCCCCCCAACTTCTTTTTCCCCACCCCTTTCCCCCCAACTTTTCTGGCTTTTGAACCAAAAAAAGGTTTTTTTCATTTCCCTCCCTCCCAATTTTATTTCTCTCTTTTTTGTCCCCCCCCGGTGGCGCCATAGCAAGTTGCCCCCCTCCCTCCCACCTCTTTTTTTTTAGATGGCTCGTTTCCTGGCTTCTTTGTATTCCCCCCCCGGTTTCGTTCTGCTTTTCCCCCCTGACCATCTTTTCTCCGATTGTCGTTGCTTCCCCTTCCGTCCAATTGCTCAAGAGGCATATCGACTTGTAACCCCTCCTATCCAGCACATCTTTCTTTGAGCCAATGCGGCCTTCGCTTGGGCCCTTCCTCATTCGTGGTGTTGTTTTCCTTCCCCCCCAATCCACAACGGAAATCAGTTCGATGTTCGGCTTCAGTTGATTCGTCTATTATGGATTCTCGCCCCGTTTCTCTGATTCTCAGGTGAGTCGAGGTCATCTGCAATTATCCTCATCTCGTGTTTTTCTCCTCCTCCGTGGCCCTCCTCTTACCGATGTCCCAGTGCGTTTGAGGGAACTATCCTGTTCTTCATCCCTGTTCCTTATTGACACGTCCCTTGTTTTTGTTCGACTTCCCCCCTCCCCCCCTGCCAGTCCTACAGGCCCCTCTTACTGGCCCGCGGGTTTTTTACCCCAAGGCAAAACGGTTGATTGCCCTTACTTCGTACATTTCTTTCCTTCTTTCTTTCCTACGTTTCATAAACAAGATGGTTATTTTTGAAGCCCCCCCTTGTTCCCCTTTGCCGCCCCTCTTCCTTTTGTTTGCCCCTCCCCAATCTGAATTCGCACAATTTTTCATTTTTTGTCCGCAAACACTTCCCTTCTGAATGCCAAACTTTTGGCGACGGTCTTGTCTTTTACCTAGTGCCCGCCCCACTTTACAGTTTATTCCTGTACTGAGCCCAGATAACTTTTATTTAACCATTCCTTAAGATCTTTTTCCCCCCCGTGCATCGTTGTGGCCTTTTCTCGTGTATTTCCCGCCGCCCCCATCAATACTTTAGGTAACCGCCCCCCCCCTTTCTTTCACTGAGAGTTCTTTTCCCCCGCTACGTCTAACGATCGCAAAGATTGGAATCATTTTCCCCGGCTTTTCCACCGTTACTAAGAGTTGAGGGTTTCAATTGAAAGACCCCCTCTCCTCTTTCTGGCATCTCTCCGGTGGACCCCTTTCCTCACCTGAGCTTTTAATTCTCTCTTCCTTCCTCGTAATTGGATAGGATCTCTTCAGGATGTTTCGTTCAAACCACTTAGCGTTGCCCCCACCCCCACGGATTTTCCCCTCTCTCATGGTCCCTGTCACTATAAAGTTTGAAGAGTTACGTCGGAAAAGTTAAGTTTTCATTACCGGCACTTCTCCTTTGAGTCCCTTTCCCTTTCTCACACACAAACCAGGTTTCGATTCTCACTGTATGACGTTAGTCATCTTCCCCCCCCCTGACACTCACCCTCTCCACCCCAACGTTCTCCGGTTAGCATTCAAATCTTCTTCCTTTCCCCATTTTCTTTTTTTGTCCATTTAGTTGTTTTGGAGAAGTGGCTCCATTTTGATTCCTTTCTCCTCAGTTTATACTTTTTTTCCTTTCAATACCCTTGTTTTTTTTTTATCTCTTCTGTTATGTTTAGACAGGAGACGCAAACCACTTCCCCATCTCCTCTATACTTTTTTCCCCCACCTGAACGAGGTGAAGTGATCCTCTCCTCCAATTTTTGCGAGTTGCTGCTGTGGATGTTTTTGGGTGGGTGTTCTTCCTCCCCTGAAGTAACCAGTACGAAAAAAATTTGGATAAATGATGCTTCCCCTTTCTTTTGGACAGTGATTCCCCTTTCCCTTGGTCCAGTTTTAGGGCCCCTTTACTGTAGCTTTCCTTTTGTCATTCCTCCATTTCTTGTCCAACAGATTTTCCTTCCACCCATTCCATCTCCCCCTGTCCTTCACAATTACGATTCCTCTACCCCCCCCTTCAGGTTGACCTTCCTTTTCCCCTGTTTCCTCTCCTTCTCCCCCCCTTGAGCGGGGTCGGTCCTGAATTCAAAAAATAGGATGGGTACCTTTTCTATCCCCCTTTTTCCCTGTATTCTTCCCCATCGGTTTCTTTTCCGAGGTTGTTAGAGGGTTTAGTTGGGAACCAAACCCCTTTCTCCTTTCCCTCCCCGCGGTCTTTTTCTTTTCCTTACCGTAGGTGTATGTACATCCCAATCCGGAGGTACCAGCCGTTTCATCCAGTATCCTCCTTGAGTTCCCACTCCCCCTTTAGGTGTCGACCTCTTAGGACTCGTTTCCTCCTTCCCCACTTTTTTATGGTCAATTTCTTTTTTTCCCCTCCAACCTTCCTGGTCCCGGTCAGAAAGTGGCTTCGTCTTGACTTTTCACACTGACCCCCTTCTCTTCGTGCAGGATGAACCTTGAAATGTCGCAACAATTTTCCCCCCTAAAGGTTCCTGTTTCTTACCCTTATTTTCATTGTTCGGAACAATTTTATTTCTTTTCCTCCCAGGTTTTTTTCACTTTTGTATTCACCCCCCAAAGTCGTTCCAATATTAGGCTACGAGCCCTTTCTTCTATATCCCCTTTCGTTTCCTCATATTCGATAACCGTTATCTGTTCCGAAACTCCAACCCCTTTTTTGTTAATCTAGAGTCAGTCGTATTTCCCATTCGTTAGGCCTTCCTCTTGATGGCCTCCTTCGACCCATTCAACGTCTTCCGTTTAATCACTGGTCCCTCCGACAAATTTCCTTCCCTTCCATTGAAGGAGAAATCTATGTCGTCTTCTGGATTGTCTGACCCCCTCCCCCCCCCCTCCATTTCTTTCCTTACTCCCCCCGCGCTTTTGATTTTCGACCCCCCTGCCCGTATGTTTCCTCTGCGGCGCTGTCCCCCTCCCTCCGGCCCTTGCGCCCCCTTACTTCCCCCAATCTTTCTCCGAACACATTCTTCTTCCCGTGACACTTTGGTGTTGCAGAAGTCCGCCCAACCCTAGCCCCCGAAGATGTCCACCTTTCCAGATATCGCCTCCAGCCCCTCCTTTTTTTTCTACAGGCTCCCCACCGTCTTTTGAAACTTCTTTCATCACTGCGGGACTCCTCATCCCCTCCCCCCCAACTACCCAGCTTTTTCTCATTTTGTTACCCTTGCGCTGTGGCTCCGTTTTTTACCCCTTTTTCAGTTCCTGCCGCGTTTTTTCCCCACCTACCCTTTTGCCTATTTTTCAGATTCGTCTTTCCTCCCTAAGTTTTGGTTATTCCTGATTCCCATTTTCACCCCGGGCCCGTGGGTATTTGTTTCCCCCCCCCCTTCAATAGGCTTTCCACCAACACCCCCCCCCCACGTCTCAAATTCCCCCGACTTGTCCCCCCCCCCCAAACGCTTCCCTTTCTTTTTCTGCAGATCTACGACCAGTGCTTGCCGCTCTGTTTCCCCACGGTGTTTTCCTCCGATCTATTTCTCCCCCTCGCTATTTTTGTTTCTTCATAGTGGCCCGGTTCTTATGCTGTGGTCTAGGTTTTTATGCTGCTTCTTTTGCTTTTCAAATCTTTTCTCCCCTTCTTTTATCCTTCGTCTCGCCTGTGCCCCCCCCCGGTTTTCTTCCTCCACCCTTTCTTCCCCTTTCGGTCCGCTTTTTCACCATCTGCCGACTTCAGACATATTTCTTGAGAAATTCGTCACTTTTTTTTTTTGGGTGTGAAGGACAGCCCAGTCGTTTTCTGGGTTGCATTAACCTCCCCCACCCAGACTGACCCGCTTTCTCAGCCTTTTTCCTTTCTCCTCGATTGTTAGAGTCGTGTTCCGCAAGTTTCGCGCTCTTTTTGTGAGGAGATGGTCTAAATTCCCCCCATATTACAAGATTGATTTCTTCCCCCCTTCAGAATGGGTCCTCTTCCTCCCCTATAGCTTCTTTTTCATCCCCGAGTGATTCTGAGTTCTCTAGGATTTTTCTCTCCCTCCATGGCGGATTGACCTAGAATTTTTCCTCTAAGGCCCCTCCCCCTTTCTCGATCCATACGGCTTTTCCTGGCCCCCGGTTTTTTTTTAAATCCCCCCAGTTTCGGCCTTTTTTGACCGTGACGGCTCCCCACCTTTTTTGTGAACTGATTTTCAGTCCTCCAGTTTCCGAAACCCTTTCCCCCTGTGTTTTGACTCACCCTTTTCCCTTTTTTCCGTCTTTAAGGTTTTCGACAATGCCTCCCCTTTTCCTCTGCAAATTGTCCCTTTTTTTCCAGCAAACCCCTCCCCGCCGGACGACACTCAAGTTCCCCTTATTTCTTTTCGTTTTTCAACCACTAGTGATCTGTTACCTTTTCCCTCTTACGTTTCATTTTCTCTACCCCCCCTAGTTACGTTTATTTCATTACCATTTTTAACGTGTTTTTTCTCAATCATCTCCACAGCTCCTCCTTTGGACGTAAACCCGACAACCTCCCCCCTTTTGGCCCTGCTGATCCTTTGTGGAACCCCAACCTTTTTCACTTCATCTTCCTGATGTGTTCTATCCTTCCGTCTTTTAGTCGGTACTCTCCTTTTTTCCCTTTCGGATCCCCTCCGTTCCCGATCTCGGGCATTCACTATGGAATCGTTTTTCCCCCCTTCATTTATTGGTAATTCGTAATTGGGTCTCCGATTTTGTAATGGTTTCGGTTCCCCCCCATCGCTGTCCCTTCTCTCTCGATCCTTTTGCGTAAATCCCCCATCCGTGACTGTTTTTGCCAGACTTCCCACCTTCACGTTTAGTAACTTTCCCCCCCTGGATCCGGTCTATCTTTCTTTACAACCCTTTTGCGTCCCTTTTTTTTCCCTTTTCGAGCTTACACAAACTCCTACAACTCAACTTCTGAGTCCGTTGCTTCGCTCTGCCCCCCCCCAAACTCTTTCTTCAATGTCCACATTTTTTCTTGTTAGATTAATTAAGTGCGGTTACCTCCTCCTCGATCACTATCCTCTCCTTCTTTCCTTATAAGTGTTGTTGTTATTTGCTCTCCTTGAGTGAGTAGTGATGGATGGTCCCCCTGGACTACCTTCCTATCCGCGCTATGGTTCCAATTACCTCCCTAGTGGATGAGCTCTGACCTGAGCCTGCTCTCCGTTGTCTTTTTGTAGTTGGAAGGGGTGTTGTGTATTTCCCTCCTTTCTAACTCGTCCCCTTTTTTTTCACTGATTTCTCCCCCCCCTTCTTCCTTTTGCATTGGTCTTCCCCCCTTTTCACTTTTTCCGTCTGGCCCCCCTCCCTCACTGTCCAGGTTGCAGACGATTTTCTGCTCCGTGACTTTTTAACAGCGGTGTTGCCCGACCCTTTTCTCTAACAATTCACCCCTTTTCGTCCTATCCCCCATCACTTTCCAACGATTCTCTTGCGCTATTTTCGAGCATCTCTCCGGCGCGGCTTGTTTTTAACACTCTCCATGTCGTACCTTGTGCCTCCTCGGTAAGAAACCCCTTTTTGGTGAATTAGCTCTTTCCTTGCTCGTTTTTTTCCCCTTTCGCCCCTGGCCAGACAACTGTTCGGTGACCCCCCGTTCACCACCCTAGGGTTAGTTTCTGTTACAATTTTTTGTCCCTCCCCCCCCCTGTTTCCCTTCAAGTCTATGACCTTCAAAATGGATAACCAATAGGGGAGGAGGAGCGGACCTGATCCAGGTAAGACTGATTACCCCCTTTCTTTTCCCCCTCGTTTAACGACCCCATTCGGCGAAAGTTATTCTTTCTCCGCTTTTTTGTTTTTGCCAACCTTCCAACTTTGCGAAGTCAGTTCGTGAATGGCTGTCCCCCTGCAACTCGTCTTTAAAAGCAAAGGTTTCCCCCCTGGGACCCCCTTTTCGTGACCCTTTTTTCTAATTTAGCGCAGGCAACGAATGCCCCCGCGTCTAATTTTGGCCCTAACTGTTGCATTCCCCCAATCTTTCCATCTGCCTTTTTAGATCAGATTTCTTCGTCTTCGTCCCACTTGCGTTTCGGCTTTTTTTTTCGCTCCCAGTGAGATCTTCCTGACAACTCCCTCCAATGTGCTCGTACCAGCGCGCGGAGTCCCCTTTCCATTTAGTCGGGTTTCTCAATGAATGGGGAATCATGCACTCAGTTCCAGCCTCCCGGTAGTAATGCACTTTGACGCGACCCCTCTCAAAATCTATGATCCAGCCTTCCAGGCTAAAAGCTTTTTTTTCCCGGGATTCTTTGTCCTTCCCCCTACCCAAAGAAACCCACCGACTTTTTATTTTCCTTTTAAGACCCCCAGGCTCCTAATTTTTTTTTTCCCTAAATAGGTCGTCGCTTGGTTTTCTCTTGCCTCTGGCTCCTGTGTTTTAAATACGTCCCCGCTCCCCAATCCGCTAACTTCCTCTGTGTTGCACAGAATCCTGCTACCACCGCGCCCTCAGCCATTAAACTTTTTTTTAGATGAGCTTTCCTCCAGACCCCCTTTTTTCTCAACGGGTAATGCTTTTCCTGCGACACCTTTCGAACAAGCTTCGTCCCCCTTTTCACATTGGAGGACGAGCCCCCCTTCCCCAAGAGTTTTCTTTATTTTATCACCCCCTTGGAGTTGTTGAGTGAAAATCACTCTTGAGTTTGTTTGACCACCCGCCACTTTCACGGTTTTTTTTTCCATGACTCCCCTCTTTTCTATCTTCTTTTGTTGTTGTCGATTCCTTCGATTACCCATGTGCGGGTGTCCCCCCCCCCCAATAACTTGAGGACATTCTTTTTCACCACTTCCCCTTCTTAGTTTCTTCCCAACATAGTCACTCTTGGCTGATAATGATTCCATTCCTCCCAATGTTATTGTTTTTCCTTGCCAAGTTTTTCCGATATACCCTGCAAGTGTTAAGTCTAGATGGGATGTTATCTTCATAGGTACGCCCCCTGGTGGCCTAGGGTTGTCCCTGTTTATTTTTTCTGTTGACCGATTTATTCCCCCCTCTTTGAGGCTCCCACGGCGTGGAACTCCCAAGGTTCGCGCTTTGAACCCCCACTCGACCATCGACCTTGAGACCCCCATTCTGGCCGGCTGCTTTTTTTCCTTCAGAGACCCTTGTTTTTTTTTTTTGCATCACAGCCCAACCCCCCCCTCGACCCATCCGGCGTTTTGCTGGAGTTACTTTCTCCTGCCGGTCTTTTTTTTTCCTTGAGTTGCACCGTGACTCTATTTCCAGGGCGTCGATGGGGGTCTCCTCCAATTAATTAAACAGATTCATGACTGCCCCTCCTCTGCCTTTTCCGAAGTGCGGAGATTTTATCCGCGCTGTTCCCTCACCGAGTTTTTTTTTTTCTTTTATCTGACTGGGTTTGAGCGGCCTGATGGCCCGCCTTGGTAATAGTCATTCCGCATGCCCGATCCTCTATGGTTTTTTTTCCCCCCGGTTTGAAGGATGTTCGGAATGAGCCCGTGCACGTGCCTCCCCATTCGTGCATTTTTTGAGTCACGTCACATTTTCTTTCTTCCTCACCCGTGTCTTTGCCTCGTCTTCCGGTTTTCACGCCAATAACGCCTTTACTTCGCCCAGTTTCCTTTTTTTCCGCCAACCGTATTTTGACCTTGCGTTCTGTTTATTTCTGTGGTAAAATAGTGCCAGCCAATGGTCTTATTACGGTTCCTTCCCGTCCTGCTTCTCTACCCTCACTCATATTTAACTCGGCCCTTTCTCTGTGCCTCCGTGAGGTGTCGGAACTAACCATAACCCACGGTAGGAGTCAACCTCACGCTGTTCTCGAGTTCAGTTGTGGCCCCTCCATTACGTTCCCTTTCTCCCTGCCCCAGCCCTTGTGTCCTCGGACCCGGTCCCAGCCCACAGGTCCAGGATGAGGTTCAATCCTTCCACAGTGTCCCCCTCAATTCTGAGAACGTTACGCTCCTCACGATGGAATCGTTGGGTCCCTTCTTTTCTGGTAATATTTCCCCCCCTTTGTCCATTTTCCGGAGTTATGGTCCTGGTCGTGAACATGTTTACACGTTTGCGCTCCCTCGATCTGTTCTCCACCTTGCAAGCCGTGGTAAGTTTGTCCTTCCCACGTCCTTATGTCCCCTCCCCCCCTTCCCCTGCTCCGTTTGATCTACGTGGAGACAAACGTGTGGCAGAAAATTTTTTTATGACGTCGTCCGATTTTCCCCCACCACGCCCCCCTTCCGACCGCGCGCCTTTCAGCCGTCTACAGTTTTTCCCAAATCTTTCAGTGGTCCCCTGTATGCTTCCCTTTAGTGCGGCACTTTTCTCCCCCTCTATTCAACGCAGCGAATATCCTTTTTTGTTTAGAGTCTTGCGTCTGACGCTCGCATGAGCCGTCAACTTGGTCATGTCATAGTCCTCCTGACTTTTTTCCCCACTACGACGAGTTGCTGAGTTTTAGCTACTACTGCAGCTTTTTCGGTTGTTCTTTTTCCCATTGGTGTTGTCAAGCTCGACTCACTGAATAAAGTGATAGAAACCGGTTTATGCAGATTCCCTGAGCGAGTGCCAGTGTTTTGCCACTTCAAGTTCGTTTTGTTAGGTTGTCTGCAGTTTTGCGCCATTTGATCAGATGCCCCCGGCACTCCTCTAGTTTGCCCGCACACCCCCTTACAGAGCCTCCGGAACACCACGATTTCTATAAAATAGGGACCCCCTTTCCCTCTTTTCGTCCTTATCCTGCTCCCGTGGTGTTTTTGTTTTTTTCAGAATTGAAACAAATCAGTCCCTTTCTGCTCCCGTGCTTAGCCTTTTCCGGAACAGCAGGAGAGTTTCCTTCCGGATTGTTTGGTCCCCCACCCACAAGCTCGCAGTCAACTCCCAAGGAGGGTGTGCGTTTCCTCGTATTGTCGTGTCCTGAGGCCAGTTCTCTTTCCACGGCAAGTATTCTTACACCCTGGAGCCACATAACTATGTGAGGGCCTCTGTTTTTTACAGTACTACTGTCACCCCCCTTTTTTTTCACTAGTTTCCCCGACAAACCATTGGAGCTCTGATTGTTTTTCCCAAACTTTTTCGATTGCATTTGTTTGCACCCTGACCCCCCTTGGCCCAAGTCCTTTACTTTTTCCCTTGAACTTATGGCCTTGCGAGTTCCCCTGAAAGCCGTCACGGTAGAACTTCCTAAATTTTTATTTCAAACCGCGTTCCATCCCCCCTCCTTTCCTTCTTCCTCTCAGCATGAGTTTCCAAGTGTTTGCCCCTCAGGCCACTGATGGCTCCCAGTCGAACCATCTTTTGAGTGGATCAGAAGCGTTCCTTCCGCTCTTGTCGTAGGCTCGCATTTCCCTGGGGAATTACTTTCAGTTATCTTCCCTGCACTGAGAGAACCCGCTACCAATCGGTTCCCCCTTCCCCCCAGCGACTGGCACTTCGTATTGGATTTTAGGCCAACCGCCCCCCGACTTGTTTTCCTTTACTCCCCAAGAGCCTGCCAACTTTCCCAAGTGTCGATGTGAGTGCACAGCTGTTCGTGCCTTTGTGACCTGTTTGAAGTCAACGCTTTTTTTCCGACCCAATTACCTCCCTGGGACCTTTTTTCACCGCCTCAGGTCCCGAGCCCCGACTCACCCGCCAGTGCTCCCTCCTCCCCTCGGGGGTAATCTTTTCATATCGTCCCCCACATTCCGCAACGCTCCCTTTTTCCATCAATTTCTTATCGGTCAAGACCGTGACTTGTTCACATGGGGCTTGTTGATTGTGAATTATTTACCGATTTTAGTGGTTTCCCACCCCCGCCCCCGGTTTCCTTTCACTGGAAAGAGTGCGTCCGTGGGGTGTGGATTAATGAGCTTCCCAGTTGGTTAGAGGCCACTTTTTTTGGTGTCCCACCAACCCTTTCCCTTCTTAATTTTGTACCACGATCCGCGCCGTGATCCCCCCCCACGGCTCCACCCCAGATTCTTGTCTTCGAGGTAATCCGCCAATGTGACTGCCGATTCTTTTCAGGAAACTTGCCTCTCTTCCCATAATTGACCGCTTGATTTGGAGGGCTCTCTCTTCGGTCCCCTCTTTCCTTCTTTTTGTTTCTTTTCTCTTCCAACATGTCTTCTTTTACCGATTGGCTTTTTTTTTCCGGATCCCTCAACTTTTGTTGCACTTCACAGGGGAATTATGGGCGTTGACCAGCGCCCTCAGAAAGCTTTTCTTTCTACCCAGTTCTCTTTGGGTCGTATTCCCCAGCACTTCGTTGCGGTGTTGGCATTAGTCCCCCCCAAATTTCCATTACTGCCTCCCCCCCCCTTTTCGCTGGTCCTTTTCTCCCCCCCCTCCGTGGTGTCCTGTGTGCGCTCTCCCGTAGAGCTTCCTAGTCAACTTTCCATTCCCGTTCACTTGATTCGCTCTCCCTCCTCCTGTTGCATAAGTACGCGTGATAATCACGAGTGGGAGTAGTCGGTCACCCGTCTTTTGAGATCCATTTGATCCGGCCTGGTACTCCTCCAGGAGCAAATTGATCCCTCTCCTATCGTGCTTTCCCCTCCCCCCCCTGTTTCCCCAAGTTTTAGTCGGGTTGGAGACGTGACCTTCTCCCCTTTTCATGCGTCCCAAGTTTCCGAAAAAGTGGAGGCTGAAGCACCTGTGTTTTGCCTCCCCCCTCTTTCCTTTTTCCCTCCCCTTTCTTTATTCCTGAACGTGTTGTTGACATTTCTTGCAGACATTTTTGCCGCACAGGCTTTTAGTTTAACATAGTGGACCTGCCCCAGTTTTCCAGTAGTCCCCTCTATTTCATCCGCTTAAAACAGTTAGTTACCTATTTTGTTCCTTGTTGAATATCTGGGGCCACGGCCTTTCTGGAGTCCCCCTCATAACATGGGGTACCCCCACCCCCCACATTTTCTGTTGATGAGCCTTTGTGCCCTCCACCGATTACCTTCTCATTGCCACCCCTCTTCAGATTGGACCTGGCTTCCCCTAGCACCCCCCTTCTCCTGGCCTTAATTATGCCCGTGACCCCCGGAGCCTTGCGATTTGACTTCACTCTTCTCGTTGTGCCCCTTTGCTTTTTCTTTGTCATCTTTTACTGTAATGTGTTAATCCGGCTTCTTTCCTTTTTTTTCACCCCGCGCTTTTCACGGTTTTTTTCCCCAATTCAGGTTTTCTTGTGCAAGCTTCGTTGCCTTCTTGTCCATCCGGCACTTGTGTGATCTTTGCGACCCTGGCATTCATTGTCTGTGTTCCTCCTTTTTGCTCACCCCCCCCCTTTTTTCTCCCCTTTATTCGTTGTGATAAACCCCCACCCTCCTAACCCCGCCTCACCCACTTTTTCTTCCCTTTCGCCGTCGCTCCTAACCGGTTCCGTCCTTTTTCCATATGCGGCTTATGCCTTTATTTTCGGTCCGTGTTTTGACTCGATATTTATACTTTCTAGCCCGTTTTTTTTTGAGCTAGATCGGCTGACCTTCGTGATTTTTTTTGAACGGGACCGTCACTATAAGTCCCTTCTCCGCGATAATCGACCTTTCTCTTGCGATCGCGACGGCCGCCTCGCGCCGTTGTTTTCTTGTCTTTTGGAAGTGGGTGTTATAGTCCTCTCCTTTTCCGCCCCAGTTTTTTCCACTTGATAGTCACTTTACGTGCCATGTGTCTTCCCGTACCAAATTTTTGGCCGTGTTCTTTTTTGTTGGCCATGTCTTTTCTCTCCCTTCCCCCTCGTATTTGCGACCCCCAAATGCTGCTTTTCCCAACAATTCTTTTAATATTCCCCCCCAATAACATCAGGTCCCCATCGGCTCATTTACTCTTTCCGTCCTCTTCTTTCGGTTTCCTAATTCCCCCCCCCCTTCGCTTGTCCCTTGTCTTCTCCACCTCTAGTGACAAAAGCTGGGTGCCTTCGAGACTTATTTTGGCTTGGGCCTCCATCGCAGTTCCAGCCCGTAGTCCTGGTTTTTTCCAGTAGTTCTGTCGTGCTCTGTCCTACCCCCTTTTCGCAGTGGCCAGCGCACAATGTTCTTATGAATCCATTTTAAAACACAACGGTATGTTTCTGCTCGGATTTGCGAAGTAAATTCCCTGTACATTACCTTTACCAAGACAAGACCTCTTTGCGTCAGTGAACTAGGCTCAGTGTGAGAAAAACTGACACTTTGCTAAGTCATGATTTCCCTTTTTTTCCAACCTGACAGTATTTCCCCCTTCAAGTCACCGCAACCAAGCACTTTTGAGTAATGGTAGGAATGCGCGACTTGCAAGGTTCTCCACCTTTTCGAACTTTTTGGTCTTAACCCACCCCCTCTTCCCCCCTCCATTAGAGCAGCTGACGGCCGTCGAGTTCCCCAAGGGCCGTCCACAGGATGTTTTGCTTCCCAGTCCTGACCTAAACTTCCTTCTCTTTCTTCTCCTTCTCTCCGTCTTCTAGGGAAACTTCGTAGGGGAACACTGACATTTAATTTGCATATTTCTCCCCAATCGCCTCCCTGTCGTACTCGCACTTTTCAGGGTGAGGCCCCTTCCAGCGCGGAGCCCCACTCTTATTTTCTCCGGTATTGCTTCCTGCCAAACCCCGCCGATGTTACGACCAAATAGCTGCAGACTTTTCTCCCTCCAGATGTTCTCTTCGGCGGTGTTCCACGTTCCTACTGAGGTGAAGGCTTGATGCGCTCCGCCAATCTTTCATACAAACGTGTACCCATCTTTGGTAGCCCAGAAGCCTCCCTGCCCCGAGCCCCAGCCGAACGCGGCCCGTATTTCTCCTCAGCCCCATCTGCTGGTGCATTCTTTTATCTCGCGACCCAGTAAAAGATGGCAACTCAACATTGGCGTCTGAAATTTTCCGCTCAACAGAACTATTTTTTATTACTTTGTTTTCGTTAGGTGATCGGGGGGGCCATCTTTTCCCCCGACGCGTGAGTGGGGACCCCTCCCCCAGGTTTGATCGGTTCACTGTATAAGAGTTGGAAGAAGCCTATCGGGGTGTTTTGTTACTGACTTTTTTTAGCTCTATTCCTTTCCGATTTTCCTTGTCCGGGGTCCCCCAATCGGGCTTTTTTTTCCTTTGGTCACCCTTAAAAAGCGTCCGCGTTTTGCCCTCGTACTCTCCCACATATCTTTTGCTAACCCCAGTTTCTTGGAGCTGTGAAC
>Ga0179593_1513187_pt1 | contig 16531 bp, 15 predicted proteins | sample CZODoug2_1_08_16_FD_185931 | JGI IMG/M metagenome (GOLD analysis project Ga0179593, IMG submission 185931) | Vadose zone soil fungal communities from Angelo Coast Range Reserve, California, USA - CZODoug2_1_08_16fungal (PacBio error correction) | ecosystem: Environmental > Terrestrial > Soil >... | reverse complement strand
TCTTCCTCCCGAATTCTTTCACCCTTCCTAGAGTGTTTTTGTTTTTTTCTTGCGCTAGCGGTGAGGATTTTTTTCTCACCTCCACGTTATTACGAGTATAAAGTATTCTCTTTTCTGAAGTTGAATCTATTCTTGCGCGGCCGGGGGAGCTCTTCCCCTTGGATACCCCTAAAGCTTTTCAATAGCCAACCCTTCCGTGTTGCCCATGTTTTTTCCCCCCCCTTTACCCTCCTGATCACGAGCTGTGTGTCGATCCTTAGATCGTTCTCGCGATGAGGCGCATCCCAAGGAGAACTCAAACGAATAGTCGATTGCCATGCATAGCGGAATTGGCCCCCCCCAGAGATTACAACCCTTTGACTTTCTTCTGGTTGATGGAAGAATCCCCCCTTCACGAACCCACCCTGCGGATTGATTAGTCCCCTCTTCTTTCGATGTCTCTCCTATCTCGTTTTTAGTACCTCTTTGCTATCTGTCTATGCTTGATCCAATCCTCTCTCCTTCCAATGTTTGAGTGTCATGTAAGATCCAGGTGATCGCACGTTAAACAGTTAAGAAACGTCTTTTTCCTAGTTTTGTCTTCGAAACCTTCCTTCTTCTTTCGAGCTCCGTGATACTTTTTCTTCCTATTCCCTCAAAAGATCATCGCAAAAGTCCACTCGACAGAAATGGTGGTAATTTCCTCCTGGGTTCTGCGTTTTTAATCGGCTTTGTAGTTTTCTCGGCGTTTCTTGGCGTGCTTCTCCCCTCAACATCCTGTGTGAGACTTCCGGATTTGCAAGTACCTGGCGAAGTATTCCCTTCGCCCTTATGTGGATGTATCTCCTTCTTCATCTCTCCCCCCCAAACCCCCCCCCCCTTGGCACCCCTTCCTTCTATGACTCGGTTAAATTAGCATGGTAAGCCTCTTTTTCCCTTTCATCTTTCGAAAATAAAGGCTCCCTAAGGATCAGGCTAGCCTTTCGTCTTCGTGCGAGAACGGAAAGTGTCTTTTCTCTCCCCATTTTTTTTGTTACGGTCTTCTCTCCACTTTGATCACAACTTTGCGCACAACTGCTTGGTCTTTTTCCGTCTCTACAAGAATCGGCGATGCGTACCTCGCGGATGATCCCTTTTTCCGTCCAAGCATGCAGGCCGCGATCGTTTGTCTATAGTTAGTCGGCTCGGTTGTTACCGGCCCCTTTTACCAAGAAATCCTCAATTGCAGTCCCGAGACAATATCCTTCCATCCTGTAGTTCGGATGGGCTAAGTCCTTTTGGTAAGAAGCACCCCCCCCAGTTAGCGGTTATGGGAAGAGTTTTCTTTCCTTTCCGAACCTCCTTTTTTCGTTGCTGACTCTTTTTTTGCTTTTTGTAATTGGAACAGATTTGCCTCCGTTGTCCCCACTTGTTCTCTCCCTCCCCTCGTTAGTTGTCTTCACGGTTTTTCCACCATGGGCCGCCCGCTCTTAGTCTAAAGAAAGATCTAGAGTCACCCTGCCTTTCTCCCTCCCGTCGTTTTTTCCTTTGCGGAACTACTGGTTTCCACTGCCTTCCAGCTTTCCAAGTTTTCCTTCCCCCCTTCCCTCCTTCCCCCAAAACAGGCAACAACGCAAATTTTCAGCGCCATCGCCGGCCGATGGTTCGCTGTAGGTGCCCCCCCCCTTTTTTCGAATAGGTTTTTCCCCCCCCTTTTTTTTTTTTTCCTCCAAAATGGTTTCACCTTCCCCTCAGACATGGCCGCCTAAAAGGGAACCGCCTCCCCCCCCCCCCCCAAATAGAAGAATTTCAGTTATCTCGCGACCCCCAACTCTCTTCACAGCCGCCGTTCGTTTCTATTGTTCCTTTGCTTCTCCCTCCTTTGTCATTTTAATTCCAAACAAGTGGAACTTTTTTTTTTTGGCCCATTCGGAGACAGGCGACTTGGGTTATTACACTCGATTTTGGAGATGTAGAAGCCACATTCTCTTTAAGGCTGCTGTTAAGATGTGTTCCTTATTCGGAAATCTTTCCTCCCTCATTATTGCGCCTTTGTATCAAACCGTCTTCTCGCCCCCTCCTCAGTTCCTCCTCCATGGCCACCCCCCTTTTTCATTTGCTGTTTTTTCAACTTGGAGCTAGGACGTGGTCGCTCATGCCAACGTTTCAGAGTTGGAACGCTGCGGAATTGGAGTCGCCCTTGCAGTTTACCGTGCATCAGACTATGGTTCGTCGGTTCCGAATCGGTGATTTGAGGCCCTTCCCCCCCTTCCGATCTTGGATTCTCATTTTTCTTGGTTTCTAGCCTCATATCACGTTCTTCTCTTCTTTTTTTTACCCTATTAGCCCTCTTTGCCTCTAGGACTTATTTCCGCCCTCCCTCTTCTCTTTCCCTCTCTCTCGTTTCCCCCCGCGTGGGTTGTTGAGTTTTACTTTTACTCGATGAAAACGCGTGAACCTTCCCTTTCCCCTGGTTGCCACTGGGGCACACATGGAGGAATAAACTTCCCCCGTGGTCAACCGCCTAACCCGTAACACGTATATTCGGTTGTCTTTCCCCGCAAAGACACAGGGATTTTTAGCCCAAGGGTTTAGGGCCGCCTCCCCCTTTTTTTTCCCCCCCCCCCGAGAGACATCATTCGGTACGCAATCCCTCAACGTAGATACTCCCCCCCCTCCGAGCTCCATTTCCCAAGTTCCACTTTCCGGTCCCTACCCATGCACGCGTCCCAGGACGTAAACGGAATTATTTTTTTTTCGTCCGCCGTCGTCGAGCACTCCGGTTTTCTCTTTCGCAAGTTCCCTATAAGCCCCAATAGATTCGGTCCCCCTCTTTTGCCCCAAAGCCCTCCTCTCTTTACAGCCTCACTTTCAAACCACTATTTATCGTATAACCCACGTTCCTCTTTTCCCCCCCCCTCACTAGAGAATTGTACCGCCCCAGTGTAACCACTTGTCTTCAAATGACCCCAAGAGTCCCCCCCCCTTAAAAAAACTGAATCAACTGCCTCCTCCTTACCTATTTGATTATGGGGATAAACTGGAATGGTCTTTTTTTTTCTTGGTTATGTGCCCTCTTTCCCCCCCCTTATTTTTTATTCTTGCAGAGTCTGACCCTTGGATGGCGCGATTCCCACCTCTCTTGCTCTTACGGTACTCTTGAAGCCCACTCTTCGGCATGGTCCTTTTTTCGTCCGATTGGTGGTTTCCTTTCTTCGCGGTCTTGGCGCATTTTCAAGCAAAATTCCTGCTGTTAAGGCGCTGTGCGCAGCCGTTTTCTTGCCATGCGAAGGAAGTCCAACGACGATTCGAGGATTGAGTGTGACAGATCCTTTTTCTCCTATCTAACTAGGCTTCTTTGAATTGAAACAACCTTAAGCGATCCTTTTTCCCTTTCTCTTCCCCTCTCAGTAAAGCAGCCCCGGAACGGTCCCCTCCCTTGCAGGACCCCATCCTGTTTAAGAGTCCCCCCTCCAAATCCCGAAACTGGCTTGTCTTCAACCCTTTTAAGCCACTAGGTCACAAACGCTATTCACTTTTTTCCCCACTCCACGGGAGTCACCAATTTTCCGGCGTTTCTTTTTTCCCCTTCATAATGCCTACTTAGCTATGATAGGACTGGGACCGAGCGACTACGATCGATCCCCCCCCCTCCCCTCCCCGAATCGGAGTCCCCGGATTCGGTTCCTGACAAGCAAAAAATTTTCTTAATTCTTCGTAGTACTACCGGGTTATCAATCGTGCGACCTCTTTCCCACCTTTGTCGCAGTTATTAAAGGAAGCCCTCGGAAATTCCTTTTCTTTCTAAAAGTTTTCGCCACGACTTCTCATTAGCTTTAGATGATGTTGACTATTTCCCGACTTCTTCCTTCGTTCTCTTAATCGCGGCTTTCCCAGAATGCGATTCATGTCCTCTCGAGATTGGGCAAAAAGAAAGTTTTTCTTTTGCCGCCGATAGATTGCATACTCCCCATCTTCTCAGGGGCCTTCGAACAGTCCTTACCCCCCCCCCCCCCCCACCACTCGAAGTAGGTCTACAAGTTCACAGCACGCCGACACGGTATCCCCTCTTGAAAATACCTTTTTCTCAATCGCCAGATTTCCCCGTTTGAAGCGCACATCGTTTCCCATGAAACACCCGTTCTTTTATGTCCTTTCCGTTCGGCATAGATGTGGTTCATCGGCAACGTCCCACTGTGATCTACCTTCCTAACAATTTGGGTTTTTATACTTTTTTCTTTCGCCTCGAACGAATTCCCCCCAAAAAATACGGGGGCCAGAAAGAGGGAACGCTTCTCCCCCTTTTATTTTTTTTCATTTTAGACCAGATTAGATAAATGCCCCTGATGGCCATCTTCTCTTTCTCCCCTCTTAGCTTGCAGGTGTCATACTAGAACTGATTTGGACTCCTTATGCAAGTATTCCCCCCCTCAACTGGAAACTTTACTCCAACGGCCCCATAACCAGTTTCTTTTTTTTGTCGGAGCGGATGAGTTCTTCCCCGATGGAAAAGGATTGAAATGGAATTTTCCTCCCTGGCAGCCATTTTCTTCTCTTGGATTCTTCATTTGCACGATCTGATCGTTTGACAAACTTTCCCCCCCCCCTCTGTCTACCAACGGCGCGCGATGTTTGAAGACAGTCGGAGCTCCCCCGGTCGCCGGGTTTTTTGTTTAAAAATTTTCGTTCTCCACTTCCTTCCTCCTCCCTGCGCGCCCAGAAATTCTTACTTTTTTCTCTTCCCCCCTTCCGTAATACTGGCGGCGGGCTTTGCCTTCTGCCGTTCCTCACCGTTCGGCGTGAACGACATGGAAAACAACCCCCCCTCCCCGAGTTTCCTTTTCTGCTTCTCTTTTTCTTCTCGCCAGTAAGAAATTTCTTTTCCCCCCTCCTGTTGGTGGTTGTTAAATCTGTCTTCTTTTTCCCCCTCTGCACTCCCCAGTGTTCTGCATGGCGGCCGCGCGTCTGTTGAGTGAACGGAAGAAGAAAACCTCCTCCCTTTTATTACGAGTCCCTTTATTACTTTTCCGTTATTGTGACTGTTACCCGTTCTTGGAGAACCTTCCAGCGGTGTAACACTTGGATCCTTCCCCCCTTGAGTTTTGTGTTCGCGCGAATTGATCAGACCGCGTGGCTCATTAGCTCCTGGGTATTCTATCCTCCGTGGGACATCATTTTTCCCTACCTGGAGGAGCCGGCCCCTTCCATCCTCCAGAGCTGACTAGCCCCCTTTTCCCCCCCAACCTTGGGAGTCTTTTTGCGGAAGAATTTGCCTTTCCCCCGGAAAAACCTCTTTTCCTAGGTGTAAATCTTAAAGAATTATTTGTTCTAGCTGACCTCGCCTGCCCTATTTTTCTCCTCTTCAGCCTTTTTTAGATTTAGTACAATGGCGATTATGGACGATGCGAAAATTCTCCTAACCTTACCAGGTTACTTTTTGAATTCGTCGCTGCTGCCCCTTCATGTTCCCCTCCCCCCTCTTTTTTTTGCGCGCGCAAAGTGCCGTTTGCCGACAGATCGATCGATCTTCCTTCTAAACACTCTAACTTTTTCTTTCTTTCACGTGCGTAACGCTCTGCATTTCCTCCGTCTAGTCCCTCTTTTCCTTTTTCTTCCCCTGTCCCTGTGCTGGCCATTCAAACAAATAACTACCTTCGCGTGTTGGGAGTGTGGTCCTTACATTGCGAAGAGGCACTAGAAAAGCATTGCTTTTTGTGCATATCTTTGTCGAGTCCCAATACTCTCTCAAAGCGCGCGAATTACTTCGATTATCTTCTCCCTCCTCTTATAACGCTCGCGAAGTGGTAGAGCTCTACCAATAACGCACTTCGAAGGACTTCGAGAAATTTTTCCCTTTTTGCCCTCGTCCCGTTAAATCCTGGGTCATTTTTTTTTTTTCTTCACGAGCTCAAGGTGCCTTTTCGACCTTTCCCCCCCTTCGTCTCGTAAAATCATTCGCGAGTCTGCTGTACATCGCGTGATGTTCTTTTCAGGAACCGATGGGATCCTTTTCCAGATTCTTTCGGTTTCGATCTTTTCGGGGTATTCCCCTCTTGATCAAAGGAAGCTGCACGCCAAGACTTATTACTCCTCCGGAAACCAAGGGACATTGATGACCCCGTGGTCCCCTTTCCCCTGCAACCCGTTTTCCTCGGTCTTTTCTCCACTTATATTCTGAAGGGAGCAGCGTTTCGAATTTTTTTGCTTTCTTCAACGAAAGGAAAATGAGCCCCTCTTTCCGGGTCCATAATCAAGTCGGTAGTCACGGTTTTTTGCAGCCATTGGCAAGACCGGTCTTCACGGTTTTTTTCCCCTGAAGTATACACCGAATCCCATCGTTCGTGCCCTTTCCCTCTTTACAGAACTCCCCCTTTTTCTTCGAACGGCTTTTTTTCCCCTTCACCTGTACCTTTCCCCCCCCTTCCTCTCACAAAAGTACACTTAGGTCCCTTCGCCATCGCCGGCAGCTTAGGAAAGATGTAGAGTTTTCCTTTACTTGTTGAGCTATTATGTTTCAGTCACCTCGTAAGTCCCTACCCCCCCCCCCACAATTTTCAAGAGGCCTAATCCAATAGACATCCTCTTGTTCAGTGATATCGCAGATAAGAAAATTTTTTTTCACCAGTCCTCGTTATTAATTGTTTTGCGCTCGTCTTCGCATGTACTCGTTTCCCCCACCTTTTTCCCGTTCGCTCAGGCTCAGGACCCCGGGAACTGATCCTTTTTGTTTTTTATGCGGATTTCTAATTGTTGTCTTTCCGTCATGTCTTCCTTGAATTTACAGGCCGGTCTTCTCTTTCTCTGCCACTACTCTTCCCCCTCACCCAGAAGTGTTTGAATGATCCCCAATTCCCCCGTTTCTTCGACTTCTTTGTCCGCATCTTCGACGATTGTTAAGTCTTTTCCTTTCCCTCCTGGAAGACGTTGCCTGTGTTCGCCGAAACACGTGGATAGATTTTTCCTCTCATCGCGGAGTCGGAGATCGGGACATTTTTCCCTCAGGCAGCTTCGGTGTCTCTGGAGTCTTGTTTACACTCCCGATTTTTTCGATTTTGTTTTGCGATCCGCCCAGACCCATCACCGGTTCGATGATCAGGATGTTTCCAAGTATGTTAGGGTCCACATTCTCCCTTAATGTGTCTCCTTTTTTACGGATGAGTTTTTCCTTCTATATCTCTACTGTTTTTGTTTCTTTTATCCTGTTTCATCGAAAATCTGCGGGTCAGCTAAACGTCCTGGTCTTCTTCAGCAACCGCGAGGCCCTTCCCGCTCACCTTTGCGCCTTCCCCCTGTCTCATCCACGCGTCATGCGTTATTTATCCCCCCCCCCCAGAACAGGATCTCATCAAGATCGTGGTGTTTTGCCTTAACCGATTCTCCCCTAGAACTGATTAGACCCATCCCCCCCTTTCTCCCTCCGATCTCGACGGTCAGCGGACGCTCTTCCCCCAATGCTAGAGAAGCGCCACCCTCTGATCTCCCCAGGGAGTAACGTCCCTCCCCCATTACCGTTTTGTCTCTTTGTCCGTGTAGAACCTTGGCTTGCTCACTACGTTGGAATTATAGTCCCTTCCCCCTCTTTTATGTAAAGTCTATTTCCCCGCCTATTCCCGCGCTTTCAGCGTTCTCCTCCTCCTCTCAGATCCACAATATATTCCCACTCCTTAAAACCAGGTTCTTAGAAGTTCCTTTCCGAGCTCTTTCTTCAACATGTTGCCGCTCCCCTTCCCCCCTTTCTCGGGCTCCGCATAACCCACCTACATAGTTCCCAGGCCGGCGGAATTTGACAGCTATGATCCCCCCTCTCTAAAATTTTAACCTTCTTCTTCTGTTTAATGGTGCTTGCCCTTGGGGCGGGTCTTCCCTTCCGGTCTGAATGACCTTCCCCCCCCAAGGATGGACAAAGACCTTTTTCTCCAAAGCACAGATTTCTGAGCTCTGTCACCCCGTTCTTTCTCACATCTGGTTCCCTTTTCCTTCTTCATAGTCTTGGAAATTTTTGTCGTGGAGTGGAGGCCGCATTTCCCTCCCAACGGACGGGAAGGCGTCCTTTTTTCTCCGGTCCACTGCTCGTGAAGGCAACCTCACGATTAGCGGGATTTCTTGCCAGTTTCTCCTCCTTTTGTAGACTTCCGGCATGGGCTTTGACATGGAGCGGAAACAAGAATATAGGTGGTCTTTCCTCTTTCCCCCGGCCCCAATCTTTATCAATTTGTCTTTTTCCTCACAAAGACGGTACTGAACTATCCCCACCCTTCCTACACGTTTCTTGGCACTAAAGAACTCCAAAGTCTGGTCCAGAACCGCTCTCCGGTTTGAGGCAAAATTACACGGGCGTCCTCCATTGTCCGGCTTTTCAGGTCCCCCTCGAAGGATTTCTTTTATCTTTTTCCCTCGCCTACTAAGATCACCGACGAATGGCGTCACTTTTCGGTTACGCCAACTCCCCATCCGCTGCGTACCCTGCGCTTCTCCCCTTTTGTCTCGCTCTTTTTTCCCAGCGTTTTTGCTTTTCCCCAAGTGTCAGCGCTGCCAGGCAGCACCGATCCCCAAACGAGTAAAATTGTCTTCGTCCAACTAGCCCACTCTGCATGCCCTCGATTTCCTTGTTATCGAGCCTGATTTCTCTCCCCTCCCCTTTTCTCCCCAGAGAATTTCACCTTCGCTTGCTAATTCGAGGCCTGCTTTTTGCCACAAAGCGGGAAGGGATTGTTCGTTTTTCCGATAGAGATGATCGACGGGGCCTCCAGTTCTGGTACTTTCCCCATAAACCCCCGCTCTCTTTTCCCCCTGCTTGTTCGGGAAGCACGCCCATACCTAGCGTCGAAAAAAAAAGGTTTTCCCCTATTCAAGATAGTTTGACGCCTTGAACCGACATCCCCACTTCGAGGTTTACTTCAGTTCAGTTTCTCTTCTTGGGAATCGAGCCCACGCCCTTTCATGTTTCTCTCGAGGAGAAATGCTTACGGACGTTATCGATAGCAGACTGAACAGTACCCCTCTTTGACCTTACCGTCCCTTTTTTCCACTTCGAAAGCAATTTTTTTTGCTCGTCCCACACTCCTAATCTCCCACTTTTTAAGATATTCGAGATATCCACATTATAGTCTAGGCCCGAGGTTAAATCCCTCTTGTCTTTTTGAGCCACTCTATCGACAACATTCTTCAGTTGTTCCGGTCAGGCTCGTTCCCCTTCCCTCGTAAAAGAGTGGTTTTCCTAGATGAATGGTTCTCAATTCTTTCAATGTTTCTGGCACTGGATTTGCCTTTTCTTTTGGATAACGTGTTCTCCCTTCGATCTTTGGTTCCCCTGAGTAGAGAGCCCCGCTTGTTGGCTCCTCCCCTTCTCGGACACGGCCGCCCGGGTTCTTCTACGGGCCCCGCTGGACGTCTGTGAGGTCCCCCCTTTTGACCCCAGAAGCGTCTTTCTTTGTGACTCGTTAGGCGGGCTTTTCGTGTGCTGACGTTATCCACGTCGACTTCTTTCTTCCCCCTTCCAAAAAGCAGTGCCGCTGCTGCATCGAGTTTTCATCCAAATGCAGTAGAAATAGCTACCCCTTTTTGTTGAGAGATTTTCCCTCTTCACATTTCTGGACCTCTTTTCTGTTTTTTTCCTCCCGCGGGCGGGTGGTTTTTCCCCCTTTTTTCCCCTCGGGGCGGGGGCCGCCCTCCCGCCTTTTATTAAGAGTCAGGTAAAGAATTCCCTCTTTCTCCTTTGATTTTCTCTCTCGGCAAAACTCAGCGGGGCCCGTCCCCTAAACCCGGGCGGCCGTTTTTCGTCCCACCCTTTTTCACATACCGCCGTGCTATCGAGCTCATTTGTTTTTTCTATCCTTAAGAGAGTGGGCATCGCGCGGACTCAGCTCCCCCCTTTTTTTGCTTGCCCCCAGAGGGAACGCCTTTTCCCCTCTTTCCTTGCGAAACCACCTCGCGGCGAAACCATTTTGATTTATGGGCCGGGTGAGCGTCCCATTTAAATTACCCCCTGAGTTATTTTGGTCCTCTCTCTTTCCTCTAGATACGAGCCATAAATTTCTTCCTATTATCGGCATGCAATCATTCTCTTTATATTTTTCCAGAGTTCCAGACTCTTGCCCATTTCTCTCCTCTGAGGACTTGTTTCCAGGTGTCTTTCGCCGTTCCAGTTACTCCTTTCTCTAGGCGTTACCTCGATTCGTACCTCCTCGTCCCATTTTTTCCTCCTTCGATGCACATCCTTTGCAGCCCAGACATTCTCCCTTTTCCCCCTGAAGTACACCCTTCTCACTGGATGGATGTCATGTTTTCTGACCCAGTGGGGGGTTGTGGTTGGGGGGGTTGTTGGTTGTGGGTGCTTCACTTCTTTGACGCGGGATTCCTTCTATTTTTTCGTCCGGCTTGCGGTTCCCTAAACACTGGGGTTTCCCTCTGCTTCTTTCTGGTGTTAAATACTTTCTAAGAGGCATAGAAATCTTTTTTTTCATGTATGAATCCGATTTCGCATACATGCCCCCAATCCTCACCGTCTTTCACTCCCCCCCCCCTTCTCCTGTTTTCTCAGTTAATTCGCATTTTTTACGCGCGAGTACGGAAGAGATCCTCCCTTTCGCTCCAATCCCCTTCAATCCTATCGTCGCATTTTTTTCGTGTTCCCTTTCCCACAGTGATGACGCTCCCTTTGTTCACGGTTTCCGGGATCACACCCCTCCAGGCAATGAATTGAGCAAATTTTTTTTTTCGGTAAGAGCAATCCCCCTTCCTCTTTACATAGAGGAAAGTTCTTTTCCAGGACCGCACGCCGTTCTCTCCTGGTCCGTTTGCCGTGGTCCGAGGTTTTTCCATCCCTTAGAAGCCCGCAATCCCTCCCTCTTGGAGTACTCTGGTCAAAACGCGTTTCCCCACTTCGGATGGCTGACTCGTTATGAGCCCTGCATTTTTTTTTCTCTCCTTATTGCTTCTTGACGCAAGCAGCTTTTTTCCGCATTTGTGTATGAGGCTGAAACTTTCTGCTCCCAAAATTCTGAACAGATTTGCGCCTGCAAAATGGACGCGATCCAAAGTCTCTTTCTCACTGTTTAGCCTGTCCCACCCCGGAAGCTCGAAATATCTTCTTTTTTCCCCCTCAACAGAGGACCGTTCGTTGCCCTTCATTCGCCTCTTTCCGGACATATGACGGATGCGAAATTTCCCTTTGTTGATAAATGCTTTGACCCCCCAAAACTCACACGCATTCGGGACGCTTTCCATCCTTCAGCTTGCGGCCTCTTCATTTAATCCCTTCTTGCTCGTCTTCCAATCCAATGGGTCCTTCCCAGACCGGACGCAGTCCTCTTTCCAATTTTCCCCTGTAAACAGAAAATAAGATCTTTCCTTTATCTCCGCTCCTCCCCCCATAGCTTCACAGTCCGCCGGGCCGGTTCCTCTGTAGTGGGTTATTCTTCTCTGTGCATTTCTTCCCCACATTGTAAACGTGTCTTCGGCATTGTCGGTACATGGTGTTAGGAAGATTCCCTTTTCGATTTAGTCCCGATAGTCTGCTGTCTTCCTCTTTCTTCCGATATATTCGTTCTGAATCCTTCCTCCCTTCTGATTTTCGCATGATAATTCCATCGTGCTCGCAGACAGGCCGTTTTTACGATATTTTTTTCACTTCTGAGACGTTTTCCTTTTTTGGTCTGATTACACAGAAGCTTTTTTTTTCTTGCAGCTCGAGGAAATTGGAGTTTCGTTTTAGTTGTTTTTGACGTTCAGCCCGAATTGCATGAGGTTTTCTTTTTTTTTCGTTAAGTCTGGCCACAAATCCTTATTGCTGAGATATTCCTTAGCCCCTCCACTCCCCTTGATCTATTTTCGAGGCTGGTGCCCCCAGCTGAGCGGGAAGCGGCCGACCCCTTCATAAAATGCTCTCGAGTACGCTCTTTTAGTATGAAACAATTTCATTATTTCCATCTATACGTTTTGGTTTGCTTTTTTCCCTTTTCCTCTCACCCACTGCCCCCCTTTTTCTGTGTTTTGTGTTTGGTTTGTTTGTTTTTTTTTTTTTTTTTTGTTCGGACGAGGGACGTTTCCCTTTCCGGGAGGCGGAAACGAGGTCTCCCACCTTAAAGCAGAATAAGGGTCCCTTTCACTAGACTCACCGTGACCATGATAGTCCAACCAGCCTCCCTATTCATCCCGGGGTTCTCCGGCCGCCGAAAAAGAAGCGCATGCGCTCCTTAGGTCCAATCCGCCACGATTGTCAGGCTTTCTTCCCCAATCTTCATCCCCCTTTTTTTTGTCCCGGCGACAACATGCATCTTCCAGACTTTTCCCCCTCCCTTGTAAGAATAGAGAAGGTCTTTCCCCCTTCGGATCTCTTCTTTTTTGAATTATTCCTGCGCAATCCTTCTTTTTCCCTTCCCTTGTTGACTATATTCGGACACGTCCCACTTTCAAGAATGAGCATTCGTAATGTCTCACCCACAATCTTTCCTTTTTACAAACCAGGTTTGTTCCCCCTCTTCCCCCTTCTCCCTGCGCGCAACGTTTTAACCCACTGTTGGGCAGCCCAAATGCCCCAACAAACTTTGAGCTAACCACCCATTCTCACTTCCGCGGACACGATTTTTTCTTCGAGATATTCGGAACAATGCTGTCTTCTTTGATTACATGTTTCTTCTGCTTTTGGTAGCCCCTCTTCTTCTTTCCTACCCAGATGGAAAGAACGTGCTCCAAGCCGCTTGCTTACCTGTCCCCACAGAGTCCCCCCAGGCCTTCCTCGCACTCCCTTTGGGTTGTCTTTTTCTTGCCTTTCCGGCAGCATTGAATTTTCAACCCTGTTTTTCCCCGTATGGAAGGGAGAGTTTGCGTCACTTTCCACCTCCATCTGCTCCCCTTAGCAAATTTTACCCCTTCTTTCCGGATTGAGTGTGACACGCCTAGCCCCTTTTTTTTGATGGCCCCCTTCCCCTGGGCCCTTCGCCCTGGCCCAACCCCAAAAACCCAAAAAACCCCGTGTAGTTCCGACTCCTTCCTTTTATCGTTTACCTGCTTTGCTCCCTTGTTCATAAACTTGCCTGTCGCCAAAAAGCCGGTTGAGTGAATCTCCCCAAATTGAACCGAGGTTGCGTACTCCCTAACACAGAATATTTTCGCCCTCCTCCCCACGATTAGAATTGTTTAAATAGTAACCATTTTCCGCAACTTCCCCCGTTTTTCCGGTCCCTTCTCCTCCCCTTCTGGGATTATAGTTGGTATTTCCCTTCGGGAAAGAGACGACTAAGAGTTTTTAACAGCAGCCTTTTCTCTCCCCCCCCCCGGCGTTGACTTCTTCACTCATAAGATGTACAGCAGCTCTTTGAATGAGGTCTACTAACGGGCAGTTTTCTCCCCCTTTTTACCACCTTGCGCTTGTTTACCCGGGACTCCCTCTTTCACCCAGGCTTCCCTCATTTGCCGTTCCCCGTAAAATGTTTTCTCTTTTTGACTTTCTGATGTAGCTTATTGTTCGAGCGGATTCCTTCGGCTTCTTTTTAATCGAGGATCCGTCCCCTTTATAGTAATTAGCGTTTGGACCACTTTTCGTTTTCTTTCGATGAACTTAGAGCAGACATCACTTTCCCCCCTTTGGAGGGGCCTCGAGAACTCCTCCTAAACGGATGTATTCTCCCGGACTCAGGGGTAGTGCCTCAATTTCCGGCGAAAACGCATCTTCAAATAGCACGATTCCTCCTGTGACGCGCAAAAGTTTCTTTTCCCCCCGCCCCTTTTTTGGTTTCCCACTTCCCGGCCTAGATTTTTTGGCGGTGTCCCGCGGCATGCTCGCGAGCTCCCTCCAGTGGCCTATTTTTTTGCATAGTGTAACGGCAAATCCTGCTGACCGTAAAGGTCAAAATTGTTTCCCCACTTTTCGAGTTAGTACCTCGATAAATCGCCATGGTGACCTCAGAGTAGAGGGAGTACTCATTCTTAGATGCAGGTACTTATGCCCTCTTTGATTTTTCCATGATATTTCTTTAACCTTCAAGTGAAGGGTTTAACTTAAGCTGATCTCCCTTTATAGCCCAGATTTTTGTCTCCTTTATGGTATAAACTCTTTCCCATGGATTGCCTGTCCTAGAGATATCTTCAGTTTTTATGATCGAATGCCACTTCCTCCATCTGCCCCTGAGCGCCCCACGGCGGTGTTAAAGAGGACGCATACGTGCCCCCGCTTTGGTTTGAGGAGAATAAACGGGACATGTTTTTTCCGTTTTTGCTCCCAATCGCTAAGGATTTATTCTCTCTTATTCTTCACCGGGCTTTTTGGATGACCTTTCCCACCTTTTCGGCAAATGTTCAACAACCAAACGCCCAACGGGGATGCAGAAGGGTTTCTATTCAAGAATATCTCTTGTCCTCCTCCTCTTTTGTGAGTCTGCTCCCTTCCTCTATTGACTACCCGATCAGCCCAGCCTAATTTTTTTTCTTTTTTTTTATGGAGGACGGAAGAAGTTGAGTTTGTCTGCACCAATCCCAGATAGTCCCTTTTACTTTTAGTCTTTTTTTCTTCTGTCAGCCGCATGAGCGTCCAGTTTTTTCACCTGTCCGCGGGCCGTGGGATTTCCTCTTTCCCCCCTTTCCCTGTGTCTGCGAGAAGGATATCGCTGGGCTAATCCCCGTCTCTCCAGTCATTAAGAATGTTTGGCCTCCCCCCCTTGCCGGCCAACGCTCAGCCGTCTAGTCAAGGGGCCCCCCCCAGACCTTTTCTTTACTTGGAACCATCCGTCCTGCTGCCCACCCCTTTCCTGGGTACTTCTTGGAATCTTGCTTTCAGCCTCCCCCTTCCCAACCCTCCTCTTTTTCAGATGCGGGGACTTCGAGCATATTTAGTGAGCCCTGGCCTGCAAGCTTAAACTTTTGATATGGATGACTCTTTTTTCTCTGGACTGTTCTTACCTTATTGTCCTGGCTTTCCCTCCCTTGTGTAGAAGCCAGTCTTTCTTCGTCGTAGTTAGACTATGTGACCACGTCCCCCCGTACAGAGATTTTATCTCTCTCAGAGCCCATTCTTAATCCTCCATCTTTTCGCATTGCAATCCCCACCATTACGAACTGATGTCATTTTCTTGTGCGCGCACGATCTGGACTCCGGTTCGTTTTTCCCGGGTCTCCGGGAGGTTTTCGTTTTTCATGTCCCTTCAACTCCTTTTTGAGGACCTACGTCGTCGTTTTCGTGGGAAAGACTGAAGAGGCCTTCGTCCCCCTTCCCTGCCCCCTCTGTTCCGCGCTTTACCTGCCCTTCCCCCAATCCTTCTTCGCATTTGCAGTGAAGTCGCTTTGACCTCCGCCTGATTCCAATTTAAGCCAAGAGATGAAGTTTTTTCTACATAGTATACATTGTCGTCCCGAGACGGCAATTTCGCGCATTGGGTCATACGTCTTTCGGGATAACGCGAGAAACGGGTATTTCCTCCCCCCCGCGTTCTCGGGCGTCAGAAAATCATTCTCTTGCTTACATCGCTATTCGTTTCCAGGAACCGTCCTCCGAGTTGTCCCTCGTTCGGGGTTTGTCCTCCCTTTTTTTGAGGGCCTATCCCCTCGAATTCTTTCAGTAAAGACTTTTGCTTACCAGCACACGAAGTTTCCAAGTTCGTATTTCCTTGTGGTAAGAGTTCGAAAACCCAGTCTCTCTTTCCTTGGATTCTGACGTGCATTCATCCCCTTTTTCTCTTTTTATGAGTAGCTTCCCCTGTTTTTTCGGCAAATCGAACAGATGCCGCCGGTCTCATGATAAAAGCCCTATGGAGTTCTTCTTTTTTTTCGCAGACATGGGTGGGGACAACCCCTCCCTGAAGGAATAGTTTTCCTCTAGTGTTCCCCCACCCCCTGAAGTTCCTTTGCCCTTTGCTTCACTAATCCCGTCTTCGGCCCTTCCCTCTGCGTTCCTGTTTGCTTAAATGATCTCAACGTGCCTCTTCCCCACAAAGTACCACCCCCCCCGCCTTATAGAAGGTGCTTTTGCACTCCGTCTTTTTCCAATGTTGTCAGTCCCATGTCCTCCCCTTGCCTGCGTCCCCCCCCCCGGAAAGAGCGAACATTCCCCGCAATACTACTTATTTTCCCTTTTTCTTACCGCGATAACTCCAAAATTCTCGGGCTGGACGTGGGTTGCCTGCTCGCACTTGGTCCCCTTTTAAGGCACACCCAGTTAGAAGGGACTTCTTTATAACCTTCTTTCTTGTCTTCTGAAGCTCAGATTTACACTTCTGGAAGGCGCCTCCTTCTGTGCCGGTCCTACCCTCGTCCTCCACTTAAAGAAGAAGTTTTCTCTCTCATACACCAAAGTAGTTTTGCTTGTTACGTCGATGCTCTCCTTGGCTTTTTTTACCTGGACTTCTTTGGTCTCCGCACGTCTCTCTGGATTATAGCCGTAATTGGTCGTTCTATCTCTTTGAGGAACTGTCCTGGCTGTTTTGGCTTCCCCTTCGAACCCGGAGTGTGGAGTCTGGTTCCCAAACGATTTTTAGACCTGTCTGGTTGCGATAAGCTCCTATCCCCTTTCTTCGTATGCCTGCTGGTTAAATTATTTTTTCCGCCCATATTTGAACTGGACATTTTGAGCGTTCCCTTGGGA
>Ga0179593_1443491_pt1 | contig 16531 bp, 21 predicted proteins | sample CZODoug2_1_08_16_FD_185931 | JGI IMG/M metagenome (GOLD analysis project Ga0179593, IMG submission 185931) | Vadose zone soil fungal communities from Angelo Coast Range Reserve, California, USA - CZODoug2_1_08_16fungal (PacBio error correction) | ecosystem: Environmental > Terrestrial > Soil >... | reverse complement strand
CATTCGCACGCGTGTGTCGCTTCTACTCGGTCCCACCCGATTTATTGCGCGGTTTGTGATATCCGCTGGTGCTTCGCTTTTTTCGAACGGACTGCGAACCCTTTTTGTTGCTTTTTTGCCTTCCTTTGCTGGGGTATTGTTATTTTTTTTTGGCTTTCCTCTGCGTACCTGCCTGCGGCCGGCCCCCAGCGTACCTTTTCCCTGTGACTTTTTGGTATTTGGAAAACTCCGGTGCGCGTGAAAAAAGGATTTGCCAGTCTTTTTTTGGTCACTGTTCTTTTACCCCGAAGCACTAACTTCGAAACCGTTATCTCATGTCTTTTAACACCAACCCTCCCCCCCATGAGTTCACGCCGAGGGCAACAAGTTTTAGAGACGGTACATCCTGTTATCGCCCAAAGGGTGACCAACTCTGCCTCTGGTTGTGGAGCTTTAGGTTCCCCCCGTTTTCCCTTGGTTGCTCACTTCGTTTTCCCCCAATCCTAAGTCCGTTCCCTCGTTAAACACGATGATGTGTAGGTTTGCACCCAAACATCGCCGCCCCTTGACCCATCTGACAAAGGTTGTTGACATTTGCAACTCTCTTTCCTCTTAGGGGTGGGCCTGGCTTTTTTTTTTACGTGAGTATTTTGCGCTGGCGGTGTGTTCACCTCTGGCCTAGTCAGTCTAAAGCTTGGGGCCTTTGGCTTTTTCATCCGAAACTTTTCGTTGTTTGGACGACTGGAAAACGTTCCTGCCCGACACGTTCCAAACCTTTTTAATATCAGACAAAACTTTTCGGACGGAGACCTTTTGCCTCTTCCCCCCGTGGCTCCCCCCCTTCCGCACTGAACTTTCGCTTGTTGCGCGGGTTTGGAGAACATTGCTGTTGATTTTCTCGACGTCCGTTTGGTGCCCCAAGCCTCTTTTCGGCCATATTACGGTTGCCCCGGAGCTGGCGGTGCATGAAATCCCTTGCCGTTTTGTGGTTCTTTGTCGATTTTTCCCCGCTGTGCAGGTCAACTGTTGCGACTGTGGTAATTTTTTCCCTCCCCGTGGTGTCTTTTTGTTTTGACTCCACCTTTGCACTTATCGCTACTGCGTTTGAAAGACCCATGGCACCCCCCCAGTTGTGTCCCCCTGAAGAGTTATAATTTGGGTCCCCACCCAACGAGTCCTCTTTGTTTCCCTTTCGTTGTCTTTTTTTTTTCCATTTTTTGGACCCGACCGTTCACGCGCAGTGCTAGATTTTGGCTCCTCTGCTACCAATCGGTCATTACTTGTTCCCCTCCCCTCACATGGGCAGCACCTCGCTACCCTCCCCCACTGGGAATTCTCAGGTTTTTAACCCTTCTTCCGTCCCATGCGTCACCTGAATGATTTCCAAGATGCATCCCTTTTCTTTCCCCTTGCCTTGAATGTTTGAAGACCCTTTGCCCTCGTCTGGACAGGCTTTTGCGGGCTTCTTTTTGGAGCGCGAGTTCGGGGCCCCTTGAACCTGCTTTCCCCCTTCTTTTTTTTAGACGCCTGAAGTGTGCCGGACTTGTTGAGCATTTACGGTCGCGCCGTTGATAATTATCGGCGTCCTAAGAGTGGGTCTTTTTCCGCGGCCTGAAACGGTCCGGTTTGGCGATCGCTTTCTGCCAACACTCCTGAAAATCTTGTTTGACCTTTTTTAAAATGCCTGAGCTTTGGCCGCAACCCCCTCCCCGTTCCTGTTTGCTTGCACCGGTGTTTCCAGCGGTGGCTGAGGGGGTGCCGATTTTCGTCAAGAGTGAATGTCGGGGGGGACTGGGTGCGCGTTGTTTGGGTTGTGGTGGCTTTTTGCATTTTTTTAGGCGTTTTCTCATTGTTTGACTTGGGGGGGTTGCAGCCCGTTTGCTCATAGGCGTTTCCAATCTGGCGTGTTTTTTGCCCCCCCAGGGGCTCTTTCCCCCTTCTACCGGCCACTACCCGGTTGGTTTGCGGTCCGTTTTTGTTATCTTTTTTGTTAAGTTTTGCCCCCACGGCGCGGAACCTGGGTGACCTCAACAATTCCAAGTGATGTTGCAATTTCCCCCTCCGTCCGGTGACACCTTTCATTGGCCCTGTGCTCTTTGCGCCCCGTCGCCTTTCTCTTTTTAAGTCCAACACTTTACGGTCTTTTCTCCTTCAAGGACTTCCGGCCCTTGGACCTGCCCGTGAAATTGTAGCCTGGTTGCCCCTCTACGTTCGACTTACCCTTTCTCCATGCTCTTCAGTCGTCGCATTTTTCCAGTCGCCTGCGTTTTGTCCCGTTTCTTTTTTTTTTTTATCGAAGAAAGTTTGTCTTTCAGTCGTTTTTGGGGGCCAATTTCCCAAAGTCTTGCTTTTTTCTTTCTCCCTTTTGTTTTCGCCTTTGTGGGGGTAGTCGACCTCAGCCCCTCCTGCGGCCAAGTTTCGTCCATTCCGCCCGTTCTTAACCCTTGGATTTTTTTTCTTTTTTTTGAGTTTTTTTTCCGTTTTTATGTTTCGTCTGACCCCCCACTCGCTTTGTCTTTCCTGCTCTTTTCGTGATGACTTCCTTTCTTTTTTTTTGGCCCCCGCGGTTCGCCATTGCCCCGATTAATTTTGGTTTTGACCGCCAGACGGTTGAACAATTCTCGACTTACTGTCGAGTTCCTTGTGTTAACTTGTTTGGGCTTCCCGGGGGTCGTGTTGGCCGGTTCTTTCCCTGAGCTTTTTCTTGGTGTCATCAGATCTTAGTCCCCATTGGTTCTTGTTCAGATTGTTTGGCGTTTTTCTGGAACAGGTTTTGATCAAAACAGGTTTGATTTCGGTTTTTCTCTCTATTACGCCTTCTTGTTGTTGTTTTTTCTCTTCCCCGCCAGCACTTTCCTCCCTTTCCCACCTCTACTCCCTTTTTTTTTGGGTAAGCTTTGCTTCCACCATCTTTATTTCCATTCCCCCCCCCGCCGCCGTGATTCCCCCCACCAGTTCACATTGGTGGAAACTTCCAGGCGGAGATATTTCTTATGCCTCTGAACATGCCATTTTCGAAGGGCCTTTTCATTTCTTGTGCTTTTGTACCTATATGATACTTCCCGTATTTTTCCCCCTCCCCCCATTCGTGTTTTTCTCTCGCATGCGTCAGTGGTGTCGCTAGAATTTTGCCGCTTGGTTAGGTAGGGGTTAGTGACGCAGAGGTGACCCTTACCGCCTTCGCGTAGGTGCTGAGCCCCGCGCGTACATTTTTTCCCCGATGAACCGGCCTCCCTGATGTGACAGTTCATTTGCTCCAGTCGCGCTTGATTCTTCTTCGTTTGCGTTTCGTTCTGAAAACCTTGCTTCTTTTTCTCTGGCGCGCTGATAGCTCTTTCGCTGTTCGTTTCTGAACGGGCTGTTCGCTTCATCGGGAGGCCCCCCTTCGTTTGCGGTTCCGTTCGTTCTTAGCCACTCAGGACGCGTAGTTCTTGCGTTGGAGTTTTTCGAGAGTTTCACTTGGGCAATTCTGGTGTTTTCGTTTTTTGGGCTTGCATCCCGGAATTCTTTTTGAGGTCCCCACGGTTTTCATGACCCTACTCACAGCCACACCTGTACCCTAAAGGTGACATTGATTTAGTGGCGTGTCGATTTTCCCCCTTCGCCGGTGGGGGCTTTCCCTTTCCTCAGATTCTTAAGTTTTTTCGCGGCCACCGTTGCGTGGACACCTCCCCTCCGTCTTCACTGCCCCCTCCCCTCTGCCGTCGGCGCCGCTTCGCCGCCTTCCGCTGGGGAGCCGGCCGGGTTTGCAAGCGTTTTCCCCACGGCTTTTTTTTGCTCCCCGGTAGGATTTTTCCTTTTTCGTTTTTTTTCCCGCGCCCATCAGAAGTTCAGGAGTGTTGGTTTTTTTCTCCCTTCCTCCCCTTTTGTGGCGCGCTGCGGCCACTTGCCGTAGGTTTGCTGCGCTGTTTTTCGGCGCGTCCCCAGTTTGTGCGAGTGCCCTTTCTCTCTCCGGCAACGCCAATCGGAACTTCTCTTCTGGTCTTTCCGCCTTTTTGCATTGGGCTTCGCCTCGCCGGCTTTTTACAGATCGCCCCTTTTCGTTTAGCTTGCATTGGGTTTCTCTTTCTCGAACCCCGGTCTGTTTTTTTCACCTGTGACAAAAGGCCTTTTTTTTTCCCCCGCCTTTCCCCTGGCGTTCAATTTTAGTGTGTCGTCGTCTTTTTCACTGGGTGACCCTTCTTTTGTATCCCATTTTTTGCTTGCGCATTTCTTTCTTGGTGAAACAGTATTTCGTCATTGGACTTTCAGAGGAGACGACCTCTTCACTTTTTTTCTTTTCCCTGGGAACCAGTCAGGACCACCACCCAGTTTGACACGAGGTTTTTCACGATTTCTTTTGGTTGTTACCTTTTAGTGGAAAACTTCTTTCCCCTTTTGTGGGTAATGGTTTTCTTTTTGCAATGTGATCAAGTTACTTTTCTCCAAGACTCCCCCCTTGAACGGTATTCCCACTCGCTTCCCTAGGCGTTGCCAAATTTGCTGGTCCGAACACCAGGACGCAATACTTCGCCTGTTGTCTCGGAACTGGGTCATGGTGTGCGTTCTTCTGGTAGATTCTAGCTTTCGTCTGTCGTATCCTTCGAGCCATCTTTTTCTCTCCCGCTCTGCAGGAGGCGGTTTTTCTTTTGTATTTTTTGCCTTTCTTCTTGAACCCTTCCGTTTTCAATCTTTACACTTCCACCCAGCTTTACGTTCCTCTGGAAATTTGCGGCATCGGAGTCCGTTTCTTTTCGGCCCTCCTCTGTTGGAGAGAGCCTGCCTTTGTTTCCCCTTTTTCCTCTTTTTTCGTTGGAGGGGCTCTTTTTCTTTCCACCATCCTTCCCATCGTTGTTGTGACCACTGGGAGACTGTCAACACTCGTTTGCCCCTCTGTGCCGACGGGAGCGACGGGAATTCAGTTCGCTTTTGTTTCCTTTCGCTATAAGGTGCTTCACACCGTATCTCGTTTATTGCTTGGTCACCTCGCGTGTATTTTCTCATGATATAAATTTTCGAAGTGCTCGTTGACTTTTTTCCTTTCCCGAGGTGGCTAATTTTCACCTTTCCACCGGAGTTGATTTTTCGCCGACCACACATTCTTCATTCCACCTTGCTTGGTGCGGTTACTTTCGGACGGGCAGCGCGAGCGGCGCCCCCCGCCCCAGCTTGGTCCTTGGGCCCCTGCGCCAAGCCCCCCCCCCCAACTTCGTTTGAATGTGTTTTGTTTGAACCGAGTATGATTTTTATCCAGTGGGCCCGAGGAGGGGGACAGTCGTTTGTCCGAAATTCCATCATCCTCTGTTGGTGTTTTTCATTGGTTTTTTGAGATAGTTGGAAGTGCGGGCGGGCACATTTTTTGTTCCGCTTTTTTTCCCTCCCACTCGGATTTGTCTTTCGTTTTCGCAATGCAACCATAGCGCTTTGACAACGTTGGTTTGGGGCGCTTGGGCCCTTTTCCCACAGGCTGGTTTTTTCTTATGCTAGCGCCCGTCGTTCACCTTCTCAGCGCCCGGGGGCCTTCGTTTTGAAATCACATGGGGTTTCCTTGCTTTCCTGTCAACTCCCTTTTTTGCGCTTGGACACCAACTAGATTTTCCAGTCCGGGGCAATAGTTTCAGCCCTTTTCTTCAGCTTTTATTCATGCAACCAATGTGCCCCACCCCTTTGGCTGGTTGGCACATTCTTTGATCCCCTTGTCTTCTCGTGTCCTCCGTTTTTCCCGCAATGGTTTTTAGACCACCTGAGCCCTGTTGTGCTTGTTTAGGTTCGTCGTCTACCACCAATGGTGCCGCTTTCGTAAAGGGCCCCCTGGTTCACCCCTCTTCTTCCCATGGGCTGTACAATCGCCTCCCGCCACCCATCGGAAAAAGTTGTACCCCACGTGTGTTCCTTTTCCCAGATCCCCGTCTTTCTTGGGCGTGACTCCTTTCCCCCAGAAGTGCCCCTTTTCCCCCCCCGACTTTTTGCCCGCTACCCTGGGCTGGGCAAGGGTTGGTTGTTTGAAATTTTGAGTTTTGACAACACCCCCGGCGAAGTTTTCTCGTCTGCCCTGGGCACGCCCCGCCCTCCCGCGATTTTGTCGTTTTCTCAAAAAAATTCTGTATACGCCGGATCTCGTGCCTCGACGAAGGGATTGTGAACGTCGGGAATGTATTGGGGATTTGGCGGAATTTGGCTGGGCGCTGTGCATGGACTTCTCCTTTTCTTGACCTTCTGTGTTAGTTTTCCTCGCATTGCTTCTTTGCAGGCTTTTGGCAAAATGGCCCGCAGGGGGGTATACCCCTGTGCTGAGGTACACCCACCATTTTCTGCACGGCCTTTGTACCGAGTTAAACCGTTGTTCTTCTGGCCGTGACTTGCCTGTTTGACTCTGTGGGAAAGGCAGTTCCCCGCGCCCACCGGGGGTTGAGACGCTGTCATCCCTTTCCCCCCACCCCTGAGCATATCTCCGAAAGAACTTTACGTATTCTTTTTCTTCCCTGCCACTGTGTACGTTTTTTAACTGGCGTGTCCTTCTGACATTTTTTTTTTTCGTTTTTCCTATGCATCACCACCCCTTGAGACATACCCTGTTCCCCCCCTCATACCTTTGTCCACAACATTAGAGTCCAACCCGAAAATTTCAGTTTGTCACCCTTCTATTCCTTTCCGAAAGCACCTTACTAAGTAAGATTTTCCGCCTGCTATTTTTTTTTGCTGTGAACGACGCCTTTCTGTCAAGCCTGTGTTCCCGTCCCTCCCGACATGATCATCATTTTGCCGCGGCGGTAAAGGTTGCAGTTTAAGTTAGAGTTGTGCTCTGCCGCCCTCTTTTGCCCCCCCCTTGCCGGTTAACATCCTGTGGAGCCCGTCCAGGGTTTTAGTTTCCGCTTTATGCTTGTTTATGTCCTTCTGTCTTCCTTGGGCAGCGTAGGATACTTTTTGGGGGGGACTGCCCGTGCTCGTTTACACCCCTCCCCAGATGGTTCCCCCACTTTTTTCCTGGCGTGCACCTTTTTTTGGAGCAGACCTCGTGTCCCCCGTGCTTGAACAAACCACTTCCCCTGAATTCTTGCTTCTTGTCAAACCTTACCCCCCACTGGCTTTCCGGGTTTTCAACCCCCCCCTAGTTGGGTTTCAGATGGTCCTTTTTTTACCCCGGACCGCATTCACAGCGGTTTTGCGTTTGCTGTTCGTCTGACCGATTAATGTCCTGTGCCGTTGTTTGGGGCCCATGCCGGCGGGGTCGTGGTTCCCTTGGGTCGTGTTGGGCGGGGCGATTTCAGCTCCCTACCAGGCCTCTTGTGCACCGTTTTTTTAAGGCCCCCAACAGCGGGCTTTTCCTCGTGCCCGGCCCCCTCCATTTCCCCCCACCCGCGTTTTGCTGTGTGGGGTCCGTTTTTGGCGTTGTGGATCTGGTGTCGTTTGTTGTTCTTTGGTATCTTTGGGGCCCCATGGGTTTCTGGCCCTCAAAACTTTATCCCTTTTCTATCAAGGCCCCCGACTCGTATGGCACCCATGCTCGCCCCGGTACTCTGCCCGGTCTGGCCTTTTTTCCTTCGACGATGATTTTTCACCGAAAACTCCACCGCGCGGATATTTTTCGCCGAAGTCCCCCTTCACTGTACTCCATTTCTGTCCTCACCCCCTCCCTTTCCGCCCAGCCCCGCCGCAGGGCGTACTTTCGTCTCTTTCTTTTTCGTTCGCCCTATTCCGTTTCCATTCCCTGAAGGTTTTTTTTTCTCCCTTCCGTTTTAAAATCATTTCGTCCACACGAAGGATAAATTTTAGTGTTTCCCCCTTTCTTTTTTTCCCCCACCATTCGTTGTCCTTTACGTTTCATTTTCCTTCAAATTGTACACTCTATTTTTTCGTCGTAAAAGCGCCCTCAGCCCATCCTGGTTTTTTCTTTTGTTGACTTTTCGTCTCACCGAGTTATTACGTTGAAGTCGTTACCACACAGTTCCCTATGTTTCGCAGAGGACTGCTGATTACGTCGTCACCGAATTTCCTTTTTTGATGCCCAATGTGAATTATTTTTCGTACTTTGCTGTCTGCCCCTCCTACCTCGATTTCCCATTATTTATAGCACACCACGTCCAGAGGTTCAGGGTGGCGTTGGTGTTGTCTTTCCCCCGTGTTTTGTTCCGGTCCGCGAGATTGCCCACCAGTTGGTGTCCCCTATCTATTTTTTTTCTCGTCGCCTGGGTCGTTCACACCGGTGATTTGGTTTCCCCTTGGGTTGGGGGTTTTTTCACTTTTTTGTTCTGTTTTTATCTTTTGGCCCATTGTTCCGGGATAAGCGCAGTTGCCATTTTTCACTCCAGGCTTGCCATTGGCCACGAATCTATGTGGGGCCAGGCATTTTCGATTTGGCCCAGTGTAATGAGCTGCGCGGTTCCTGATCTCTTCTCATTTCTCAGTTGTTATGTTGTAGAAGACATGACCTCCCACATGTTCCTTTTTCCAACTCTGTTGGTTTTGCCCCCCTCTGTTGCCCGGCATTTGGCACACATAATGCAAAGTTGCCCATGTAACCGTTTTCACAAACACGCCGTCCTTCTCTACCACCCCCCACTTTTCCCAAATGTCGGGTCCCGAGCTATTAAAATTGTATTGGCGTCAACCCTTGCCCCAACATTTCGCTCGCCTTTTCCGCAAACTTGATGGCTCCGCCCTGGGTCCCGTGTCCTTTTTTAGTATTTGATACTTCTTTCTTTTTTATTTTTTCCCCCTCAAAGTAGTGCTTCTTTTTTTGCGGCGAACTGCCTTTTAGCAACTTCCTCGCCGGTCAGCTCGGTTTTCTGCCGGGCGGGACAACCTTTTTTTTCCCCCCCTAATTTGAAGGGGACTGTTTCTGAGGTACTTTTGCTCACTGCGACCGCGATGGAGTTTAAAGTGAGGACCTTGACTCCGCCTTCTGCCTCCCCCACCAAGTTTTTCCCCATGGGCGAGGCTTCTTAGAGATAAGTTTTAACTTTCGGGACCTTTGAACCTGTTCAGCTCTTGTCTGCCTTTTTTTGCGGTGCACTTTTTGCTGGGTTTCTTGTCTCGGTGTAGTTAAACGGGCGTTTGCCTTTCTTCTTCGCCATCTCCCTGTGTTACTGCGTACCTTTTTTCCCCACTTCATTTTTCGTGTTGTTTCGCACAGTTCACGGGGGCAGTTTCCGCGTGTCACCGTTGCCGGTGGCCTTTCGCATAACTTGGAATATTGAACTTATTGTTCGGCCCCCGTTTTTCGGCCCCCCCTGCCGAACCACGCCCCCCCCTGCAAACTTTTTTTTTTCTTCTTTATTTGATCCAGTTTTTTTTCCCTCAGGGCCACCCTCTTTTGGCTTCAGCCCGAAGATGCTTGAATTGAGCGGGCACGTTCCATGGAACCGGCCTCCCGACTTTTTTTTCCCCACCACTCCTGCCCGCCGACATTCGGCGGTTTTTTTATTCTTGTGTGTTCGGTCGGACCACCCCGCCACTTAAGCGTCAGCCTGGTGGGTTTAACCCTCTGCTCCCCGGGCTTGTTGGTGCTGCGCTTTCTCTTACCAGTTTTAATTACCTAACTGTGAATTTTTTTTAGTTTGGTGTCCCCTCGCACGGATCGGCTTATGCAATTCAGGTCTGGCGTGCGCATGTTGTCCCCCCCTTCGGAATTTATGTCTATGTCTCCATTTCGCGCACTTTCTGCGTTGGCCTGCCTCGTAAACGAGTCGGCAAATCCCACAATCCGGAACTCGTTACGCTATAGTCCGTGCATGTGGCCGCGCAAATCCTGTCCGGCCAACCTCCTCCTGGGCGTCGCGTGACTTTCTTCGCCCCGTTTTTTTCTGCGTTACTCACCCCCCGTTTCGTTCAAGGCCTAGTTTTCCCTTTTCTCTTCCCCTTTCAGGGCGGTTTGCGCTTTTTCACCCTGGAATCTGTCTCCGTTTGGAGCCCCTTGTTTTCCTTGGTCTTGTTGTCCAAAAAAGTAATGTCGCTTCTTTTTTCTATCTTCCCCCCTCCTTACGGCCGGTTACTCAAATCATGAACCCCACTTGGAGACCTTTCTTTTCGTTTTTACGAAGGTTCCATTGGGTGGAGCCGGCTTGGTGTAGACCATTGTGTTGTTGCGCCGTTGTTGTTGGTTTCCATTCCCCTTTCTATTCCGCACTTTCAATTTAGTGCAATTTCTGACCACTGTTTTTGTCAGAGTTTTGGACTGCTCTCACACCCCTTCCCATTCCCCACAGCTGTACCACCCTTATTCTGACTTTTCCCAACCAGGGACGCAATATTCGATTACATCGCTTTGCCAAGACTGCTGGTTTTAATGTGGATTTCACCTTTTGTTCCCCTGGTATGTTTTGATGGTGATATCGCGCAAAAGAAGTTTTTTTTTCTCCCCCGCGCCATTGCCGGGTCTTTGTCTTTCGTCGGGTACTTCTAGTTTCACTTCACACACTTTCACCATGGTCTTTTTAGTCCCTTTTTTGAACCCGCGGTCCTTTTTTTTTTTGACACGGGACTGTCCGCCCCGGGGTTGATCCTCTTCCCCCTTGTACACAAACCTTTAGCTTTTTTTTTTTGCGTCCCCGATTTTTTGCGCCCATCGGACTCTTTTGGTGACCTTCTCATTGTTTTCTCTCCTCTTGTCGGATTTGCGTCGACGTAGCTACCCACGGCATTGGATTTTGTCTTTCGAGCCTGATTAACGTTTTCGGTCTTTTTCATCTGAGGTCCTGTTCTTCACCAGCGCGTTGCTTGTTTTTTCATGGCCTATTAAATTCTCAAACTGTTCCCTCCGGGGGGTCTTTTCGGTGATCCTCTTTTCCAATTTTTTTCGGTCGTCTATCGCTCCCACCAGTTTCCGTTTGGCATGGGCGTCTTTGTGGTCCTGTTTGCGGCCCACGTTGAGTGACCGTCGACGGGGCGTCTGTTCGCAGGGTGGGTTGGTTTTTGAGAAGGCTCCAGCTTTTGAAAAAGCTTTCGCCACAGAACTTTCCTGCCGATTGTCTTTTTTTTGACCGCATCCTTTCTCTCCCTGACCGGTGGGCGCTCGTCACCACAGCGGTTGCTCTCGATGTCTCAGTCTGTGTACTGGTTCGCCTTCCACACGTTGGTTTCTTTGATTACACGTTTTCCTCTGGTGATTACCCGTTTAATTGTTTCGCTCTTCGCCCCCCCCCCCATCTCTCTTCCATTTAAAGCTCTCGTTGGTCACTCACTTCAACCCATTGCGGAAGCCCAACTTTTGCTTGTATTGGCAGAGGCGTCCCCCTTTTTTTTCCCACTTATCTTCCTTTTGTTTCGTCTCGCCGTCTGCCTGTCTGCTCCCGGTTTCCGGTAACTCCTTGAGCCCGCCCGAAAAACAAAAACCTTAACCTGACAATACCCATTTCCTGAACCCCGGTCGGATTGGGGTGACATGTTCTCCCTTTGTTGAAAAGTCTTTGCCATTCCCCTCCCCATCTTTTCCTACCCAGAACGAAGGCCCTTTCTGATACCAATTTATCCCTTCCTTTGAGTGTAAACAAGCCACCCGTCCTGGCTGGTTGACCCCCGCCTATTCCTCTTGTCCACAGGCCCCGAGTCTTCCTTTTAAAATCCGTCGCTCCGCGTTTGTCCCACCCCACCCACGATCTATGGTGGGTAGGCTCCCAACTTAGTGTGAGACGCCTCGACCACCGTGCTCGTAAGGTTTCTTCATCCTTTTCCCCAAACGATTTTCCGGAAAACCTGGGTCGCCCCCACTAGCCACCAAAAAAAACCCCATTTTTGTTAAAAACTGGTTGTATTCGTCCGGCCTACGGGGGCAGTCATTCCAAGGAAAGTTGCGGACGAGTACATTCCCCTTTCTGTTGTTCGTGTTCCCTCATTGCTTTTACAAGGTTGGTTGGGCAAAAGGGTGTGTGAAAGTTTAAAGCTTTTTTCCCCCTGAATGCAAACGTCTTTTTTTCTTTTTCCCCTCCGTGCGCCCCCCTGTGCTTGCTGCGGCGTTAACCGCACAGAGATTTTACCCCTTTGTAGGCGTCTTTGAGGGGTGTTGAATTCACCTGCCCTTACACCACGGCATAAGTACTCGCCGCCGCCGTATAGCCTTCCGGGTGGGCTGCTTTGCGTCTTTTGCATATTTGGTTCACCGAATTTCGGAAGTATGTGCTTTCCGGGTGTGCGGTCTTGATGCGGTCCCCGCGTGTGCAGCTTTGTCACTGGCTGAATATTGGGGGACCACACATTCTCGCCCGTTTTCTTCAATAAATTCGTACTTGTGATCTGGGTTAGTTGGCGTGTACTTGTTTTCTACCCCGCCCCGCAAAGGCACGGTTGCTCCTACTTGTTGAACACAAAAGAGACCCATCCTTTTTTCCCACTTCGTGTTTTCGTTTTCATGCCGTTTGTCCCTTCCACTTTTTCTGCTTCCTTTTGTTTTATCTGCTAAACCCCCCTCCCCCCCCCAAAAACAAACTTTTTGACCACCTATTTTTCCCCCCCCCCCCCTCCATTCCCCCTGTGTGCGTGCCCCAAATTCGATACCAATTTTTCAAACCTCCGGTTTTTTGAACTGCCGCCCGCCCTTCCGTATAGCCGCTCTCTGTACGCCTTTTCTGTGATGGTCCCCCTGCGTGCTGCTGAGTACCCTCCCCTGCGAGGTTTTAAGGTTTTTCCTGAGCTCTTCTTTGCTAGCACTGAACGGCCCCTCATCTTCCCTCGTTTTCTGTCGCGTTTTTCCCTGCCTTCGTTGAGGGCCCAGTTTTTACTTTTTTTTTGATCCGCGCCGGATTTTCTTCATTAGCGCCTCCAAACGATCGTTTTGTTTCCTCTGAGCGCCTGGAAATTCTGTGTTCTGCTGAATCGTGGCTTTTTGTTGGCCAACCGTTCACTTCTGGTTTGTTCCACTGACAATGATCTACGGCGTCCCCCACCTGTTTGGCCTCACCAAAAGGGCGGCCCCCCGGTTTTGGGTCGAGTTTCGTTGGCGATCCCTTCAGGTACTCAGAGAGTTACGTCGTGTAGCCTGGGCTAGTTGTCGTCGTGGATTTGGTGTCCGGGGTTTGACGTCTCATTTCATCCTTTTTTTCTGTCCTCCCTCCACCTGGTTCGCGTTTTTCCCTCTGGTGACGCCTTTCCCCGTTTTTCGGTGCTTTTTTTTTTTGCGTGTGTCCTTTCTTTTGTAGTGCCTTTTTTGCGAGTTGGGGACGACCTCTTATTTTCCCACTTTGCCCCGGTCCCGACGTCCTTGTGACACCTTCTTGCCGGTTTTTTCGGGTTTTCCCTCTGAGGTTTTTTTTTAGTAAAAAAGACCCTTTTGTTGAAGCTGACGTTTTCTGCAATTGGCAGTGGTCTTTCCCCCCTCTCCCGCGCACCTCCTTTTTTCATGGTCCCCACGGGAATCTTTTATGCGGCGTCATTCTGATTTCAAAGTTTCGCTGTCCGTTTAGCGGAAGGGTCTCGGAATTTTCTTCGCGAGCTGTGCGTATGGGCCCCTTTTTTCCCCTTTGCGGCGGTTGGTCCCCTTGTTTCTTTCCCGTGGGGGGATGGGATCGCCCCCTCCTGCCCCATTTCCTTCTACAGTTTGCTTCAGTTTTTCCTGTTAACCCGCTGACGTCCCCCTTTTGGTACCTGGTTGCTCAACGTGGTTCGCCCCGACTTGTTGCGGGCGCGATTTTCTTTTTCCCCCCATTGCGTGGGAATTATCCCTAACTTGCTTCTGGCCCGTGATTTTTTTTCCGCTTTCGCCATGGATGAGCGCCAGTTTGGCAGTCCCGGACACAAGGGTAAAAAAAAAAAAACCCAACCGTTGTTTCACTATCCGCACGCCTTTCTCTTACCCTTTAGTTGGTTTTCCCCCTTTTTTTGGTTGACGTGGGGGGCGGTTTTTTGTTGTGTCCGTTTTTTTTTAAGTTGTCTCCTTGGGGTGCTCGAAGGTATTTTGTTTGGCGTGCCTGTGTTTTTTTTTTTTTTTTTTTAAGAAGTGCTTCGTCCTTCTTTTCTCCTCTTTTGTTGTTTCTTAGGGACTTCGGTCCCTTTCTCATGACCCTCCCGCAACGTGTCCCAAAGGTCAAGGGCTGTTCTTCATTTGTTGGTGATTTTCTTTTCTGGGTTCACGCCAACGCCCGGATCCCCACCTTTTCCCCGGTTGTAACTTCCCGTATTTTACTCATCTGTTCCCCCCTTCTTGCTCATTCTTTCGATTTTCAAAATGTTTTGCTTATGCAATCGGGCGGCCCGGTTCACACAAGTACTTCGGCATCCCGCATTCCCTCCCCTCGCTTGCCTCGCATCGCCGGGAACATTTCGTCCGTTGAGCACAACTGCTTCGCCGGTCTGACTCGTGTACTGACGGCGCCTTTATTTTTCCGCACTGTCTTTGTCGGCTTTCTTTTTTTTGGATGTTCCTTTTGACGCCTTCTGGCTGGGTGACATTGAAAGTGCCGTCGACTTCCCCTCCTTCAATTGGCCTCCACCAAAGTGCTCTTGCGCGGCTTTCTCGTGGTCCGTCCCCAACCCGTGTTCGCTTTGAAATTGGCGCGGCTTATTTTTCGGCGGCGGTCTAAATGGTTGCTTTTTGAGGTCCTTGACTCCAAGTGTGTGCGTGCCTGTGTTCGTTTTTCGCGTCCTTCGTTTGTGGCGGTCAGGCGTAGGACAGCCGGAAGTCCCCCCGGTTGATCTTTTTTTTTTCAGTAGTCGGTTTCGCACACTTGTGGAACTTTTCTTGTTTGTGAGTTTCGGCACCCGGTTCGCGCCATTTTTTTCAGAACCCCCACCTATCCCTCCAAGGGGCTCTCGTTGTGCGTTCTAGGGTTTCGTTCTGGGACCACTCTCCCCCTTTTTTCATTCAGCCGCCCTTTTTGATGGCTGGTTTTTCTTTGTCCACCCTTTTCAAAACTGCTCGTCACATGTCCCCACTCTTTCCGGACTTAATTTTGCTGGTGAATCAGCCCTGTGCCCACTCCTCACTTCTGGAGCGATCTCGTTAAGCAGGATCACGGTGTTTGGGTGGCGTTCGTATCTTAGGTTGGTTTGTGTTTTCCCTCGCATTGTTTCCTGTTTGGGTTTGGTCACCTTTTCGTTCCCTTCCGGAACTTTTATCCCTGGGTTTCCCTTTCCCACTCCGCTGCTCGTTTTGGTTCTGTCTAAATTTGGCGTTTTTGCTTTTTTAACGACATCCGTTTTGCCCCTCCGTGTCTCCCAATCGTAACTCTTTTTGAGCCTCTGTCTGTTTCCCGCTTCTTTGTGTTGCCTTAGGCCTCTCCGTCACGACACCATTTCGACGCGGTTAGGTTTCTCTTCTCACCTTGTTTTCGTGCGTCCCTGTCACCAATTCCGTTTTTTTCCTTGGCCTTGTATTATGTCCGTTTTTCTATTGGAATGGGTTGTTTTTTTTTTTTTCGGTGTAAATTACTGTTGTAACCTTTTCCTTTTTGTCTCATGTTTTTTTTCATTCGTTTGCGTGTGGGCGAAATTATCGTCCCCATGGTGTTTTCTCTACTCTTCTGATCTCGAAGTCTATGCCCCCCTGGGCCGGTTTCACGTTCAAAGGGCATGTAGAAAGTTTACAGCGTACCTTTTGAGTGCACGATATAGGTTTCTACTTTGGGAGTCGTTTGGCTGTATCTCGTGTGTTTGAGCCTTAGGGGGTCTCCCTTGCATTTTTGTGGTTTCCCTGCTTTCCTTTTTTTTCAAATTACCTGCCTTTTGTATTTTTCGATTTCGCCACGTTGGTTCTTTCCAGCGGAATGTTCTCCCATTCGCCTCCTTTTTCGCTGCATCGGGCCCTGCCTGGGCGCACCCAATGGGCAATATTTCCCCGCTGATTCTCGTCGGGCCCCAAATCCTTTGTTTCTGGGTTGATTGCCTTTGCTCGTGTTGTATTATCGAGGGCCCCTCCCCTGGTTTTTCTCCGCGCGCTGCGGAGTGGATTGCACAGTTGATTTTGGACCCTTTCTCTTTTTCCCTTTACCCACCTTTCAATTTTTCTCCCTATATTGCCTCTTTAGCGGCACTTGGGGCTGTTTGGGCTTGGCGCCCTCCCTTTTTCTGTTGTACCTTGAGTCTTGCTTTTGTACACTTTCACTTTGGTTTTGGGGTGGGCGCGAGTTCCCGTTCGGCATTTTTTTTTGTTCTCCTGCTTAAGAACCTTTTCGGGTTTTTCTTTTTCCCGTTTGCCTGCCCGACTTTTAGTGCCAACGTGAGAGTCCCTGGGTCTTCAGGACTGCCTTACCGTACTCGGGTTTTCCTTTTTTTTCTTGTGTGTTTTTCCCCCCAGGCCCGCGTGGTTTGCTGTTTTCACTTCCATTGTAAATTTCTACCAAGTTCCGCAAGTTCCTTTTCCCCACTTTTTACGTTTGTGCCAATCTTTCAAAAGCGCCACAGGAGATTCCCTTTCCTCGTCGACCATGTGCATCAATGCCCGTCTGCCCGGCGTGTTTTTTTTTCTTTCCCCCTTCAGTTCGTCACGGCGGCTGCTTCTCGATTTCCTGTTCCTGATTGAACGTTTTGCTCTCCTCCCCCAAGGGTCCCTTTCCGATTGTTTTCGTTCACTATCTTTTCCCGGTGATCCGTGAATTTTTGCTTTATGCAAGATTGTCGCGACCCCACCCCATTGTTGCGGTTTTTA
>Ga0179593_1400564_pt1 | contig 16532 bp, 19 predicted proteins | sample CZODoug2_1_08_16_FD_185931 | JGI IMG/M metagenome (GOLD analysis project Ga0179593, IMG submission 185931) | Vadose zone soil fungal communities from Angelo Coast Range Reserve, California, USA - CZODoug2_1_08_16fungal (PacBio error correction) | ecosystem: Environmental > Terrestrial > Soil >... | reverse complement strand
GGCTTTTTATTTGAGTTTAACCCTTGGTTTCTTTACACCATTTCTTGAAATTCTTCATCTCCCTTTCTCTTCAATCCTCTCATCCTCCCCTTCCTCTTGCCTCCCCCCACACCACCTCCATACCCCCCCCCCCGTCCCCATATTCTCCCCCCCTCTCCCGACTTCTCCCTCCTCCCCCCCTTTTTTCTCCTAGTCATCTCCCCCTACCCCTTCTAATCCCTTCCTTTCCCTCGCTCTTTTTTTTCCTACCATTTTCCCTCCCCTCTCCCCCTCACCTCCCTGCCTAGCCACTCATTCTCCCCTGTGCTTATTTTCCCACTCAACTTTTCATTGCTTCCAGCATCTCACCTTCATTACATTTATCTTCCCCAACCTACCTCCTAAAGTCCTCTCTTCATTTCCCTCTCTAACCTTCTCATTACCCCTCATCCCCTACGCCCGCCCGCTCAGTAGTCGCTTCCTTCTACATCATTTTACCCCTCCCTCTTCCTCTGCATTCTCGCCACACTCCCCTCTCTTTTCGGTTACGTACCTCCCGCATTCCCCGTACTCTCCGTGGTTTCAACCCGTATCCCTTCCCCCTGCCTCTCTCTCTCGGTCTCGCTCCTGGTTAATGTTACACCTGTGAAAACCGTTCCTGTCAGGTAAGTAATCCAAAATGTCACCCACCTTTGAAACCCCCTTCCAACGCGACAATTTTTCCCCTCAATACCCGGCGGGATCGAAGCAACACGCCCTCTTTAAATAACAAATCTTTAAAGTCCCACAAGCCCCTTATCATACAATAAAGGCAGTAGAAAACACATGCCAACAACACCAATGCTTCTTGTACATAAAGGTAGCTCCTTACACCATATTGTATTTTTTCGAATAAGTGATATGGGGCCTGTGATGCTTCCCATGATCTTTTTGTTTTCCCCGGTTTTTCTTCCCCTTTACCACACAGTCCCCAAGGAATCATCTGTTTTCTCTGTCCAACTCTATCCCCGAGTAAGAGATTCACCCAATCTTTCCTTTTTTTCACCCCGTCTGTCCTTTTTACCGTTTCCCCGTCTCTTCTTGCAACATTTTTCCCCTGCCCCCGCCTGTTTCAACCCGGCACTCAGGGCGTATCCTACCCACCACACCCCAAAGATGCTCGCCAGTGCCTCCTCCCCCGATATCCGCACAAACAAATAACTTGTTAGCGCCGGACTCTTTCCCTGTTCCCTCCCACTGTTTCTCTGCCCCGCCCCCCCGTGAAGCATCCCATTTAACTGCTCCCCCCAAGAAGCCCATCCCCCTCTTTCTTTGTCGTCCCATGACCAGGGGTTTGTATGCGTGACTTTGTCCTTTTCTATTTCCCCCCTCCCATTTTTGTATAAGGTGCACCGCTCATCCCCACTCCCCTATTAGTTCTCCTGAGATGACCCTAAGGTAACGTTTAGTACACAAATTGAAATTTTTTTCTTCCACCGGCCCCGTTTGTATTTTTCCGGTTTCCTGCTTCCATTGATTTTGGATTTCCCCAAGTTGGCCCCACCATCCATGTTTACCTTTCGTCACTGAAAACAACCGAATTTTCCCCTCCTTTTCGTTTTACTGGTCTCCACTTTCTTTTATTCGCTTGGGGTGTCAAAATTCCCCCTTTTAACGCACACCTCTAATGTGCCCTTACCTCCATGTATTATCCCTCTAGACGCCTACTATTTTCCTAAAACATGTCAGATCCACTTGATTACACCCCCCCCCACTATTCCCCCCCAACCAGCGTTTGATTGCTTTTCCGCTTCCCCTTTTATATTCTATCTGTCCCCTTTACTCAAGGACCGGCCTTACCTAGTCCAGATGGTCCCACCGGTTTTTCACCACAAGGCAACCTAGTTTTCCCAGAACCAGACCCACAACATGATTTTCCGGTTGTTCACCCTTGAAAGTACCACACTTCGTCCTTCCCAACCCAGATGCCGAGCTCCCGGGAGGAAGATGAGTTGAAAAGAAGGTGGGCGATACAACCCGGGTTGGTTCCCCCCTGTTGGCCTCCAGCCTTCTCTAGGGGTCATCGGGGGGTGCATGAGTCTCATTGATTCATATCTATATCTGTTAAATGGCTCGACGTTTTTGCCTCCCTCTCCTCCGCTGGGCCTCACCCACCCCCCCCACGTACTCTTATGAAGTCTCTCACCACCTTTATCACCCTCTCCCCTCTTCCCACCCCCCTCCTTCCTCAGACTTGCCGACTCCCCCCCCGCCTCATATCGCCCTGTTTAAACCATCGCCCGTCCCCCCATCCCTCTCCCCGTCCTGCCACCATAAACCTCCAAATTAACTCCCCTTGTACTTCCTCCCCCCCTGACCCGAGTCCCCCCTACCCGACCTCCTGCATATTCCCGTTAGTGACCCTATCCCCCTCATTCACTAATCATCACCAACGTTTACCTAACCCCAACCTCACCCGTCTCCCCTACGCCCTCGCCCCTTCTTGTGAGTCTCTACTTTTACCTCTCGCTCCCCCCGCTCCCATTCTCCTTCTATTTCGTCTAGCCACTACATATGTCCACACTCTCCCCTGCTTGTCCGTTCGGTCCATCCTAGCCTCATCCCACCCGATCTCCATTATCGCACTTCAGTCCCCCCACCGTTATTCTCCCTAGTGCTTTCCACTCGATTCCAGCTTTTCTTTTGACTGCAAGCCCTCCTTCCCCCTCCCCTCACCCCACCTACCCCTAAAATGGGACTTATGTAGCAGCACACTTCTCTCCTTCTAGACCCCCCACGTTCATCACCCACCCCCCTCCCCCCGCCACTACAACCCTCCCTACCCAGTCCATCCCTCTAGCGTCCCCATCCCCTACCCTACCCCCCTATGCCCCCACCCCCCTCGTGCCCTTCGCCTCCGCCTTCCACGACAACCACCTGCTCGATTCAACGAGTGATCCAATATCTACTCGCCTTACTACCAGAGTTCGTACACCCCCCTCCCCATCCCCCCCCTACACCACCTACTTAGATTCCCCCCCCTCGTTCACTAAATTCCTTTCAGTGTTACCTCCCTCCACTTTAATCTCCTGACTTCCACTCTCCCCCCCGCCGATCCCTAACCTCTTGTCACTCTACCATTTTTTCAGCTCTCCCTGTGCTTGTTTCAACTCCTCCGCTCCCCCACCCCTCTCCTTATCACACCCTCCTCCGTCCGCCTTTCATCGTACCCAACTCCCCTTTCTTACTCCGACTTTTCTCGCCTCAGCTAGTCTTGCGGTAAACTTCTGTCCTTACTCCACCCCACCCCCCCTATTCCCTCCCCATCAACCCTGCTTTCACACCCCCTTCCTCTCTTCGTTACTAATTCTCCTCCCAACCCTCGCCCCCCATTAAAGTGCAGCAGCATGCTCGCCCCCCACCCCTACCAGCTCGTCTAACCACTTCCCCCTTCCATCCCATCTCCGTTGGCGGGGTCCCTTCTCTTCCCCACCATCCCACTCTCGTTTGCCTCTCCCACCCTTACAATACCTCCCTAAGCTACCCGCTAGCGCCTACTTATTGCTCCATTACTTTCTTCACTTCTTGATCTCTAGACATCTCCCATCAGTTTTTTCATCCCCCCGCCCCCGTCCATCCCCCTCCCCTCCCCCCCATGCCCCCCTGAATTCAGGTACTGCCTCAGCCGGCATACCTTTCTCTTAATCCCCCTCTCTGTCATTAGCAGGAAACAGCCCCTCCCCCTTACACGCTTCCCCCGCCATCTAGCTAAAGGCCTAACCCAGCCCCCTTGTTCTTCTCCCCCAGACACCTACAGATTTTCCCTCGCTCTCCCTCACAGCCCAGTAACACCACCCCAGTCCCAACGCAGGGGCGGGGCGTGAGCACCCCCCCCAAAGTTTAATTCCGGTGGAAACCCCGTGATCCTGTCTTTTTAGATTAGGGGTATTATCGCACTCCCCCCAACATTTTAAACCGCCCCACACTACCCCACCCAAAAGCACCCCCCCCCCCAACCCTTGGTAAACCTTTCATACCTGTTTAAAAAATGCTGTGCGTACCCCGTTTCAATCCTTCTCCTAACAAGCAACCCTCTTTTCCGTTGACTGGACTAATATAGCTTCATCTTTTTGGCTGAGGTTGAGCCTAGTGTGTGTTCAGCAGATACGGATTTTTTCCGATTCAATTCGTAACCTGTCTCTCCCTTTCTCTCTTGTCACGCAAGTTCGTTCCCTTTCGCAGGCTCCATGGAACCAAAAATGTAAATCTTGTGGGTACATGAAATCTAGGTGGCCGTCTCTTACTGTCTTCACTCCCCAGCCAGTTTCTTGGGTACAGATCTTTTTGATCCTACCCTATCTTTTTTTGTACCTTTTTTTTCCACACCCACCCCCAATTTTCTGTGGCCTTTCTCACTCTAGATAATTCCCCCCCCTCTGGAAATGCCAGCTCCCCAAGGGTTTTTTCTCGGACCCGTTATGCCTAGATGAACCCCATATGAAGTTAACCCCCCCCCCCTGTTATATTCTTGAGGTCCCATGGGCGCGTTAGTGTGGTGGACCCAGTGTACACCGACCGGGCTCAGACCTTAAGGACCCCAGGCCCCACCACCATTTATGACCCTTCCGCCTAATCCCCAACGAGGTGAGTAATGTTTCGATTGTACTCCGGTGACCTCTTAGTGTCCCGTTCCCTTTACCTTTCTTCTCTTTAAAAATCCAACACCGATGCTGGCCCTTGAGTCCACACCCCCCCTCCCCCTGGCTTTTCTTTCCTGGTACCAGCGATTCACCTCCCGTTCATACGTCCCCCCCCCCCTCCCCCCCGATGACAGACGTTGAATTGAGTCCTTCCTTTTTTTTTTGTGCAATTTCATTCTTCCCTTCCATGATGAACTCTGACCCCACCAAGCCAGTTCGACCTTTTCAGGTCCTTGCCGTTTCCCTTCTTCTCAATTTTCCGGACAAGTCCCGCCCCATTTTCTTCCGTCTCTCTGCGTTCGCCCCAACACCCCCCTGATTTTGTCTTTTTACCATTTGTATTCCTCAATTGCCTTTTGTTTCCGTTGAATGCTTTATCCGGTCCATGGCCTGCTTCTCGTCTTTGATAATGGTCCCTTTCAACCTGTCCTTTTTTTGTTTTCTGGTGACCTTTCGGTTCGACGTCGCATTTGTATTATCGCTTTGATTTTTTTGGCCCTGGAGTTAGTAGGCTACCCCTTGTAATTTACTTTGCATCCACAAGTGTCATTTTTTGTTTCCCTGTACCTTAGGCTTTTTTTACTGTCCATGATGCGTGTTTCTTTTTTTTGGGTGCCGTCTTGATTCTGGACCGATTACTTCTCCCATTTTTCCAAAGGACTTCCCCTTTCCTTTTTTTTCGGGTATTTCCCCTTTCCCCAATTTGTTGACGGGCCGGACCCGAATACTTTCCTGTTTTTTTCATCATGTCGATAGCCTTCGTGCGCTCCCCAGTGTTCCGTTTATTTTAATGTTTTTGTGGTTTTTTTCCTTCTCTTTTTAATTTGAAGATTTTTCACGCGGTACCCTTTCTTCTTACTTTTTTTTTTTTTCAGTTGCAAGATTTACTTTTTCTTTGACCACCAGACCCAGGTTACGGTACCCCCCTTCGGGGAAATCTTTCTCGTCTTTCGTGATGACAAGATTTGGCTGCAATGTCCAACGACGGTGGGGGGTTTTACTCTTATTTCTTGAGTTTTCTTAAGTTTACTTCCCCACTTCTCGCAAAAATACCTTTTATTCTGAGACTCTATCCTCCTCTTTTTTCTCCTCTCCAGTGCCCGTTTTTTTTTTTTTGAGAGTATTTTTGGATCCATCCCCCTTGATTGGTCCCCACTCTCTTGTCCTTGTGCCAGTTTTCTTCAAGACACAACCGGCGGGGTGCCAATTAACCCTTTCGTCTCGATGCTAGATAAGACTAAACGACTGTGCATTGTCTGCAAAGGGGGTGGTTTTAAAATTTTAACCACCCACGTCTTTTCTTAAGAAGGAGGTGGCTGATAATTTCGCGTGGCAGACCAAATCTCGAAGCCTCCCCCTGAAGGTTGGACATACCCAGGACCCAATGCTGTAGAGTTTGCCCCCTGAACCTTCTTGGTAGCACAGTAAACGTTTGCCTTCGGGACGGAGTTTTTTTTACAGACATTTACTCCCCTGCGAGTATTTATTATGAGTGTTTTTTTACCCCCCAACGCCCAATTGGGTGGCCCTTGAAGTAGATATTCATTTTTTGTTAATCCACGTTCATTCCCTGTTCCCCCTTGAGCCCCCCACGGACCCTCATTTTCTCTCACGTCCCGCCACTTAAACCAAACTTTTGTCCCCCGGTTTTTATCTTCTTCACCCCACTCTTTTTTTCCCCGTTTCCAACGTCTTCCTCCATCCAAATCTTCTTTAAGACGAGACATTCCCGTTTCACAAATCTGTAAGTTTTGGCTTGGTTTGCCCCACCCCCCCCCCGTCTGTGAATGTCTGACTGTCTTTCAACAGTAGTCTGCCATGCCGTGTTATTTAGTTCTGCCTACAGAATGCCTTCCCGACATTTCGCCCCCCCCTACCCCTGCGGAGACAATGGGCAGACCAACACATACTTTGATTCCCCGTACCCCACACGGTAATCACACTTTTCATCAGTGGTCACCTTCACGCATTTTCTGTGACCGTTGCCCTCGATCACCTTTCAAACCCACTGGAGTGGGCTATTCCCCCCTTTCCCCCCCCCACTTTGCCCAATATAGTCAGTTTTTTTCTGCCTACTCAAGGCGGCGTTGAAGGTAATTATTTTCCTTCTTTCTCCCCCCCTTCGTAATGTGATACTGGTACGCATGGATTTCCCCTGGCCTTTTACCCCTTTTTTTCTTAAAAAGTATCCTCCCCCTTGCGTTCCATTTAACCCGGGTTTTTCCAGGAATTCGTCTCTCACTGACCGAGTCATATATTCGCTTCCTTTTTTGCTTTATGGGGTGACTCCTTTTCCGGTCCTGGACTCGTTTATTCGCCTTCCGTTGACGCCCTGAGGTCACACGGCCCCTCCCGTCCTCTCGGTTTAGGCGACCTTAGCGCCTTACGAGCACCGGCCACGTGAACGGACCCGCCTGCAACCAACCGCCCCTCATCCTCGCCGTTCCCCTTCCTTCTTTCCCTTCTCCGCGTCTATCCCCTCTCATTCCTCTTCCCTACTGTGTCTACTCTCTCCCACCCTCCCCTCCCGGTTCGCGATCACGCTTCATTATCGTGGCGTTTTGGATTGACCAATTCCCTGCCAAGAGCATGTGTTTGCGTCTTGAGCTAAGGGACTGCAGTGCGAGGGAAAAACACTGACGTCCTTGAATAGTAACCGTTGCCTCCCAACAAATAACCATTTTCCTTGACCAGATAATTAGATCTACAGTCACCATTGGTCGGATGGATTTGTGTTTGTTTCTCCCATGGTCTTTCTGCTTGGTTATCTGTGCCCCCTTTTTCTACGATTTTTCCCCCCCCCAATTTTCCTTCATCGTCTCATTCCCTGGGTTTTTGTTTTCACTACGCTTTTGTTTTTAGGGGCTGATCCCGACCGAGACTCAATTCGACGAAAACAAACAACCCCACCCCAAAACCCCCACCCCGGGGGCATCGTTCTTCCCTCCCCGTGGGTTTTGACCTAGTCTATCTCCGCTAAGAACAACCCCGTTTGTTGTCTTTTTCCTTTTGCTTTTCATTACCCATCGGCTCTCTCAGTGGGGGTGTCCCCTTTGTACTTGTACTGGGTGCATTTTCTCGGCTACGTCATACTTGTCCGGGCTCCCAGCAATCCTTGGGTTATTTCCGGGGTTACAAAACCATCAGACGTAACTATTTACTGACCGAACCGCCATCCCCGTCCGAATGTCCTCTTCCTGCCCCGCCCACAGCTGTTGTAATTTTCATTCCCCCATTTTTTATCCTTTTCCTACTTTTTGCGTCTTTTTCCCTTCAGAGCCCTGTTTCATCTTGAACCCGATTTTCGACCATAGAACCACCACATTTTTCGCCAATACCCCACCTTATCGGTCAGACCGATCCCTTACACAATCTTTTTCCTCCGAAAATTTTTTCACACTTAGCCTTGTGATTACCCCCATTTCCCCCCAGGTATGCTGTTCTTAGATATATTTGACCCTTTCCTCGTTTCGATTGTTTCTCCTTTTTTTTTTTTTTTGCTGTCATTATCCTGTATACCCCCCCCAACCCCATTGTCTTCCTTTCACCTGATCCCCCCGTGGGCTTCGCAAATTTTTTTTTTTTCCCCCATCATATCTACACCCCCAACCCTCGTTTCTCCGATGACCAATTTCACCCTACGCACCTTTAAGGGATCGTGGAACAGTCCCTCCTCTTATTGTATCGACGTTGTGTGGGAGTGTTTTTCCTTTCCCATCGTGTTGGCCCAAACTTTCCTGCCCCCCCATTTAGTCCTTCCTAGTTTCACCTTTTCTTGTGACCTTTTTTTCTTTGTGCCCGTCGTACTCCTAGTAACAAGTGCAGCGGATCTTTCCCCATCATACTTCACATTTTTTTTTTACTTTCTCGACCGTCTACCTGGGTGCGTGTTTTTCCATACTTTTGTGGTATTGTCCCTCTTTCTTCTGCTGATCCTTCAATAGTCGCCCCCCTTGGCACTGCTCCCCCCCAAATTACCCCATGCTTTCTTATTTACCCCGCCCTGTTTCTTGTAGGGCACTTGTGCTGAATTTATTTTACCCCCCATTAGATCATACATGACCAGCTACCCCCTTTTTCCCCCCCGTCCCCACGAGGTCGGTTGGTTTTTCAGTGACGGTATTCTTCCAGTTTTTTAATTTTTGATAACTGGGCGAATGATCTAAATGGATTGCTCCATAATTTTGTCCAGCCTTATAGATACCTTCTATGTTTGTTGAAATTCTTGCGCCTTTTTTTTTCTTTGTTTGTCAGAACTTAATTTTCGTCCTCATTCTTCTCCCCCCTCCTGATAAAGTTTCAAGTGTTTCTTAACCCGTAAGGTGAAATTATATTTTTCCCAAGTGTGGTTGCAGATTTCCCTCTTTTCAAGCAAGGTTCGACCCCTCATGGGCCCCCCCCCTCCCGTTTATTTTAGTTTCTTTTGTGCGTTGGTACAAGTTCGCCTCACCTTGAATGCCTTCTCTCTCTTCTTGAGATACCTGTTTTTTATTTGGGCCTGGCCCAACATATCTGGCAAGGATAGTTTCTTTGTTTTGTAATGTTTTATCTTTCCCCTGATTGACCTGGTGCACAGTTAGTTTTCTCTTTTTTCAGGTCTTTGTCAAGCTTTCAAGACTAGGGGTTGGGGTTTTCTGGGGTGCTTTTGGTGGGGTTTTTTTTTGGGGTGGGGGTTGGTGGGAGCGGGGGGGGTGGGGGGCGGGGGCGGGGGTGGTTGATTTGGGGTGTGGTTCGGTGTACGGTGGGCAAAACACCGCTAACAACACACCGCAATCCATTTCACTCCCGACCCTTAACCTTTTTATTTGTTTTTTTTTTCTGCCCACAGTTACCATATCATAGTTACCCCCCCCCGACACTCTTTACTTGGGGGTGTTACTGGGCAGGGGGGGGGGTTGGACTTACGGGTTTACCCCTTAGTTTGTTTGTTGCGCATTCTCTAAGGGTGTTTCTTTTTTTCTTTCTTTTTTTGTGTTGCGTCTGGACGGTGTTTGGGTTCTTGATGTATTTCGCCGCTCATGGGTTAGCTATTGGTGGGTTGTTCCTGAGTGGGGGCATGTGGCTGGGGGGGTCTATCCGCGACGGGGTGGGGGGGTTGCGGGGAGGGGGGGGGGGGCCGAGAATTCAGCAGTTTCCAAGAGGGGATGGGTGGGTTGTTGTGTGTTTGGGGTTTTTGGGGGGCTTTGGGTGGGGGGGAGGGTTTTTTGGATCTTCTTGTCTCCCAGGTTTGTTCTTTTGCAACCCGGGGGCTGTGGGGTCCTACCCGGGTCTTTTGTCGATTTAGGGCGCTTTTTTTCCCACCCCCTCCTCCTCTTCCCTCTCCTTTGCCACCACCTCCCCCCCCCCCCACACGCGGGGCCCTGCTCTGCCTGGTGGGGTGTGGTGGTGGGTGTGTGGTTCAGCTGTTGTTTGGTGTGTTTTTTTTTTTTTGGGGTTTTTTTTGTTTCGGGTGGGTGTTTTGTGGTGGCGGTTGGTTTTTTGTGCTGGGGACGACTTTTGGGTTTTTTTGGGGGGGTTTTTTTCTTGTTTTGGTGGTTGTGTTGTTTGGCTGTGGTGTTTTTGTGTTCTTTCTACCCCCTTCCGTCAATCCAACTATCCCCCCCCTCCCCACCCCAAGGATATAAGGTTCCCCCCGGTTTCCCCCTGTTCCCCGAAGGGACACTTTTTGATCTCTGGTTCTTGTGGGGGATCTTGGCATATTAAGACTGGAGGGGAATGCGCTTTTGGGAGTTTTTTTTGCTTCGGTTGTTTTGTTTTTTTTCCCCCCCCGCGGCCCTGAGCCGCCCCCAGGAGGATATACTCCTAAGAGTTATGTCCCATGACGAGTTATCCGTTGTGAGCGGTCGTTATAGGAGAGTATCTCGAAATATCTTTTGATGGTCATCGACACACCAGGATCTCTTCTGCTTTGAGACGCTGGCGCAGTCTCTCTCTCTGGACCCTTTTGCTCAACCCTCGGGTAAGGACATCTACATCGTCAAGGTGATGCAGCTTTGAGACGCTCGTAGTCTCTGCCACCTCTCGATGTCGCCTCGAGTCCTGACGGCAGCGCCCCGCGTGTGTTCTCACTTCCCTCTCTCGCGTCTGCTGCGGCGATCTCGAGCTTGCGTGCGACGCGTGCTCTCCCGTTTCGACCCTCCGCGGAAGCTTCCGCTCTCTGCGCCTGTTCTCCCGACAGCGAACCCTCGCGCGAGACTCTGCATTCTTAGGAGTTAGGTGTCCGGTATTTTCTCTCTTGCTAGATGTCGCGCCGGAACTCCCCTTCTGATCCTTAGTCTGGGAACTTAGGAGATGGGGTACCACTCTCGTCTGAAGGGCTCTATCGCCCGCCTCGAAGCCATCTCCCCCTCCTATCTTAGAGACACGAGTACGACTGCGTGTACAAGTTAATGAGAGTCGAGTGCGCCCCACGCCAGTGAGCTGATCGAGCGTCGAGATCCATGCCCAGATTGAGATGACGCTCGGCGACGAGAGGAAGTGGCGAGTTTCTCTTCAGAGACATCTGTGCGTAAGTGGATGGAGGCAGAGAGAGAGAGTGTTAGCTTGCGTACTGAAGATGCTCCGAGCGATGGAACGCGAGTTGGGGCGCGCCCTAGGGAGAGACCCCATGTCACCGCTTGCATACGAGTTCTGAGGCTTTCGAGGCCTTTTCATGCCACCCCCCAGCGGTTCTGTAGAGGTCGACCCGCTGCTTGGTACGACCCTCTCTACTAGCGTAAAACGTTTTTCTTGTCTAGTAGGTTCCTCGCGATTCCTGCCGTGTCTGCGGTCTCTGGAGAGAGAAGACCCTGGTCTCCTATTTCTAGAGGCGAAGTAAGCGGACGCGATTTCATGCCTCATCCGGCCTAGCGGGCACTATCGAGCAGTCTAGCAGACTCCATTTTTCGCGCTGAGGCTCGCGGCGCTGGTTCCCTCTCCTCCTGTCAATCCCCTCTGGCCCCTCCTTGGGCGTGATCCTACTGATGACGCTGTGGGAGCTTCTGTCCTTGCATATTTCGAGCTTCTTCCATTCTGAGAGAGCTCGGGTCCACCCCCCAGCCCCCAGACAATCCTAGTAGGGTCGCCAGTAGACGTACAACTCGTTAGCCTCTCTGCGTTCGCGCTCAGGCGTCGGGAGAAGAGTTTGAGGTACTTGCCGGTAGTCTTTCAATACCTGTGCTGAATTGGATATTGAGCTCAGACACACGAGGTATCTCGTGCCCTACGAGAGACCGGAGATCGCGCTCTTTCAAAAAGAGTGTGCGCGATGAGTTAGAGGCTTCTTCGCTAGGTCGAACTAAGTCTTGCAGGGTAGAGGGCGACCCGCGAGTTGGTCCCTCTCTAAAGAGAGGCGCTGTCGAGTCCATGACAGAGAGATCCGGTCCTTGCGCAGAGCCAGGTATCTCCGCCCAGTGTCCGAGGACTTTTTGTTCTGAGTCAGGAGATAGCCCCACTGGAGGTGGATGAGGAGCAGTAGGAGGCTCTCTTAGCTTGGAGGGCAACATTTCATATAAGACTCGGAGTGGGATCGCAAGTCTAATAGGTCACGGAGAGCTTTTCGGGAGAGAGGAAGAGTAGCTCTCCTTTGTTGAGGCGCTGTAGAGAGCTAGCGTTCGCGTGTGAGAACTGAACGCTCCGACCCAAAAGGCGTGAGTGGACTCTCTCTTAGCGCAGTAGGTAAGCGAAAAAAAAAAAAAAACAAGGGTCTATTTTTATCAGCTCGAAATTTAGATGCCCAGTGGGTCTCTTTGTTTGGTTGACCGCTCATAGCTGCAAGAGATGCGCGCCCTCGTTGGACTTTCCGTTTTTTTTAAAGGCTCTGCCTTAGACAGAATTAAGGCTTCGAGCCCCCGTGATGTAGATTCTCGGTTTCTACGCTGTGATAGATTGGGGATCTCAGGGCGGAGAGTGAAGCTCGTCTAGAGTTTAAGAGGCCGCGAACGCAACCCTAGAGTCCTTTCTCTCTCTTGGCTACTGAGCTAAAAAGGCTTCGAAGAGCCCTCACCGTGTCGGATCCTTCGGTTACTCCTCTCTTGAGGAAAGAGAGGGAGTCTATCATTGAACTTAGATTACGTCTCTTCCGACTCCTGCCGACATCGGGTTTGTATCCTAATTTTTTGAAAGAGACGCGTCTCTTCTGAGAGCATCTTACGCCTAGAAAGCTGAATCTCGCTGTCCGTAGAGGTCTATTCGTCTACTCCAGCATTCCCGAAGCTAGCGGTTTTCTGCTTTCGCCTCCCCGCAGAGATGCCCCGACCTCTTCTTTTTCTAACGCAAGATGCTCGGCCTCCCGACCCCAGCTGACCTCATCCGTCTCTGTTTTTTGGCGCGAAGTTCTCCTTTTTCCGCCGGTTCGTTTTTTTCGAAATTCCCGCGTCGCGCGGCGCGGCTCTCGCCCTCTTGAAACACCCCTCCACAGCCTCCCCCCCCCTTCTCCCCCAAAGCACGCCGGAGAGTGCTGGGCCGTTGTCCCCCCCCCCCTCTGCCGCGTGTCTTCCTGGCGTTCTTTCGAGGCTACGAGCCGGTCGACGACTCCTCTGCTACAAGAGCTGTCTCCGAGAGATTCTCTATCCATGAACCAGCTGGACCCCGGGAAGCGCTGCTTCGCGAGGCGGCTTGACTCTTAGCTCTTGCGGGAAAGACTATTGGAAAAACACAAAAAAAACAAAAAGTTGAGAGATCTTAGAGAAGAAAGTGCCAACCCGAGAGAGCTTGCCTTAGGGCCTCTAGTCGCTAGACATCCTCTCGAAGAGAGTCATCTACTTTGAGTGTTTTTGGTATAATCTGTGAGAGGACTTCCGGGAGATTCTACGACTATATAAGCGGATTCCCCGTAGAGCAACTTTCGACTGAGCCTCGACTGGGGACAGCTAGTTGAGGTAGACATAGTGCTTTGGAGTAGTCTCCCCAATCAGGTCTATATTCTTTTGGGGGAGAGCCTTCGAGCTGCCGAGCCTGCTCAGTTCAGTCGATTCTTGGCTTGCGCCTCCAGAGATTTTACGTCTTCTCTCTTTAAAGCCCTGCCGAACTACGGGCGTTTGTAGCTCTCCCTGAGACTTAACGTATAGAACGATAAAGAGCGTGCGCCTTAAGTCGACGTCTCCCAATAGAGTGCAAGAGCATCTTCTTTTAGACTCTTCACCCCCCCTTCTCATAGTCGGTGAGAGAGTAGATAAACTGATGGGAAGATTATCTTTAGCCTCAGTAGGAGCCTTGAAAAGTCCTGGCGGTCTTTGACGACGATTACTTTCCTCCCCGCCTCCTGCTGAGAAGTCGTCGGGAAATTCCCCCTTGTTTAGTCCGGGCTACCTCAGCTCTTCCCGGATTTCGACTAGAGCTAGAAGCTCGCGAAGAGTCGTGTTTTACGGTAGAGACGAGCTTACGTCTCATTTCTCCCCGGAAGGAGAACTTAGAGTGTTCTCAAAGAGAGCTGCGCGTCGCACTAGTAGGGCTTTTCTGCGTTGCGTGAGCGACTGATGGAGAGAGTCGTGTTGCCGTCGGAGAAACCGGCCGGCTCCATCTTCGGCGTACTAACGGATTTTTTGGTGGAGAGTGGGAGCGAAAAGAAGAGCAGGGCGCTTCTCCTGAAGCGGGCATTAGCCGGCCATTTAATGGGGGAGCCGGCACGAGTCTGCAATTGTAGAACCGACCAAGACCCGTTCTAGGGCCTACTCCCTCTTCTGCAGAAGCAGGTAGAGGAGAAAACCTATTTTCTCAGGAACCCTCCGCCCGGCTATTCTATACGAGACCGGGTGTTCTTCTTATGGGCAGGGTCAGACGAGACGACGTCTCTTCTCGGAGATACTCCTCTACCGCTGTCCGGCTAGACGGAGACAGCTCCTTTCTTTATCCACCCGCTCGCCTGTAGATGACCCATTGTTCCCCGACGACGAGGTTGTATACGTGTCCTCTGCTTTATGCGCGTACCAGGACGAGACAATTTTGTGCTATCGAGACTCTAAACGCGCCCCTTCGAAAGGTCCCACCGAGCGTTCATCGCGTCGAATTTGATCGTGTCAGTCTCTCTCAGACATCCCGACAGCCCATGAGTCGCTGCTCTTCCGCTACCAGATCGACTAATCCTATGCTTTATCTTTTATTGCAAAGCGTTTCCTCCCAATTATTTCTAGGAACCACTTTGGTTTTTGGCGTTTTTTGTTGTTGTTGGTTGGTTTTTTGGTTTGCCTTGGCCCGTTTTTGATGTGTGCCCCACACAGAGCGCCTCTCGCGATCTATTCGACTAGGGATCTATCTCTGAGTTTGAGCGTCGGACAGACGAAGAGCGCGTCTATCCGTTTTTTTGGCATCTCTCGCTTTAGTCTCCTTGCCTCCTACCGGCCCGAGATACGAGTCGTCTGTTGAGCGTGGCTCCTGCCTTTCCTTCGGCGAGAGATGCGGGCCCAGCTCGCTTGAGCACCGGGCATTCCCTCGGGTCTCAGAGGCCTTTTCGTCTCGGAACCCCGTCTCGAGAGAGGTAGCGAGCTAAAGCACACCGCCGAAATCGTCGCTAGGAACTTTATTCCCCAGTCGGGTTCTGGAGTCCTCAGCAGTCTACACCCTCTGATTGGGCCGATGGATCTCTCGCTGCTAAGAGCATAGTCAACCGGGTACGATTTGAATCTGATGTGGACTCGGTACCTAAGTGGCCTTTTGTAGTCCGTCTCTCATAAGACGCGTTCAGAACGGTCAAGAGCCTTTTTTCCCCCATGAGAAAGCGACCCTAATTAACGTCTACCTTGGTTGCTAGGGTCCCGCGCTCCTACTACTCCGTCCATTAACGTAGCGCTCTGTCCTCAGTTTGCGATCCGCACCTTATATGGGAAGTAGGGGAAGAGGTTTAGGATGGAGGTTGAGCGATGGCCGCTCAACGCTGCTCTCTGCTCTGTCCGTTTATGTAGGATAAGTCGTTTACGAGCTCCCCCCCCCCCTAAGAATCACGTGCTGAAGGATTTACCCACCAACGACCAGAATGAGATCCCAGATTCCGGGTAACGGAATTGCTACCCTGTGCGCCCTAAGTAATGGCAGTGTACGATTAGAAGCCTCTGAGGAGAGATACTCGCACTGCCGCCGGACGCAGATTCGCTAGTCCGCTCTTCTGAACGAGCCTACGGCTCTCGATGAAAGCGTTCTTCTAGTCCTTGCTCTGAGAGCTTGAGTGTCAGTCGATATTTATGAGTGGTCTTATCTTATTTGAGCGCGCTCTCGCTCTAAGGCGAGTGGAGAGGTCGTATTCTTGCGAGGAGGCAGCCTCTACGTTCTTTTCCGATTGATGAGCTGGGCGTTTTCTCCCTCTATAGGATGTGCGGAACTTCCCGAAAAGGTCCTGAAACAAGTGTTTCCTCGCGGACAAGAGAACTAGGACGCTCTCGTTGAGGTGCGCAGAGACGAACAGACTCTCGCGGGGAGTGTTCAGAGGTTAGCTTAGTTGTCTATTTTAGTCGGCAGCCTACTTATCTCCTTGCCACCCCGGTGGAAGAGCATCTCGTGCGCGCCTAAAACTAGACTCTCGACTTTTTCAGTCGCTCTCTCGTACGTGCTTTGCCCTTGTATGCGCATGATGAATAACGTACAGCGAGATTGGCTATAGGGCCCGAGCCATGATAGTCGTGAAGTACGCGTGAGATGACGGAGACAGTTGTATGTCCAACATCAGAGTTTCGCGCCGCTCCCCTCCGGTACGTGCTCTGCGTCATAATACGGCGCGCTCTACGGCGATGAGAGAGCTTGTCGCAAATTGCAGATGCTGAGAGGCGCTCTCTGCCGTGAACGAGATGAGATATGTGAGACGAAGGACGGCGATCCCTGGAGATCTTTGGCGGCAGCGCGGAGAGGCCTCAGAGGGGTTCTGAAGCGTCACGCCCCATGGATGGCGTAGTTTTGCCCCTCCGCGCG
>Ga0179593_1328365_pt1 | contig 16532 bp, 19 predicted proteins | sample CZODoug2_1_08_16_FD_185931 | JGI IMG/M metagenome (GOLD analysis project Ga0179593, IMG submission 185931) | Vadose zone soil fungal communities from Angelo Coast Range Reserve, California, USA - CZODoug2_1_08_16fungal (PacBio error correction) | ecosystem: Environmental > Terrestrial > Soil >... | reverse complement strand
CCATTCCATTCCCCTTTCCCTCCCCCCCCTTTTCGTGATTGTAGGTTGTTTTTTCGTTATGTGCGGTTTCCAGTTTTTTTCAAGGAGAAGGCTTTCGTTCTCTGCCGAGCTGGCCTTCAGGCACGCCTTTTCCTCCTGGGCAGGTCTTAACTGGTCCGCCCAGACTTTTTGGAACCTTTTTGGGTTTGGTCCCCATTGAGCTGGGGGCCCCCCTTCTCCGCTTATTTTGGTCAACCGAACTCTGTTCTTCAGTTCCTTCTTTGTCTCTATCCAGCGGGTCTCCTTTTCCCTGCATTTGTGCTTCCCAACTTGGTTTGGCCACCTGCTCCCCCAACAAACCCCTCCCCGAGGTACCCCTTTCCTTTTCCTGCTTGATTCAAACTGGGCCCGCGTGATTATACGTCCCCTGTCTCTCCCCCACCTTTCTTTCTCCTGGGGAGTAGCCCCCTCCTTCCCTACTTATCCCCCTAGTCTCTTACCCCATGTTCCCCCCTTTTCGTTTCCCCGGCTTAGTCACTCCTGTCTTTCTCCAGGACTCCCCCTTCTTCAACCGGCTCGAGGCCTGGCTCGCTCCATGGTTTTGATGGCGGGAAGGCTTTATCGCTTCTTCGCCCCTCTTGGCGCCGTGCGACATCTAGGCTTTTCGCGATTTTTGCCTTTCAGTTTTTTGACTTTGGTCCCCCTCTCATCGGCGGCAGGCCTTTTCCTTTTTTGCCTCCCTCTTTTTTTCAATACGTCCCATGCAGACCCATCCCCCCTCTCATCCTCCCCCACTCTGGTTTACTTGTTCTCCCTTTCCGCCCGGTGTTTCTTGACGGGTCCAACTTTTGCCACTTTTCTTTTCCCGTACCCCTTCCCCCCCTCACCCTCCGACAGAGCAACTTGCGTGCCTTTGACGGCACGGTCCACCGTGAACGCTCTGCGGTTTTTTGCGTTTGGAACGTTTTCTCACCCCCAGCCTTTCCCCCCGGAGCTGCGAACCTTATTTTGTGTTGAAGACTCATCATGAATCGGGCCAGTTGGGTGAGCTGCTTTGTTTGTTTTTTCGCCACAGTCTCGCCCCTTTTTTTAGTTTGTTGTCTTTCCTCTCGTCCCCCATTTGATTTGTTTTTAGTTTTCCCGATTTTCGCATTCCCTACTGCTCAATTTCCTCTTCCTCCCCCTTCCCCCCTTCCGACGTTGTTCTAGTTCCGTTGAGCCCCGATGGGTTGCCTTTTTTTTGCAGGCTTCCCCCCTCAGTTGTCTTTTTTGATTTCACCTGACCATTCGTTCCCAATTTACTTTCCCGTGTTATCTTCCTTGCGGGGTTCCGTGGCCCCCACATTTTTGTTTTCGAACGTTGTGCGACTGTTATTTTTCGTGTTCCCCCCCTTCAATACACAGGTGATTCTCTTCCCCGTTTTCCGTCACACCCCTCTCCCTTCTCCCTTTGTTTGTTGTGAGGAGATTTTTTTGGCTCTGCAGTCAGGTCTTTTCCCGTGAACTCCGCCGTTCTTACTCAATGTTGTGGTAGTCCCCCCCCCGCCGCTCTCCGAATTGTACCCCCAGTTTTGGCCCGGTTCTCTTTTGCCCTCCCCCTTTTTTGAACCTCCTGCTTGTTGATACTTCTCTCCCCTGTTTCAGCCCCCCCTTGATCCGCGGATTGCACCGCACCTTCGCATTGGATTTCTTAGATCCCTGATCTTCGTTTGCTCCCCCAACTTCCTCTTCGTTTTACGCAAAAATGCTTACTCCCTTGTTTGTAGGTCTTCCCCCCACACCTTCTCTAACTGCCGTTGTACGTTTTTTTTCTTGAGCATGTCGTCTTCCAGTGTTTGTCCGATGCTTTTTTTGAAAATTGAAACCTTGCTGCTCTGTTCCCTTTTTTCACTACGTGTTTCCCACGCTTTGGTAACCCAAGTTTCTTATCTCCTCCGTTTTCGGTTCTTCCTTTTGAGTTCTCGTTTCTGCCCGACCCCCCATTTTTTTGCATCTTTTTTTCTTTTCGCACACCAGCATTTTCCGCCCGTTTTCTGCCGCCCCCCGTATGTCGTCCCTCTGTCGGTGATAGTTGCTTTTTTTACCATTCTTTGATTACGACAGATTGATGACCTTCTGTGAGAATCGCGTTACGTATTCCCCCCCTTTTGCTCCGACAGCGACGTTGACCACTTTTTTGCCCCTGTCAGACAGTGCTCCACCCCACTTTTTTTTTTTTTTTTTCCCTGCCTAAGTTAAGAAGGCTGAAGAAGTTTATCCCCCATGCACCTTGGCGTTTCCCCCGTTTGCCCCTCAGTGATATGTCCCTTTTAGAAGGGAAGACTTGTCGGAGTGTTCGCACCTTTTTTCGACATCACGCGTTTTTTTTTTACCTTTTTCCGTCCTTTTGGTTGTCTCATGCCTGAAAGGATTACTTCCCCCAAAAATGACCCGTTCTCTCTGTTATCTTGGGGTTGTTCCGCATTTTTAACATTTTCGCCCCTTACGGCGGCTGGACTGAGTACTCCTATATATCTCCAACCCCTGAAGACTCCCCCTTTCCCATGTTGATGCGTTTCCTTACCACTTCACTTTTCTCCTACACCCGCACCACCGGCAGCAAATTAGTTTTGGTCTGCTGACACTCTTTTCTGACTTTAAACTGCCGGCACCCTGGTGTTCCCCCCTTCTTCATTTTTCGCCCGTCACTCATTGCACTTTTTGTCGGAGAACCTGGAAGAGCCACCATTTGCTCGCCCCCCCTTGTCCCCACCACCAAGTCTCCGGAGTTGCCGATTTTATTAGGGAGGACACACCTCCTCCGGCTAAGAAGCTTACCTCTCACCCCGTCTCGGAATTTTTTAAACCGGGATGCACTCTCTGCCCCCAGCTGCATTTTTGATTATCGTTTCGTGGTCTCCCTTACGTGCGTTTTCTCACACATTCCCCCAAAGCATGCCCCATCCGTCTCCGTCAACCCAAACTCTCTTCCTTTCGCCGGGACACCCCAACTCTTTTGCCCTGCGAGGAACCGTTTCCCTTGTTTTTTCTTCCTACTTTTTTGGGAATATCTATATCCTCAATACCCCCCCCCACCCTTTTTTGTTTTTTTGTTGTCTCTTATGATGCCTTCATGGGCCCCCCTTTGTTTTCTGTTTCCGTCCTTTCTTGGGTTTGGTGTTTTTTTCCAGGGGTAGACTCCCTTTTACGCATTGTTTTTTTCGGTCTCCTGTTGCTCTGTGTTGCCTGTCCATATTTTTTTGATATAGACCTGCCTTCATTCATGCGGCTGTGCCCTTTTACTTTTTTGATCAATCCCTGTCAATCGGGAATGACCTTTCCTTTTTGCCCTTTGCGAGCCTTTCTCCCCAGATTTTTACTGTCCCAATCACCCCCTTTTTTTACTTTTCAAATAGTGGATTTTAGGTGAGAGTCAACTGGTTACGGCAATTTTTTGTTTTAGAGCGCTGAGTCACCGTTTTTCTTTGAGTCGCCTGCGCTTTGCAGAAGTTGCTGGACTAGGGAATCTGTCTTTTTTTCCGGTTTTTCCCCCCTGCCACACCAGTTTTTGGAGACTTGCTGGGGGAGCGACTTTTTGCTTGGTGGGTACCTCCCCTTTTCTGTTTTTTGTCTGTCCCGAGGAGAGTGTGATCGGCCATTTCCATTACCCCGCTTTCCCGTGTCGTCCTTTTTAAAACCCTTTCCCAACCCCCCTACGAAGTTTTTTTTCCCCACCGTCGTTGGGTCCTCTTTTCCCCCCTGTTTTATTTTATAGCCTTCCCCGTCCTGAGTCAATGCGCCTTTTTCCCGGTGGTCTTGACGTGAACGATCCTCTTCCTGCGTCTCGAGCCCTTTTTTTTTTTCCTCCGGCCCCCGGTAAAGGAGCACTCCAATATGTCTCCTTTCCCGTCCTGATTTTCTCACTTCGATCATTTTTTCTGGACTCGGTTTCCCTGGTCCGTCCAGCGCCGTAGTCGTCCCTGCGGCAGGTAGTTTTTGCCGTACATTCCCCTTCCGTCTCTTTCAAGAATTTCTTCCCTCATCTTTTCTGCTGGGATTTTCTGACGAATGGCAACGTACCTTTCTCCCGAGTCACTCCCGCGCGTGGTCCACCCGGGTCCCCTCTCTTTTTTCAGAACCTTTTGTCTCCCTGAGCCCCCCCCCCCTGTGCCGACAATTCGCCTTTTTCCCCCCCCCTTCCCCGCCCCCCATTTTTTCCCCCCTGGTGCTACCACGGACTTTTTTCTTTTTGAAAAAGAGAGTGGCTTTTTTTTAGGTTGAGGCACTCCCGGCCACTTGCCGTCCCCGCGTTTTCTATTTGTGGAGTCCCTCCCATGAATCTGTCCCGTCCACGGCGTCTTTTTTTTTTTGTGCTTCGCACCAGCTCTTACTGAACCTTTGTTTCTCCGTGAACGACGTCTGACCTTTTCAGACCTAAGCTTCCTTTCTTTTCTTCCGACCTTCCTGGCCCTTGTTGTCTTTCCGTTTCGTGCTTTTTGTCAGGTCTTCCCCTCCCTTCAACCACACCTGTGAGTTCACCCCTTTTGTGGCCCCCATCCATTCCAAGCCCCCCTTTTTCGTGTGGGTATTTTGGCGGAACACATCATGCTTTTTCTGCTTCCCCCTTCCGATTATTCCCTGGCCGTGTTGTTTGCCATACCCCCCACCCTGAGTTTTGAAGGTCTCCAAGTAGTTCCCCCCCCTCTTTTCCCTTTCCGTTGTTTGTTTTTTTTGGAGACCTGAGTCGTTACACCCATTTGTCCTTTTTTCTTTCACTGCCCTGTCCGCTTTTTGGGGTTCCTTGGTTTTGAGTTACTCCCCCCAGCATCTGTCTGCCCGAAGAAAATTGTTCACTTTCGGTGACCCTATTGGCCCCTCCCCCCCCTGAGTTTCACTCTCCCCCTTTTTGATGTCGCTTCTGAACCCGACCTTTGCCCTGGACATTGACATTCTACAGTTTCTTTTTCGTGCCCCGCCTCTTGGAGCTTTTTTTTTTTTTTTTTTTTTCATCCCCGTCCCTTAGCTTTTTTTTTGTTAATAGCGCCCCTTTTTGCACCCCCCCCCCATTTTTTCCTTCCTATATTGACCAGACCCCCCAAGTCCTCGAAGCCTTGACTTCCGGTGAATTTTCATCTTTCCCCTTTGCCCCCATTTTCACTTTTTTCGTGTCGTGGTTTTTTTTTTCACTGATGTGCAGTATCTTCCCCTTTCCCTGCCCTTTTTTTACACCCCCTTCCCCGTTTGAATTTCCTTCCACTGTATCTTTTCCACTCCTTGCCCCCTCCTTTTTTTTTTAGGCACTTTTTGTTGAGGTTTTGGCGTCCTTCCCAATGCAACTTTTCATTCATGCTTCCACTGTCCCTGAAATTGTCCTCCATGTGGACGCTGCTTTTCGGATTGTATGGGAGGCATTCCTTGATTTTTTGTCACTTTAGGCGTCCCGTGATCCGAACTGATGTTATTGTTTTTCCGCCCCTTTGATTCCATCTCTTATCCGTTTCCCGCCCCCCGTTTCTTACGCGTCCTTTGCTCCTCGAATCTACAGTGCTTTTTCTCCAAAGCCGCCCCCGCGCCGTGATTCCTATGTAGACGCATTTTAGGAAAGCCTCCGGCCGTAGTACGAAGTGCGCAAATCACTAGCTCCTTCCCTGGACCACCAGCTATCCCTCCCCCCCACCCCCCAAAAAACACCAAACTGCATGCTTTGACGATTTCCCTGCCCTTCTTCCCCCGTTCTCGACCCTTCACTCGCTTTCCCTGGAAGGAGTACCCACATAAACCGGCTTTAAAGGCTCTTCCGCCCCGTAAGGGACTTCGAGGTACCACCGCCTCAACTGCACGAGCCTCCGGTTCACGACTTCACGGATCCAACCCCACCACCGCCGAGCGGGAACGAGCCCCAACTTCCCGTCCCCTTGGTACAGGTTATAGGTCACGGATATAGCTTTTGCCACCAGTCCCCCTCTACCAGTTTGCCGTTGGTGCGTTGCCTTGATAACTGGAGGTATGCTAGTACCCTTTCGAATACCCAAAGCAGAGCCTCCCTTGGTCTGTCCCCAAAATATAAGAACCCAATCCCCTTCGACAACAAGATCTTTTTGGACTTTGTCGGGAGTGCCCAAACGACCGGAACAGGTTTGGGCCCCGATTTGAATTCGGTCCTACCCTTGCCGTTGCTCCCATCCCTTATTCGGTCCGAACTCCCCTTCTCCTTTCTTTTTTGATCTCTAATTGGCCCCTCCCCATTTTGTTCAGTAGCACACTACAATCGTGATTCCCTGGGCTTTTTTGGATTCCTTGAACATAGTTCAGTCTTTCGGATTTTTCCGCCCCGACGGAGAAGTTTTCAACCTTGTCGGCCTTGCCCAACCCTTTCGCCCCCCCGTCGCCACCCTCTGCATTCTTCAAGGTTTGAGGTAACTCCTTCAACCTTTTTTCAGAGCGACCCCCCACCCGGCGTTTTCCTACAAACCAATAGAGCAGTTCTTTAGACCACCTGCCCCATCTCTCCCCGGGTCCCCCGGGTACTCTAAGTTGAACTCCACTCATATTCCTGTTGTGAACAATCCCCGGTTTTGTGCCGCAGTGTTTCTCTCTTCTCGATCATTTTTGAGAGATTCTGAACCGTATTGGTGTATTACCAAGAATTTGCCGGATCCTTCTAGACCCACCCTTTTGTCGTTTTTTCGTTTTTCACCAAAGGGAGTCCACTACGTCTGGTTAGTCGAACGGTTGAGGTGCTTTTCTGGTCCGCTCAGGGAGGGAGAGTTATCCCGGTTTAATTCTTGTGGATCTCCCGCAGCCCCCGACTGCGATGGCTTTCCTGTTACTCTAATCCCTTGCACATACGCCCAAGGTGAGTGTCCTTTTGAATTATTCCTAGAGACCTTGGCACTCTTCTCCACCCAAACAAACTTCAATCGGATCACGTGTAGTTTTCTGTTTCAGAGACACTTTTCCTTTTCCCCTTCTCCTCTTTTGATCTTTACTGTGTGAAGTTCTTTCGATTGGGTTTTTGCCCCCGCCCGACCCTTGGTGTCTTCTGTGTCCAGGGATACAATTTCTTGAGCCCCTTTTATGAACACGGTTGTTTTTTGGCTCGTGTTATATGTTGGCTGCTAGTGAGGCAAAGCCCCTCTCTGGTTTTGAAGTAGTCCTCTGACTGCTTCCTTCGGCCCCGTTCCCCACTGCCTTGCCTAATGGACGACCGCTTTGGCCCCCCCCCATGTAACCCAACCGCCACGGAGTAGTTTTCTACTCTCCGTGTTTGGGTTTTTTTTAGTTTTCCTTGCCTGCGATGATCATGTCCCTTCACCCCCCATTAGCAAACATTACTCAGGTTCCGTTGTATCTATCCTTCGGGGTTTGTTTTGTTCTCTGTTACGATCCCCCGTCGATCTTCTCTCATGATGACGTCTTTCGTCCTTCTATTCTTCCCGACCCTTTTTTCCTGTACCGGCTTGCTTTTTTTTGGCGCGGTTGCTTGAGACTTCATTCCATTTCGCGGCGCGTTTGGCGCCTTCCGCCGACGCCCCTTCCTTCGCTTTCCCCCTTCCAGAATTGCGGTAAGTTCCTGTCCCCCCATTTCAGCCGCTCCCGCACTTTCCCAATTAATGCCGACAAATAGATTTCCGCAGTGCGGCTGCCCCTTTAAGCCTCTTCGTTTACGACCGCTGTTAGACTTAGGAAATCCCTGGTACGGGAGGTTCCGAACCCGCTTTTTCCTGAACCCCCGGAACCGCACCCCAGGGCCAAAAAGCGAAAAGACCCCCCCCCCCCCCCCCACCCCCCCCCCCCCCCCCCCCCCCCCCTCTACACTTCCGGATTCTCCAGGTTAGGCCTTTTTTCACCGTGCAAATTCTCCCGGCCGCGTGAAGCTTGAACCCCCCCAGGTTCCAACCCCCGTCGCGCCCCCTGTCTGTCACTTTTACGATCATGAATCCCGGCAGAAATTCCTTTTTTTTTTTCGGTGGGCTTCGACCCCATGATCGCTCCATTTGTTCGGAATTATGCACGCCTCTTCAGTTGAAAATTCTTGAATCATCCCTTAGATCGATCCTGACCCAATTTGCGGACTCGTTTCTTCGGCCCACTCGATTCCGTAAGGTTCCCCCCGACACCCAAAGATCTTTACCACAAAAGATCGTGTCCCCCCCCTGAGTTTTTCCCCTTCCCTTCTATTTCTCTTCCGTGCGGGGCGTCAAAAATCCCTTTCTTGAAACAATTGCTCGTTCTTATCTTCCCATTTCTAGTTTGCGGGGTGAAATACTAGAATGGTTGTTTGAAAGTCCAATTTCCCTTCCCTCCGTTGTTGTTTTTTCTGCTCTTGATGGGACTACTTGACAGATTCATGCATTAGGCAACGTTCGTTCTCCTGCCTTCTCCCCCTTTTGGCATATTTTTTTCCGCATTACGAACCTAAATTGGGTGTACCCTGCTTTTTGCTCCCTACTTTTGACATTGTTGCCCTCTTCTGAGCTCCCCCCCCCTCCCCTCCCTGGTACCCCTCCCATGGTTCCGCACAGGTTCCCCTCGACCGCCCCCTTAGGGCTTGTTTTATTTTCCCCCTTCCCAGGCTTCTTTTCATCTGGCCCCGTCACACCCTCCTTCTGGCTAAGTGCCGATTTTTCCCTTGGCCCGTCGCAGGTCCCCCTGCTTCATGACTTTCTCGTGCAAATCCCTTTCTGAGTCTGGTTTCCCTCTGTGAGTCGTTCCACGTACAGCCCCAGGAGCCTGAGCAAAAGCTCGTAATGTATTCTCCCTTTACTGTGACTTGGGTCCGGTCCCCTCACCCCCTAAATTGCTGGGTCCTTGTTAGTTTGAGCCCCCAATTCCTTTCAATAGGCCATTTTTCCTCCGCGCCCTCTGTTCTTAATTAGGTTTTTACCCCTTTTTTGAATCCTTTCATACCTCCTTTGGTCTTCTTTATGCCTGAAGTATTTAGACACTGATCTTTTTTGCAATTCCCCCCTCGCGTCGTCGGTCCGTCTCCTGCTCCTGTAACCCCTTGTAGCGTCTGATCCCGTGCCCTCGGGCCTTTATCCCGCGCCTGAGTCCGTCCCCCTAAGATTACTCCCTTTAGCCCCCATTTTTTCCACGTGACGCGGTGCTTATTTTACCGAGTTTCTCCTCGTGAGTTGTCTGGGTCTCGCATCCTTAATTCCTCACTACCGTCTCAGGACGTTCGGGCTGCTCATCCCCGTGTTAATGCCCCCCCGTTCCTGGATTGAGTTGCCCATGTGGCGTGTTGAGCCTGTTTGCCCCAATTTTGCCCCGGTTTTTGGTTTTATGCCGCCCCCTAGTGAGAGCCCTCCGGCATATATCCTTTTGGTGTTTTCATAGCCCTCCCCCCCCCCCCCCCCCAACGTGCTCCACCCGCCTTTTTGAATGCTTAAGTTTATACAGTTTCGGCCTTTCCGTCCCTGGCCTGAGGCGAACCACTAATGCCTCCTTTCGCCTGGTCCTTGGCGCAACACCCCCCCTGAGAGCCCCGTACCTTTCCCCCCCCAACTTAGTTGTCTTCGCCTACTGTAGGTTGCTTCAAACTCTGTCTTCCAATTAACAGTTTCCACTTCGTGTTTTCCTGGTTTGTTTTCCATGGACCGTCATTGTCTTTGCCCAGCCGCATTTCTTTGGACGTTTTCTCCAGTTCTTCCCTCCGTGTACGTTTTCCCCGCCGGTCCCCGCACCGCTGACCACAACAATGTCGCTTCCCGTGCACAAATACCAGCGAGGCTGAGATTTTTTACTCAGCTTTTACCATCTTTTCACTCCCTCCATTCCATTTGTTTTTTTTGTGTTGAGATCGTAGAACTTTCTTTGCTCTGCTGAAGAACGTTTGCCTTTTTCTATGGTCGGTTTTTTTGGGCTCTACTGTTTCATAGTGTGTTTTACCGGCCTTGCGACGGTCGTTTTTTACCCGCGGCTGCTCTCATACCTAGCAATCCGTGTTTAGTACGGCCCTGTTTCCCCCCTTTTTTTCCACGATAACAACTCTTGATCGACGTCCCTCACTAGAGGGACGAAACTGCCCCCTGCTTTCGAAGGTCCACGTTTTGTCACTGATTAATAAGTCCCAAGACAGAGATTATCCTACACCTTCTAACTAGCCAGAACCTCCAATCCGGGTGACTCGTGTTTCGGGTGTTATTTTTTGCATGGTTGGGCGTGACCATCCTCTCTATTCCCCCCCATGAGCCCCTGCGTCTTAGTTTTTGCTCTCATGTCGTTGTTGTGTTATGAGTTTAGCGTGATGTTAACCCATTTGTAGCCCCTGACGACAAACATTTTTGCCAGAACCTTGACAACTTCGGGGCCGGTTTTTTGGCGCCGTTAGTTTGGTAGTTCTTTTTTTTTTCCCCAAGCTGACCCCTGTTTTTGCCCGTTGGTAGTTTTCTTTCTACCTCGGTCCTACGGCTCTCACTATCTCCAGGACGTTTTTTGATCTGTTTTCACAAATTCCCCAACACAGAACCCCGACGTGCTACTAGCCGTTTTTTTTCTACCCCTGGGCGCTGAGGATCAGGAATTTTTCCCAACCCACTAACTGTGCTTATCTTTTAACACCTTCAGGATGAAAGGATGCATTTTAAGTCCCCGGATGATTATGTCAGAAACATTCCTCATGGGTTTCCCGGTAGACACGTAACGGCTAACCAAATGGCAGATCGGTAAGCTTTTTATCACAGTGTTTTCTGATCACGCGGTGATGCCGATTGTTAGAGTTCTGACCTCGTTCCGCCTTTAGAGAGTTTAGTCCAGTTAAGACGTCCGGCGCGGCGTTCCTCCCTGGTCCGGCCACTTTTTTTCTTTGTCCCTTCCGAGGAGCGCCAGAGCCCTTCCCCCAGACCCCAAAACATCTTCATTTCTGTCCCATTCGCGCGCAGGCCTTCGTCCCCACGTGTCCCTCTGCCGACCACCTGTGGAGACTCATTTGACTTTATTACCCCTTTCGTTTGCACGACCTCGGAACTAAACATTCCGACCCCACAAGAGTACCCACTGCCCGGAATCACCCCAGGGTAAGCCCAACGCTTTTTTTCATGTTCCTATTGCCCGAGGTAGTGGGTCGTTTGACATCCGTCCGACGGCCCGCAGTTCCACCACGAGGTTTTTCAGATCAGTTTTCCCCTTTTTGAGCTTTTTTTTACGGTAAAGTTTTGGCCGTCCAGGCTTTTCCTTTTTCCCCTGTTGGATTCTTTTTTGCCACCCGGTTTTCTCCTCACATTTTCTTTCTGGCGGTCGATGACCCCGAACGCTGAACTTTTTGAATACTTTTTCATTTTTTTGATGAAGCAGCCTAACGCTCATCTGGCCATAATGTGACCCCCTGTCTTTTTTCCTTAGTAACGTTGCGGGCAGGTTTTTTGATCGGCCCATCCAACAGGCTTTGAACCCCCACTCGGGGTTGGTGGGCCAGTTCACCGTCCTTAAATCTGTTAGTTCTCCTCGGGGCTCCCCCACATCCTATGGAGTGCCCCAAGCGTGTGATTTTTTTCTTCCTCTTGGGCCGGGGCCCTTTAACCCTCGCCCGGGCTCTGATTCCCTTCATTTTTTCACGTCCCCCCCCCTTTTTTCCTCTTTTCCTTACTCCTCGTGTTTTTTTTTGTGTTTTAGAATTTATGTGTTTGTCCGTACTGAAGGCTTCGATGTTTTAGGTATCCCCCCCTTTTTCTTCACTGCGTTCGACTTCCATAGTGTGGGTGTCCCTCCGCCCTCGCGATACCACTTTTTCCCTGTAAGGTTTACGTTCTGGGCCTGACTTTGTTGAACTCCCTCACTTTGATTGAGGAGATCCTTTCCCACCGTCCCAAGTTTTTTCCCCAAGGAAAACGCACGCTTCGCCCCAGGGTTGGGCGATGCTCTGAGTAGGTTGTGATGATTTTCCTTTTCCTCCCTTAGTCTTTTTCAGGGGACACCCCCCATTTCAGCTAGCTTTTGTAGCAATAACAGTCGATTCACCTAAGTGTTGAAGCAGTCATTTCCTGTCTAGTCTTCCACGGGCCCCACCAACGTTACGCTCTTGGAAACGTCATTTCAGTATTCCAAGTACCGACGGACTGCCAGCCTTTCCTTGCACAGCCCTTGGTTTTTTTTACTTTAAAGCCTTATGGTCGACCTTCTTGTATTGGTCTATTTCGCCCCCCCCCCCCCCCCCCCCCCCCCCCCCCCCCCCCCCCCCCCCCCCCCCCCCCCCCCCCCCCCCCCTGCCTCCTTGCCTTGACCTCGATTGCGAAGCTCCCTGAAGACCCCGCCTTTTTCTTTCTTTGCGTCGGTCTCGATGGTCCGGTTTCTTTCTTGAATTTTGCGGGCTCCTTGCGTTTTTTCTTCCCCACCTCTGATCTTGCCTGCCCTTCTTGGTGCTTCCCTTCGTCTTTGGTGCCGAGTCCCTCACGGAGCGCAGGCCGCTTCGTCCCAGCCCGGCCCTGCCCGTCCGTGTGATTTTGGTGCCGCTAGTCTCCCTGCAGTTCCCTGACTGGCGCTCCTGGGTTTCCCCGGACCGCCCGGATCGCGCCTTTTTCGTCGCAGCCCCCGTCCCGCGACCGTTTTGCAGGCTCCTGCCCTGTTTGAGTCACCGCGCCAGTTTTAGTCTTTCAACCTTCGTCTGAAGATTTTGGCTTTTTGTGTCTTTGTTTTCACCAGTCGTCCTTCCCCTTTCTGCTGTGATGCCGTCAGCAGGGTTATTTCAGCGACAATAGCATTATGTTTTTTGTCCAACCAACGTCCTGCATCCGAAGAAAAACCCTACAAGGATGCACAACCCCCGCTTTTTGGAATGCTTTTGTTATAGCTCCGTTACATTTTCACTGACGAACTGATTCACCGCGAGTGCGTTGAGAGCCATAAGACTCCTTGGCCGTCAGGGTTGATCGAAAATTGAGTCCGACTGCTCCCCCTCCCCCCGAACCATGCACGCTTGCGGCCCCCCCTCCGGCTTGTGGATGGGTGTGGTGGTTATGTAAATGTTTCTTCCTTCAATTTTTCACCGTTTGGGAAATCACAAAGAAAGGGAACCGGCAATCTGTACCTCCCCCGTGTTTTTTTGTTTTTTTTTTTTTTTTTTTTTTTTCCTTTTGTTTTTTTTTTTTGTTTTTTTTTTTTTTTTTTGTGGTTTTTTTTTTTTTTTTTTTTTTTTTTTTTTTTTTTTTTTTTTTTCTTTTTTTTTTTTTTTTTTTTTTTTTTTTTTTTTTTTTTTTTTTTTTTTTTTTTTTTTTTTTTTTTTTTTTTTTTTTTTTTTTTTTGTACGGCCTTGGAAAGGCTGGCCCCCTTTAAAATCCCGTCATTATTCCTGGCGTTGAGAGTTCGCCCTTCCCCCTTTAACGTTCCCCTCTCCGACCAGTAGGCGGCCTACCCCCCCCCCCGAATTTCTCCCTGACCTTTGCATGCTCACCACCGCAGGTCCGAATTGACGGTCCCGCTTTCCGTCCCTGTCGTGCATCTCTCTCTTCCCCCCCTTTCCCCTTCCCCTTGTTGTTTTTTCTTCAGCGGATCTGCTGACCCTGGGGGCTTTTCTCTGGCTGGACATGTGGGGCTCCATTCACCCCCTCCGTCTTCCATAGTACCGGTTGTGGCGTCGGCGGCCTGTGCTTTTCGCGGATGGCCGTTTCCTATGTTCTGCGCTTTATCTGATTCCCCAAGTCATATGCGTTCCTTTTGGTCGACCGTGCAAGGTCCATGACACTTTGTACCCCTCTTCTTAATGCTCTTTCCTCCTTCCCCTTGTCAGCCTCCGTATGTGTTCCGTCCTTCCAAACCCTCTTTTTTTTTTCCCATATCCTTTTTCCCACTTTTCTTTCTTTCGGGGTGCGCGCTTGGGTTTTTTGGACGGGCCCGTTTTCTTTTTTTCCCCTGACGGACGTTTCAGGTCTTTCTCGCTGCTCTTTTAGCCGCGCTGTGACGCCCTTATTTTTCCTCCAAGGAATGCCAAACCATCATTTTTGAGGGACGGTTGCGGTGGGCACGTCTTCCTGTTTGGTTTCCCAACCCCCGCCTTAAATTCTGCGTCCTTCTGCTCTCTTCTTCTGCTTCCGGTGTTCCCAGACGTCCTCCGGAGCATGGGCACCCAGCGAAAAACCCCTCCCCGCTCTTAATGTTACACCCATATCACGTTTACTCCCGAAGTTTTGGACACAATTTTTTTTCTCTATTGAGCCTCACGTACCAATTCTCTTCAATTAGGTTTCTTTCCTACTTTCCTTACCGCCCTGCCTTCCCGCTCCCGATTCCCCGCTTCCCTCGGTCCAGTCGCTCCTCTTAACCGATCCTACATGCATTGTCTCCGGCTTATGGCTTTCTCTACCAAGGGCGCGGCCCGTTTGTTTTCGAACTTCGGCCTTTTGGTTGCGGCGCTCGTCTGCGCTTGGCCTTTTTTTTCCTTTTTTTGGGCCTCCAGGGCGGGCGCCTTGCTCAAATTGGTTTCTCGTCGGCACGTTCATGGCGTCTCCCGAATTTCACCATCCCTCAACAAATAGAGACGCGTCAGAGGCTCCCAAGGTTCTCTCTTCGACGTCCCTGTGGCGCAACTCAGGCAATGGACCAAATTTCGGTGAATGAACCAATCTCAACCATTCCGCCCCCCCCCTTGCTCCCCACCGTTGTATCTCAAGGGACGGCAACGCTTTTACACCTTTTTTTTCCTGGATGTGGCCGGGGTTACTTGGCCCCTCACGGCATGCCTTCACATCGCGTCGGTGACGTTTTATGTTTACACTTTTCTGAGGACGATTTTAATTTTTCCTCCGGATCACCCGGCGCCTATGGGTGGCTTTTTTTTTCCATGATTCCGACATGTGGTTTGAGCGGCCGATCCTCTGACCTTTCGTTTTTTTGATTGGGAATCGTTCCAAAGCAGCCCCTACTCCGCTCTTTACATCGAGACCCTTTCGTCGTTTCCGTTGTCCGTGCTGGGTCTTGATGCTCCGTTTTCAATCCCCAGGTATTGCCCCACACGGCCGGTGCCCCACCCTTCCCTTCGTATCTCTTTTGGGCTGGTTTGGGCTCCCACATTCTGCGATGCTCACTTCTCGCGTTCTCCCTTTTGGGGCGGTTACCCATTCTGTGATTGGTCCCATCTCTCTCCTTCCCTCCTTCCGTTTTTTTTTTTTGCGTGATAAGCCCATGTTGACGTACTTTTTCTCTCCGCCTTTATGTAGGGCCCGTACCCCCCCGTGCTACTTGGTCCGCGTTGCATCAAAAGAATGATGTTTTCGCCCGCCTCCGAGTCACCAAGGCTGGTGCCGATGGTTTGCCGTGTCCCCCCCGCGTTTGTTGGACACTTTTCATCTTGTGATGTCGGCGCTCCTGTGTCCACGTGCCCCCTCCCTTTGTTGTGTTGAACGGATGAACATGTCGTCCAGTCTGTTTTCGGGGGGCTTGTCTTCATCTTCCCCCAACTCCTGCCCCGTTTTTTTTTTTCATCGTGCCGCCACTGTTCCCTTTTTTTTGCTTGGGCGAAGCCCCTGCGGAGGAAACCTCGTGTCCGCCATTTTTCGTCTTACCCTTAACCCTCACTTTAGCCTTTTTTTTGAATGGTCTGGCCGTAGGTTCACGCGCCGTCTGCTTGGGCACTTGCCGTCCACTTTGTCCCGTTTTCCGTTTCTTTTGTGTTTCCCCCTTCATTTTTATGTGCTTGTTTTAACCGAAATAACGCCGTCATCCCCTGGTCTTCCGAGTAACGAAAGTTTTGACCCTGCTTTGTTCTTCCTGCCCTTGGTTTTGATTGTCCCTTATGATTGCTCAATGTCCTTGTCCAGCTTTTTACTTTTCTCTTTGATTCGCCGCCTTGTTTCTTCCGCAGGAAGTAGCCTAACAGAGTCGCGCGCACTTAAGAGTTCACCGCGCAATCGTCACTCACGCTCGAAGACTCTTCCCTCCGGTTTTTTTTTTTCCCCCATGCATGTATCCCCAGTGTCCTCCTGCTCTTTTTTTCCGACTTTTTGAGAAGAGTTTCTCGACTTTTTGTTGATTTCCCTTCCCGCCTTTCCTGTCGAAGTTGACAGCAGACGGTGAGGCTTCTCCTTTTTGTTTTTGGAGACCTGCCCCCCCCTGGCGCTCCTTTTAGCCACCGTAAGCTTTTGGAGCCGTTGCCCCTTCGCCGTAGGCGTCCCCCTTGCCTTCTATCTACAGCTCTACCTGTCAGCGGTGTTCCCTCCCCAGCGTCCTTTCCAAAACCCCACCAGTAACGTGGCGCCCCGGCTGATCGTTTCGTCCTATAGTCCCTGTGCCATCGCCCCTTCGCCGAGTTTTTTTATCGTGGAGCTGCCCTAATGTAAGTGCCTGCCCCTATCCCCCCTTTGTCCTCTCACATTCGGTTTTTTTTTGCCACGCCCTCCGTTGAAGGACGGTATTGTCGCCACCCTTTTCCTTCCCTGGCGTCCAGAGGCGCAGTGTTTGAACGATGGTCGGCACTGGTGACCTTCGTCCCTGTCGACAGACGGATGAAGGGTACCGAGATTCGTGGACGCGTAGGCCCCGTGTTCCCTTCGGTTCGAACCAGCCCTTTGCTCCCTCCCCGTTTCTGATGTTTGAGAACCCCCCAAGTAATTTGAGACGCTGTCCCGTCGTGAAGCATAACG
>Ga0179593_1513279_pt1 | contig 16533 bp, 22 predicted proteins | sample CZODoug2_1_08_16_FD_185931 | JGI IMG/M metagenome (GOLD analysis project Ga0179593, IMG submission 185931) | Vadose zone soil fungal communities from Angelo Coast Range Reserve, California, USA - CZODoug2_1_08_16fungal (PacBio error correction) | ecosystem: Environmental > Terrestrial > Soil >... | reverse complement strand
CTCAGCCCTCCGTTTACAGGTTTTTCCAATCTCCTTTAGTAAACGGCCTTAGTGTCCCTAAGTGAGAACCTTTTTATTCCCGGAAGTTTTATTTTTTCCCCCCCGGCCCCCTCCCTGACATAGTTCGTTCCTCGGTCACTTGGCCGGGGAGGTCTCGCTTTCTTTTTTTGAAGGTGCTTGCCAGTGTTTCCGTCTCTGGGGCTCTTTTCGGGCGTATTTCTGGTCGGTTTTCGCGGTTCGGTCTCCGGACACACACTTTCCGCACTTTTCTGGCCGACCCCCCCTCCTCTTGCGTTTTTTTTTTTTCATCATTTTCGACCTTTCTTTTTTGATCCCTTTTTGTAGTTAGTGAGTATCTTTAGTCAAACCCCCATGCTCTCTTAGTTTTTTTTTTTTTCCTCTTCCCTTCCACATGTTGCCCCTATTCCCCTTCCTCCCGTTACACAACCTCCTCCACCCCCTAATGGTTCTTACAATCAGCCGTCTCTCGTTTAGGGCCCCCCTCGACCACTCGTTTTAAGTTGCATGGGACCTTTCTTCGATTTGTTCCCCTTCCCCCTGACCCCGTAAGACGCACCGAACCCCTTTGACGAGCTCCTTCCTCCTTCCGGCCTCTCCGAAACTTTCCTTTCGCCAAATTTTCGATACCTCAGATCTTTGGCCGACCTTCTTCTGTACGTGGCTTATTATTCTTGGGGTCCTCTTCCCAACGGCCCCCCCCCGATCCCCCCCGTCGTGGTTTTCACAGTCGTACTTGGGAGAGATCTGCCTCTCTGCAACTGGTTCTCCCTCGTTCTCTTCCTTGTTTTCCGTCCCCCCCCCCCCGAGAACGTCTCTGGGTCACGTCGTTTCTTAGTACCCGTCTTTTTTTTCCCACCTTTGGCTTTTTTATGCCATCGCGGACGCCCCGGGAATTTTCCTTCCCCTTCCATGACCGGGTTCTTCTGACTGAATGTATCGTTCGAACGCCCTCAAGATCACTGCAGTTTTCCCTCCGGGCTCTATTCCTTCTTAAGAGTCCTATTGTATTTCTTACGTGCAGATTCCTGGCCTCATTTATTTTTTTTTCCTTAGGCCTCCCTTGAGGAACGACGTGATAGCCCCCCCCTCCTGGATCCCTTAGAATTGTTTCCCGGACGTCAAGGACCACGTGGCAGTCTGATGTTTCCTATTATTCTTCTTACAGTGTTTTTTTTGTGCTTGGGACACCTGTTTCACTTTTTAAGTTTTCTTTCGCCGGCCAGCCCACTCTTTCCCGCACATTTTTTTCTTGTCCTTGCATCCAGTACGGGAAAACCAACAATCCGTCCCCTAACACTCAAACTCGTACGACTTCTCTCCCCTCAGACCCTCAAGACGTTTTCTTGGTTTAAGAATACGTAAAGTTTTTGAAAGGGCTCGACCCCCCTTTTTTTTTGTTGCTTGACACAGGCCGTTTTTTCTCCGGGGACCTCTTGCTGAGAACTTTGTTACCCCGGGCCCTTTCCATATCACAAGTTTAGATTTCCCACCGTCCTTTTTGGCCTTCCGAAAAGCCTTCATTGCTCCGTTTTCTTCTATTTTCCTCTCCCGAATTTGGGAATTGGTTTTTTTTTTTTTTTCCGACCTCCTCCCCCCATGGTCTAACCCTTCTGTCCCCCCCGAAGGGATTTCCCATTCCCCAATCTTGGCTTCCGGCCCCTTTGATTGACACATGTTTAAGAGCTTCCTTTTTCATACTTTTTTTTAGGAGTCCGGCATTTCTCCCTAGATTGCTCCAGGAATCTGGCGTTCTCCCTAATTTTCTTCCCCAGCTTCTCCCCCCCATGCTATTCACTCCGACCGATGATGCTCCTGCGCTTTATCCTGGCTCCCCCTCAAGCTTCGTTACCTGCTCCTGTAATGCTTCCTTATGCTGGACCCCTCAAACCCCACGCGCGGTCGCGAACCCCCCCCTACGCTTGATCTGGCTTGTTTCCCTGTTTTAGCACACCGCCCGTCCGTGGTTTTTACCCCTTTTCAAGAGACACCTTGGTTTAGGGTGTTTGTTGGTCTGTCCCCTTCGGTGCGGGGACGTCCTTGGGATCTTTTTTTTCATTTCCTTAGGCTTTTTCAGTTTTCCCCTTATTCAGTGGAGTTTCCTTTATGATTTTTTCCCCCGACACGGCTCCTGGTCTTTTCTTTCCCAGGTCCTTTCCGCCAAATTCCAATTGCGGGGACGTGTCTTTTTCCAGCGTTGCAACGTTTGACTCCACGTCCATTGAACCCCAAAACCCCCCTTCGGTGATTTCCGAGACCCAATTCGGGCTCTTTCACCCAGCTCCATTCTCAAATAACCTTTATGGTGCCTTTTCCCCAGGCTCCAGGATTTTTCTTTTTCTTTCTTCTTTTTTGACTTCCCCCTCCTCCTCCTCTCTGGCGTCCTCTTTGACGCAACCACACCCTCTCTTTGGTGGCGCTTTTTCACCCCCCTCCTTCTTGACGGTCTTTTTTTCCTGGTCGCCACGGCCCTTGTTGGTTTATTTTTTTTTTTTCCCCACCAAAGCGTTTCTCTTTACATAATTTCCTTCCTCGACCTAATTTCACCCCTTCGGATGAGTTAGGGTTACTCCCCTTACTTGTTCTCCTCTTCTTGCTTTAATGTACACTGGTCTTTTTTTTCACAAGGGTTTTTTGAGACTGAAGTTCCCCCAAAGTTTTTCCGGCCTTTTTTCCTCGGCCAGGGAGGACCCCCGAGTTTTTCGATTTTTTTTTTTCCACGCTCTACCGTCCCCTTTGACTTACTAGCCGACCAACTGAATGGTTGTTGGAACGTTTTGCAATGGTTCCCTGTTTCATCCCCCCGCCATTCTAAGGCTTTCCCTTTCTTGCCTCGCTCTCCTGCGTCCGTTTTTGACTTAGCCCTCGAAGAAAATTTCAATTCTCCCGGTCTTTTCGTTCCGCTTTTTCCCCTTCTTTAGCTGCCTTTCACAGTTAGTCCTCCGGGCCTACTCGAAGTTCCTTTTCTTCCACCTTTGGAACCCTTTTCCCGGTCTTTTCTTCCTTTGGGGCGTTCCCTCCCTGTCAGTCCCGTTCGTATACCGCCTTCCCCGCCTCTCCCCTTCGACAAAACTCCCAACGTTTTTTTGATTGGTTCCTCCTCTGACCCCCGGAGGGGACTCTTGTTTCCATTAGTCTTTGTCTTTTAGGGCCGCTTTTATGACTACTTTTTTTTTTTTTTCCGAAACTGATCCCGGAACGGGTAATGGCCGTCCGGGATGTTAGGGGGCTCCTAAGCCCAGGCCCCTTAGGGCCCCCTTCTTTTCGCTTAATGACCCCACGCATCCTTTATTTCACTTTCTTCCTTTCTTCAAGCGCCCCCTCCTTAAACAGCAGATTTGTCCCTTGTACTGTTCGGGAATCGCGCATTTTTCTTTTCCAAAGAAATTTTCCACTTTCCCTTCTCTACCGGACCCGTTGTTTGCTTTCCCTTCTACGTGGCCCCCCTGTTTTTTGCAACCAGTCGAGAACTTTTTTTCGCCTCCCTTTTACCGGACGCTCAAACACCCCTTTCCGCTTCCGGCACTTTTTCTTCTCCTCCTACTCTGTGTTCTTTCCATGCCTCTGGACTTTTTTTCTCTGGTAGTGCTTCCCTTTTTTTTATTCTTGGAGGAAGAACTTTTCCGTCAAGGAGGTTGTTCCTCCGTAACCCTTTTGGTCGTTTTTTTTTTTCTCTGAGGCCTTTTTTTGTTACCCCGAGTTCCTCTCTCGCTTCACCACCAGTGGTCCCGTTGGGTGCGGTTCCGTAAGTTACTTCGTTTTTAGTTTTTCATTTTCATTTCTTTCCCAAGTCTCTCCCCCCTCTGAGCGGAGGTGTCTTAGAAGTTCCCCGCGCGAATTTTTCTTTCAGGCCACCTTCTTTCCTTGGTTCTTCTTCTTTTTTTTTCTGGGTTCCCCATGCCGTGGCCCGAAGTGCACTGTGGCTCGTTTTCCCTTTCTTCTTTGGGTCCTTTCCCCATCACCCCCCCTCCAACCCCCCCCAAAAATCCCCCACAACCCCAACACCCCCCCCCGATTTTTTTTTTTTGTTCGTGAGTCGTCAGTTGCGTTTTTTCTTGTGGAAGGACTTTTTGCTCACTCTTTTGGTTCCCCTTCTTGTTCCTTTTTTCCTGAGAGGCCTTTTTTTTTCCCGTTTCAGCTATGCCAGCCGTTACTCTAGTCGGGTCCCTTGTGGTTTTTTTTCGCAGGGTTCTTACCCAGGCGCTCGGTTTGTCGAGCCTTGGGGATCCCTTTTCGTCGAGGTTTTTTTGTTTCCCCCAGGCGTTATGATATCACGCTTCTCGCGAGGGTTTTCTCTTCGATTACGTCTTTCTTTTGCGCGGCCCGGAATTCTGATCGGAGCTCTGTGTTTTTCTTACATTTTGCCGTTCTTAGAGGCTTTGTCCTTGTTGGGGGCTCTTCGGGTAATCCTGATTTCTTGGACCTTAGTTCAGCCCCGTTTCTCAGCGGTCAGCTCTTTCTGCAAGGCCCGGTTTTCCCCTTTCCTTTAACCTTCTTCCGGTTGCGCCACTCCAGTTTGGTTTTCCTTAGGCGAGGAGTCCAAGGTGTTGACCCCCCCCCCCCTGCTTTTTCCTCAATCCTTTTCCCGTTTTGACCGTGAGTTCCTTGGGTCGGCCGGGACTTCCCCTGCTGTTCGGATTTCTTCTGAGTTTTGGGTTTTTTTGGTTTCTTCGTCTGGGGGAAAATACGGCTCCGCCGGGCACTTTAGAAGGTTTTCCCTTTTGTTCCCCTCCCCCCCTTTTCTTACCCTTATGTTTTTTTAAGGAAACCTTTGCTCCCCTTCACGGGTTTTCCTTCCCCGTTTTTTTTCAGTTTCTTCTTTCCTTCTGGGGGCGCAACTTTTCTTTCCCCTCCCTGTCGGAGTGATGTAAATTCTTTCTTTGAATCCGTTTCGGGCGGACTCCATGAAGCCCCCCTAGGTTTCCGCCGCCCCATCGCTCCCCCCCCAGTTCAACCTCCCCACACTTTTTAACCGTCTTTTCATCACTAGTTTTGGGTTTCCCCTGAGTGTTTTCCTATCAATTTTACCATTCTGCCGCGGTCTTCTTTCCGCTTCTTTTTCTTCGGCAGTTTTGTCAATTCTGTTTGATTTCTCTTGTGCAGGGTTCCGGGGGTTCTTAAACGGTCCTCATCACAGTCTCTTCTGCCTCTCTTTTAGCCAGTTCTTACTTTTCGCTTCTTTTGTTTTTTTTGCAGAACCTCATTGGCCTTTCGGGTCCCTCTTCTCCTTTGGGGAAGAAGCGACCGTTCCTTTTTTAGGCGGTCTTTTCCCTCCCCTCTCTTGAACCAGGACCTTCTTCTCTTGTACGATCTGATTTGAACCAGAGGGTTGTGAGTTCTTCCCAACGCTGAGGGAACTTGTGACTTTTCGTTTTCTGACCTTCTGACTACCTCCCCAGTTGTTTTTTACGATCGCTGCTTTTTTTGCCAGCTAGGCCCTCCGGTCCTTTTCCGAGGATTGCTAGTCGGTTAAGCCACTAATGTAGTAGTGTCTCTTGTGCCCTCCTCATTCTCTAGCCCTCTCTGGCTCTGCTAGTTGAAACGTTTGAGCTTCCCCTTTTTAGCCATACCTTAACGGATTTTTTATCCGATGTCTGTGTGAGCTCTCCGGTTTTTTTTTTTGCCGGAATTTCTGTTTCGTTTCTTTTTTTTTTTCGGGATTTCGGGTCGGTTCCGGGTCGGTTTTGATGTCCTTCACTCGTCCCTATTCGTTTCCTTTTTAGGAATACACTCGTCCCTTTGGAGGACCTTCTTGGTGCGACTACTGGGAGGCCTGAATCTTTTTGGTTTGTTTACTTCCCCCTGTTCTGGTTCTAGAAGCGTACTCCCCAGAGTTTTGTAGTCCTTTTTCGAAGTCTTCCATAGCCCCCTTAAGGCCTTTCCCTTCCGTTTTCCTTACTAAGATGGCTCGCCCGTATTGGTGCGGTGATTAGTATTTTTTCCCCGTCAGTCCCCTTCTACTCCTCTTAGATTTTGGTTCTTTCTCTGGTCGCGACTGTCCAGAAGGTTCTACCCGTTCCCACCACCCTGTTCTCTCCTTCGCTTCGAATGACTTTCTACTTCCCAGTGCCCTTTTTCTGCGATTTTTTTTTTTCCCTGTGGAAGCCTCCCTGAGGTTTTTCGACAGTTTACCTCCAGAATTCCCCGAATCTCTCTGCCCTCTTTCTCCCACCGGGTTACGTATTCCCGTAGTGTCTTTGCCCCAAGATTGGCAGGTTATTCAAGCCTCCCTTGGACTTGATTTTTTCAAAGTGGGCCTTGGAGTTTTGGCACTCGGGTCATCTTCGCGGATCCTTTGCTTCTTTTTTTTTGCCCGGTAGTTTAGTTCGGTTCGTTTGTATGCGCTTTCATCGGTTCCATCATTTTTGCGATTCCTGCCCCTGCCAAAACAAGTTTTCGTTCTGTCCCCCCCCTTGGCGTTTCGGATGTTAGTCGTCGTTAGTTCAGTTTTTCCTCCAACAATTTTTCCAATTTCTTTCCCCTCCGTTGTTGTTTGTTTCTAATTTTTCTTTTAAGACCCCCTATACTTCTTCCTCCCCTGGATTTCCCCCGTCCTTTCTTTTTTTTCGAAAAACTGGATGGAGTGGTCTTGTCCCCCCCCCTCCTCAATCGCATCTCTGGGAATTTCCAACGTTTCCACGCTTCTTAACAGACCGTTTGCACCAAGTGAGTTCCTCCCCTTTTTGCCTGAAAGAACTCAGAAGAATTTGAGCTTAAGTTGACAAGGGTTCCCATTCCTTGACGGTTTCTTTTTCTTCCTTTTTCTGGCTTTTTCATCCGGAAGAAATTTTCTTCCTGTAGTTAGTGCTCGGAATCTTTTCGTTGGACCCTCTTAAGAACCCGTTTTGGGTAGATATTTTAATGCTCCAAGCTTTGATTCTCTTAGTCTCCTTTCTCAAACTTCTTCCTGGGTTCGCTCAGTCAACACGTATTTGTGGAAGAGACCCCTAGATCCTTTCCCGAACTCTCTCTCGGGTTTTTATCTGGAACTCTTATCGCCCTCTGGATCTCCCCTTCTTTGTTCCTGAAGACCTCTCGGGGGGATCTCGTTTTTGTTCCCCTTGGCGATTCCCCTCGGTTTTCTGATGCCTGCTTTCCACAGAAACTACTAGTGGGCCTTGATTCTTCTATAGTGGGTTCCTAAGTTTCTTTCCTTTTTCATTGACTACTCTCTTTTTTTGATTATAGGTTTTTCCGGAAACTCTCATCTTCCTTGTGACTTTTTCCCCCCTGGGCTGTTTCGATCTTTTTTTTTCTATTTTTCCGGACCTCTTTGTTGGGTTTCCTACTTTGGAGGGTCCGGTCTTCCCTGAGGGGATCGCAGTATCCGGTCGGCCGAGATTTTTGACTCTCTTTTTAGGTTTTGTCCGCTTCCGCACTCCGTAGGCGGGTGGTTCTTCCCAGGCACTACCCTTTACCCCGGGCAAAACCCGCTTTTGCAACAGCGCCGAAACAGGACCCTAGTCGACTTTTCCCTTTGTTTTTTTCCTTATTAAGAACTCCCGACACAATTTTCACGATCTTCCTCCTTTTTCCGTATCTCCCCTTCCTGGGGCCCCGGGGCTTTCTTCTCCGATGTCGGATCTGACTCTCTTTAGGTTCATCAAGGTGAGACACTTTTGGTTTTACGGAACACCAAGCACTCTCCTTCTACCGATTCATTTAAGGTTTAGACCCCCCCTCCATAGCCCCACCCCACGTTTTCTTTCAACCGATCGCAAAATCGGAACCGTCATTGGCGGGTTCCCCACCTTTCCCCCCCAAGTGTAGGAAAACTGGCTGCTTTCCAATAAGATGTTACCCCCCCCCCCTTCTCTTTTCCCCCCCCCGAGGTAGAAACCACCCTACCTTACTCGGTTCTCTTAGCTCTGGTCCTAGTTCCTTCTTCTCAGAGTTCCTCCAGTTTTTCCAAATCAATAGTTCTGTCTTCCATTGACACTTTTCCCCCCGGCACCCTTCCCGGCTTGTCCTGGCCGAATTAAGGACTTCTTCTAAGGAAGGCCCTCTGTGCCTTCTGGACACGAGTGAAGTTTTCATTTCCTTTTTTGATTCCTTACATCTTAAAGAAACTGAACCTCCTTGAATAGTTCGCCCCTCTCCGTTTTTTCTTTTTTTTTTTTTTCTTTTTTCTGGATGGTCGAGAAGACCTTCTTTTTCTCGTGCCAGTAATCCCCCTCCAACGCCCCCTTCTTTTTTCCTGGGTCCTTTTGTCTTTTCGGACCGTTGGATCTTTTTTGCCTTCGGCTTTTCATTTTTCGAGTTTTTTTTACCTTTCTCTTTGTTTAGGGTCGATTGTCTTTCTGGCCTTCCCGGCTTGGTTTGAACCATTTTTTTCCTTCCTTCCTTGGATTTGGAGGGACCCAGATGGTCAAATTGCCCCTTCTTCCCCTTTGATTCCTTTTTCTAGGCTTTTTTGTCCTTCAACGTTACCCAGGCGCGTTCCCTTCCCCCGTCCCCTTTTTGGGATTTTTTCCTTACCTTCTTTACAGATGCCCCCGGGCGGTTTGACTTTTGTAAAAAGGACCAATTTTTTTTTCTGGCTTCTCAGTCTCCCCTCAATAACTAATACCTTTCCCCTTGAGTCTTCTGTTTGGTTTTCAAGGGGGGGGGGTTGTTTTTCGGGGGGGGGCGGGGGGGGTCTTTTTTTGGTTGGGGTGGGTTGTTTGTCGATGAGTCCACCCCTAGGGTGTCTTCTCAAGGGACGTTGTCTCCCTTCCCCCCTAGTTTCCCCCCCGGTACCCTTATCAGTGATAAGTGTTTTCGTGTTACAATTTTCGGACCCCCCCCAAGAGTTCCCCCTTCATTGTTTTCCTTATAGTTTCCCCCCCCCCATAGGATATGCAAAGATTCTCACTGAATTGTCTTGCTTTTTCCCTTTTTTCCCTACTTCTTCTCCTTAGTCCTTTCCCTTTTTCGTTTTTTTTTTTTGCGGGAATAACGACCGCGACTTCCCAATTCTACTCCTCGTCACCCTTTGGACCGATCTCATGAACCTTTTTTTCTTGTGACCCTTCTCAAGAAACAGTTCTTTTTGCCCCTTCCGGTTCTTTTGGTTTGGACCTCCCCTACCCTCGGGTGATTTTCTCACAGAGTCTCCTCTGCCATTCCTGGTTCCCCGCTTCAAATCTTTTTTTGCCGTTTGTTTTCCTATCAATTCGACGTCTCTCGCCAAGGTGATCCCCTCCTTGACGGCTGGGGCGCGTTCCTTTATGCTGCTTTTCCGGATTCGAAGTCTCTTTCTCCATGACTCCTCGTGGCCACAACGCGGCTTTTCTCTGTATACCACATTTTTATTCAGTCCTGGGGTCCCTTCTGTCTTCCCTCGTCTTTTACTTCCCGCCAACACATTTCGGCTTTTTTGTTCCCTACATCTTCTTTCAGTCCCACGTTTTTTTGCCTTTTTTACCCGAGGCCCCTCTCCGAATACCTCGTGTTCGTGGCCGACCCCCCCCGTTCTACCGACCCTTTTTTTGCCCATGTTTTTTTTTTTTCACCCTCCGTGAAATTCTCTGCCTTTTTCCTCCTCCGCCTTTTCGCCTGGTCCTTTATTTCCCCCCGCCTCCCCCTCTCATTCTGGTACTTTACTCGGAGTACTTTGGACGCGCCGCATGCAGGATGCTTGGGTTCTCTTTCCTCTAGGTCTTCCTTCCTAAAGTCACTTTTCCTCCTTTTCTTCTTCTTTCCAAGTCCCCCCTTTTTCACGGTTCCCACTTCTTTGCTACACTTGCATTTTCCCCCCTCCCTCAAGACCGCTTTCCACGAACGGAGATCACCCCTTTCTGTTTGAAATCCCTTGGCGGCTAACTTTTTCTTTCCTTGTTCTCTATTGCCTGTAGGCTTTTGCCTTCGGGCCGCCGTGATTTTTTCTTTTAAGCGTTTTTTTTTCCTTTGAGTTTTTCTGTACTCAGGGTTTTGCAGTTGTTTTCAGTTCTGCAATCCCTTTTTTTCTTTGTTTCGGAAAAGTGCTTTCTTGAACGTGATTTTTTCTTTTAAGTTTTCTCGATTTTCCCCAAAAGTTTTTGCTGGTGTCCTCCTTTTCATCTTCCTCGGTTGTCCCTTTTTTTTTGAATTGCGTAGGTTCCTCGGTCTACTATAACTGTCCACCTTTTAAGGGATCTTTCGTGAGACTTCCTTTCTCTGGTTAGTTTTCGTTTTCTTTAACCTGCAGTGGTCTTTGTTATTTTGTGGCAGCCTCTTTTTTCTTGTCCTTGTTGCACGATTTCCTCTTTTTCTGTTAAAAGTGGTCTGATGTTTTGTCTTTTCACCTCACACCTGATGTTGGTTTTTCTTCTCATAGTTACTTTTTTTTAGAACTCTTTTCTTGTTTCGTTTGCTGTATTATTTTCGCCTTTGAAGAAGAACGCTTTTTCCCGTCTGCTACTTCCCTAGTGAGGTTTTTTTTTTTTTGTGTGCTTTCCTTTGACTTTTCTTTTTTTTGAAAAAGTTTATCCTCGTTTCGTGTCTTGGAGGATAGTTTGTCTCCGTGATGAGTGTTGCGGACGGTTCTTTTCCTTGACGGTGACTCCTTTTCCCAACGCTGGACGTTTCCTTCCCTTTATTCTGCATTGTGTTCTCCGGTTTCTTTGACTTCTTTCTTTCTGTCGGGGCGTTTTTTTTTTTTTTTGGTGTCATTTTGTTCCTTAGAAAGAGTGTCCTGGTTTCCACGCCCCTTCTTTAGGCCGGCGTTCGCCTCCCTTTTCGGGTCATCGGATTCGTTTTTGTGAGTTGGGTTCAGGACCCCTCCTAGTTTTTTAAAGCGCTCTTTGGGTGGGGTTTTTTCGGCTGATTTTTTAAGGGCCATTGCATCAACCCCTCTTGGGTGGTGCCTTTTGTTTTTCAGTCTTTCCGTTCTGTGGGTGCGCTTTCCTAAAGATGTCGGCCTTTTTCCTTGACTTTTGATCTCACCTCTGGGTGTTTCTCCTCCCGGCTTCTTTCGTTTGAAGGCTTGTCCCTTTTTTTCACACTTAATGGCGCCCTAGAGTTAACTACCTTTGTTTTTTTGGTCCCGCGCCTATGATGTTGTTACTTTCCTCCCTAATTTCCTCTTCAAGCTTGTCATAAAAAATCAATGAGTCACGTGAATTTTCTCTTCTTGACCCCTCATTACTTTCTCCGGGTTTCCCAAGCTTACGTAATAAAACTCACGTTTTACCAGTGGACTCCCGCCCGGTTTTTTCTTTTTCAATCACGTTGTTTTCCATTTCCGCCCCGGTTTTCCATGACGCCCCCTCTCCAATAGCCGGGTTTTCCCCCACCCCCCAACCAGACTTTTTCTGTTTTTTTCATCCTAGATGTCTTCTGATGAACCTCTTCCCTTTTGTAGCATTTTTTAAGATGAATTTCTTTGCCCTGTTAGTTTTCTATTTTTTTTTCCTCTGTTCTCCCTCTGGATTCCCCTCCGATGCCTGCCTCTCCTGGGGCGTGGTTACCACACATTGATCTCCTTTTTGCTTTTTTTATCCCTCTTTTTAGTCGACTTTCTATTGAAGGACCCCGTTCGTGAAGCCTTTTTTCTTCCTGTGTAAGATTTGTCTTCTAGTATTCAGGAGGACGGTCTTGATGTAAGAGCCGCATTCGTTCCTAGCTTCCTCCAAACATCTCCTGGGTGAAAGCGTGGTCTCAAATAGTTTTTTCTGAATTTTCGACTTTTTCCCTTATGTTCTAAGTGATTGTAGTTTTTTTTCGTCTGTGGTCGTCTTTCCCTGCCGGGCTTCACTTTGGTCTTTTCTTTGTGTAGGAAGAACAGTGATTTTTCGTTTCTTTGTTGCTCCTTAACTCCCCCCTCAGTACCCCTTTTTTTTTGATCCCCCCGGCCCTCTCCCCCCATCCTTCTAAAGACAGCTACCTTCTCGCCTCACTAGGTTATTCCTCTCTCTTTTTTTTCTTAGTCGCCCCCGCTCAAATTTTAGAGTCTTTTCCCCTCGTTTCCCTTTGTTTTATGGCGTCGTTCCGGCTTCTAGCTCGGCGGTGAATGAGGGGAGTTGGGGTTTTCGGCCTTTCGGTGTGGCTTTCCGCGGTCTCTCCCGTTGAAGCCCCCTTCCCTCTCGTTGTTGTTCTTACTTATTTTTCCCCTTCTCTTTCTTAATCGTCCTGGGCTGTCCTCTACGTATCCTTATATATTTAACTCCCTCTTCGTATCCCGAAGAAGCAGCCCCAACCGGGGGTCATTCTTACCCAGGATTCTCAGGTAGGGAATAGGTCCTTTCAAATGGGTGCGCTTAGTAATCCTTTAGACCTTATATCGTTACCCATTGGCAATCGAACTCCCCACTTAGTGACTTGCTCCCTGAGAAGACCTTTCCTTTCCCGGTTAGTTCATTCCCCCCCATTCTTTTTTGCTTCTCCCTCTTGTCGTCGAGAAAGGAAATTTGTTTGATCCCGGTCAGATCAGTCTTCTTTTCCTCCTCTTCTCAGAGTGTCCCTACACAGTCTGTTTCCAGGCCCCCCCCGTAAAGACTTGGGACTCCTTCTTCTTGTCTCCAAGTCAGTTAACCTCCGCCGGTCATTTCCCACATTTTCTGGCCGGGGTTTTAGTAGGCTTGCTTTTGAGGCCCCAGTTTTTTCTTTTGGTACGCCGTCGTATGCATAGGGAATCTTAGCTGCCTCGATTTTTTTGTTTGTGACTTTGGTTCGGGTAAGATAACTTTCCACGTTCTTCGTCTTTTTTTTAACGGTCTTCCCCAGTCGGGTCTGTTGCCCCTGGAGCGGTCCTGTGACATTTTTTCTCTCCGCTTGCAAAACTCAGACTTGAGTTTTACTGTTTTCCACATCTTGTTGTGGCTTCTCCATTTTTTTTCTCGAGTTCTTACGTTACAAATGTCACCCCCCCCTTTAACCATCCCTTTTTCTTTTCTTTTGACTTCCCCTTTTGCACTCTTCCCTCTTACAACACTGTACCTTCCGCCCTTTTTTGATGGTCCACCCAAATCCTTTTAGTGTTCTTTCCCCAAATTCTCCCAGTGGACTTGGCTGTTTCGGACTCCCAAAATTTTTCCCCGATCTTTCACCCCCTTTCGACCTATTCTCCCCTGGGAACTCAAGCATTTTAGAAGTCCCATCTCCTTTCTGTCTTTTGACCTTCTTCTTCTCCTCAAACTCTCCCCTTTTTTGGAAGGACGACTAACTTTCACTCTCTTCTTTATTGGGGGCCCCCGGCTCCCATCTCGCGTCTTGGCCCCCCTTGCTACCTTCCATGCTCTCTTTTTGACGATTCGGTGTTTGTCGTTCCTCACGTTTCCCCCCCCTGTCCCCCCTTGGTCGTTTTCTCCTCAACCAATTTTCGGAAACGGTTCCCTTCCTCCCAGATTTTTCTCCTCGACATTAGGCTGTCTTCTAGGCTTGGAAATTTTTTCTCTTTAGTCCTTTCGACCTTCCTTCTTCAGACGAAAACCGTGCCTGCGTCTTCCCCTGCGTCTCTTCTACGAGTAGAGTACGACTTTCTGACTCTCGGGATTTCCTGGCGTCGCTGGAAGCTTCTTCTTTCTTGGGTGTCTTCTGTAGCTTTTTTTCCTTGCGTGGTATCATTTTCTATAACCCGCCGCCAGAATGGTTGACCCATACTCGGCTTTTCCGCCTAGTACCGATCGAGATAGTTTTTACCCTGCGTATCCATCCAGGATAACTCTTGGGAACTTTGTTGAAGCCTATCCATCTTCGTGCCTACTTTAATCAGCTTGTTAGCTTTCTTAAGGGGGCCCTTTTTAAGATACGTCCCCCACTTTCAGGAAGTCTCTAATCCTCTCCCCCCCTTTCCATCAAACCTCTAAAGAAACCCCCTTGGATTACCGGACCCCTTGGCCCCCTCAACTCCTTCCAGTCTTTTCCTCAGAAGATCCTCTTCCCATTTTTATACTGGATTGTCTTGGACGTCCAAGCTCTGACACTGAAGCTTTCACAGGCTTTTCGGAAGTCACGCCCCCCAACGGGCCCGAATATAGACTTCTTTAACCCCTTCCCCCCAATTTCGACCCCCACTCTATGTTCCCCTTAGAACGCCTTATCCTGTCTACCTTTGACCTTTCCTAGTCCCCTTACCCTTCAATTTAGCAATACTTTACACTTTTCTTTAACCCCTACTTTGGTTCCAGCACCCCCCCCTTACACCAACCGTTGGTTTTTGAGATGTTAATACCTGTAGGCACCGTTTCTTTTTTGGTTTATTCTTTTACAGTGTCGTTTTTCTTGACTCTTCCTCCCTACGCTTTGAAAGGCTAAGCTTCCGTCTGAATATTCTTGACTTTTTTCCCAAGTGGCAGTCCCAGCACCGTCTCCTTCCCCCATTATTCCCTTCTGTCCCCCTCACCGTATTACGTGAGCCGCCATAGCACGTGCCGGCCCCGTTCTTTTTTCTCCCCGCTTCTTAATTTCTTCCAGGGGGCCCCCCTCCGACCCTTCCCCTTGGCCGGCGACCTTCTGAAGACTTCTTTGTTTTTTTTTATTCTACCTTCCCGGCCTCGGCTTTTTCCCATGCTAGGGATCTGTATCTTCCACTTTAGGAATTTTTTTTCGGTTTTTTCTTTTTTGTGGGACCGGGCTTTCGGGGGAGGTCTTCCTTTTAGGGGTTCGTCTTTCTTTTTGATAGTTTCCGGTTTTTACTCTAGCCGGGTTGATGACGGAAGAACCCCCCCCTGGGGGTGGTTCCTCCTTGCTTTTAGAGTCCTTCAGGTTCCCCCTGGGACTTGGACCCCACCCAGGGTTTTCACGGAAAGGACTCATTTTCTGCACTTACTGGAGCGCTCCCGTTTTAAGTTCTTTTCTCCAAGTTGTAATTCTCCCTTTTTTCTCCCCTGGGAATGGGAGCGGGGGTTTCTCAGTGACATCCATTGACTTCACTAATTCACCCGTCACTTCCCGATTAACCACCTTTATGCCCCCAGTGACATTTTCCCCTCCCCAACCCCCCACCATGTTTTGACTCAGAAGGGCGGACGAAATCTTTTCCCATTTTTCTCTCAACTAACTTTTCCGATTGGGTCTTGGGGCTCGCTGGAGGACACTCCCTTGCGGTTTGCATCGTTGCCGGGTTCTCACTTGCTTCTCTGTCTTACCAACAAAATAGGTTTTGGATTTTTTTTTTCGCCACCTCCCTCTCTTCTCTTCCCCTCCAAATATCCATTCTTCCAGGACGCGCTTAGACGCTTGAATTCCCTTGTTTTTTCGTTCCCGGTATTGAAAGTTCGGCCTCGTCACTCTTTAGGGGAGGCCCTTCGTGCTCCCCCCTGACTCGGTTTTTTTCCTTCGAGTCTTCTCCTTTCTCCCTTTTGCGAAAGAAGTTCCCCCTTGCTCCATCCCCCATTTCTCTTTCCCCCCGCCGTAGCCCTTTTCAATCCTTCTCTAGTCGCCCTTTCCCTTTGGTTTGCGTCTCTTCTCCTCACATTTTCAAATTTCCCTAATGCTGGAGCTTTCCTGGTTTTTTTTTTTTCCGCCAGTTTTTTGAAAAAAAAACATCCCGGCCCTCCCCCCCCCCTCCCTCCTTCCCTCTTTCTTACATCAGCCCTTGTCCCCCCTTTTCCTCGTCTTTCGTTTCCGGTTCTCACCCTCTCTGGGTCAGAAAACCGATAGTCTAAGCCCGTTTACCCCTGGAGTCCCACACCACCTCGTTTCCTCCTGGTGCAGTCCCCCCCTTTTTTGACTTTACGTTGACCTGCTTCCAGCGGATCGTTCTTCTCCAGTTTGATCCTTTCCAGTCTCCCTTTCCTCTCCCAAAGATCCCTGACCCCCTTCATCCCACGCTACCCCTTTGATCCCTTCCTCCCCCGAACGGCCCTTCCCCCGGAATTTCCAGTTCTCTCTGGGCCTTTCTGTTCCCTTTTTCACGTCTCAGGGTTTCCGCAGAAACCGGTCTTTCTCGCCCCACCTTTCTTTTCTTCTTTTTCCCAGCTTCCGATCTGGTTGGTTTGGTTTCTCATCGAGACTCCCCGTCACCGCGTCACTCCTTGGGGGGGGTTGGCTCTTTTTTCCCCCGTCCAATTTCTTTTACTCCTATTCCAAATCTGCCTTAAACCCCCCCTCTTTCCTAGCACCGCGCCAGGAACGCACTTGCTTTTTTCATCCCGCTCTTCTAGTTGAACTTCCCTTTCTTCGATCTTTATTGTTTTTTTTGCAGACCTTCCAGGAGAGGCCTTTCTCTGGGGAGGACCGGATGTTGGGTTCCTCCTCACGAGGTTTTTTTCGTTTCTTCCTTGGCTTTGAACTTTTTCTTGGGAAGTTGCCGGTGTGTTGAAAGTGGTCCGTCCATTTTTTGAGGTCTGTTTTCCCCCCCATTTTTCTTTCGGACTTTGGGTTTCCTGACTTCGTGTGACCCTTCTTTCCTTTTTTTCGAAGTACTCCCAGAGCGGTCCTTTCTTTTTCTGCACTGGTTTTTCTGCTGGTTCCTCCCCTCCTAGGTCCCAGGTTCTTTTTCTTTCTTTGGGGAGGTACGTCTTCAATTAGGTTTACCGTTCTCCTCTCGTGGATTTAAGGTTTCCTGTTCCTCTTTTTGATTTTCTTTGCGAGGTTTCTTTTGCTACGGCCGCT
>Ga0179593_1437373_pt1 | contig 16533 bp, 16 predicted proteins | sample CZODoug2_1_08_16_FD_185931 | JGI IMG/M metagenome (GOLD analysis project Ga0179593, IMG submission 185931) | Vadose zone soil fungal communities from Angelo Coast Range Reserve, California, USA - CZODoug2_1_08_16fungal (PacBio error correction) | ecosystem: Environmental > Terrestrial > Soil >... | reverse complement strand
CTTTTCACAGCTCAAAATCTGTGGGTTCTATTTGCTAACATCGCCTTCGTCCCACATTACGACCGGCTTGTTTTGTCCGGCAGACCCAGGGGATAATTTTGCACTCATTTGTATGGTGTACCGGCCTCTTCTTGCACCGGTCTTTTCAGACCCCTTCCGTTGAGGGGTTGCAGGTCCCCCTTTCATCCGACCTTGCGTTAGCAGCGGGTGTCATTTGATGGATTTTTGTATGCCGTGCTAGTGTAAACCCGACCCCCCTCCCACCCATGTTTCAAACTGCACCGGACCTTGGTGCCCTTTCCCAGAAAAACTTCTCCTTGAATGGTGCCGCCCTTCCGTTTCCTTTTAGAACGAAAAGCCCTGTCGCGACGCTACTCCCCGAGTGGGTGGCTTCCTGCCATATCACATCACCACGCTCTCTTACGGTCTTGCCGCATATCCGAAGGCTCCTCTCGGACTTTTCGAGGAATCGCGGGACGGTCCCGAGTCCGCCGGAAAGTGATCTCGGTTGTCGTCCACTGGTTTTTTTTCTTGACCCCCCCGTCTGGCGGGGCCACTGATGTACTGTGCTCAGTGTCCCTTTGGACCCCAATTGCACGCTTCCCCATTGCATGGCTTTGTTTGACTCGATCATGGTTGTTTTTTTTTCCGGCCACTGTCAGGTCCTTGGCCGCGTGCACTGTCCCTTTTTCCCCGGTCCCCTCCACCCGTTTCCTAGGCCCCCGTGTTCCAATTCGAACTCTTTTTTGTCCGCTTTTCGTGTGTGGCGTTAGGACAAACGTTTACCGATTCGATTTCAACTCGGCTCTGTGTACCTTTTCGTGGCCTGACCCTTGACAAGCGTAGGTGACGCCCCTCCGCTTCGGTAACATATACGCTGGTTTTTCCGGTACGGAGCTTCCCCCCCGCCAATGACGCGGTCGTCCCTCCTTGTGGGGCCCCGCAATTCGGGCCCACCCGATTTTCCCAGGCCTTCCGAGTCCCTTCTCGCCTCTTCTCCCTTTAAGTTTTTCGAGCGTTACCGCCCTCTGTGTCTCGCCCTTTCACAGCTGGTCGATCTACGCGGCTGCATAAGTTTACCCATCCGGATGGTCCGTCGCAGACCGGTTTTTAGTGATTGGAGACTTACTCCCATTTTTTTGCCTTTGCCCAGGTCTGTTTTCCTTCGATGGCACTTCCCGGCTTTCCTTCTGTGTCGTTGTGAGTAGCTGTTCACATGGTCATCCCTTCTCACTTTTCTCCTCGGCCCCGAGAGCCCACGCTTTTTTTCTTCATGGTCCCTCGGTCGTTACCATCGCACTTCTCTCCGTGTCGCGGGCCCCGCGTACCGACTCCTTCAAAATTAGCAGGCTTTGCGGCCCATCTTTTCTGCGATCCGCCGCATCGCGTTCCCGGTGCATGCCTCTTATTTTTCCTCTGATTTTGTCGATCGAGTTTGTGCCCTTGTACCCTCTCCACCCCCCCGTACCAGCACCACTTTTTCACGTCGTGGCTCTTCTGCTGTATTCGTACCCCCCAGCGTCCGTCCACCTTGTTCCGGCCGGCGACCCCGACCTAGCGCACGTTCTTTTCGTTGCGCGGCAAGCAACTTCCCTGTTCTTTTGGCCCACCAGCATCGGCGTAGGTCTGCCCCCCTTCCCAGCCCCCTTTAGTAGCCCGTACCTATTTCAAGTGGACCTTCCGGTTCACGGTGCGGCCCGGGGACCACGTCTCTCCCCCCACATTCCTGCTATTTCCATGCATCTTCAACGCGCGCACGTACCCTGTAGCCCCCCCTCCTTCCCAGAACCACTCTCAACTCCTGATTCCCCTTCTCTGTCCCTATGCGTTTTATTTTTTTTTAATTACCCATTATTTGAGTGAATACCCCAGGGACACCCTTCTTCCCTCGCGACGCACCCTGGGTCTACCGAGCTTTTTTTTTTTTCCCGCCCCCCCCCCTTTCCGTCCCAGCACCCACGCCGCCCGTTTGTTTCCTGTCTTTCCAAGAAGTTCCTCTTTGCTGCAGATCGCCCCTAGGTTACAACCCTGTGTCTTCAGTCTCCGCGAACCCTCCGGGTTGTAGTACACACTTTTAGGTGTGGCTTTCCAGCTGCATGACCCCGTATTTTTTTCACGGTTTCCGGCCTCCGACGAGCCGATGCCAGTTTTTTTTTTGATCAAGGGTAGTGTCCCACCCCCCCATTTAGGTTTCCTCCGAACGCGGGCCCCCCCCCCAGGACTTTTTTCCCCTATCCTCTAAGTTTAATCCACTCCACCTGTGGCAATATCCGACGAGCCATTTACCACCCCAATTTGTGGAGCGGTTTTCTTGGAAGTTCGGAGCCGGTCAACCCTTTTTTTCGGAACCAGGTGTGTGGTTGCGATGTAATAAACTTTTTTTACCCCTACAACAGTCTTGGGTACGCGGGCCCTTACTCCCCGGAACCATGAACGTTATTTTTCCTCTTTTTTGCTGAACCTACTGGAGCGTTTTCCTGAGAAGGACAGGTTCTCTTTTGGAGTGCGACACTGCTGCCCCTCTCGTGGCGAGGAGACTTTTTTTTTCCGTTTGAGTGCCGTAGGATGGCCCGGCCCTATTTTCTCACCCGCTGGGAGGAGTGGTTTTTCGGGGCTCTTCATTTTTCGTGACTTTGTCATGCCGGGTTCCTCGGAATCTATGATGTGGGACCTCCCCGAAGTTTCGTGACCCCTCTGCATGTGTGCTGGCTTGGATTTACCTGTCGCCTACAGTTGACTTCTCTGGTTCTGCGGTAGGGATCGGAGTTATTTTTTTGAATGACAACGTTAAGTGTTTGAATAGACTGCCGTTTTTTTTGCCCCCCTTCCTGTGAGAATCTTTTTTTTTTTTTTCCTCACGGGGCGATTGCTGGATCTGCCTGCGAGGACTGGTCTTTTTTTAAGGCTCCCCATCTCCTTGCCTGTCACGCTCGTTCCGTTCTTGCCCTCCGCCGAGAAGGTGGGTCTTCGCGTCAGCAAATGATACGGAGCCTGCCCCCACCTGACCTTCCCCCCGGGTTCCTGAGAAGGCAGCCTTTTTCTAGCGTCCGAAGCCGTAAGGCAGACTTCCTTGATCTTTGTTTTGTTTGTACCCCGGTATCTTACTCCCGCGGAGAGGTGCGACGGGTCTCTGAAATTCGGGACTTGGTATTTTTTTTTTGTGATCGGTCTTTCTTCGCTGATGCGCTTTGGCTGGTAGAGGTCTGGGTCGTCTCTCCCTTCGCCTTCCTCGTGTCAGGACGCGTTTTTCCCATTTTGTTCGGTCCCCTGCGAAGACCTTTCCGCTTTTTTTCCCTTTCTTAATGCCCCCTGTTTACCCCAGCATAGTCCCTGAGGTCCGGAGAGCGTCGTTTTCTTTCTTGACCCCTGGTCGCTGCGAACCGTGCACCTCCAATTTTTTTGGCAGTGGCATTCTTTTTTCCCTTTTTTTCTTTTTGGGTGCTCTTAAGGACCTTCCGTGTGTCACCATCCTGTTGACACCCGCGTGATTCCCGTTCGGGTTTCTCCTCCCTTTTCCGATGGGGGAACCCAGTCTATCGACTACATTTTCTCCCTCCTTTCATTCGCGTTCTCACCCCTTCCGGAGGGAGTTTCTTTTTTCAAGTGCCGGAAAAACGGCTTTCGGGTATGTTTTCTGTCATTGATGGATTACCCCCTTTTTCCCCCCGTTATTCCCCGTAGCCTTTTTCCGAGTGCCGAGCAGTGATTTTTTCCAAGTCTATAGGTTATTGTGCATGCACATTCCGAAACCTATATCCTCCCTAACGAACCCCGTCCCCCCCCTTCTTTTGCGATGGTATTCTTCCCCTTCAAAGGCAAAGGGAGGTTTTGGATGACCTATTAGGTTTCAGGTGAAGGTTTTCGGGCCCTTTTCCTCTTTTTTTTTTTATCCGCCGGCGGCCCTTGAGGACCTGGATGCTGATCCCCCCACCGTGACCCGGTCTCTTTTTGAGGTGCTTCCTTGCGATGCTGGCCCGGGGTTCTTTTGCGCCGTCTGCGACCCCAAGGGCTTTCTCCGCCGTGTTTCATTGTTTTAGTTCGCTGGCAGCGTATCCTTTCCCCCTCTCACGGTCCCGCCGGCCCCTTTTTTTTTCTAGGCCGGGGGCAAGACCCCATTGTTTGGACGCAGCTTTCACTACTTCCCTCCCTGATAATAGACGTCCACCCCACCTTTCTTGTCCCGCATGCTGGGGAAGGGGTTTCTTTGTCTCCTTTTCTTCTTGACCCTCGACCTGGCAAGGATCCTTTTCCCCTGCCTCTGGGGAGATCCGGTGGACACGGGATTTTAGCTTTTCGTTTATCTGTCGGCGTCCGGCCGGTGCGCTTTACTTCCCTCTTTTGTTAGCGGAGAACCCGAGTTCTTGATTTTTTTGTGGTCCTCCTGAAGACGGAAATGATCCCATTCACTTTCCCCACGGAGAAGGTGTACTTCCCTATCCTACGGGCATGGGACGCCTTTTCTTTCCCGTAAGTCTGGCGGAGTTATCCCCTAAAAGAACCGTGCGTCTCTCTCTTCTTTCAATAAATGCAGTTCTGCGCGCTGACTTGAGGTTATTTTGCTCGGAAAGGAATCACGCTTTGTCCCCTTTCCCCCCCAATGCGCCCTCTTAACACACTTCGCCCGGGCGCGTATTTATTCGCCGGGGTTCATTTTTTTTCTACCCCGGACAAGGGCGCGCCCTACCCCTACGCCGGGCATATGAGTCTCGGCCTTTCGCCGGGCCGGTTTCTTTTCCCTGAGTTTTGCATGAATTCTTTGTAGGTTCGCGGTAGTCCGTTAAGCGAAAGTGTGGCCTCTTTTTTTTACGATACCTGTCCCGTGGGGGTTGTTTTTTAGCAGGTTTTTATATCGTTTGGCCTCCCTCTTTTGGTCCCCCTCTTTTTTTCCAGGGCTGGGGTTCCCTCTGGTCAACTCGTGAACTTGGCGTCCCCCGGCCGTCTTTTTCCTCTGTGAGCGACAGAACGGCTTCTTTTCTCTCGAGGAAGCAGAGGCTCCCCTTCTATGGCGACTTTGCGTTCCCCCCCCCCCCCCCCCCCCTGCCCTCCTTGTTTTTTTTTTCGTCATTGTCCTTTTTTCTTTCATATGATTTCGTGTTTTCTGAATAGGCTCCATTGAGTCCTCTTTCCCACTCCTCTCCGAGTTTTTCCTCTATTTTACTCCACTCCGTTTGTGAGGCTTCTATCTTTTCTCTCCCTCCGGAGCCTTTTCACCCCCCTTTCCAACCGACGGAGAATTATATGCCGTCCTCTCCCCTGCCCTTTCCTCCCACTGGTTCGGCCGTTTTAATTTCTCCGCTCGAGATCATAGCGGCCCCTCCCCCTCCCTTTTTTTCCAGTTCCCCTTTTTTCGGGTGCTAACCGAGGTCTCCCGGTTTTTTTCCCTCAATTTTAAAAGATGGAGTGCACACCCACATGACTTTTAGTCATCTTTTTTTCCCTATTGAGCCCATGCCGTCTCCAAGGATCCTTCTTCCCCCGTGGACGCCCGCACATCATTTCCGCGCCGACGATTTTTTTTCCCCCCAGTCCTTCCAGGCCAGGGGGGAATGTGCGCTTAAGCCGATAATCCCAACGTGCCTTTTTCCTTTTTTTTCAGTTCCGTTCTCCATTCCAGAGACAGGGCAATGCCTCTTTTTAGCTCATAGTCCAGGCGGGTTGGAGAACGTTTTTCCTGGTCCTTTTCGCGTCGGTTTTTACCTGCCCTTGGGCGCCTTTAATCCGCCCGGTCTTGACACCCATCTTTCTTTTTCCCGCCCTGCCGCACTGGGTTCCTACTTTACGGACCCAGGCCGTCTCCTTGTGGCCTTGATCCTACGTCTTTCTGCCGCTCAGCGGTCCTCCGTGCCCTTCTTGATGCCTTTGCGGGACGCCCGTTTTAGTGTGGGCTCACCCCTTTTTAATTCGAACGCCGCTTTTTTTCCTCTTTGAAAGCCACGTTCCCGTTACTGGAATGCGAGCCGGTATGTTTCTCTTTTCTGGCTTACACCGAAGCGCCGTTTCCTTGCGGCCCGGTTCTTCCTGACTATCCAGGGCGCGTCTTTACCCCCGTGTCGATCCAGGATTGTCCTTCCGTACTGCCCCCCTCGCAGGCACGGAACCATCGACCGACCGGTTTCCGGTTTTCCCCCTGTAACCGGGACCTGGCTTCCTCCTGTCTCCAGACTGCAACCCTTAAACATACGCCATGCCCGAACCTGGGTGGTTGATCGCCTAATCGCGAGCCGGGGGTGTGTGGGGGTTTTTTTGTGGGGTTTTTTTTTTTTTGGTTTTGTGTTGTTGGGGGTTTTGGGGTGTTTTTCTTTTGGTGTTGGGGGAGATGCCGTACGTTTCTCTGGTTTCCTCTGAGTTCCGCTGGCCGGGCGGAAGCCCCTTTTTTTCCTTCTTCCCTCCCCTGATGATTTTCGGATAACGGCCAGACACCCCCGTTTGTTTCGGAAAAAGTACCCTCTTTTTCAGCTCCTTTTTTCCTTAGTTTTTTTTCCCCGGCTCTGCGCCCCTCTTTGCCCCTCCTTGTCTCGGTCCAACGCCTCCCACCCCTTGGCTAGCGCTTGGTCCTTCTGCGGGAGGTTTATCTTTTTTTGGTTGCGCTATTCACAGGGCCGTCCGGTACCTCCGCTTGTGATGCCCCGCCGGTGGTGTCGGAAAGTCAGCCCGCCTCAGCTTCCTTTCGGTTCGTTTTGTTACCAGACGAGAACTTGTCCTCGTCTTTTATATCGAAAGCCCGTTCCTCCCAGGCGACTATGGTGGTCTCACCCTTTTAGCAAGAAAGGCCCTTGCCCCACTGGGTTGGTGACGCCCCCGCTTCCCATTCCTCTTTTCTTCAAGGTCCCCAGGCCGCTCGCCTTTTTTTTCTTTTTTTTTTGCTGATCGCGGTGAGGCTTTCGCCCCCCTGCCCGAGGTATTCGGCAGGTCCTTCCCCACGCTCAGCCAAGAACTTTTCTTTTTTGGTACGTCCCCTGTTACTTACCACGTTGGAAGGGCACGTTAGCTGCGTCTCGTCCCCCCCCCCAGCCCCCCCTTTCTTTTACACCAGAATCCACTTTCACCTTAGAGTGCAACTTCGTATATATGACCTACTCCCCCCCTGTCCCGTAGAACCTCCCCTCTTTGGCCGCGCGTGGGAGGCCTTCCCTTCCCTGGTCTGCTAGGACTCCCTCCAGGTGAAAGCGTCCCCCGTTCCCTTTTCCTCTTGGAGTCCCAGCCGCGACTTTCGTTTCCCCGACTTCGTCGACATCGATGCCATCTCCTTCGGCCCACTTGCCAACAGTAGCCAAAGGTATTCTCCCTCGTCCGCCATACTCGCAGGGTAGGAGTTTATCTTCCTCCCGATGTTTCCCTCATCGCATCTCGACGGCCAGTTGTAATTTTTCCTCTATTTCGGAGAAGGGCTTCCCTTTAGTTCTCGACACCATGCAGAGCTCCTCTTTTGAGGTCTGCGGACATCGTCCCCCCCAGTGCGTCTCTGGACTCCCCATTAGACCTGCGCGGCGGAGGCCCCCTTCTCCCAGGGTCCCGTGTGCGCAGAGGACGATGTTCGTCCCCATTTTTAGCGCGGCCCCCCCCACGAACTTTACCCTTTGCGCTCGGACAGCGCCTTTTTCTTCTTCAGCACCCGCCGGCGCCTCTTTTTCTAAAAGGGCAGCGTATCTCCGGCCCCAGAGAAAGGGTATGACGCGTGCCCCGTTTTCAGAAGCTTGGCAAGAAACTGCCGTCCCCTTTTCCCCCTCTTTTATGCTTGCCGCCACCCGTCTCGTTGACGCCTTTTTTTTTTCAGGTCCACGGAAGCCAGTAGGGCGTCTCCTCTGCCAGCCCTTCGGCTGCACGGCCCCCACCTTTCCAGTACAGTGTAAGTTCAAAGAAGGGGCTCCTCCCCACGTTTTCCCCATCCTTTACGGTTTGGCGCGGACACCATGGGTGTCCTTTTTTTTATTCCGCAGTTTTCATACGCTACCCAATATGCCCTGTAGCTCAGAGCCGATGCGTTCTTCCCCCTTTAGTCCCTGGCGAGAACCGGTGCCCTTGACATTTGGGCTAGAGTTTTCCTTTCCCCGGAGGGGACCGCGCCACCCCTTGGAGGTGACCCTCTTTTTCCCTTTCCCTCACCTCAGTTGTTTTTTTGTCTGAGCCCCCCTCCAGCATTTCTTTTTTGAGGGAAACCGTTCCTCGTCGCCCCCTTGTGTACTTCCCCTGTATTCCGCGATGTTTTTCCACCAGCTCCCCACTCCCCCCCTTGCTGCTGTGCACCGACGCCCCTTTTTGGCCTCTTCCATCTTTCCCTGCACCCTTACGTCTTTTTCCTAGTGCCCCCGGGTTGTTTCATCGTCGGAACGGTTCCTCGTTCTTTCGAGCCCGATTTGACCCATTCTTTCCTTGGTCTCCGGGAGGCCCGCCGCAGTTTTTCCCATGCGTTGCGTTTCGCCATTTCGCTCTGACGGGCTAGCGTAGTTCCCTTGGGGCCCCCCCGTCCCCCCCCTCCCCGTTTCTCCTCCTGGGTTCGGCCCTCGGACTTTTTGCTTTCAGAAGCCCGGAGCACACCTTTTCGTTCAGTGAGGAAAAACCTAGAGCGTCAGCGGCCTCGTTCCTCGGGTCTTTGCTTGGGTTGTGACGAGGTTTGAAGTTCCCGTTCTGACAGATTCTGGTGATGTCAGATTCCCTTTGCCTAATAAGATTGAGTGGCCTTCCTGATCACCTGTTTTGGAGGATAGGGCTTGTCAAGGGGTGCTCCTCTTCCTCCGTCCGTTGCTGGCCCTCGCTCTTTTTGGCGGAAACCCCCCGCTCCTTCCTCGGATGTAGGACGCGGTCGCCCTGTGCTGACCTCGCTCTTCCCTAACGACCTCACCGCCTACTTGGGTACGAGGCCTCTTCCTTCGACCGCAATTTCGGGATGTCTATTTGATGCACCGCACTTACGTTTGTCTTGCTCAATAGGCGGGTCCGTCGTACATGCCCAGGATCCTTGGGATCGTTCTCGGCATTCCCTCGTCGCGCGCTGCCTTTTCTCAACGTTTGCGGCGCTCCCTTACTTCTTTAAATCCCTTGGCGGATTCACCCTTGAGGTTTGCGAGTCTCCTTCTAAGTCCTACCGGACCCTGGAACAGCCCGGGAGTTCTTCCTTGGACCGGCGGGTCCGGTGAGTAGGTACCCAGATTCCCTTCCTTGCCCGTCCCCGCTTCCCCCCACTTTTGACGGTCGGGTTTTCTTTTCCTTCGGTTTTGAGAGACGGGGTCGCAGGTTTTTTTTTCTGGTTTCCCAACAAGTGGCCGTGACCGCGGCTGATCCCTGGTTTTTCCCGGTGGACGCGTGGTTCTGCTCTTTCTCAGTGCTCGACGTCCCCTATTTTCTTTGCTCGGAGTTGCAGCTTCTTGGTGTCCGATGCGCGCAGGCTTCGTTGGCCTAGTCGTGCCACCCTATGTGCGTTCATGATGTTCTTTTTGGCCTACGGTTTCGATTTTATTCCCTGGGTGCACTTCCCGGTTTTTCCTTTCCAGAGATCTCAGGTAAGGAGGTTTTTAATCTGTCCACTCCCTCGCCCCGCGCGAAAAACTGCCGCCCTCCTTTGCGGGCGGCCTACTGGCCCTGTGTCCATTTCGGCTTTTTCCCTTTGGCACTACTATGCCAGATCGATTGCCGCCTTCTTAATCTCGGGCCCCTGCCTAAGCCGAGAACTTGTCGTTTTTTTAGCCCTTTCCCGTGCGGTGTCTATCCTTTTTAATTTCCCTCCTTTTCTGAGTTTTTCTTTTTTCCGTTGACGGCGGAGACGTGTTTGCCCGGGTTTCCCGTGTTTTGCTATTTCTTCTATTGGCACTTGGATTTTATGCCTATCTTGTGCCCTTTTTGTTTTGCAGGGCCGCCGGCCCTCCATTTTTTCTTTTCTTTCAACATGGCTGGTGACTCCCAGCGGTTCACTCAGCCTGCTTTTCTCATAGACTACAACATGAGGCGTAGGTTTTTAGTTAAGTAGGCGTGGTTGTGTTTGTTTCTTTTTCCTGAGATGGTCACGCGACCCAAGTTTTCCTTGTCTGCAAAAGCGACAGTGAGATGACTTGGTCAGACCTGGTAGTTACGATCCCTGTTGGAAGCCGGTCCGCGCACTGGAGCCATTCTTCCCGACTCCCCGCCGCACAGACAATCTTTCCCTGCTGGTACGATGGATACCCCCTTTCAGTTTTCCACTTCTGACAAGGAGCTCTTCTCACCAGCTCGCCGACACCTTTATGGGCCGCCTGTCGTCCAGCTAGTCCGGTGCCTTTCTTCTATACGTCGCCACGGACCAGCCTTAGTACCCCTCTCCCAGACGATTTTCGGCCTTTCCCCTTGATCGAGCAGTTTCCGGCTTTCCTTTCCGTTCCCAGGGCCCGCAGGGGTCCGGGCTCCTTGCGGCACAAGTCTTCAGTCGACCGGTTTTTGATTTCTGACTTTGAGCCGTCGCCCCCATGAGAGCCAGGACCTCGCACGCGGCATAGGCGGCTCGGATTTTTATTTCCCGGTTCTCGTCCCCTGACTTTTCCTTTCCCGCCTCTAGATGGAGGGCAGCCGCGCTTTTTTTTTGTCCTACGGCCCATCGTCCCGCGCGGAGGACCTGGATGTGAGGTTTCTTTTTTCTGATGTCTGCGTTTCCCTTGCTTCCCCCAGCTCCTTGACGAAGATGGCCCAACGATTTCAAAATTTTTCCGGTGACCCTCTCCAGCTGGGACATCTTTTTGTTCCCTGTCCCTTGGTCTCCCTCGGTGCATGCCTTCCCTTCCCCCCTTTCCTCCGTTTCGGCGCCTCCTCGCCGTCCCCCTTCGCCTTCGTCTTCCGGATGGCAAGGGTTCGTCCACTTCTCTTTCGTCATGTTCCCCGTGTTCTCAGGGTTTTTTTGTCCGAACGCACTTTTGGTGTCGCTAGGCTAATATTCGACCATCCTAGAACGCGGCTATCTCTTTCCCTCCTTTGTTGAGACGATACGGCCGCGCTCTTTAGACAGCCCCCTATTGACCCCCAACCCCGTCGTCGTCCCAAACCCTTGCCCAATTTCTCCATCTCTCCTGACGAACAAACTGGCTCCCCTTACGAACCCCTTTTTGAAGGCTGGCGGTTGCGCATTCCGGTCTGCTGCCGGGCCCCGCCGCCTGTCCGCTCAACAGGTCGGTCCGAAATGTCTGGTCTCTCAACGCTGTTCAAAGTTTTGCAGTCTTTCCGGCTCTTGACCTCTGTGGGCCATCTGCGTTCCCCAGTTTGGCTTTTTTTCTCCCGTCAATCGACAGCCCGCCCCCCCATACCCTCCAGGGCCACCCGGTCGATGCGGCCCCACCTTTTTAATTTTCACTTGTTTCTGCACGCCCGTTCGCTCTCCTTGTCCTCCCTTGCCAGCTCAGGGCACGCGCTCTATGGCTTTCCGTTTTGCGTTGAGCACGTGGTGCCTCTGTCTTTTCCTCCCCCGGTTGAAGGCGAGCGCCTAACTCCGTCTTGACCATCGCTAACGGGCGACGTGCCCTCCTTTTTTCCTTTCTTTTCTCCACGACCCAGGCCGTTCTCTTTTTGCCACTGATTAATCTTGTCTCCGATCAGCGCCTTCCCGGCACGGTACCGGAACCCTTTTCTTCTTGGACACGCACCTGTCATTCTGGGGATCGTCCCCCCACACGTCTCTTTCCTGTTTGACTCCCAGATGACCCGCTACGCAACGTACTGTTTTTTTTTTACATTGCTCGTCCCTGTCGGCTCTAGTTTAGAAGGCTCCCCCCTCTACTCTGCCGACCTTGTCGGTCTTCCGTTTGACCCCCCCTGCCTTTAGGTAGTCGTCTCTGGTCTCTCGGACCCGCAAAAGATCATCCGGCGTGTTCCAGTTCCTGGTCGAAAGGCCCTCCTTTACAAAGGTCCTCCCACAGAGAGTGTGTATCCTGAACTTCCAGGACGGTCACCCCGTGAGAATAAACAAACCAATAAATTAGCGTGTTGACACTAACTCTTGTTGTCTTTCTCCTTTTCGATGATCATCCCCCTCATCCAATCAAAGGTCGTTCCCAGCCATTTTTTCCTTTTGATTGTTCAGGGGAGGAGGACACATTCCCTCCGGCCAGTCCAAGGGAAAGAGCCCCCGAGCCCTCCCACCCGAACCGGTCGGGAAGAGACCCTTTTCGACTTCACGTCGATGGCCAATTTCCCTTCCCAAGTTCTTTGAAGTAAAAGGTACCTACAAAAACTGCTCACGGTAAGGTGGGCTCCGAAAGACAGGGCGGAGAATCTACCCCCCCCCCCCCACCAAAAAAGGGACGATATCGCGCGACTCGAGGACAGCCTTATTTTTTTACACCGGTTTTGTGTTCCCAGTCCTCCCTCTCCACCCGGCTGAGTCTGTTTTTTGGGGTTAGGGGTGAAATCCGTAGCCTTTTTGACCCTGGCCCCCCGCGGACCTCGGGAACCTCCTTCCGAAGGCCCCCCTTTTTCCCTCACCAAAAGTACGCCTCCAGCCCAGCCAGACGACCCTCATTTTTATCCAACGTTACAAATCCGTACCTGTCCCTTTCGCATCCGTCCGGAATCAAGAGTATTCTGTCTTCCAGCCGAGTAGGGCAGGTTTCAAGCGTCCAGTGCGTGCCCCGAAATCCCCTTTGTTTGTCCATTTTTTCCCTTGGGAAGGGAAATTTCCTGCGTACATTTCTCATTCCCGGTCCTGACACAGGCCTGTGCCCCTCCATTCCCCCTCTAGTCACGGTCAGGATGCTTTGAAAGAGTCATCCAAGGACCGAACATATATGCTGGTCTTTTTAAGGCCTTTTTGGCACGCCGAGGGTTCGGCTCTCTCCCCCTGCCCTTTACTTCGTTCTCATCGGTAAAGGCTCCAGGTCGGCTGCTTTTTTTGTGTCTGACGGCCGAGCAGGAGAACTCCAAGTCCCTTCTCTCAGCTCCCCGCGGTCAGGTCGGAGTCGCGGTTGCTTTTTTAGAGGAAGCCGTCCAGCAGCTCGCCTTCTTCTTCTAATTGCCGACCCGCCCGGTTTTTTTTTTTTCCCAGTTTTAGAGAGCCTCGCCCAGTTTCCCGCCCGATGAGGTCGGTGTATGGTCCTTTATTCCTTTTTGCGATCAGTGGAGTAATCGGCGAGATTAGTTTCTCCCTAATTTCCGCCCTCGCCGCGGGTCTTCGACCCGTTTTTTTTTTTTCGTCGCAGACAAGTCCCTCCAGCGCGGCCGGTGACGTCATTCTTAGTCGCCGCTTTCGTGCCTCCCCCTTCCCCCTCCCAATCTGCCCATCCTTACATTTTTTTAGACTCAAAAAACCCCCACAACCTCGACTTTTTTCTCCCAAGTCCTCCATCGCGTTCCGCCCCCGCACAGGGACCGCTTCCGGCAGCCTCCTCCTTCTTTGCACTTTGAGAGACCAGTTCTAGTCTTTGATTTTTTTTCAAAATGAAGCCATAGGGCGCGCTCTTTTGTTCAAGATGGACGGCGGGAATGCCCGCCCTCTCGTCTCCCGTCCAGCAGGGTACTCCCCCCCTTGACAAAGACTGTCCACGGTCCGGCGCATGACGTTGGCACTTCGGGTCTTCCTCTTTCCCCATTCATACTGGCTGTCCCGCGTTTTTTTCCGCTTAACCAGCGGATTATTGGACCTGAATTCGTTGGAGTCCCCGAGGGCTCCGGAGGCGTACCGAGCTTTTTTCCACGGGAAGTCGGCGGGTCCTTTTAATAATCTTGTTGTTGTTGAGTCAGACCCCCCTTCACGGGGCGCTTTTTCCCTGGACTTTTAGATACCCCGGGCGTCCCGTTTTTCCGTCTTGAAGCTTTTTCCCCCTCCGAACTTAAGCGTCTTACCTTTAGGTCATGGATCAACTCCGATCCCCTTTATTTTCACGTCTTGGTTGTCCGCGCCGGACCGTTCTTTGAAGTTTGTGCTCATTTTTTCCCGATCTGGGACGAGGCGTCCTGTTGTTTTTTTTTTTTTTTTGGGTTTGGGGAAGCACTTGTCCCTTCGCACCAGGCACAGAGACCTTATTGGCCAGTGGGTCACCTTGTTAGTCGTCGCGGCGCGCGGTGCTTTAGTAGGAAATCTGCGTGTGGTACCTTTCCATTTTTTAGCGATTAGTGCCTCTGCTTTCCCTTTCCGATTCCCCGTTAGTTTTTGGGTCAGGAGGGAATGTAGACTTCCCCCCTTTTCAGGAAGTTTTTCGCTGTGAGTTTTTTTCCTCCGTTGTGCCCATATTCTTGCCCAATGATAACTTTTTTTCGGATCGGTTGACCAACCCTCTAGGAAGACCGACGATGTAGGACTTTCAGATTGAGAAGGGCGGTACCGATAGGAAGGAGACTTTTGAATTGCCGAGGACACCCGCCTTTCTCACCGTTTTTAGACAGTTGCATTCCCCTACCGCGGGAGAGCCCTTTAAGCGTCGATTTTCGTCTTACTGGGAGAGAATGGGCGTACGCTATGCCCTCGTATGTTTCACGGACACTGGAAGGCGATCCTGATTCTTTGCCCTAGTTCCTCTGGGATTGGCCGCCATGAAAGAGTGATTTAGCGTTCCGCTTGATCTATGGACATCTTTTCACCTACGCGGAACATGGACCCCCCTAGCCCGGGTTTTGCGTCTCTACTTGACGAATTTACCCTCTGGTGCTAGTCTACATGTCGCCGCCCCCTCCAGGCGAGCACCGATCCCGCCTTGCGTAACTGTGTATCCTCGACCTCTGCCGCCCCCTCTGTAGGTACCATTTCCCTTTGTGACCTTGGCGGTGTCTTTATTTTTCCCTTTCAGTCCTCCCCTGACGCAAGAGGAAAAGGGCTTGTGGCGGCGTTGCCTTTTTTTTTGGCGGTGGGTTTTGCCCCCCCCGGTCCGGGTCCGCCCTGCGGGTGTCACCAGGTTTTCCCAACCGGCTGCTCGTCGGTGGTGACGACCGGTTTGATGCCAGAGCTAAGTTTCTGTTCCTAGCTGGAGGTACGTAGGATCGTCTGTGCTCGCGGAGCCATTCGTTTTTTATTCTCTTTCTGTAAGGCGATGTACCTGGACCCAGGCAAAAAGGGCAGGGTTTATGCATTTTTCAATTTTGTTTTCCGGAGGCCAATCGGTTCCCCCTCCGTTGTTCACGATCCTCCCTGTAATTGGCGTTGATCGGACGTGGGCCCCTTCGCCCGAACCCCTACTCGGGGCCATGTTTGCCCGGTTGATTCTTAGCATTGCTTGCACCGGCCACCACCTCGGGCCAATGTAGTCGCGAGTTTTGTTCCCCCGCTTCCCCCCCCCCCTTACTTTTTTTTCTCCGCGTTGACGATGCTCCTCGTTACGGTCCCATGTGGAAGTTTCGCTTTAGGCCCGCCGGTTGAGCTGTTTCCCGCTTTTTTTTCTAAGCCTGCTCTGGACGTTTTTTCGCTCTTTTGGAGAAGGCCCCGTTCAGTGCCCGCCGGATTGGCTGTTTGTTTTTCGCGTTTTTGTCGCTGGCCCCGCACCGGACCTGACTCTCTGCGGTTTTCTGGTTTCTCGGAAGAAGGAAAGACAGTCCCCTCCTTAACCCCCTGCTGGAAGCAAGAGTTCCCGTCCCTTGTTTTCCCGAACCCACACGCTTTGGGCCAGCGTCTGGTGGGATGGATTCCTTTTCTTCATCCCCCCCACGGGGGTGGTCTCTTTTTGCCAGTAACGGTCCAGGTGATCTCCCCTGCTCTTTTACCGGTTTGACCCGGGCGGCGTTTTCCCCCACTTCCCCCCCGTGCGGCCTTTTTCGTCGGATCGACGGGGTTTTTTTTCCCTACGCTTCGTCTCGAAACCTCGGTCGACTTGAAGACCTGTCAAGTCCCTATCGGTCACGGCGCTCTTTGTTTCCGTCCCGCCGCTACCTTTTCTAGAAGGGGCCGGTTTTCCTGGTTCCGTAGAGTCAGCAGAATTCTTTGTCTTTCAAGTCTCCACGCCCAGACCCTTTCTTCCTCGCGAGGAAGGCCCGCTATCGAGCAGATCCCGCGTTTCGGTTGCAGGACATGAATCAAGTCCATGTGGTCCGGCGGATATCCCTCTCCCCTTTGGCACGTCTGCGTCTTTCTCTTTTAGTTTTTTGGGAGGAGTTCGCCCCTTTTACTTTCCCCCCAGGTTGCGCCCAGTGACCACTATCCCCCACGTGTTCCCCCCCCACAGGCGGGGTCTATGACTGCTCTGCCGCGCGCGGCTTGACATCTTCTTTTTTCAGTTCCCCCCGTCGAGTCGCGGGGTCTTTTTCGGTCGCCCTTGTATAGATTCTGCCGGCTTGGGGCCTCGTCGGAGCGGAGACCTGGCTCTTCTATTTTCTTTGCGGTCAGTTCTCAACGGGGCGTTCTTGATTTTACCCTTTCGGCTGGTTTTTTTTTCGGGACTCCCTTGGACAGCGTGGCTTGGCTCTGCGACATCGGTTCTACGTCGTTCGGCGCAGCGAGGCCGCCTTCTTCTCTTTTTCGAGGCCCTTGCCGGCCGGCTGGCCTTTTCTCGTTTGTTATTGGCTCGGTGTTAGTCCTCCCTTTTCATCCTGTTGTTTCCGGGCCGGTGGTGCCGAATAGGCTCCATGCAGGGCGATTTGTAGGGAGCACTTAATTTTTTT
>Ga0179593_1814545_pt1 | contig 16534 bp, 16 predicted proteins | sample CZODoug2_1_08_16_FD_185931 | JGI IMG/M metagenome (GOLD analysis project Ga0179593, IMG submission 185931) | Vadose zone soil fungal communities from Angelo Coast Range Reserve, California, USA - CZODoug2_1_08_16fungal (PacBio error correction) | ecosystem: Environmental > Terrestrial > Soil >... | reverse complement strand
CCTCCATAGGGCATCAGCGTGGATGAATCTGACACCCTTTAGTCTATTTTGACCATTATATTCCCCCCCAGTAGGTCTTTTCCAGCCGCGGCCGCCTTAAATCGACCCGGAACTTTCCTTCGGAGGGGCTCTTCGGCTTTATCTGAGAAGTGGCTATCGGTATCGACTAATGGGCGCTCTGCCCTCCAAGGTCTCACGCAGGTTTCTCTGGCTTCCGGTGATCGCCATGGAGTTCCGGTTAGCGAATTTCACTCGTCGGCCTCCCCTTCTGAGCCGCATCGCCTCCTGGGGCCCTCTCCCCCCCCTGTTCTCAGGAGGCTACCTCTCTCCTTCTAACCTGCCGCTTGCGGGGTCCCCCTCGCCCTTTTCTTGCCACGCGCTGCGAACTTTTACCGTTTTTCTGCGCAGGATTTTCATGCGCAGGACATAAACGTACTGTAGCCGATGAAGGCAGAATTCTCGCAAAGTACCGATAGGGATGTCGAGTCCGTGTTTACTTCGACCCGAGTAGAATCTTATGCCACCCACCCTCTCGCGACGAGCAGCAGGACAACCCTTTCCCCGCTTCCGCCTCACTCTCTCTAGATTCTGTGATGGGGCCCTTTCTCTCAACTGGATACGCCTTTTGAGTCCCTTCCTCTAGGTTGCGACCGCGCTCCTTGGTGAACCAAAAGGTCCTTGTAGTCATCAGCTTTGGTCCCTCTTATTGAACCCGGCATCTCGTCTCCTCTAAGACATTTCTAGACCGCCCGGGCTACTTCTCGGAACAGCTCCCAGTCTTTTCTCTTCGTTGGTGACTCTATGTTGAAGAGCAGCTTCCAGTTTCGGCATCATTGTAGGTTCACCTCCAGCTTTCCCAAGAGTCCGCTTCTCTTTTTTTGTGTGGAGAAGGGAGTGTGCCCTGTGACCTTCCCTTTGTGCATCGTGAAGCACGACTTTTCCCCGCTAGCTCATTAAGTGCTCTTTGTGGCGCAGCGGTTTCACAGTTTTTCCCCCCCCCATCGGCGTTTTAGGTTCCCTCCCTTTCGGTCCCCCGAAACTGGTCGCTTACGACTTTTTCCTCCCCGGGCTGAGGCCTGGCCGTGGGCTTGATCACGCTTTTGGATTTTCGCGCACCAGACGTGGTATTTCTTTGTTGTTCTCGTAGTAGATGTACCTCGACCAGCCGCCCTCCTTCCTATCGCCCGAGGGTAGCCGGTGTGCTTCTGTTACCAGCTCCGTCGTGAGGGATATGTCTCCCGTTCTCCGCGCAGAAGAAACAGCCCTTCTGCCGCCACTATCGCCCCCGCTTACTTTCCTCCTCGATGATCCGTAACCCGTGCCTCTGATTACCTCTTGGCTCAACCTGCTCTGGTCGAAGGTGGTGACCTCCTGGCCTCTCCGTCTGACGCTCCCGGCTCGGTTCGTCGAGCGTGCTGCAGGGGCGCCGAGCCTTTGCCCTCATTCTCCCTTTTGTCCGCACAGTGGGCTACGTTTTTACTCCCCGTCGCCTTTTTCTCCTCCGCGGTCCAGACTTTCCTTCCGCGTTCATCAGCCGCCCGGCGGCGATTATCAGCTTTCCCGTGTTCTTTTCCCTCCCTTTTTCTCCTTTATCTGAGATCCAGGAGGGGAATAAGCAATTGATCTTCTTTTTTTTTTCTTGCTGCTGCAGCGCGCCTGGTAGAGTGCCATCAGGGCGTCTTTGGCAACCCCGGCGACGTGGGTCCCCATGCGCTTCTTTCTTCAGGGAGCATGCGTGGTAGTCTTCCGCAGGCGCTCGACCCCCCTGCCCCCTTTGCTTTTTTTTTAGATCGCTTGAGCGGGCGCCCGAGGGGTCCCATTTCTCCTTGGAACCATGTGTCAGCCCTCTGACGTTGCCTTTCTTTTCCTCGATAATCCTTCATTTTTTTTGTTCAGCGTAGATCTTAGTTCGGCCAGGAGACGCTGGGTCGCTACTCTTCTCAATCTCTCGTTATCTCTTTCTGCGGAACACAGTACTTTTCCATCACCTCATCGCGACTCGGTTATTTCGGTATTTGTACTGGCCTCTCCACCGCTTCCCCCGCGAGTCTCCAATCTTTTCGCTGGATGGGAGTTACACCAGTCTCAGCCCGCCGCCGGCCAGCCTGAAGCACCGCATTTACGTCTGCCTGACCAGTTCGGGCATGTTACAACTCTCTTCTGACCCGGTGGAAAGCCCGCTTTTTTTTCCCATAAGCAAGGTCATGAAGCCTTTTGTCGCCGCCGGTTCGCGCCGGAGTCCCCCTATGCACCGTGGTTTCATCCAAAACTAGCTTATACCCCCCTCCTCTCGTTTTTCTCTTTTCCCTTTGGCTGGGAGGTGATCAAAACCACCCATTGCCATCTGTAGAGAGATGGAGATCCTAGTTTCCTCACCCATACTACGCTCCCCTTGATGTTTTCCGTACGTTCCTCCCCGTATCGGTGGCGGAGGTCTGAATTTTTTCGAAACAAACGACTTCCTTTGTCATCCCTAGGCTTATCTCCTCGAAAGTTTCCCTCCATCCAAGAGATATTTTCTTTTCCCTCCATCGCCATGTTCCAGCCGATCCTATGCGTCCAGCCCACTCTCGCGTATCTCTTCGGTCAATTACCTTCCCCCGTCTCCTTCGCGCTCTCACTATCACGTGCTAGTCTTCCTTTTCTACTTCAACATCTGCATTCTACATCCGAATTCCCTTTTTTCGTCTCTTTGTATGCTGACACCTCTCAGCAGCTACGCCGATGTGGAGGTGACTGCGTTTTTCAATCTCGAACCTCTCGCGCCCCCTTTCGACATCCTCTTGGAGAGCGCGTGCGACCTATCTGCTTCACTCCTCCTTCTCCTTTGCCAGTCGAGAGTAAGACCCTCTCAATCCTTTTTCGTTGCTGGGGCTGACCCCATGACGACGAAGTTCTCCCCATTGGCCTCGAAGAGGGTTCGCTCGGTACTCATTTCCGGAATTCCTGAAAGCGCTACCTGTCTTCCCTGCTTGGCAGCCGGCGCCGGACGCGTGATCTTCTTGACCGACAGAACCCGTCCCAGGACTACCTTTGGATTTACCTTCCCTCCTTTTGAAAAGTGGTTTCCTTGATTTCGGCGTCGGCTGCCAAGGTCGACATTGTTTCCTTCTTCCCATCGCCCTTTCGTGCCCGTATTCCACGTTCTCCGCTGTAAGGAATGCACTCTTCCCTCAGCAAACTGCGCTAATCCTTCAGACCCCACGGAGGACCCTTCTCCGCACCCGCTCTCCAGGACCACCCTCTCCCTTCCGACGCCGACGTCCCCCCCCTGCCAGGGTTCGAGACATCTACTCGTTCTATCGCCCCACGACGACTGTTCTCGTCTCTGACCGGAGGTTTCTCCTCCTCTCCTTTTCCCTTCTCTCCGGCGACAAAGTCGGGGGTGTTGATTTTTCTTAAGGTCACCCCGGTTTCTTATGCAGACTCGTTAACAGGATTGCTGGCTTTATCCTTTTCCCATCTTCGGATCGCTGACCCCACCCCTTTCCGGATTATGTAAATTATCTCGCTCTTTGGCCCAACTTTCCTGAAATACCACTTTCTACCCCGCTGTTCTCGAAGGAAATTGCTTCTTTCTTCGTCATAGGCTGATACCCTTCTCATGCTCATCACACTTTCCCATTCCTCTCTCCTTCTAAGCGGGAATAAATAGCTCACGCTTTTGCTTTGACCCCCTACGACGCAATTTTCCACTCAAAGTGCGCACTCGCCTCTCTTATTTTTGATCAGGACTGCAAGCAGGTAAGGATGCGCGAGATTTGTGGCGGTTTTTACTAGGGGCAGGGTGTTTTTCCCCTGAGAAGGGACAGTCTAGGGAAGGCGGGTGTCGCCACCCCCCCTATCCCCGGGTTTTTACTACTTTTTCTTGATCCGTTTTCACCATTTCAAAAACTCGTCCTGCTCTCTCCCCAGAGAGGTTAATCCTGAAGTCCCCATCCCCCCTGCTTTTTGGTGTTCTCCCCGGCCGGTTCCTACCTTAGTTAATATCTTTCCCCTCTTTGTTGTTTTTAGCTCAAAAAAACAAAAACACCCCCAAAATCTGGTACCGTTCCGTTCGAGTCTTAAAGTTCCAATTTACATTTTTGTGATGTGGCAGTAGGGTGGCTTTGTTTTTTTTTTCACTCGAGTGGCGAAGTTTGGATGGGCGCGGGGAAGTTCCCCCCTAGACTTAGTATTTAGCGATTCCATTGGGGAATCAGGCAGTCCAAGGACAGCACCTCCCCCTAGATGCTGCAATGTTCCGCCCCCCCCCCTTTCAGCAGACTTTCTCTCACCACAGCAAAAGCCCTCCCTTCGCACATCCTTACCCTGCCTTATGTTCTCAAGAACCCTGTCCATGAGACATCTGTGATTCTCCGGAACATCCTTTTCTGGAGAACCTTTTTTCAGGCCCGTGACATCGACCCCGCGTGACGATGGACCCTTGCATTCTTCTCATGCCCCCGTGTTGTAGATGAGCCTGTCTTCTTTCCGAATCTTTTTCGATGTCGTCATGCGATTGCGCGACTTACGACCTGAAATCAGAAACAGCGTAGCTTGATTTCGGTTTTCCCATAGCGCGCGTCTCCCCCTTTTACGTAGAGAGACTAGTCTGCCCCCTCTCCTCCGCCCTAAGGGGTTGAACCAGACTGCTTTTTAAACCCGGTGGGTGATCTTCCGCGTAAAGAAAATAGCCTGCCTTTTTTTTTGCTTCTAGAGAGGCGGAGTCTAAAGAGACAGCTCGAAGACTCCGCATACCTTTAAGTTGGGCTTGTTGTTTCTTGTTCGATGCGTTAGTCCTTTCCTCTACTGGAGCCCGCAGAGTGCCGTTTCTTCTACGTGTTCCGGCCGAGCGTGAAATTTAGTACATAGGGATGAATAGCGGAGCAAGGGGACCCCAGACGCCATAACTCGGTCTCCAGCTCGCCGCCCCCCCCTTCTCCCGTGGTAAAAGACCCCGCCTTCTCTGGCATCGGACGTTCATAAGGCGACGTTTTTATGGCAGGAGATCACGCCTCCACCTTTCCTTCTCATTGCCCCACCTCCGGTTGATAGAGGTGCTGGCCTCTCCCCTCCCCAAGGAATGGAGTCCGCGTCGCAAATCCCTCCCTGTTTCTTGCCATCTTGGAGAACTTTCGGCCCCATGGGGTCACCGCATCGAATCTACACCCCAGATTTTTGCATTTTTTTTCGCGCGGCCGAACACTTTTCGGAAGTTGTCCTCGCAAGAGACCCTGCACTCAGAGGTCTAATGTGAGACTTGTGTTTCTGCGCCGGAGTTATAGTCTTCTTTCCCGGCCATCGGCGTTGTTTTCAGAGAAGAAGCAGCCGCTCCCCCAGCTTCTTCGGCGACAAGATGGGGATTTCCTGCTTCCCGACGACGTTTTGATAATCGCTATGATAAACACCTTTTCTGCCGACGATGAACCCCTTTATGCCTAGCCGTATCTTATTTTCTTTCAAAGATATCAGGCTTGATTCCCAATGGCGGATGCGGGACCTCAATCCTGAAGAGAATTGGCCCGAGCGTTCGCGTTCAGCAGGGATCCTCCTCCCTCTCACATCGCACGCGGACGTTTTTCTCCAATTTTTACATAGCCGTCGACTGGCACTCCCCAGCCCCTCCCCCCCCCCCCCGGTAAAGAGATGTGCTAGACTCTCCTTCTTGTTGGATGGCATACGGGTCTGTGCCCACTCTCCCTGGCCGAGAACCGATTCCCCGCTTAGCTCTGGCCCTCCCCACGTTTTCACAGCGTTGATAGTGAGCCCTTTCCACCGGCCCGGCGACACGCCAGACGCTCAACTGCCAACTGGTAGCGGAGCATTAGTGTTCATGAACGGGCCCCCCGGCGTTTTACAAATTCCCCAAGGTGAGTACCTTTCGGTTCTAATTCAGTCGGGCCATTGGTGCAGGTTCCTTCCCGGAAATTTTTTCTCTGATTCACGAGTTGTGAAGACCGCGCCCCTGACTTGGCCCGGTATTCTTTTTCTTCGCTCGGGGCAAGCGAGAGCGCGTTGCAGGGGACAGGAGAGACCCCAAGACCCGCGCAGTGATGCTTGGGCAAGTGAGGTGGTACGATATCTCCCCCCCTCGTTCAAAGTAGTCGAGGACTCGCCGGAGCTCGAGACAAAATCGCCGCTGTCCACTCATTCGATCGCCAACCCCGTTCTCTCCAGTTGAGCGCCTTCAATTCGTTTTAACGTCGAAAGCGTGGCCTGGTTAGGACATCGCTGGTTGCCTCCTACGCCGTTTACGGCCTCAAAGGAAGGAGTTGTTTCTCTCTCTTTCCCCGGGCGGGCGACGTAAGAAACGTCCCAGCCGGAGCAGAGAAATTCTCACGTGCTCACACTCGCCGTCCTGGCGCATCCGACTTCCTAGACGTCCTATCCGCGCATGCAGCAAGGAGGAGTCGTATGTCAACTTTTGGTGCGGGATGACAAGCAGGTCTCTCCCGGTTTTCTTTTTTTTAGAGATAGGATTCATCTCCCCTTTATCTCCGAATAAGAGCCGGGATGCTTGCAGCCCCTTTTCCCTCGCGGTCGAACTCCCTCTGTCTGCTCCATGACTCCTTTTTCCCCCGTAGTTATCAACTGGCGCTGCTTTTGAGCCTTTTTTTCTACCTTAGAGCAATTCAGTCTACGCCCCACGCCGGCCGTTGGCCTCTTGTAGCTGGAGAAAGATTCGGTAAACACCGCTTTTTTGTTCCATGGTTTCATCCCGGGTATCCCTTTACTCTCCGTCGCTCATAAGGTCTTTTCCTTGGGGGAATATTCTATGATTTTCTCATGCTGACGGTCTTTCGTCCTTACCCCCCTCTCTACTTCTGAGAACCTTTCTAGATTACACCCCTTTTTTCGCCACAGATCCCTCGAGGACTCGTTTTAAGCCTTCACGGCCCTGCATTTCCCCTGAGAGATCACTACGCCCTTCGATGTAGGAGGGGTAACCCTTTTCTGCAAAGGACGGCCCCGGCCTGGGTCCGGCCTGCCCTTCCCCTCCCAGTAGTGAACGAACCAGTTTCATTGCCCCTCCCCACTTATGGGCCCACGGTGCCCGGCCCCTTCCAATGCCCTTGTAATGAGAGACTGTTTGTCGCTCCCCTTGAGAAGGGCGTAACTTGGACCGCGGGACCTTCTTTTCTTCAACGTCCCGTTCTCCACCCCCTCTCCTCTGAGCACTGGTTATAGGGCAGTGACCTGACTTACACACACTGCCAGATAGTTCGGAGCTCTTACCCCAAATTTCCCCCCTAATAAGCCGCCCTTCATTTCTTTTTTTTCTGACGTCGCGTATCTCGGTGTCTCGTGATGTCCCTCGCGAGACCGACTTTTCCATCTAAGATAAAGCTGCTCCTCACGCTCGTGCCAGGTCAACCTCTTTGTAATTAGTTTGGTGACTAACTTGCACTCTCCCCCTTGCCGATTCTGTGTACCTGCGTCGCCTACAGATTGAAGAGATGTAGGTTGACCCCTGGGTCCATGCTTTGTTCCCATCTCTCGGATTGGTGATACTCACTTGCTTCCCTCCCGGTCTTCACGTTCTCCAGTCCTTCATCTCTCATAGCCTACAGGCTGCTGTTCGTCGGCTGTCTCGTTTATGTCTACCGTTCATTAGCCCAGATACGAAGATTCCCCCCCTGTGCCCCGTTTCCCCACGCATCTCGCACCAACCTCCCCCACAGTCCAACGCCTTTCCCCTGCCTCCATCGGAGCAGAGATTGAATATCTTAGCTCCCCTTTCGACGACCGCGGATCGTTCGGCACGTTTTTCCGCTTAACGAGTTTTGTCGCCTGATTGTGGAGTCCTACCCTGAGGGCCCCCTTCTCTCAAAAGAATGGACATACGCCTTTCGAGTCGGTAGACGCGGAACCGTCTCCCCATAAGCTGACGAAGCAGATTTGACTGGCAGGGGCCGGAACCTTTTTCTTCACCGTCGCATGCACAGATTTCCTCCCTTTAAGGCAACTCCGGCCTGACTTTGGAGCGGCCGCGGATGGACCTGGTTTCATGGCGTCGTCCTGGTCCTTGCCTTCTTCCCCCTCAGAGGCTGATGGCCCGATTTCTATGACCTTTTCCTCCCTCCTACCGCGTGCGTGAACACGAACGTCGTTTGACACACTTCCTGAGGTTCTCCTTTCCTCCGAAACCCGGGGAAAGGACGACGTACTCAGGCCAAAAAGGCCTACTCGGAGTCCCCTCCATCTCTGGCATCCACTTCTCGTAGCATTTCCTCGAATGATATAGCCTCCGGCGTCTCTACGCGGTGGGACAGACAACCAGGGGTCCAAGTTTTATGACCTTTTCACCCCTGGCTGGCGTTCTCTGCTTTTCTAAATTCGGGTCCTTTCCGATGATTCCTATTTAGCGAAAGCTATCTTCTCCCCTTCAGGCGGCAGGTGGTTTTTTTCTTCTGCAGTCGGCATAGGCGCCGTTCCTTAAATTATATTCCTGTTTTAAATGACTCCATGACAGAGAACAGTAGCTCATTTTTCGTCACGTGCTGAGAATAACTTGCTCTGGAGTTAACCATTTTTTAGCCGCTTAGGAAGAAATAGAGTTTCTTCGGTCTAGCTTTCCTTACAAGTAGAGGTTCAGTTTTTTCCGCATCGTGGAGCTTTACCCGAGGTTTTTTTTTTCATGCCGTGATCCCTAATGCCACGCTTGCCCGGCGTTCCCTTTTCTTCTTACCCGTTGTCATATCTGATCTGGATCGCGCCCCCATTTTCCAACTTCGACGACCTGATCCTCGCAGCGTAATACCCTCCCCTTACCCCATCCCTATTTGGTATCGGTCTCCCCTTGCGGTGGAGTACTACTTCGCGCTTATCTCTTCGTTCTTCTTTTCTCTCATCCCTCCCCTAGTATGTAATCTTCTATTGTGAACCCCCCTCTAAACGGAGCTTAGCCGTAGCATGTGTGGGCGTGTTATTTTCTCTCTCTTTTACTCTACATCAGGGTCGGCGACTTTTTTCCCCTGGTCCGTTTCGCGCCTTTTCCCGGGATGAAAATGGTTCCCTCCAAGTTCAGAAAAGGGCTTGCTGACCGGCGAATCGCGAGAAGGCCCCCCTTTGTAGCCAACCCCCCGCTCCAGCTGCACCTTCGCTTTTCGCAGTTCATGTACAGGCCGACACAGTCAGCAGATTTCGAGTGCGCTTTTGCCCACTTGTTTCTGCAGGAGCGCCCCTTCCCTCCCCCAGATTTCCGATGGAGCAACTTCTCTCAGTGTGGAATGGAATTGTTTTTTCCATGATCAGGGAAGATCGTTTTCATCCTTCATGCCCCCGACTGCAGACCTCAGTCGCAGAGACCCATTTTCGTTGAGAACAGGCTTGTCCTCTTTTGATCCGAGAACTTAAATAATTTCAGGGTCGATTGTCCTTCTTTAGGAAGCCATCCGAATTTTGACTCCCCGTCGGAATAACCCAGCCCAGTCTTCGGTGACCGTCCGCAGCCGTCCACCCCCTCTTTGGCGATGCTAGTTCTAGAGCGGCTTATAATCCCCTATCTCTTCGTTGGGCGACTCTCCCACTGCAGTCTCTGTCGAACAATGGGTTTTCTTCGTCGGAGCAGGTGCGGTTCCGCTGGCCTTTCTTTGAGGTGCCGCGTGGTTCGACCGGCGTGTTCCGCACGCTGTTTGACCGTTCCTTAAATCGCGGATCTCCTCCTGGATCAGCACCCAGGCATTTTTCCTTTTTTTCTCGCCTTTTCCCCCGGAGGTCCTGAAATTCTGGCCCAAGTTGCCCGTTGACCCTGGGTTCACCAGGACTTGGACGAATCCACATCCTTACGATTCTTTCTTTTCCTTCCCGTCATCGCGCCCGATTCCGCCTCCCTTCCCCCCTCACCCTTTTCAAAGCCGGGGCTCGCCCTCGGCTGTTATATCAAAGGTCCCGGCTTGCGACGAGCGCCGCCATTTTCTCCTTTTTTCTGCAGAGACTGAGCAGCCAGTCGAATTCTTTTCCCTCCCCGTTTTGGAGGAACCCACGTGATCGGAAGAGAGATTCCCGCCCCCCTACGAGCCTCGCTTTTCCCCCTTTCTTTCTCTCCTGCTTGTGCCCGCGCGCGCCGCGTGGGATTCTTGGGACCGACAGGTTGTCTACAGTGGGTTAGAGCTTGATCACACTTGCCACCTCGTCGCTCCTTCTTTCTTCCTCTTAAGCACCGGCCGCCGCCCACTTTTGGAATGTTAGGCGAGCCAGACCGCTCGAACGTGCAATGAAGCGTGTCCTCGCACTGCTTGCTCCTCACCCATCTCCCGACGAGGAACCCCCTGTGCTGCCCCGCGTCTCGTAGGGGCAAGGTAACAACTTTATCGCTTCTCCTGGATGCGGGAGACCCTCCACGATTTCCGATGCCGAGTGGTTCCACCGTGGTACCCGCGTGGCGGGAGTTTTTTTTCCTTCCGATCAGGCCAGGACCTCGCGACGAGAGGTGTTATTCTAATAGACCCTGCGCTTTTTTTTGTCGGACGCCCTCCACGCCGCTTTCCCTTTGATCCCCCATCGCCGTAGTTGAAGATTCCCCCCCTGATGGACGGTATGGTCTTCCTCCCAGCCCCTGAGATTCGGATTTCGTGTGAGAAGCTACGGCTCCGGACCATTCCCCGGTGTTTTCCCCATCGCGACCGGCTCCTACTCGAGCGGGACTTACGGTTGCGATTTTTGGTTCTTTTGAGACAATCGGTTTGGTGTTCGCACCTAGCCCTGTTCCGACTGGTAGAAGACCTGACTTGAATCACCCGGGGCTTTAGGACTGCCGCTTTCCTTGCTACAACGCGGCGTGACGCCCCAACTCTCCAGCGTTGGCCTGGTAGTGCCGCTCCTGGCCCATTAGTTTGCCGTGCCTGGCAGGAAGTTCTACCCCCCTTCCGTTCTCTCGCTTCCTTCGCTGGGCGCTCTTACTTTTTCCCTAATCTCGAACCAGACTCCAGTATCTTGGTTTCAGCCGGAGGGTTCCATTTGACCCCGACCGTCGCTTTTTCCCACGCCCCCGTTCGGACTGCGCCGTCAACTCTCGTTTTACTACGAGGGCTTCACCCCTCCTGTTTCGAAGTGTTGACCTTTTTCTCCGATCCGATCTCGGACGGCCTCGCCGTCGTTCGAGCGTCGAGCCCTTGCTTGAGGTGCCGAGAAAAGGGAAAGCCATCCCTGTCTCTCTTTTTATAGTAGAATTGTTTAATTCTTTTTTTTCTTCTCGTAGGCTCCTTTAGGGCAACTCGACCATCCTCGCTTCCTCAAGAAGCGAGGAGGAGTAGGCGCTCTTTGCGTGCCGGTCTTTTTCCCCTTCCTTTTCTTTACTCATCCTCACTTTTTGTTTCGTCATCCCGCACGCTGATTCTTTCCGATTTTTCCCCCCTGTTACTTGGCGGCGCGAGCGGCTCCCTGAGTTTTACCCACTTTCTGAAAGTCCCCTGGCTGGAGCACTCGTGAAGTTATAAGTCATTCCGCCTCTTCATTTTACGCGGCCCACGCTACTCTCTCTCCTTTTGCTTACGAGGAGGGCAACCCTTTCTCTCCCTCCCGGACATTTAGTTTTTCCTCGAAGGACTACTGGTGCCCCCTCTCTCTCACGTCTCTCGTGAGCTTCGTTTTGTCTACTCTGGTGGAGGCAGCTACTTTTGACTTTTTCGGCTCATGATCACCTACGAAGTGGTCTCCTGTCCCTCCGGCGGCAAATTCTGTATCGGCTCGGTCGTTTTTTGCTCGTTCTGAAAAGGCCGGCCCCCCGTCTTCCCACCGGAGCGTTCCCCAGGTTCTTGGCTATGAAGGAGTTTTTGTCCCCCTTCCACTTGGCCGCCGCAGCTTGTTTCTAGGAAGGTGACCTTCGCGTGGACCTTCCCCGGCATTTTTACCAGTTCCCAACTTTGGTCCTCTTCGCGGTCATGGCTCCAGTTCGGTACCCCGTGAGAGTCAGGTGCACAGAGGGAAAAGTGGTTCTTTCTTCCCTGATTATCCCCCATCGACGGCCCTCATTCTGGTGAGGTGATAAACAGCCCCCGATGGCATCCTTCCTAGATTCGCTCCTTCTCCGTCAAAATCTTTCTACCGGCTCGGGCTTCGATGCGGACAGTAGCCCGTCTTTTTTTAGGTTCGCGAGCACAAACGACCTGAGTCGGGTCATCTCCTTTCTGATGCCCGTACTCCAATCTTTTGATATCCTGAGAGGATCTGCTTTTTTTAATTCCCCGTCTTGCCGCAAACCGATAATCTGCCCCCTGTCGGCAGACCTAATTCTAGTCGGAATATATGTGGCTGGGAGGTACCTCTCATCGTCGAGTATTCCAGTTTTGATCCCTTGCTCGTTCCCTATTGGAAGTTAGACTCCCCCTTTTTCTAATAAATACTCTCCTTCCCCGGTGCTTACTCGCCAGCCTGAGGTTCCTTCTGAGGGATGCAGCAACCTAATGCGTGGATGAACCGTAGCCCCTCTGACCTCTCGCGCGCGGTAAGGAGCTCGATTCCCTTCACTGACGCCTGCAATTTTTCCTCCCGCTCGCAGAAGAACCCTGCTTTAGTCTTTCGGACCCAGTACTGCACCCCGCCGTCGGCTCCCGCTGGCCGGACGAGTGGATGCCGCTTCCTACGGCGTCGTCCCAATGTTCTCCCCTCCTTTTTTGAACGGCGTTTAACTTGGCTATTCGCGGAATGGCGACTGGGCTGACCCTCTACGAATCCATCCCCTCGGACCCCCCTCTTCCCCTTTATCCCCCCTTAGTAAGGGGCGTGGCGCCTCGCTCTCCTTAGAACTACTTGTGATGGCCGTCTTCTGGTAAATCGACTTAGCTCCTTTCTTCAGCTTATCCAGATTTGAATGCTAGAATCCATCCACCCCCTTTGAACACGGCCCGTCCGCGCAGACCAACTTATTGATCCTGCCAGTTCTAAGTTTACCCCCCCCTAGAGAAAATACTTCTCGACGGCCCGACGCCCTAAAACATGTTCGCCGAGATACTTCTCCCCCTCAGTACCCTTATTTCTCGCCAGGAGCCCCGATCTCCCGGACCTCTTTCCTCTGCGCGTGGTGACGGTGCTGCGTAAAAACCGGGGTCCCGGAGATTATGCCCCCCCCCCCTTAAACCTTCCTTCTTTTAGCGTCTGTTAGCTCTCGAACTTGCGTATTGATCCCTGATCGGCGAGCACCTATTCCCCCCCGCAGGTTAGAAATAACCTTTGGTTTCGCTTCCCGTTTTTAGTTTCCAGTATCTCCTCTTCGATCCTTCCTTATCTTCCTCTTGAAAGATAAACTGTTCCCAATCCCCCCTTCGCATTACTCGTCCGTCTGCACTGCTCTTTAGGGACCGAGGCGGAGGTAACGCCAACTGTGTATACAACAGAGCCCGCATTTTTATTAAGTTTGATGCGATTTTCTAGAGGATCCTCGGCTGGTCGGGCCGGATTTGCGTCGTTGTTATGCCCCCTCTGTTCGGCCTTCTCTTCGTCCAGGGCCCGCATCCCTGGCCCGCGGTTTTCCCTTCGAAAGTATCCCCGTTCAAAAGTTCACGAGATGGGAATTTTCCTCACAAATTACCTTTCGAAGATCGAGTCCCGCAGTCCGTAAATATAACGCCCCTTCGGCCCACAACTCCATATCTTTCCTTCGTGGTAGGTCCTTTCCCCGGTGGTTAGCTCCGACCGACCTCTATATTGTGCCCCTCCTCTGTGGTTGCGACTATATTTTCCTCAGGTATTATCACCTGAATGGCTTGCCCAAGTAATGCTAGCGTAGGGCCTTCTTTTCCCGGGGTGGAGTCGTACTTTTCCTCGGACTCGATCACGGAGGCGGACCGGGATGGAAGTTTGTGAATCGCACTTCTCGTAATACTACTGTCTATGATCCTTCCTGTTTTTTCTGGATAAGGCCAGCGCCCGGCTTGCCGCCAGATGATTTCCGGCGAACCCCATTCATGCAACGCTTTTAGGACAAAAGAAACGATCTAGGGACCTATCCCAGCGACGCCCGCCGGGCCCGTTTTCTCACGTGAGAAGCCGTCACTCCTAACAAGACGATTTTTTCGGGTTGCCCGCCCCCCACACTGTTGAACCGCCAGTGCGCACCTGTAAGCAGCAGTTTCTTTTTGAGATGAGCCACGCTTCCCGCTTCTTTTGATCCTGAAGGTTGGCTCTGAGCCGATTCAGGTGTTAATACGCGTTTCCTGCCTCTGCCTGTCTGCCGAATCACCTCTTATATCCCCCTCGTCCCGATGTGCTTAGAACTCTTTAGATGAGCTGATAAGTAATATCTTTAATCCGCAAGATGGACTGACCAGAAAGACTCATTTATTTTAAAACGCTTTGAATAATGGAACCCAGGTTTCTTGCAACTTACATCGCGGCTAGGTAGATACCGTATTACCCCGAAGTTCGGACCTTCTCTCCCCTCTTACGCTCTTCCATTCAGGTGCCTCTTCTTCTTCTCAGTAGATCTGGCTCACCCCCTGACGGGGAGGGAGCGGCTGTTTTCTCGTAGTTAATATGTTCTTTGCAGGGTATCTGAGACCGTCATCGTCTCCGTTGGTTTGCGCGTCGCTTCTGTAAGAACGCATATGATCCAGAGATTTCGTCAGGACCTATTTCCAATAAGCGCTGAAGTAGCGTTGAACCTCCCATTTGTCCTTCCCGAAGGAATCATGGGGTAGTTCATCTTTTTTCCGGAAGCCCACCTGCCGAAACTTGGTCCGACTTTAGGCGGAATAGTGTAAGCTCCAACCTCTAATGTTGGGGGGGGGGGGGTTGGGGGTGGGGGGGAGGGGGGGTGTGGGGTTTGTCTGGGGGCTCGGGGGGGGTGGGGGGGGGGTGGTTTTTTTGGGGGGTGAGGGGGGGGGGGGGGCGGTTTTTGTGTGGGGTGTTTTGGGGGGGGTTGGTGGGCGGGGGTCTTGGTGTGTCGGGGGGCTTGGGGGGTGGCCAAAAAAACAAAAAAAAAAAAAACCAAAAAAAAAAAACAACCACAACAAAACCCAAAACCAAAAAAAAAAAAAAAAAAACAAAACAAAACAACCCCCCAACAAAACACAAAAAAAAAAACTGTAAAACTTGTTGTTTGGTGGGGCCGGGTTTTCGGTTTTGGGGGGGGGTTCAGGGGGGGGGGGGTGGGGGCCCTGGTGGGTTTTTGGTTTGTTTTTGTGGTCTTTTTGGGTTGGGTAGGTTTCACCCTTTTTGTTGGGGTGGTGGGGGGTCTGGTAGGGGTGTGGGGGGTTTTGGTGTGGGTGGTTGGGGGGGGGTGGGCGGGAGACGCCTGCCATCTTCCATAGCCTGCTTCCCTGGAGCCTTTCCATTCCCTGTTTCACGCCCTTAGCTCGGTCTTGTTTTTTCCCTCCCTTCCCCATCCCGCGTAGCCTACGGGTTAGCGAAGCCCTTTCGCTGAGGCTTGGGTTTCCTTTTCGCGTTCCCTCCTGCTTTCCGCAGTTCGGCTCAACTCTTCCTTCTTCTTCTCGGTCTCTACGTACGAGTTCCGCTGCGGTTTTCATAAGTGCTTCGCTTCTTCTTCGAGGTCGAAGTTCGAAGTTTCTGCTTTTTACTATATGGCCCTCCCTTCACCTTCGTAGCTTCTGCCGGTAGTTCCAGTCCGCCGCTCTAGGCGCTCGGATTACGGCAACGCTTTTTAGTTGGACCTCCCCGTTCCCGTTGACGAGTCGTGATGGTTCATTTTTTCCCGAGACTGAGAAGCCTACCCATCCCCCGCTTCCCGTCCACCCCATACATCCCGCTTCCTGACTTGGTTTGCCGCATCTCCCAAGTCTTCATCTTCCCGCGCCCTGGATGGAGATCACTCCTACCCTTGCCGCATGGGCGGTTTCCCTTTCCCTATGTTCGTGGCCGCTTCTCAGGCCTGGATGACCACGCCGAGTCTTTTCTCTACTTCTCGACCTCCGCCACACGATACCGGTTCTCTTTCCCTTCATCCCTAAAGTCGGCGTCGTATTTTGATAAAATCGATGTTGCTGCAGAGCTCCACCTTTTTTCTCGGATGGTGGTACTGGGTTGTTGATCACCTACAAGCGGCAAGAGACCTGCTCTATGGCGAGAGACGTGTCCCTTGCCGGAAATTCTCCCCGCTTTGTCCTCCATGTAGACCGGCGTTCTTCCTTTCTAGCCGGGGTCAGTATCTGACTTTCTTTTCCTACCGGCACATTCCTTTTGTTTCTTTTGTCGACACCTGGTGTAGACTTTCTTTCGAAGACGCTCCTTCCTATTTTTTCACCAGGGGATGCAGTTCTTCTCTTCTCTCCCAGTGGTGGACCACCGCGCCCTTTTTTCTGTTTCCTCGCTCCGGGGTGCCGGTGTGTGCGGGAGCCGTGCGCCGCGACAAAGAGCCGCCTTCCTTGATTGGTAGTGTCTCGTACCGTTTGGGTAGATATCGTCCCAAGTTGAGGAGTTTTTTTCTTCTTTTTCGCGCCTAAGACACCTCTCGAACTTGCTTCCTACCTTCGCCCACCAGTGGTACGTGATTCTCCCGTCAATCGTGCAGCTCGACACGCTTAAATTCCACGGTTTTTCTTTGAAGGTGGATGACATACTCGTCGGCCTCTTTTTCGCCGGTTCAAAGGAAGTCTTT
>Ga0179593_1637185_pt1 | contig 16534 bp, 17 predicted proteins | sample CZODoug2_1_08_16_FD_185931 | JGI IMG/M metagenome (GOLD analysis project Ga0179593, IMG submission 185931) | Vadose zone soil fungal communities from Angelo Coast Range Reserve, California, USA - CZODoug2_1_08_16fungal (PacBio error correction) | ecosystem: Environmental > Terrestrial > Soil >... | reverse complement strand
CTCCGCTGGTAGACCTTTCCTGCTTTTGTTGCGCTTTTTCCCCCTGGTGAACTCCCCCGGAGCCCCCTTTCCAAGAGAGGTTTTTGGACAACCTTTTTTCCTGCAGCGTTAACATCGGCGGGGTTTCCCGACGCGTTCCTGCAATAAGAGAGAGAACCCCCATTCGCGCCCCGATACGCCCCTCTCGTATACTTTCACCAGTGGCACATTGATGACTCCCAGGTCGGAAGTCTTCCCCTTCAGCGTTGACCGTAGTGCGCCTTGGTTTCTTCGAGGATTCTTTCGAGACAAAAGACCCCCTTAGCGCACTCCAGCAGTCCCACTCGCCCCGACCCCCATTTTGTGTGCACCGGCAGCTATCCTATTCCTCTTTTTTTCCTTTGGTCTCTCTTTTCGGTGGATTCCGCGGTGTAGCCTTCCCTCTCAGATCCCTCCTCCTCCACCGCTTATTCTAGACGCCTTCCTTTTTCGTTTTATGACTTTTTTTTCTTAAATGACGATCTCCCCCAAGGGTCGCAATCCTGCAAATCCCCTCCCCCCCCTTTTTTGGCCCAACTTGCAGGCTGCAATGAAAGCGCTGTTTTTCCGTCGGTTTCCTCTTGCCGCATAGGCGTTTTCCTTGCGCGAAGTTGAAACAGCCCTTTTTTTTTAATCCCTTTTCCCTTTTGGTTTATTGAATTGCACGGGATCGATGATCAAGGTGCTTTTCCCTTCCCTCAATGACTCCCTTTTTCTGCCAAGAGGCTTAATGAGTTCTGCGGCTGTAGACAGAACGCGCTCCTCTTACATAAAACCTCCTGCTTCTTTTTTTCCCCCAATTCCCCCTATGACTCCTGATTTGGGATTTGTCATGTCATGCCCCCCCTTTTAACCATAATTCGCGCCGCCAGGCAGCATTCTGGGGGAATACCTCTTCACGGTTTTTTGGATTCTGATATTTCGATAGGAGCCGTTTTTCTATGCGCGTGATCCTCCCGTAAGGTGATAAGGCTGGTTTCTCACAAGGGGCGCAAACAAATGAAGCGGTTCCTTTATCCTCGATTCTCTTTTTTCCCTTTTCCTTTATTTTTTGGGGGAACGACGGCGGTTTTCCTTCACGAGGCCTTTTTTCCGAAAGTTGGTTGTCAAGTGACGATTAGATTGACTCCAGCAACCCCTCCTCATCCCCTTTTCAGTTTTCGACACACAACTTGACCGCCGTCGACGTGGTTTCCGCCCGCTCCTCTAGTCGAAATCCATGAGGCGTGATGGCGCTGCCGGACGAAGAAGGCGCGACCGTGCTTTTCCCGTACGAGTTTCTTTCCCAATGTGACTGAGTGAGACTGCCCCAAAGCCGATGGTTCCCTTTTCCCCTCCCTCGATCGATTTTTCCCCCCTAAGGTAGTCCAACCCACTTCGTTTTGAGGGTGGTTCCTCCTATCTGAGAGATTTTTCCCCCTCTTTCCAAACCCCTTTGAGAGGCAGTGCCAGGTTCGACGCCTTTCCAACCAGAGAAAGCCCTCTCCAGTCTGTCCCGGATATGGAATCGATGCCTAGTCCTTCACATTTCGGGGAGCATCCTTCAGACCTCCCCCCCTCTTTCCCATATTTCCCTTATCGTCGGAGACAGCAATCACCTTTTCCCTCCTTGCGAGCGCTTTCCAAATAATTAGGATCGCCACAGCATCTCAGATTGCCTCCTTCCAAGACACCCTCCCCCCTTCTCATAATTTTTCTTTCTCCGACTCAGACTTTCCAAGACGTGGGCGAGAGGCTCCCCCCTCTATTTCAGTGACTCTTCCAGAGACTTTCGACAAGACCGGCTCCCTTAAGCCGCGCTGTTTGTTTGTGAGTCCTTTTCTTTTCTGTCTTTCTGGGCGCCAGCGTCCCCCCCGCCCCCCCCCCTTTCAATAACATCCTCCAGTTCCTCCTTTTCCTTTGCGCATTTGGATGAATTAGAGTGTTTCTCCCTTCCAAGCCCTCTCTTTTGCCCCTTCATATTTGGATTTGCTGGCGCTCCGGAGATCCTCTCTTCTTTTTTTTGAGAGAGATTACTTCAAAGCAGCGTTATCCAACTTTTTAAACTTCGGCTGCATGGATTGATTTTTTTCTCTCCACATCTCCCCGTCCGTTTTTTTTTAGTTTTCTTTTTTTACGTGCTTCAGGTCGGCGGCAGGCGGCGCTCTTGCATAAGGAAGCCCCCCCTTTTTTAGAGTAGAGCCGTCTGGTTTCCCCCTGCATCACATTCCTATTGCCTTCCTTCTCCCCCCCCTTTTTTCCTTTTTTCTCCCTCTATTCAGGAGGCAATGGTGCGTCTTGTTTTTTTTTGATCCACCCAATATATTTTTCCTCCTTGCGGCACTCCTTCCCTGCCATCACTCAAATGCCAGTGGCGGCCTTTTCCTTTGTGTCCTGGATGGTGGTTCTCCGAGTCGATAACTAGGTCTACTTTTTTTCCTCTTGGATTTCTCTCCTTCGCCGCATGTGCGGATCTTTTCCAAGCCCTTCCGCATTGATTTTTCTTTTTGTGAGCCCTGACCGCTTCCCTCCCGTTGCTTTTCTTTTTTTTATCTTGCCCAATTCTTTCTCCCCCCTTCGCCACAACCCTCAACCACAGTGGGTGGGGACTACTTAGCTTTTTCGCTCTCTGTATAATTTTCTTGTTCGGGGGTTCTTCAGTTTGGACGTTTTTCACTATTTCCGTCTCCTTTTTTTACCCGCAACTTCTCACCCCAGGTCCGCCGTCGTTTGCAGCGCCAATCACGGCCTAATGGATTCTATATCGAGCCCCCTTTTTTTTTCCACCCCCTGAGCGGCTTTGTGGTCATTCGGCCCCCTTCGCCTCTTTGACTTTTTCGAGGGTGAAATGCGTTTTTTTCCAATGATTCCCTGACCCGCCCCTATTTTGTCACGTAAGGTCCCTTTGCCCTCTTCGTTCCCCCCCCCCCCCCCCCCCAACTAAGGGCGCAACCCAACAACAAAAAAAGAAACTGTTCCTCCTCGGACCCTCTTGTTCTTTTTCTTTCTCCTTTATCCTCGCTTATTCGATCAAAGCGCAGTACATTTTTGGTCCTATCCCTCCCCTTCCCCCCCTCCTTCAACCGTTCGCTTCGCTTCCCGCGGTCTTCCCCAAGATGCGCCCCCCGGCTTTCTTCTTCTTTTTATCCCGTCAACTCAACGAAATCAGGCTTTCCGATGGGGTCTTTTTTGGCGTGCGGTTGTATGTGAGGCTAAAAGCGCCTCCTTTCGTCTCCTTCCCATCAGAAGAGTGGCTAGGGACCCCTGCATGTCTTTTCCCCGCCGCCACTTTCATCGATCCCGTGAAAGTTTTCCCGGTGCTCCCCCTATGTTCCAAAACGCGTCCAACTGGCGGTTCTTCCCGGACGGCCTCTAACATCGTCGGGCCGCCCGAACGTCGTCGAGATTTCCTCCGGTCTTAGGTCGAAGCTTGTGATGAGTTGCCTTGTCTTCTGTTCCACACTTTCCCTTTCTGTAATTGAAGATCCGCCGGCCCCACCTTCCTGCCCACAAGACCAAACGTTTAATGGAATGGATACTCCGTAACACTGGTCCTTTTTTTTTATTTCTTTTTTTTCTCGGCCCCCCCTGAATCACCGGTGTAGCCACGTATGCTTATTCCAGCTGTGTTCCCTTCCTCTTTCCCCCCCATGGCGTGTATCGTTGCTGTAGTTGGCGAAGCGTTTTTTTCAGTTTATTCCTTTTTTCCGGGTTTATTTGTCTTTGGCCATGCAGGGTCATCCTCCTCCCGTCCAAACAACCCTCCTTGTAAACGCGTCACTCATTCTTTGGTAGCCTCGTAGAATGTGCATTTTTTTGATTTTTAAGTACTAGCGCATCCTCTGATAGTTTCCCCAGCAGCTTTTTTGGTGATTTCGGGGACATCCTCCCAATTATCTACCCCCCCTTTTTCGATGTTTTTTCCCCCCCCCTCTGGCACAGGTGTGGTCACGAACAGATTTCCCCCTCGGCTTTCCCCCCGTTGCGCAAAAGCAGTTGGATATCAGGCGAATTCTTTAACCATCCTTTGACTCTCTTTTTAAATAGTTGTTGTGTTGAGAGATCTGATCCCGGTTTGGCATCTTCCCCCTCATCTTGCGCAAACCTGCCTCCGTGATGAGAGACCCCTTCTTTCCCCAGTTTTTCTTCTGCTCCTTAAGACGGGGGTTCTTCGAAGGCCGCCTCTTCCCTACGCTCTCCCCCAAAAAAGGCGGTGCTCGACCGCCCCGCCCAGCGCCTTACACCTTTTCACTCTTTTCATTTTTTCTCTTGACTCGACCCCAAAGCAAAGGTCGACGCTCCCCTCACTTCTTGTTGACAGGGAAGGCCCTTTGTTCTTATGGACGCCTTTGAAAGAAAAATCACTGGGCCTGAGCTGACTGCTTTCTTTAAGCTTTTGTCTCCACCTGCGCCAACTAAGCATCTCCCGGCCCTGTATCCGCCCCTTATATTTCGATATCTTCGACACCGGTGATTCCGCTCTTTACCTTCGTTCCCCCGATTCCTCTCCTTTCTCCCTTTCCCGGTAAACCCAACGCGGACCTATACGCCTCCGGTTTTTTCTTTTTTTCCGTGAAGAAGATTTGTCTCCCTTCGATCCCCGCCCCTTTCCCCTTTTTTCTTCCACCCCCAACGTTTCCGGCAACCCCCCACGAAGCTTATTGCTCTCATTCCAACCCCTCCTCCTCCAATGGAAGCGCTGACTGGTCGCTGAAGTAGGTCTTTCCCTGCCATTTCCTTCTGCCTCGTTTTGAACAGCCACGTGTCTCGTTCCGATCTGGACTTCTTTCCGGGGGGCGACCGTATTTTACGGGATACAGAGGATACTCCCGACGCCCCCTCCCTTGTTGACATTTAGCCACGATTCCCTCCTCCTCTTCTTTCTTTCGCGACTGTCCAGTTTTCTCCTCCTTACATAAAACCGAAGAGCCTACACCTCCCCTGTCTTGGGGTTGGCTTATACTCCTACAATTCCCCTGACGTTGAGGAAGCCCCTTTCTTTTTTTTTTTGGGGGAATACCGCCCCTCCCCTAAGCGATTTTTTCCCCTTTTTTTGCGCGATGTCAGCTGATCTGAATAAAGCGGCCGTTTTTCTAAGGCTTGCTCAAGGGGCTCAACCACACTTGAAATAGGGGCCTCGAATGATCATCGACCTTTTGTTTTGTTTTTCGCCCTTTTTAGACGGCGGCATGTACCTTTCCTACGTTACAACTCCCCTTCATCCTTGTCAGTGACGTCTAGAATTGACCGAATTTCGCAAGCATCCCTTTTCGAACGGGCCGACATGAACAACCACTTTTTTCCTGTGGTGTCTCAGAAACAGCCGCTCGATAGTACTCCGATCGATTGCCGAAATACCAGGATTTTCGCTTTTCTTTTTTGACACTGGTCATGAGGCGGTACACGGCGGTCTTGCATAGTGTCCCCCCCCCCTTTTTGAGAGTGCCAGCCTTGCCCACCAAATGGTTCCATTCCGATAGTTAATGATACTTTTTCCTTCTAAAAAGCTCCCCCCCGAATTTGTGGGATGAAATGAAAAGAGGTTGATATCCTGCTCCCCCCCTCTGCTCTTCTTTAATGACAGGTTCCCACTGATTCCCTCATCCCTTTTGACCATTGAGATTTGATGGACTATGGAACGATTGCCTATTTCCGAATCCCAAAGATCGAGTCGACCTGCCCAAATCACGGATCCCCCCCTATGGAGCAGCCCCCCCCAGGGTCAAGTAGTCGTATCGGTCCCCTTTCTTTTGCAACACTATAGGAGCCTCAGCCCTCGCTTGCCGCCCTAGATGGCCTTTCCTGCACCCTCCTTTTTCCATGATGGAGAAGTCTTTCCTGAATATCGAAGACGTGGGCGAGCTTCCCCTCTGGTAAGTGAGGGTCTCCTCTGCTAAGCTAAGTCAGCCGTTTTTTCGTCCTTAGGCGCGTTAGGCACGGCGTTCCGCACGTTCCCTCTTCCTTCTCTTTCCCTCCAGTTCTCCGGGACGGGGCGCTTTGGATCTTTTCCCATACACTCTCTTTAGCATTGGATTTGGAAAACGCTTTGCTTTTTCTCTGCGGAGAGAATCTCCTTCTTGTTGTTGTTTTATCTTATTCTCTTTGCATTTTGTATAAATTCCCAATGCTGCACTCGATGCTGGATTGATTTTTCCCCAGCGACCCTTACCGAGACGGAGCGTTGGACGGTTCTCCAGCGTCGGAGGCAGGCGGCCTCTCCATAAGGCTCCCCCCTTTCGCTTTGGTGATAGTCATCATTCCTCTGAATTTGTTGGACTCTGTCTTCCTTCCGGATAGTATCCCTTCCCCTTCTCAGGGCGAGTCAATGGTGAGTATTGCTGTCTTTTGGCCTTTGAGTCTCTTTTCTGTTCATCCATACAAAGGAAACACCGTTTTTTCCCTTTAGCAGCAGTGACATTGTTTTTGCTGTGCCCGAGTCCTCTTGTCGTCTGGTTTTCCTCTTGGTAACCTAAGATTTGAGCTTTTTCCATTGAGTTCTCTTCTTTCATTACAGAGCCATCAACTTCTTACCAGCCTTTAGTATGGGATGGAGCTTCCGTAGCTACCCCATGATTGGCTCATTGCCCAATATAGGTGCTTTCCTTTCATTTAGACCCCCCCCCTTTCCCCCCCCCTACCTTAGCTTTTTAGGCCTCCCCCGTCCTTCTTCGCGCCTTATAATTAATCCATCTATTTTTGGGGAATTCCTTTTCACGCAGGAAGGGTTTTTCATTCACGCGTGTGTCCCTTGCACGGTCGTCGTTCGTCAGGCCCATCAAGTCTTTCTTTTATTCTAGCGCGGCTTTTCTGCCCATTCCTCGTATTTGTTTTCCTCTTCAGACGGAGTGATGAGGGACGTTTGCGAGTTGCCATGCGGTCAATTCTTGAAATCCCCTTTCTCTTTTCTTTCAATGAATGCAGTACATCCCGCCGTCGTCCCTCCCAAAATCCTTTCCCTCCCAAACAGGAACGTAAGATATCGTCTTCGATTCCCCTATGCAATGTGTTTTGAGCAAATTGGTCCCTCCTTATAAACTTTCCTCCTCTTTTCTCACGGTCTTTCCCCCTACTGAGCACGGCAAGAAGACGTTCAACTTCCCCCCCTCCCCGGTATTCCAACGGCGCAATGATGTATTTTGGCGATTTTGCAGAAAGACTCCCACCTTCCGGTCTTCTTTACTTTACGTTTGGCGATGAGGTTTCAACGAGTCCCTCTCTTCTAAAGCCGATTCGGACTCATTAAGCAAGAGTAGCCCTGAGCTTTTTTCTTTTGGTAATGACGATTACGGCGCACCTTTTTTTCTCCCCTATCTTTTCGCGCTCAAAGTGGTTTGTTCTAGCAATGAAGACTACCTCGTAGCGTCCTCTCGTCGAGAAAAGGATTCCATTTCAATTCTTCCCTTTTGCTAGGCATTAGGAAGCTTTTTTTTAGTTGCCGGAGTAAGGAGCACTTGAGACCCTTTTTTCTCCTTTTAATCTACGTTACCAATATGCCTTCAAGACCCCCCTTGCGTATGCGTAGCGTTTTACCGCAGACCAACTTGCTTCTAGAGGGGGCTCCTACCGGAATAACGGTGTAGCCCCTCCCCCCAAATCGCTTCGTTGTTCGGATGTTTCCCCTTTCCCAACAAATGTCGGCTTCTATTGGGAGTTTTTCCATGCTTAGCAAGCGAAGCTTTTGCTTTCCTCTCATTCCCCCTTTGTATTAGGCCCTTGGGGACCCCCTCAACCTCCAACGCGACATTACGGTACAACGTCTTATTGGTTTCCCTCCGTGCTTTGGTCCCCTGTAAGAAAATTTTTGAACGTGGGCAACGAATTATTCGGGGTTTCTCACAGAGATTTTTTTGTCTCGAGACTCGGAAGCTTCTTTTCCTTGACCCCAGGAGCAGGTTCTTCTTTTTTCCACCCTCTTCTCACGCAACCGATTCCTTTCCTCGGCAGCCGGAGGGGCATTTCTCCCGCCATGACTATTTCCAAAACCAGTTATCTATCCACTCTCCTTCCTTTTTTGAGAGAGATGATCTATCCCAGTTAATCCTGGTTTTGGGCATCTTTCGTTTTTTCCCCCTGCGCGCCCGAGGCAAATCGTCCCCCGGTCCGTTGTTCCACTCGCCCGGGGTTTTTCTCGAAGTTCCTCCGCTCCTTTCCCCCGTAGACCCCAAAAATTCTTCGCCGCTAAGCAAGCGTTGATGCCCCCCACGTAAGACCCCCCTTTCCCCCCTTCCCCAGCAATGACGAGGTTGCGACCCCTCCCCTGAGTTGAAAGGAATTTCTCAGTTTTGGGGTTTGATTTTCTCCGGCCATTTTCCTCATGCCTGGCTGCCATGATAGTCCTTCTAAGCCTTCCTCCTGAGCCAACTCCTTCCCGATACGAAACATCCCGGCATCTCTCCTTCCTATCCTTTGGAGATATCTTCCCTTTGCTAGTGTAGACATCTGCCTTTCCGTACTGAGAAATTTTCCTCGTCCCCCCCCCTGACTGCCGTTGTTCTTGGTGCGTGTTTCTTTTTTTTTAGCGGACCGATCACGCACGCAAGGGGAGCCCCCAGGACGCCTTCCCCTACTTCACGTAAAGAGGCATGAGGCCCTCCCATGGACCTCTCTCTTCTGCGAAGTCGGGCTTCCCTCATGTTTCTCGTGAATATCTCGTTCCCTCCATCCAACGATCGTCACATTAATCACCCCGGGGGCTTCGGGCCTTCTCCCCGAAGACCTCAATGCCCGGTAGCAGGGCTGTTAATTATCCTTTACGACCCGCGCTACTGTCGCGTTTAGCCTCCTCTCCCCTCCCCCCCCCTCGCAACTCTTCTAACCCCATCTTGACTTCCTGATTTCGTGGAGTTGCGTAATTCCTCCCACCCATTCGTCCCGTTAGTTTACGCCAGGGCGCATCTTGGCCTTTTTACAGAATCTTTTTTTTTGACGTGCGCCGTAGGAGATCCTGTACAGCGCTTGAGAGAAGAACTCCGTAAGGTGATACTCTTGTCAACCCACCACCCCTGCATACGGGCTCGAATGATCTGTCCTTCTTTTTTCTTCCCTTATTGGTTGAGCTTTTGGGACCGACGGAGGGTCAAGGGACTCCTTTCCCCTTGGTGTCTGACGCTAGAATTGATTTCTGGCAAGCAAAAACCGTTTCTCAGTCACGCCGTATATTCCCGACTTCCCCCCCCCATCCCCGCATGTGGGGTGACCTTGGGTCCCAGAATCGATAGTCGCTGTCATGCCGACATACATGTCTTTCGATGCCTCCGGCCTCCGGCCCTACCTTCAAAGGTCAATGCGCGCGTACACTTTTTCCCCTCCGTGAATTCCCGTGAATGTCGGTGCAGACTGGCCTCCTTTTTTCCCTACTCTTTCCTCTCCCTCCGTCCCCTCTAAGGCGAGCCCCTTAAAAAGCTAAGTTCCCACCCCTTTTTCTGAAAAAGAGGTTGCTAGCCTGCGATGTTTTTCTGCTGCTCCATCCCCGCCAAAGAATTCTTTCCATGTCTCCTCCTTTTTTTCCGAGGCAACCCCAGAGCAAGCCCATCCCTTCTTTCTCTATTTTTTTGTCTCTTGCCTAGTCCGCCAACATTTCGGTCGAGATTTCGAAAATCCCCTTTTTTTTCACTCTACCCTAGTTATCGAATCGAGCCCCCTTTCCCTTTCTGGCCAATGCCCTTTGGTTTTTTTTTTTTCCTTTTTTGATTGATGTAAGCCCTTCCCTGCCTTATTGATCTCAAGCCGACTCACCATTGAATCGGGCACATCCTATACTGGCATATCGAAAGGACGTGGGCTCTCTTATTGATGCGACTTTCGACTTCCTTTCGCCGCCCTCTGTTTTGTTGAGTCGTTAGGCGCTTTTCCTCGCCTACGCGGCGTTTCCACGCTCCGTATCGTTCCCCTCCAGTCCTCTGTAAGGGGAGTTGGAGTCCCTCCATAACTTCCTCTCTCCTTTCGTTTTTGCTGTAGCTCCGGAATTCATCTCCTCTATTTTCCTCACCTTTTCTCTCTCTAATATACGCTCTTTCTCCGTATCCAAAGAAAAAAACTTTCTTAAACTTCTTCTTCATGGATTGATTTCTACCTCGTCCCAAATCGCCTGGATAAGTGCGTCTCTTCTCCGCGTGGCGGAAGTTTCTTCAAACGTTCCTAATTACCTCCTTATGGACTTAGATTAGCGACTTTCTTCTAACTTCGTCATCACTTCGAATATCGTCCCCTTCTCAGTCTCATGGCGTCTTTACTTCTTAGTCAATGGGTTCTTGCTTTCCCCCTCGGCAAGATGTATTATGGTCTAATAATATGAGTTTTTTCAATCAAATGAAACCCTCTTTAGCCTGCTCTCTTGCTCCCTGGCTTCGATACTGGTAGAATTGATTTTCTTCTCCCCCTCCCTTCGACAGAAAGGTGCGGCGATTCATTCCCGAGACAACCCTACTTAGTGGATGGGCTGCCTCTACGCTTTTCTTCGATACATGGCATGCTTCCTTTTCTTGAGCAGCATGCCAATCCCTCTTGTTAATTTCGCACACACCCTTTTTCCTCGTGCTGGTTGGGAATACATCTTTCTGATCGCGCGGATCATCCCCCATTCCCCGATTGGGACTTCTTCCCTCATTCACCCGGTCCCTCCCTCTCGATCTCGTGCCGCCCCGACATAAATTGACCTTTTTTGTTTTGCGCCGTTTGTCAGGAATCAAACTCCCATTTTCCTCTCTCGCTCGCTTTTCTGTCCCTTCCCCCCCCCCTTTTCTTTGGTGGTCTTTCCTAAATAGACGGACAGGGTCTTTCGTTTCCATTTCCTTTTTTCCTTTTCATCACGGTTGAGACATTCTGATTTGGTCACCTTCCCCCGTCACATCACGCCGTCCCCCCCAAAATAAGTGGCGTCCCCAACACACACAGAACTGGTCTTTTCTTTCTTGCCACCCTCTCCCCTTTTGTGGTCCATAAACCAGACTTCCCCCTCGATCCCCCTTCCTTCATCTATCGAGAACTCTCCTCCGTTCAAACGTCCCCCTTTTTGAAAAGCTTTTCTTCTCGCTAACGGCTAATGAGGGATCGTGGTTAGGGATTGTCCCCCCCCCCAATCACGCCTTACCCTGTTTATCTTTTCGTTCACTTCCTTTATTTTCTCTTAGCCGAGCTTTGTCTACAGCCGCGTCGACTCTTGGCTAGGCGTTCAAACCATGAGCCTCTGTGGCGTAGGGCAGAAAACCTTCCCCCTTTCCGGACCCCTTTCTTGGATTAACCCTCTCTCAACGTGGGGTTCAACGATCTTTTTCGAAAAATCGTCGGGCCGCTTCCGTAGAGAACCGGATCCCTCTCTCCCCCATTGAAAGTTTCCTAATGTTCCTCTCCTTAATCTTTTGCCTTCCTTGAGAGTTACTTCCCTTGGGCTTTTTTTTCCATATACGCTTCTTTTTCCTTCACGGAAACCCTTGCCTCTTTCCTTGTTTGGGTCCTCAGGACCAATTCTTTGTGCTTTAGGGCGGGTCTAAGAGGTCGACACCCCGGTACCTTTGTAGTCCCTATCTATCTCTTGACCTAAGGTTTGGTCTCTATGAAGGTTCCCCCACATGGTTTTTATAGGATGAGTCGCATCGTTTTAGACCTCCTGCAGCTTGACTCTTCTTCTTTTCTCGGCCCTTGACGGACACGTCCCCCCCTAACCCACCCTGAGCAACTTTCCCCTCTTTCAAGAATCCTCTCTTCCAGTGATTTTGTTTTTTAATAACCTCTCGGGCTTTTCCTATGAAGGGGGCACTTAGTCCTCGTGCTGTGAGTCTTTTCCCCGACTCCCCCGTTTTTTTATCGTAGGGAAGCGCCCTCCTCTTCTCATTCGAGACCCGGAGAAAGGCTCTTTCAGAATCTTTACCACTGGTTACGCCCCCCGATTTGGCCTTGTTTTTTCTTGGGCAACAGGCTCCCCCAAAACGCATGGACTCCTCTCTCTGCCAAAACCCCTCTTGAGATATCATCTCTTCCCTTCCTTTTTCTGACGAGATAATCAATCTGGTAATACCTTTTTCCTTTACTAGTTCGTTTGAGAAAACTTTCCCCCCCTCCCGGCCTGCCACTCTTTCTACGGTCCCTATTTACAAGATGATTCTATTTTCCGTTTTTGCGTAATATGGCCCTCCTGCTCCCCCAAAAATCTCTTTTCGCCTCCGCACCAGTCGCGACTTTTACGTGGCCCCACAAGCACATTGATGACCCCCCTCCAAACCCAGGTCTACTACACCCTCACTCGTGAACGCTCGTGCTGTTCTTTTTAGAGTTTCCTCCTCCTTTCCGAAGACTTTCCTTCAGCTGCCCTCCGCATTGCATATCAGTTTTCTCCAAACGCTTTCCCTCCCCGACCTCATTGGTCGTGCAACTCCCTCTAATCCGAACCCCCCGTTGGATATCTCTGTTTTACGGGTGCTACCCTCTGTGTAGAACCAGCTGCCCCTTTTTAGCCAGCCCTTTTCTCTCGAGGTCCCCCCTCTAAGACTTTGTTCTTGGTGGCCGTATGAATGCCGATCCCCCGATCCCGCCCCTGGGTCGCCAATGGTAACGCCCTTCCGCACGACGCCCCGACTCTATCATGAGGCTTCAGGCTGAAAGAGAGTCTTTTCCAGGGCCCGACGCTCGCCCTCTTCCTTTTAGATTTGTTCCCCTTTTTTCGCGCGGGTTTCCTCTTTTACCCCGGGTGGGGAGAGTAATCTTGCCTTTCCTCTCTTCTCCCGGGTGATTTCTTGCTACATGGCCTCCGGAATCCCACGAGGGCTTAATCTCGCCGCGGCTGTAGACCAGCGCGTACCTGTCGCGTTTAGCCTTCCATTACCTTCAAAGGGACACCCCCCCCCCTCTTGGAAATCTTTTTTTTCTTTGGCGTATCCCCCCATTCCCCAACCCTCAGTCGAGACTTATTAGCAACTTTTTTTCCCGCGGGGACGGCCTCCCCTTTTCAATGGTTTCCCGTCTGCTTGACGTTTTTTTCCCTTGTACCCCTTCGATTTCTTTCGGGTAAGCTTCTTCCTTTTCTTCATTCTGGTGGATCTCAACCACCCCCATGTTCCCCCTCGCTCCCTCGATATCCTTTTTTTTCGAAAGTATGTGTTCTTTGTTTTTCCCGGAGGGAAGTCCTCCTTTTCCCCTTTCACGGAAACCCCCTTTGCGTCAGTGACTTGACAGCGTCCACTCGCAAGCAACAGTCCCTTTCTCTGGCTTTCCCCCCACAAAGACGCCTTCGACTTTTTGTGGGAGATTGCCTAACCCCATCCGCTCTGTCGATGACCCGTAAATCCCATGAGCACGTGATGGCGCTGCCCCTTCCCTCCTGGCTTTCCAATTGAGGCCGTCGAGACCTTCATAGTTCCCCCGGTTTGTCCCCCCCAAAAAGCGATGGTTCTCTTCTTTTTCATTACCGCGCGCTCCCCCTAAAAAGCTAAGGTTAGGACCCCCTTTGTTTGGTTCATCCCCCTACCTGAAAAAGAGTTTCTCCAATCTGCTAATCCCCATCTAATTAAACGGGAGCCCTCCTTCCCTTTAAAGCAGAGGCCCCCATTCCTTGGGAGTCGTTTTTTCTTTTCTCTTTGAATCCCTGCACCATTGGTTTTTTCGAAAAATCTAGATTTTTTTTCGGCCCAAATCTTTTCCACCAACCGAAGTTCTCCCCCTCGTTATCGATTCCTCTCCCCCCCCTTTCTAGTAGTTCCCTCGAGAAGTTTTTTATGGCAAAAACACATCTGTTACCCTCTTTGCCCGCCTAGATGGGGGATGCCCTCCTTTCATCGCCCTGATTCCTATGATGGAGACGAGCCTTGCATATCGAACTCGGCGAGAGGCGGCCTTGACTTTCGACCAGACCGTTCCCCTATCTTCCAGGGCTTTTTCTTAGGCTCGGTTATTCCCCGGCGCCGCTTCAGCCCCCTCGTCATGCCGTAAATAACCTCATCCAGGTCTCCGGACTTCCCCTCCTTTTGATGCCTTCGGGATCGCCCTTTGCAGCATTGATTTCCTTGTTTGTCCTTGGCGGATATTAATTCTTCTCTTTTCCCTCTCGTTTTCTTCTTTTTTCCAGCCCCCTTCCCTTCTCCCCAATCCCCCTCTTCGGCTGCATGGATTGATTCTCGCCCTTTTTTCTCCCCCCCCAAGCGCCCCTCCCTCTCGTGTACCGAGACGGAGCGTTGGCCTCTTTCTGGTCTTTTGGGCCACCGCCTCCTTCAGGACGCACCCTCGCCGGGCCGGTCGGGTCTCTTCTCCTCCTCTTGCCTTTTTTGGCCGCCTCTCGCCCTTTCTTCCCGGCTCGTCTACATCTGTCCATGGTGCGTCTTGCTTTTCCTCTTCTCCTTCATTCTGGGTCTTCGCGAATCTCCAAATCAATGCAACCCCGCGAGCGGCCTTTCGCCCTTTTCCCCTTCCCTGGTGACTTTTTCTCAATAGTCGCCTTCTTTTTTTGTTTTCCTCGATCTTTGCGCTTTCGTCGAGGAACTCCCCCTTTTGAGCCATCAACCTTCTCCCCCCGCCCTTTCTGGTGCCTCGTTTTTCTCTATCCATTTTGAACTCCCCCGGTGAATTATTTGCTGATTCTTTTGCTGCACCCTCTTTCACTCCCCATCAACACTAGTGAGTGGGTGGGTCTTTTTTTAGGAGCCCTCCTCCCTCGCGGATAATTAACTATCTGAATTTTCCTTTTGGGTTTCTTTCCCCCCCCCCCATTCACGCCTCGCTATCAGGAACGCTTTGTACCCCTCATTGACCTTTGCCCCCCTGGCGGCCTTTCCCCCTTTCCTAATGGATTTCGGATCTCTCTCCGCTGACTTGGTTTTCTGCCCATTCCGGCGGCTTTGTGGGGCCATGCCCTTCACGTTTCGAAATAGACTTTTTTTTGCGGGCCGCGTTTTTCGGGCACTTCTTTTCCCCGTACCTTCACCTGGAGCCCTTCCCTCGTTGGTCCTTCCTTGCCGTGCCCGCCGTCAACCATCCACAAACTACTTTCCAAACCCGACCTTTTTCTCCTTCTCCTCTAGGCCACGATGAGCATTCTGCACTCCACAAAGCTTCTCACCTCGCTTTTTATTCGATCAAGGCATGTACCTTAGCCCGGCCCTCCTCTTCGCTTCGCGTCCCGCGGTCCTCTGCGCCTGATTCCTTCCTCTAATGATTTTCTGATGTTCATGACCTATTACTCACACGAATAAGACCTTTGGAGAATTCGATGCTTTTTCTGTACGTTCTGGCCCCCCGCGACCCCTACAGCCAGGTCGTCATTAAGCCCGAGTGGCTAGGAACGGTCCCTCCCCTTGAGGGCGTCGTTTCCCTCAACAATCCGTGGTTTTTTTCCCCGGTGTTTTTTCCCTTTTGATGAAACACGCGATTTCAACCCTTCAACGCTAGCATGCCGGCCTATCTGGACTCCCGCTCGACCCTTTCTCGTCCCTACTGCCATTCTTGTTGCCTGAAGATTCGTGAGTCTTCTTCCTTTCGCGTTAACAATTGGAGGACCCTATTTCCCTACTCGCGGATAGGTCATTGACTCTTCCCAATCTGCCTTCACGGACCCCCCCCCCCCCCTGGCGTATAGAGCCCTTTTTTCCTCCACCTGAAGCGATGGCTTTTTTGCATTCTACTCTCCTTCTCCACGGTGTCGCCCGATCTCTTTCTATGCCATCCCCCCCCTTTCTAGATGCCGGGGCAAACCCTTTTTATAGGATGAGTATCCTTTTTTAGGACATTCCCCCCCCCCCCAAGCGCAATTTACCAGGTGAGCTCAGGCTCCCATGACTTCTTCCCTAAAAAGAAACCCTGCGAATTCCCCCTTCCCCCCTGATTGATTTTTTTTCTTTCTGTGGCTTTGGTCCCTCCCGCGGTTGACTTTGGGCAACGTAAGTACGCGTTTTTTTGGGCGTCTAGTTTCTTTTTGTTTTTCTTTTCCAGAGGACGCGGCGCGGCGGAAACCCTTTTGCCCTCTTTAAACAGCGGACTTGTCACCATTGCGCCAGGAGGTTCACACCGGTTTCCTCCTCAAGCGCATATGCCCCCACCAGGATTACAATCTGGAGAATTTTTATCTTTATATTTGTTGGTGTGAGCTCTATTCCCTTTTGATGGTAATCTTTTTGCATATTGCGCTTATATTTTTTTGTCTCAAACCTAAGCAGGTGCCTCCAGCTGGCCAACTTTTCTTCCCCCCCCATCAGATGTTTTCCCATTTCAATAGAATGAGAATTTTTTTCTCGAAGGAAGCCCCCTTGAACCTTAAGCGCTCCCCAACACGATGCCCGCCCCTCTCACAGCGCGTACTACTTGCCCCCCCGTCAGACAGGCCCATGCTGATCCCCCAAAGCACAGGTCGGGAGAGCGACCAATAATGAGGTCGTAAGTGCCGCAGTTTTTTTTTTTCGAGGATTGACATGTCGTCCCTCCTAACCCCCCCCCTTTTCCTGAGCTGCCCTGATCGTCCCGGCTGGATAAGCAGTGTATTAACAGAGAGGAGTACCCACCTTATCACTCTCATTTCCTAGAAGAAGAAGTATTCTCCCCTCCGGGGGGGTCTTTCTTA
>Ga0179593_1280349_pt1 | contig 16534 bp, 19 predicted proteins | sample CZODoug2_1_08_16_FD_185931 | JGI IMG/M metagenome (GOLD analysis project Ga0179593, IMG submission 185931) | Vadose zone soil fungal communities from Angelo Coast Range Reserve, California, USA - CZODoug2_1_08_16fungal (PacBio error correction) | ecosystem: Environmental > Terrestrial > Soil >... | reverse complement strand
ACCGATGACTAGTTCGTCTTCCCTCTCTACGTAAATATTTCCCCCCTCTCGGTCCGGAGCTTTTGGCTTCGACTCCCGGGCGCAGTTTTTTTCTTGGTTCACTGCCCAAGTGCTTCTAAAAATCCACGACCTACCAAGGCCACCGTTACATTTTTCTTTGGGAACAAATATTTCCCCCACGATAGCCTCGGTGCAAAACCATGTTCCCATGCCTGTTGATCTATGCCCCCTTGCCCAATTTTTCCCGGGTTGTCATTTTTGTCGTCCATCTCACGCACTCTGACCGCCCGAATTACGCGATTCCTTCTTTGTTGTTCCCCCCTGTTGACCGTAGGGAAAGAAACACCCCCTCCCGTCCGCAGGACTTTTTTTTTAACCTCGACTCCTATCCTTTCTCCCACCCCTAAAACCCCGTCGGCCTCCCTGTTCCCAGCCTTTTTTTTCCCATCCCCCAAGCCCCGTTTTGCGGGGGATTACGCCTCCATTTTTTTCTTCTGTTTCCTAATAAAAAACTTTTCTTTTCTTGACAAAATAAGAAGGGCCCTTTTTGATCCCTTTCTTCGTTTCTGCTCCTCCCACAGATCCAGAGTTTCGTAACTCCCCCGGTGATATTTTTTTAGTTGCCGGAGAACCCCGCCCCCTTTTTTGCTTAGAGGCGCTAGTTCCAGGGTTTTTTATTTTTTTTCGGGCTTTCGCCCCCACCTTGATGGAAGGCCGCTGATGAACCATTCCCCCCGACAGAGAAAATTTACCATTCCTCTTTTTGACCTCGGCCTCTTTGGGACCCACCCTTCTTTTTCCAGGTGGAATTTTCCAGTTTCAGATACCATGATCTGATTCCCGGGCCATGGCGTGCCTTATTACTTTTCTCCCGCTTGCGTCAGTACTTTCTCTCTGGTCAAATTCACTGCCTCACGCTGTCTTCAACAGAATTTTCTTTTTTTTCCCCCACAAAACATCTTTTTTTCTTTAAGATAACCTTCCCTTCTTTCCCAATTGAGTTAATATTCTTTTTCCCTCTTACGCGGAAATCTTTCAAATTGAATGCAATCCCTTTGAACCATCTCCTTTCGGGCTCTTGGAGAGAGCGAACCCGTGTTCACTCGCTTCTATTAACTCTTTCTCTCTTTCTGACCTTTTTTCTTTACTTAAGAGTCCCCCCCAGCGAGTTTGGGATGCCTGTAAAGACTTTTTCGATGAGTCCCTTTTTTTCCCCGCTTCAATAAGATCTTTTTTTCAGCAAGCAGTCTTTAGCGTTTTTTCCTTCTTTTTGTAGAACCCTCTCTTCAAACTTTCCCTTTTGTGAATAAGGCGGGAGGGCAAACCCTTGGCCCGTTTTAACCCCCCTTCCTTACCTTTAGGAACCGAAAGAACAGAGATTCCGCCTCCTGGCGCTCTCCCTCCCCGTGGTCAAAGACCCCCCCAGTTCTCTTGGTGTGTAGGACCGCCAAAGTATAGTACAACCGTTTGATCCTCGAACCCCTTTTTCTGGACAATCGAGACAATAGAGTGCTGTTTAGTCACTTTTTATCCGAATGCTGGACTCGCAGTTCCCCTTGACCACGGAGTACGGAAGTCTCGTGGTCGGGGCGCCCCCCATTTACCCCCTAGTGTCTCTATCGTGCCACGAACGTTCTGGAAAGGCGGACCCCCCCCTTTCCTTGGTTTCTTCCTAGAATGTATTTCTGCCAAAGCCTTCGGCAGGGAAATGAGCGGCCGAGTAAGTAAAATCCCCTACTTCGTGCCTATTTTCTGAGGCATTTCTTTTTTTTCTTTCCACTTGCCCTCGCCCAGAGCCGTCATTTCCCCCTAGGACGAATGTTTTTAAGTTATAATCTCCATCTTGTAATAATCCCGTTGTTGTTGTTTTCTCGGATTAGCCCCAACGTACTTTGTCCAGATCGGATTTCCTCCTTTTTCTCTAAGGCTTTTCTCCTCCTTAACTTGCACTTGATATTATCAAAGGCCTGGCTCATTACAACTTTCTCCTCTTAGATTCTTCCCTAAGTCAGAAGTGGACCTACCCCGGTCCTTCTTTGTAGAATACGCTTCCTTTTTTCTATTTTCACCTAATTTTTTTTTTTGGGGTTTTAGTCATTACTCAAGTCTTCTTTTTTTCTCGGTAGACCAGAGATCTCCTTTACCTTTATATTGGTTCTCCCATTCCCACGAGATCCCCCTTTTAGTTGGTAATATTTGATGACTTCGATTTCCGGTTTGATTTATGATCCTGATCCTCTTTCCCCCTTCTGGTCTAGCTTTACATTCCAGTTCGCATATCACCTGCCAACTACTTTTTTTTCCTACAACCAACCAACTTCCTATGTTTTGGCTTTTCCGATTTTTTCTAGCCCGCCATGGCATCTTCTTTTCTTATTTTACCTAAATCTTTTCGATGTTTCACTTCCCCTTTTTTATTTAATCCCATCCTCATCCAGCGGGATTTTCCCCAGATTCCCTTTGGAAAAATTCTCCTCTTGACCCCTTGTCACAAAGACTGTGCGGCCTCCGTTCTTCTTTTTTGCCTTCGCCCCTCCCTCTCATTCTTTTTCGCTTTCCTTGCAGCAACGTCCCCCTCCCTATTAGTAGCTTTCCCTAAAAACTCACCCCCCTCGTGAAGCCTGTGATAGCGCTTCCTTCCCTGTGTCTCCGAGAAAGAATAAACCCTAGATTGGGTGGTTACACCACCCTTTTCGTATTCCTGCTTTTTCCAGTCCCCACGCCCTTAGCTCCCTTTCCATACCTAAAATTGTAGGAATCTTAAGTTAATATTTTTGGAGAATCACCTTCTGTTGAGACGTCGTTAGCAGTTTCGCCTGTCCCTCTTTCCCACAATCCCGATCAACTCGTTATCCCCCCCTAAAAAAATGTCCCCCCCCCCTTCCGTCTCTAATAGGATTCAGGGTTTCCGAGGACCTTTCCTTTTCTTTTTTAATCCCTTTGGTTTTCCAGTACATATCCCCAGGTTCTCCATTTCTGGTGGACATTATTTCCTGTCTCACACACAGAGAGCTCGGCGCCTTATTTTTTAATAATGTCTCTCTAAAACGTGTACCCCCAAAATAAAAAACCTTGCTCTCTCGCAGGCACCCTCCCACTGTCCTTGGTACGCAGCGTAAGCTCCCACCAAATCTCGCCCGTATCGCCCACTTCCACTAAATCCTCTTCTCTTTTCCTTTCGAAGACGATTTCTTTTTTACTCCCCTGGATTTGGCACATCCGAAACTTTTGTAATTCTCCAGAAACTTCCTCATTTCAAACCTTCCCCCTCTTTTTCGGGGTTCCTAAGTGGTTTGAACCTACCCTCCGGCGTTTTTCTTTTTCCCCCAATAAAATTTGGTTCGCTTCTCGATTTAGTCTTTCTGCTTTCCGGGTTCCCTGGGCCTCCTCAGCGGTTCCGCAGGGACCCCCCCCCCCCCACCACAACCTCCCCGAGTGTAATAGGGGCTTGTCCCAGCTTTCTTTCGTCTTTCGACCCCCTTAAAATCGACTTTTCTGGGGCTCTTCCTCTGAGGGGAGGACCCCTCTTTCTGAATTTTTTGCAAAGAGGTCCTCTGACGTCTTTTGAAGATTGGTTTCCCCCGAACCTTTTTCCCCCTTGATTTTCCGAAATCCTGGTCAGTGAAACCCTAATTCAGGCGTCCCTTTCAAGATTCTTGAACCCCTAACAAGAGCGCTTCCTACCTTCTTTCGATCGGCTGAACGCATTAAGAGGGACCTTCTACTTTTCCCCCTCCTACTTTTTTTTTTTTTTCTAGTTCTTGATGTCCCGGACTTTTTTTTCTGCTTCATGAAGCCCTTTTCCTGTGCCGGCGCTTTGGTCTCTTCCCACGCCTGTAGGGTTCCGGACTTCGTTTTTCCCTTCCAGGATCGAAAAATCAAAGCTCAAGGCCCCGGTCCTCGATTTCTCCCCTATCATTTATCTATTAAACATGTCCCCCCCCCTCGCGTTTACCTCTCCTCCTCTGGCCCCAGTCGAAGGCGACGTGGCTCTTCGTCTACCCTCTCCCGTTTACATTCTTGACACGCAAACGATACCCGAGCGCGTTTTTGTTTTCCCCCTTGGAACGATGAGGCGGCCCAATCAAAACCTCCCCGTTTTTTACTAAATCGAATTTAACCTTTACTTATTTTAAATCCCCCAACGAACGGGTCTTTTTCCAATTTGGATAACCCGCAAACAACTCTTTTTTGGGGGATTGACGCCCAGAAGTTTCTGATTATTCCCCCCTTTCGGGCTTTTTTCCACCCTACTACGGGACTACTCAGGGGATCCACGGTTGTTTGCACCTCCACAGATACTAGATTTCTAATATCCTCCTTTCTTTTCTATATTGGTGTTGATTAGAGAGTGCTACACTGACACGCAAAGTGTCGTTTCCTCCGAAGCAGGTTTTTTTTTTTATTTTTCTTCCAATTTTTAGCCCCTAACACCCACAAGCTATTCTTTCCTTTCCCGCTCACTATTTGAGGAATATTCCCAACATCCCCATTTCTTTCCTTGGATTCCGGCTCCAAAAACGTTCTTTGACACCTAAGGCTTGGTTAACCCCCCTAGAAACCCTTATCCTTCTTCCCTTCTTTAGGTTTGTGAAATGGAGTGTATTAAATTCTGCTCGAGTTAGTCCTTCTCTACCCAAGGAGAGCCTTTGAGTAGTACCCCCCCCCTTTTTCTTACGCCCCCAGGCCCCTTCTTCACTTCCCTACACTTTGGCCTTTTCTTCCCTGGTCTGACTAGTCTTCCCCTCGGTATCGAAAGAAGAATTTGAGTTTTTTTGACCAATCTCCTTTTCGTTGGTTTCGCAAACAATTTTTTCCCAGCCCCTCCCCCGATGACTTTCTCCCCGTTTTGGGTTTCTTCTCCGTCCCGAGAGTAAGGTGGAGAACTTTAAAGAAGAGCTTACAATTTTTCCCGCTGCCGAAGCTTTTCTCCGCCCTTTCCTTTGATCCTTGGATTTCCTCATGGGCTTCCCCTCCCGAGATGAACTTAGTTATCGCTGAAAGGAGGTTTCTTTTCTGCAACGACTTTTCCCCCCCTTTCCCCCTTATGGAAACTCCCCCCCCATGCGATTAAATTTCGTAGCGTCTGATCAGAAAGGGCCCCTCCCCCCAAGTGATTCTGGTTGTAGGACCTGCAAAGTCTAGTTTTTCCCCCAACCGGTTCGGACCTTTCTTTCCCTCGAATAGCTTGTTGAGAGTCACGTCTTAACTACCCACCGGACGCGCCTCCCCTGAGTACACGCTCCCCCGTGTCCTCTTGGGTAAACTGGGGTCTTCCCCCTTTTTCCCCCCCCCTTCCTCAATTAATCTTTTCGACCCCGATGAACCCCCCTTTACCGAGGCTTGTGAAAAGCCGCCCGGCCCGTGTCTCCCCTGAAACGGCTCAAGCCGTCTGATTTCCTGTGAGTTCTTTTCTTCTTGAAAGAATTGACAGGGAATTGCTTAATGCTCCTCCCCTAGTTCCCCCTTTCCCGGTTACAAGCGATAAGTTCTCCTTCTTTTTTCCTGATTTTCTGGGCGACATCTGGAATTAATCCTTTCTTTTTTTCCAGACTTAATAAGTTTGTTTTGAGATGATTTCGACCCCGTAACTTGTTCGCCCTATTCGGACTGGCTCTTCCCTGCTCTCTGGCCCTCGAACCTTGTCCTTTCGAATCCCTCGCCGGAGTCCCAGCATTGCACGCCGTCAGGCTTTCACTCTCCGCTTTTCTCCAGCCACTTTTTCGCATACGGGTTCAGGGTTTTATCTTTCCCCCCCTCTTTAGTTTTTTTTTCAATCCCCCCCTAGTTCCACTATCGGGTCGCCAAGAGCGTCGTTTAGCCGGTACTCTTTTTCCCCATTCTTTCGTTTCATGTTCCTCTTTGGTACTCAGGCCGCAGGTCCGGTTTGCTTTATGCTCATGAGACACCCTATATTTCGTCTCGCTTTCCATTTAGAGACCGGTTCGTCCCTATACTTGTGCTGTTCCTACCCAACCCCCCCCCCCATGCCAGCCCAAATTGGCGGCTTTTCCTGCTTTCGTTAAAAGCTATCGGACTCTCTTTGGATTTCTTTCCTTTAATGAACCGGCGTGTATCCTTCACTACCTTTTCTCTTCTTCTCGGGATGTAACGAGATTTCCTAGATTTTCTTTTTCCCCCCTTCCGAAATACAGTCTAAGCCTGCTTTGCGTCTCTTTCTTTTGCTTAGAGTCCTCTTGCCAAGTTCCCTTCCTTTGCTTTTCGTCCAAGGCCACATCCTCCTTTTCTTCAGATAATCATAAACCCAACACAACTCGTCGCTCGTCTATTCTCGGTCCCTCTTCTAAGAAATGTTTTGCAGAATACTCCCCCTTTGATTTTTTTTTGTGGGGCCAACCCGACTCCTTTCTTCTTCCGCTGGTTCTACGTTTTCTTTGCGCCAGTCCTCCTTTATATCCCCCCGTGTAGGAGTACTTTCCCCTCTTTTGGTTTCTGAAAACTGAGGGTGGCCCGACTTTTTTCGTAGGATGGCCTTTTTTCGCCTTGTAACTCTATCACCCCCCCCCCCCTCCTTTTCTTTAAATGCTTTGAAATTGTAATTAATCCACGCCATGGTCACACCCTCCCCTATTAAGGCCCTTGTTATCCCGGCATTTCCTGAACGCCTTCTGTGTCACCCAATAACTTTCGTTCAGCAGATTTACAGGTTTTTTTTCTTCTGGAATTATTTTTTGACTTGAGAGATCCCCCTCACCAGTCTCTGCTATGGACTTCCCCCCGACCTAATCTTTAGTCGGTCCCCCCCCCCGTCTAAAAACCACCGTCGTAGATCTCCGGGCACCCCCAGCCTGGTTTCTTTTTAAGTGGCTTCCTCGCAGCACCCGACACCCCCCCCCATAATCTCCCCCTATTTTTTCAAAGATCTAGGATCTGTTTTATTTAATCAACCTTTTTTTTTTTTTCCGTGAACCCCTATCAGCCTTGAGTCTTTTGGCCTTCCCCGACCCCCCTTCTTCCTTTTTCTCAATTCTACAGACACAGTCTTCTTTTCACGCCCCCGGTCACACCCTTTTTTCGGGGTCTTTCCTCTCGGTGCCCCCCCCTTCCCCCTCCCTGTTTTCTCCCTAAAGTGCGAGTCCTTTAGTCGCTGTAGTCCCCTTGGAGGCTTTTTTCCCCTTGCCCGCCTCATCCCCGGCCCCCCTTTTGGTCCCCAACCCTCTTTCAACGATTGTTTTATTTGGTCAATTGGGTGGAGCTTTTCTTCCCAAAAGCAACGTAGCCTTTCCCTTGGTCAGAGGGGGCGGTCACCCTGCTGAATTGTTTTTTTTCCCCCGTAGGCTATGGATAGGTTGAACGTTGTTCAGCCACCTCCCCCCTTTATTTTTGGTAGGGGCATGGGTTTAATACGCAGCGGCTTACTTTCTCCCTTCTCCTCCCTTCTGGTGAAATAGCCCCCCCCCCAGCTCCCTTCACCCTTTTTACAGGTTCGCTCCCCCTTCTCCAGAGGTCCAATCCTCCTCTTTTCCATCCTGATTGCGAGAGCTCGCTGAGGGTCGAAGCGCTTTCAACTTGTTTTGAATTTTTGAGAGTTTTATTCCGCCGCTGAACTGTTCAGCCTGACTTTTCTTCAAGCAAATGATTTTTTTCCTCCAAATACCAATCAAGAAAAGGCACGGTCTCGAGTCTGACCACCCCCCTCTTTAACCCCTCCTCTAGAAACCCATGTCCCCCTCCCTAGTTTGCCGCCCACTATGTCCCTAAGCTTGGCCCCCAGGCCTACCCTTAGAATTCCTCTTTTCGTCAATCCCATTGAAAATCCCTCGCTTACGTCTTTGGGGTTTTTCACTTGGACTCCGATCGTCAAAGCAAAACCCCCGAACGCTTAAGACTAAAGCGACTAAAGCAGGACCCTTTTTTTCAAAAATCGCCCCTTCTTTCCTTTTTCACTACTTCTTCCTCCCCGCCAACTTTTTCTTTGGGTTGATCCCCATCAGGAATTTATGTTCTTTCCTTCCAATGCTCGTTGGAGTTTCCCTAGCCGTCGGGGTCAAGTGCATTGCAATCCCGATTCTATGGTTTAGGTACCCTACCCGAATCCTGTGCTCTCTTTTTTTTTTTCTTCGCCCTCTTGAGCCAACGGCCCAGCAAAAGTTTATTTGTCCCTGTCGACTCGGTTTTTCTTACTTCGGACCCCTTTCTTTTCTCCCTCTTTATGCTTTCCTTCCCTACGATCCTTTTTCCTTTTCCTTAGAGTCCCACACTCCCCACAGTTCCCTGATACCCGTTCTGGATCCGTACCCCCATTCCCCCCCTTGACAAAGACCGCTTGCATTTTTTCCCTCCCCCTCCTCCCATTTCCTGATTACGGTGGGTTTGTGCCCTTTTTTTTTTTAAATCGATGGGAGACAGTATTTTCTCTCTGACATTCCTCATTCATCGCTCTCCTTTCCAGTTCCGCCAAAAATAGGAACTATTTTTACCTCCCCCCCTTGTAAGTGTAGGACCCCTTTAGCTTGCCTCAATAGAACTGGACTGTCTTGCGGTTCCCACGGTTCTTTTTTCTAGGGAGATGCTTGCCACCCCCCCCTTGTTTAAGAGCTTAACCGCGATTCTATCGCTCTTTTTTTTTCTTTTAGGTACAATTTTTCGTCGTGGTTTTCCCCCTCACGGGTTATGCCGATTTCACGCTGCGCGCTCCTAGGGGCAGCCAAATCCTTTTGTATACGGGGTTGTTTTCTGAAAACCTTCTCAATATCGTTACAGCCGCTGAATATCTATTTTCTAACACGTGAACATCTCCGTCCCTGATTTTTTGAAATACATCACAGAGCTTCCTCTCGCTCCGGCGACTCCCTCTGGACAAGACCCCAAACCTTTCCGGTTGTAGGTCACCCCCAGTATAGTACCCAACCTGTTCTGACCTCACTTGCTGACTCTAGCCTAAGGGTTTCCTTTTTTCTCTTCTACGCAAGACACCCCGACTCGACTGTTACCCGACCAGATTCCTCGTGGGTCCCCTTGCCTTCCACTTCCAATTCTCAATACTCTTCTGAAAGACTTTCACCCGTACCTTGAGGTACAGGCGAACTCTAGGTGAGTACCTAAACTTCAACCTATGACCCTCTGCTTTTCCCTTAGTCGGACCCTTCGGTCCTTCCAGCTCCGGTTTCTCATTTCTTCTTTTCGCATTATATTCATAAGTCAAGGTTCCGAGCTTTTCTCCCGTATAGAAACTCGTGTCAAGGGCGACAAGTCCTGATCCATTTGAACCGGGTGGTGTTGTCGAGCGATTTATTCAACATTCCTCCTCAGTTTCTTCGCCCTCGTTTCAGAATTCTCTCCCGACTATTAACCTTGCACGGAAAACTAGCGTTGCTTCCCCCTGCGAGGTATTCCCTGGACCGACAGTCCGTTTTAATGGCCCTCCGAAGTCCTGTTCAGGCATTAAGGTTTTAAGGTTTATCTTTATCAACCCTCACTTTTGTTCGGCCTTTCCTTGGTTTACTGGTTCCTTCGTCCGCCCCTTTCCGCGTATCTTGAGAGGGGTTGTTTCACCGATCTTCACTGTTTTAGTGGGAATAATTGATTCCGCTAGGGGTTTCTTATTTCCCGGACCACGCATGTTCGCGGTTTTTTCCCAGTGAAGAAGCAACCGTTTTGCCTTCTGGGCTTCCTAACAAACCCAAATTGCAGAAATTTTGTTCTGTTCGATGTTCAGGCCGCTAATGATCCTTGCATACTCTGTTTATTCTTTTTTCAATTCTTCTTTGGTTCAAGGACCTGGGTTGCTCAACCCGAGACTCTTGTTTGTCCTGTAACGAGAGTTCAATATCGTTGGATTTCCAATTCCATAAGGAACGGTGCGTGCTCCCCCTAGCTATCTTTGACCAGTCAGGTTCATCGTTCTGTAGAGGACCCCTGAAGCTCTAGAAGCTTAAATAAACCCAACCACCTATAGATTTCTTGTCAGAGACTCTTTTTCTTCCTCCTGTCCGAAGCTCCCCTCCTCCTTCTACCGTGTTTGTGGGCACTCCCCCTCAGGCCTCTCATCTCTATTTAGAGAAAGGATCTAACGCTACCTTTTCCTTACCCTTCCAAATAGATTAGTGAGGGGGGGTCGTTCTGTGACTCGGGGCTTTCCCTTTTCCCCCCATCCCTCTCAAAGATCCTCCCTGTCCCCTCCAACCCAGGCACCCGCCCGTACCGCTCAGGGTTTCGTAGGACCCTCTCTTTTTTCTTTGTTCCCCCCCCAACATGTTCCGACACTTTCGGTCCCGGGTCTCTGGGCTGGTTGGTGTTGACCTTGCAAAGGCCCCAGATAAATCTTTCTTCTCCACCCAGTGGAAACCTCCCCCCCCGTCCGCTCTCTTGTCCCCTCCAGTTGAGTTTCAGTGCGCTACTGCTCCTCTCCTGCCGTTCAGGACCCCCCTAGGATCTTTTTCTTGTCTAGACCCGCCCGTGCACCCCCCCCCTGTCTTCTTTCCGTTCCCCCCCATAACATTTATAATAAACTTCTTTCTTAGTGAAAAGGACAACTATTTTTTCGCGATTACTCCTTCCCTGTAACCTCCCCTTTCACTTTTTGGAGGGTTTTCTAACAATGGTCGTCCCCTTTAGTCTTGAGGATTTGGTTTTTTCTTTGCCGCCCCCCTCCTCGGTAAGTTGCAACCACACCTGCCCCCTCGACTAGATTTTCTTACCCCCGTGATTGTCGTTTTGAAGAACGACGATAGACAAGTAGTTTTTCCTTTTCCCAGGATAGGGTCCCCTTCCCCCTTTTTGACCGTACAGGCTATCTCTTTGAACTATTAGAATCTGACCTGTCTTTCTTTGATTTTCTGAAACTTTTCAGTACCCTCCTTCTCGTCTGCTTCCGGGAACATCCCCCCCCCCCCCTCGTGTGGCCCAATCCTTTTAGATTCGAGCGGCCTCATTCCGAGATTTCCTCAATCCTCCTTTTTTTTTTTTGAGTGATATTCCCCCTCTTAGGCGTCGCTATCTGACTTTTTTTTTTCTGTGGAACGTATTCCCGCACTTGACAGTTCCTCTCTTTCTGAGTACCATGAAACTGATTTCAGACTCCCCCCTCCCTCACCGCCCCATTTCCTCCTTATGTCACCCCTTTAAAATACGACCCTTCCTCGGTGGCAACCGTACCCCACCCGCGTTTTTCCGAACATCTTAGAAGCTTGTCCACCCATTCAAACTCTTTTTCCTTACGTCTCTTATGTTGTCCTCGAACTAAAATTACCCCCTCCTCTCTAGTCCTTAAGTGGTAAACAAAGATGTCCGGCTTCCCCTCCCCCCCTCAAGCCTGACTAAAGCGACTAAGATCTTTAATTATTTCTACAAACCTCAAACGGAGTTCCCCATCTTCTGGTACCCCCGCACCCCCCCCCCCCCTTTTAAGGGGGAGAGCATCCTGAAGTTTTTTTCTTTTGTACATAACCAGGTGGGCTGCCCCCCCTCCTTTCTAATCGTGGATTCACGTAGGATCCTTCCATATTTCCTACTCATACGTTTCTCTATTTGTTTCTGAGACCATTTAAACGCACCGTGCTTTTTCCCTGATCCAGAAGTGTTTTCCTTTACCTTCATAATAAAGATCCTGTTATCTGCCTATCTTTGCGGCTCTATACTCCAACCTTCCCATTCAGATACCCCTTTACAGCCGATGGTTAATCTTCAACCCTGTTCTTTCCCCCCCCAGCTTTGGCAAGGTCTCGATCCCCCTCTTCCTGTCGGTTTTACACTGTCTTTTTTTCTCCCAATCTCCGCTTGAAGTACTTGGAATTTACAAAGGCGTCACTACCCTCCCTCTTTTCTCCCCATCCTTTTTCGTCGCCAAAACTTCTTCTTTACATACTAATACTGGTCCTCGTTCCTCTCCCCATCTGCCCCGGTTTCCTCCGAATTTCTGTTACCTCTCGAGAGTTCTTTTTCACCACCAGTCGTAAGAGCTTCTCAACCCGTCCGAATCGGTTGGGTGATTTTTCCGGACCCTTGCCCTTTCCTCCTATGAGGCTGCCTTGGCCGCAGAACTGACTCCTTCTGAACTTTGCGATAAGAGGGTAGCCGCCGGACTCTCCGGGTCTTTTTGCGACTTTTCTCCATCACCCTCGTCGGAACGCGGGCCTCCCCCCCCTCACTTACTGCGGGTTGCCGAAAAAGGGCCGTTCCATGCAGGGAACGTAGGACCAATAAACCCGATCCCCTCTAGTTGCACCTGCTGAATATTCCCCTCCCCCCCCCCCCACCAAGTGCTTGAATTTTTTTTTTGGTGGTCTGGACGTACTGTTCAACTTGTCTTCAACTTGAAGCGAGCCCCTAGATTTTTAGTCATCTTACAGACCCCTCCTTATCCCCTCCCCGACTGACCACGTCCGGCCCACTGTTGGATTCAATATAAATTAACCCCTCTTTGAACCCGATACCCTTCCTTGAGGTTCCCTGCCCTCAAAAATCCGGGAGTTTTGAAACTAACCTTCCACCGTACACAATTCCTTCGTCCCCATGCGAGGCACATTGTCCGGACTGACTTCTTTTCTGCTACGGAGAAGGCTTTATTCCTTTAGGGTAATTTTAGCAGCGATTCTATCTCCCGCGATAGCCCTCCTAAGTTGGAACTCTATTTTGAAATCCTTCTTTGTTGAGCTCTCAAAGACTGGTCTTCTTATTAGAGCTCTTTTTTAACTCACGAAAATAGCCCCCCGTTTCCCCTAAGATGCAGACTTCAGGAGGACAACGTGTGCGCCCACGCTGACCTTATTTAAGTTTCATCTTCACTCAGAGGTGTGTCCTTCCTTTACCTCCGACTTTTTCACTATCGCCTGAGAGTATTACCTTGTCTACCCTTTCCTGAGGAAAAGTCTTTATCCTTCTTCCGCTGCGGGTTTTCCTTCCTTTTCTCCAAGGTGATCCCTCCGGTAGATAGCATTTGTTAATATGGTGAGTTCAAACCCCCCCCCCACTTTGCACACCAATTGGGTTGTTTCGATTCTCTCGCCCCTTGAAACTCTGTGATTAGTTTCTTCGGTCCTGCCTTCCATGGTCCGACCCCCCCTGCTATGATTCAGAGGGCGGTTTTCCCGATTTTCTCTTTGGTTTTTCCCTCGTGAAATACCCCTTATTCAAAGCCTTTTTTCTCCCTCTTGGCTATCCCCTTTGCCAGTCCTTCTGCCTTCTGCAAGAATCACACGCTCTCTTCTTTCATAAGTAAAAGAAACTCATTCCTCTACTCTCCCGTTCCGAGTATTCTTTCATTTTTCCCCGTCGCCTATATCAGCAACTGCGATGGTGTAACCGCCAAATCAGTCCCTCCGGATTCCGCGTATGGCGAAATGAAACTCTTAGCATTAAATCCCCTTTACATTTATAGTCTTTGTCTGAAATTACCCAAGGATGTGTCGACTAGGTTTTTTCTCTTTTCACAGTATCCCACATCTTTTTCACTCCCGAGCAAGAATACACCCCCGCCCTGGCACCCTCCCGAACGAATAAGCCCAAGTTTTATCGGTTCAATTGATCTGAACTGACTTTTCGGAAGTCCTTGTCTCTGGAATTGTTACCCCCCTGGCAGCAACGAAGGATAGGAATTCAGCCTAACTTAGGATCCAAACTTCCCCTCCCCTTCAAAAAAGGTTTTGTCGATATCCCCGGGAACCGCAATGAGTGGCCCTCCCCTCCTTTCCTCTCCCATTGCCATTATTCGTTAGTTTACCCTCACTTTAGGATAGTGATTTTCCCTTCGAGTGAACTCTAGCCCGGCGGAGTTGGTCCCATACCCGAACCATTTGTACCCAACTTTCTTCAGTGACAAAGGTGCAACTATTTTTTTTCCAGGGAGAAATGGAAACTCCCCGGTCGGGGTTTTAAACCTTTTCGCCTTAGTCGCTTCCTCTCTTCGATTAGGTGTTCTGACGCATCCGCTTTCACTTTTTCACCCACACCCAAAGCTGTCATCGATGGCTTTTTTTTCAAAGATTCGAGACACTAACTAAGACAGCCTTAGGTTTGCCAAGCTTCTTCCCTTTGGAGGACACAACGCGTGGGGGGGGGGGGGTTTCCCCCTTGTTTCCCCTCGGTATCGTACTGGAAAGGATTTTTCAGACCTCTTTTATTGGAGTCGTATTATTACAACCCCCCCTCCTTTTTTCAGTTTGAAAACCCGCATGTTTTTGCGTCCCTTTCTCCCAGTTTTCTCTCCGGGAAAATGACCAGTTCCGAGTGCCTCCTTACCCCCTTATTTCACCTCTTTTGGGAGTCAGGTTTCCGTCTTTTCTCTCCCTATAGACAATTCGTGGCACGGATTTTTCTTCCTGCGCTGAACGGTCCTCATGCCTCCGTTTTTGACATTCGAAACTCCCCCAGTGCACGGTAATCGAGTGTTTTATTTCGACCCCCAATCCCCATATCCCTTCTCCCCCCATCGCGCAGTTTTTCCGTCCCTCTTTCCTAACTTTGGCCCCATTCGAAGGAGCTTCCCTTTCCCGCCCCCCGAACCTCACCTCGCTTACGCTGCTCATTTTTTGGTCCCCCCTTGGACCCTGCTGATGAGTTGCAACAGACCAACCCTCCCGTTTTCTCCTGGACCAGCGACTACGCTCGGAAATTCTAGAACACCTTCCCCCCACTTTTTCCGGGATTTCCACCATCTTCGTGAAACTTTTAAATTTTTCTTTTATTGAATCTTCTTTCCTAAATTACCCAACCATGGTTTTTTGAAACTCCTCCCGGCCTCACTTGTCCAAGTAGGTTTGATTTTCACCCTCTTAGTGAGGTACAGTACGAATACGGTTCTCCTTTATCCTCTCTCTACCCACCTGAAAGCCAATTGTGAGTTGAACAGGCCTCTCGACGCCGGTTTTTTTTATTTTGTTTTTTAGCTCCCTCCCTGCATATGTTATGTACTTCCCGCTCAGCTCTGCTTCCTAACCCACCTAAGTACATCGACCCTTTCGTACCCAAGATGGATCCCCGGCCACCCCCCCTTTTCCACACCGACGGCTGGACCATTTTCCAGACCTCTCACCTGATCCGCGGACGGTGCCACGTTCTTTGGATATGAAAGTTCGTTTTCGAGTTGACGCCCCCGTACTGGCTCTCAAGTCCCAAATGCTACACTCTCGTAAAACCCTTTTCTCGCCAACACAGGAAACTATACCACCCCTCTCCTGTAGGACCATGTTCTTCTGTACTATTATGCAATCCGTCGGACCCTCCATCCCCTTGTCATTCCCCTCGCAGTTTCGGATATATGTTGCTGAGACCCGTGCGTTTCGAGCTTTCTTTAAACGCTATCTGATGAAGATTTGGGTTTATTTTTTTTTATGAATTTACTCCTAGCTTCATGTCTTCAATTTTGTCCTCGAATTCTAATGGACGTCCCTGGCTCTCATGCCTCTGTTAAAAATGCTTTTCTTAGGGGATCCGCATTTTTTCGAAATAAACCCGAGATCCATATAGTACAGACATCTTCCTCTTTCGGAGTATGAGCTAACCAAGGGCGCGAACCATTCAGTAACCTTGGAGCCCATAAACCCGAATCTTCCTTCCTTAGGTCTCTAGAATCGGTCAACATGCCCCAAACCCTTGCTCTTTTGTTGTGGTTTGGCCCTGCACAGTGGATTAAAACCGGTTTTTCTATTCGACCTTCCTTCCCCCCGACCATATTTTCGTAGCTTAGCCGAAAGCAACAGAAGAGTATTTATCCTGTTGTACCCCCCCCCCGCGCCACTTCCCTCGGGGCTTTTTGAAAACTTTAGACCCTCCCCGCTAAATCTTGCTCCCCCCTCCGGAACCAGTACTTTTTTTTGGGGAATTCTCCAAATAACCCCCCCCAACCCCCCCCCCCCCCCCCCCCAACCCCACCCCCCTGAATCTGTTCGTGAAACTACATGACCCCCTTGCGCCAACGCATTCAAGGGACCTCTCGTTTCGTTTCCGTGACCTCCTTCCTTCGTGCCTATTGCCTTACCCGCGCCTTCTAGTTTCCCCCTTTCCCAAGGTAACGCAACGAGCTTTCGCGCCAGCTTTCCGGTCCTCCCCCTTTTATAATATCTATTTCCTCCTTCCTCCTGTTTTTTGTTGACTCTCTTCCCCTCTTCTCATATCCTAATATCTTTTCTCCCTGATCTTTTTGCGCTTAACGTACGTTAGAACTCGGCTCATACTCCAGTGCGACGTAGGTACTGACCGCCTTTAGTTTTTTTAGGCCCTCCTGCTGAAGACTCTGTTTCCGGTTATATTTACTTCCTCGAAGTGGTTTCTCTTTCCCTCAAGTATCAGATCCCTGTTTCGGATGTGATTTAACTGTGATTCTTGTGTATCCCCCTTTTAACACGATTCCCACCGTGTTTCTGGTACTAAGGAGAAGCTTAGTCGTCCGGTTATTTCCAAAATCCCCCAGACTATCTCGCTCAGATTAGTCCTCCGCACCCCCTTGTTTCTGCCTTTTTTTGGTTCCTACAACCCCAATGCAACCTGGCTTGTTAACGTTTCTTCCGCTTTTAGTCTATATCGGAATATCTTTGTTATTCCTACTGGATGGTTCAAGCTTTTAGCTCCCCTACGT
>Ga0179593_1671363_pt1 | contig 16536 bp, 25 predicted proteins | sample CZODoug2_1_08_16_FD_185931 | JGI IMG/M metagenome (GOLD analysis project Ga0179593, IMG submission 185931) | Vadose zone soil fungal communities from Angelo Coast Range Reserve, California, USA - CZODoug2_1_08_16fungal (PacBio error correction) | ecosystem: Environmental > Terrestrial > Soil >... | reverse complement strand
TTTGTTTGTGGAAGTCTCTCTCGTACTGGAAAACCCTTATTTGCCTTCCCCCCCGGAAACAACGGCGAGGATCGGACCCCTTCTCTTTTCAAATTCCTGACGACTTGAAAGTCCCTTCCCCCCCCTTCCCCTCCCTTTTTCCGTATGGGAAAAAACGTTGCTATAACTTTTCCCCTGTTTAACCTCCCGACTGGATTCCTTTCCGTTCTCCCTGTTTTTAATGGCCCCCGGCCAATTCATTTATCTCCTCTCTTCCTCTTGTCTTGGTCCCTTTTTCCCATCCCATTAGCAGCCGTTCGCCAAATACCCCCCTGATTAATACCAACGGGTAAAAGCACGGCTCACGGCCCCCCCACCTCCTCCCCCATTGTTCCGCTCCTTTACTCCCTTCAGACTCCCCAAGTCTTGATTCTTGACTTTTCTTCCTCCTTCTTGTCCACCTCGCTTAAATCCTGCTCGACCCGAAGAATTTGTGTCTCTTCTATTGGTCGCTTTTGCACTTACCCTTCCCCTTTTTCGAATCGATAAATCAAGATTTCCTGACCTTTCTTCTTCCAGTCACGTACTCCCAGAACTGTGCTCCCGGTCTTAGCCTTGTTTGAAGTCCCTTTTGTTTTTACGTTCCGCCTTCTTTTTACGACGCGTCACGACCGATTTGCTTTCCTCCAGAGTCCTTTCTTACCTCTCTTTTACCTCTTTCCCCTATCTTCGCCTTTTTTTCCAACTCTCCCCGTCACCCTACTTCTGCCTCTGCGTTACGATCTCGTTTTACTCTGTGGCTGTTGCCCTTTTCTGCCGAGATTACCCCAGCCCCTCCATAAAATCCATTTTTCTCGCTTACGAACCAATCTCTTTTTTTGGTTTGCCTTTTTGCCGTTGCTGTCCCACTATTAAACCCATTTCTTTAGTCAACTTTATTGAAGCATTAACGGTAATTCTAGTGATGTTAGTCCCCTTTTTGTTTCCCCCGTTCGCCCGTCTTTTCCTTTCGCCCGGTTTTCTTAAGCCCCAAAAATATGGTGTGCAAATCCCATCTCATAATGCTCTTTGTGACGCGATCTTCCGGTCATTTTTTTTTGGACCTTTTTTTTTTCTCACCCCCTCATGACCCACTCTAATCTGATCAGTTTTTCCTTGTCCTTTCTTCCCCACCCCCAAGTCTGATGATTCTAGGCGACTCCTATTTATCCTTCTTTCCCAGAATACGCCATCACCGACTATACTCGACGTTCCTTTGTCTTCAGTAGGTACCCCCCCAGATTCATCCCGAACAGCCCCCACCTTTGAAACCATTCCTAAACCCTTTGAGTTATTGTCGCAGCAGCCCGTTCCTTTTTCTCTTAGCCGGCGGGGTCTTTTCCGTCACTCAGAGTCCGCCCCTTTTCGCCCCTTCCCCTTCTTTTTTCTTAGTCCGATTCCAGCGGCATTATTGGTTTACAGTGACACCCTTTTCCTTCCTAGCGGAATTAGTGTAGTTCCCCCCCAACACTGAGTTTTACGTCCTCCTTTTCTCTCACGAGATTGGAAGTGTAAAGCGCCGTCTTTTTTCCCCCCCTCGGTGCACAGGTATCCTGCTCTATCACCTTCCCGCTCCACCACCTTAGTCTTTTTTTTTAGTTTAGAAGGAAAAGCTCCCTTCTTCCGGTCTCGTCCAATGTCCTTCGGTGTTGTCAAGGCAATGGCCTTTTTGCTCAATTTTCTTTTTTGGTAAGAGCCGTCCCCACATTCCTTTTTTCTCCTTCTAGTCCCATAGTAGGCCCCGCGTCACCCTGCAACCCTGGTTTTCGGTTCGCTTGGCGTTTTCCAATTTCAAGCTGGACCTCTTTTCCCCCCCACCTTTTTTTGTGTCGTGATGCCATCTCTTCTTTCCTTCAAAGCACTCCTAAGACAATAAACCCCTGTTTTTTCCTCTGGTCTAAGTAGTGATTCCTCTTTGCACTTTTCTATTAACACCCCCTAATTTGGGCCTCTTCCATTAATTCTTCCCCCCCACTAATGGCTACCTCCCCCGTTGGAGTTTGCTGTTCTAACTTCCAGGCCCTCCCCCTCTATTTATCAGATTTACTTCTTTGACTTCTGAGATCGTGTGGAATAGCACTCCCACTCTCCTTCTTTGAACGTAAACTGGTTTTCTAACCCCTCCCTTTCTCCAACTTTTGATTTTATGATAAAGGGCCCCGATCGACCTTCCCTCGAGGGTAACTCCGTTTCCCCCCCCCGTCCCACTTCGGCAGGGACTATTTTTTCCCTCCGTTAAGAAACCACACGCAGTAGTCGAGTCGCCCCGGGAGCAGGCCACCTATGACCCCTTCACACCACTACGCAGAGGACAGCCTGGGGTTGTACTCCCTCAACGTATTTCGCGGTAAAGAACCCCCCTCCCCGCCCCCTTTCTGCGATTTTTTTTTTAGGTGGACTCATCTGCCCTCCTTCGCCATGGCTCGTTCCTTCGTCCCCTCTTCTGTGTGATGGTTGTGTACTTTTCCGTATAATTTCGGCCCAATAGGGTTCCGTCCCGGCGTTTTGGATTTTGCAATAAAGGACTGAGACCCCACTCGTGATTTCCTTATAGTGAGCCTCCTTCCCCCAATCCCCCCTTCTTTTTTACCCTTTTCTTCTGAGTCATTTTGGTAATTTGAAGCTCGTAGATTTTTTTCTTCCTCCGGCAGTATGGTGCCCTATCTCACTCGGTTTCCCCAACTCCTCCTATACACATCCCAGTCAACGTGAATGCCACTTTTGCCCTTCCCCCTGGTTTACTTGGTTGTCGCACTACGCCCACCGGCCCGAAACATATGGAGCTCTTTCTTGTCTTTCCCCTATACTTTTCAATTTTGAATTTTTCTAGTTTCTGTTCTTCTTCTTTCCGGTAGGACCCCCCCCAGGAGGCCCCGCTCCCCCCCTCTAATGTGCCCTCTCGTGCGCTTTCATCCTTTCCCTTACTTCCCCTATTGTTAAAAAACGGGTTTAGCTCTTTTATATTGGACAACGCTGGTTCCCTTTTCCTTCCCCTTCCTTTCCCTCCTTCCCCGCCCCCTTCTCGGCGTTTAAGAAATTAAGATGTATTTTTTTCCCCAAACGGTCTCCCACCCCCCCCGTCCCGTTCCCAACCCGATCAATCTGATAGATTTGTTACCTTTTTACCTGTTCCTTCCCTGAGCGCTGAGTTTTCCTTTATGGGTCGAGTGACCTCCTTTTGCCCCAGCCTGAAGATCGGCTTGATTCCCCTGGATTTTCAAGTAGGATTTCTCCTCTCGCCGCGCTTTTGTCCTTTTCCCTGATCCAATTTTAATTCAGCGGCTTTCGTTTCTTTTTCCGACTCACCCTTGAGGCAGGTTTACTTCCAATGTCATCGTGTAACCCTTTGATTTCATGTGCATCTGCAGGGACCCTATTTTCCCTCCCATTTTGTCTTCGTCGCAACACCCCCTTCTCCCCCCCAGGCCCCTACTTTTTTCGCGTCCCCTTCCTTCGAGGTGTTCCATCTTTTCTAATTTCTTTAGACCCCAGTTTTCCTTGGATTTAACTCCCAAAATTCTTAATCCGTTTTCCCTATTCTCCATTTTGCTGCTTTTTTGGAGTTCCTTTATGCCCACATTCTCTATTCAGATAGCAATTCTTCCTTTTCCCCATTGTTAGACCCAGTTCTCATTTCCCGTTTTTTCGTTTCGCACCAAGTCACCCCGCCATGTTCCACGCTGATTCTTTTCCTCTAATTCTGTTTCTTGATCGACTTTACACCTTCGTTTAGGGCCTAACCCCATTTTAAGAACCCACCACTTTTGGGATCCCTGTTATAAGCCCATTCCTCAAATATGAGAGAGGTGCCCCTCCCCCTTTTTTGCCCCACGCGACAGACAAGACCCCTCTTTGAACTTTCCCCCCTCACCCCCGGGAGTTTTTTCCTTACGTCAATGACCAGACTTTCCCTTCAAACGACTTACTCCACCCCTTCCCAAGTTCCTTGACTCGGTGGTGGCTCTCCTCCAGGCTAGTTGGTTTTCACGGTTTTTGTGTGTGCTAAGTTTTACCCAACGAACAATTGCACGACGTTTCCTCTTCAGGCCCCTTGAGTCACCCCCTTCCCCTCCCTTTCCCCCTTTTTTCTGACAAGTCTTCTTAAAACCATTCCCCGGTCGTCCCCGGACAGAAGTAGAGCCCCCCTTTTCCGCCCCCCTTACTTCTTTCTCATTGCCCCTGTCCTTTTATTGATCTCTCTCCCCTAATGTGACCGGCTGCCCATGGTCGGTTTTTGCTACGTTTCGGTGGTCGGATTACCCCCAAGCTCGCGACTTCAACTCAACGATCGTTTGGTTCCTGAGCTCCATCTCCTCAATCATATCTCTTCGCTCCTTATATTTCCTCAGGTTTTACGATTTTTCCTTCTTCTCCGTCATATGAATTGGTCCTGAAGATTTATTTTCCAGTCTTCCCGGCTGGTCTCCCCTCCCTCACCCGGGAGGTATTTCCCGTTTCCCGCTCCGCCTTTTTGAAAAATCGTTACCAATTCATCTTGAGGCCTCTGCGAACGAGATTTTCTTTCCGGTCCTGGTTTCCGCCCGGGAGCCTAGCTTTCCGCCCCTTCCCCTACATCCCAATTTAATTTACTCCCCTTACGAACCTACCCCATCAGCTCAATATGTCTTGTTTTCGGCCTTTGGTTTCATCACTTCCCCACCCTGGTGAGTCCGCTTGAAGCCCTGTATTATAGCTTATCTGTTTATTTTTGTGTCCTCTCTCTCCCCTTAGCCCTCTTCTTAAGTGCTTGTTAAAGGTGCCGATTCCAAATAAAACATTAGACTCATGCTACCCCCGGTCCTTTTGAGCTTTAGTATGTTTTCCCCCAGTGGCCCCCCTTTTTTTTTTATGACATATGAAACCGTCCGAATTTCCCATTTTGTTTAAGGACTTCAACAAAGAACCTCTGAGTCCCCCTACTCAATTCTGGGCCGCTCGGCTACCCCGTACTGGTCCTTCCCCGCCCTCCGAAACATCTCTTTATTTTTTTTACTGAGCCGAAAGGTTTCATTTTCGTATTTTCCAAGATTTCCTTCCCTGCCCCCCCCAAGTGGTCCCCACTTTGAAAAGACACCCTTTCCCTTTTTTTTTTTTGCTCCCTAGAAGGTTAATATTAGGTTTCTCCTTACCACGACGCTGCAGATACGTTTGACGTTCTCCTGTCTCCTGCGGACTTCCCATTTGCAGATTATCCTGAATTATTCTTTTTCTTGTATTTTACCCCCCCCTCTATCCCTATTATTTTCTTTCCTGAGTCACAAAACTCTTGTCCCTTCCTTGGGAGTATGCTTATTTTCTTTGCCTAGCCTCCCCCCTCTTTTCTCCCTCTATCCTTTTCCACCATTTTATAAAGATCGTCAGACGACTCTCTCCCTTTTTTTTTATAAGGAGTATTTTGCCCCCCCCCTCTCCCCGGTTCCTCTTTTCCCCATTCGATTTTTTCCAGTATTTCCCTTTTGCTGCCCCCCTCAAAATCTTTTTTCTTTCCCCTACCCCTTCAGCCTTACTCTATTTTCCCTTCTGCCAGCGACCCCATCCCCCTGGTCTTTTGGCTTTTTTTTCTTTGATCCCTTTTTAAGATCTTTTTCATATCTCTCTTTTCCCCCTCCGTTTAGAGTCGATTCCTTCGTTTGCATGTTTTTTTTCCCCCCTTCCCGAACTCCCTCCCACAATGTTTGCTCGGGGCCTCCGTTTTTTTCCTTAAAGTCCTCCACTTCTTCTTTCAATCTGTCTCGGCCCTAATGTAAACCCTCTAACCTTATTTTTTGGACTTCCTACCTGACCCCTTGTTTTTTGCCCCTTTAGCGCCCCTACCCCGGATCTCAGCTGGCTAGTCCTTGTTTACTTTTTATACCCCCTGTGCACCCCTCTTTTCTTTTCTCTCGACGCTAACCTTCCCCCGTCCGCTCCTCTTCCAACCCCCTTTTCCGCAATTCTCCCCTCTTGCTTCCCCGGGGACGGCGACGTTTTTTTTCTTTCCCTTCTTTTTTGAAAAGTCCTTTTGCCCCCCTTCCGAGGAAGCTGAATAGGCGCATCCTCCTCAATTGATCTCCAAGGATCTTTCTTAGTTTTTTACCCCAGTCCCCCCCCTATTTTTTTCTGCGAGGCTCGTAAAAGTCTCTGTCCCCTTTTCCCTTGTTTGTTGCTCAGATTTACACCCCTTCTTTTTTTTTTTGGCCTTTAACCTCTCCCCTTTCAGGAATTTGACTATTCTTTCCGCCCCTAGGTGTGGTGGAGTATGCGTCCTCTAGGAAAAATATGTTAGGTCCTATCTTTTGGATTATTCGTCCTAATGAGACAGGATTCTTCTTTCCCCCCCGATCTAACAACGTATCCTTTTTCTGTACTGTGAATTTTTTTCCTGCAACCCCCAAATATTTTTATGTGCTGCTTATTTTTTGACTCCGGCGTGATCCCAGCAGCTAAACATACCTTAGTTTGAATTAAAGTCCTCCTCCATCTCCCTTTGTTTTTCCCTTGAATGTCAGCCGTCTTTTCTCCTCTTCACTTCCATATGGGAGCTGATTTTTTCCCTTTCCCCTAAATTGACTTTTTTATTTAGGTGTCTTGTTTTCCCTCCTTCCTTCCCCCTTTCTTCCCAAGGGTCCTTACCTTCATGTCTTTCTTATCCTTTCGAGCTTCCCCTGATAGTTCCCTCTCAAACGGTCTACCCCGCAGCTATCTGGTTTTGCTGATCTTCGTAAGAAAGATATATGACTCGGAGGCCCTTCCCTTGAAGTCAGTCCCCTCTGTCCCCCCCGGTCCCCATTTACCCTTAGCCAAAGATCCAATATGCGATATTTATTTGATTATTCCTCAGGCCATGGGTGTGTCCCCTTTTTTCTGATTTTTTCTTCTTGTAGTTTCCTCCCAACCCTATTGCCCTCCCCCCCCAATTTACGTTCCTCCTCCATCTTTGCGCCTTGGGGAGAGGCCCCTGCTCAAGAATTTTTTACTTCCTCGCCCCTCCTCTTACTTTTTTTTCCTCATCAGCAGCGTTTGACACGGTGCGCTATTGGTCTTTTCCTTCTTTCCGCTTCTCTTTCCTTTTTCTTGGGAACTCCCGACAGGAAACTCGGTCCCTCCCTTTCCCGCCGAAAACATGAATGCTTTTAATGTGACGTGTGTTGTGCTTAAGTCCCCCCTTTGTAATTTCCCCCCGTGTACCCCAGTTCTTCCCCCTTTGTCTCTTCCATAGTGTTGAGCGGAGCGTTTACCCTGCAAATCTAATGTCCCTCTCTTTTCGAGGAATTTAAGTTACCCTTTTTTTCTCCTTTCCTTGACTTTTCCCTTTTTTCTCTGCCAAAGGTTTCCTTACCCACTTTTTTCTCATCTCCCTTTGTTGTCTAGATATCGGACTTGTACCCTCTTCTTGGTGAAAACCTTTTTCCCGACCCAGGAGAGAGTTTGTCCCTTTCCGTCGCCCTTTCCTCCTCCTTTCCCCCTCTCAAGTCAATCACCGCATCACTCCTTCTTTCTGTTTCCACCCAAGTGATTTGTCAATTTAGTTCCAGAATTTTCTTCCTTCCTCCCCTCAACTTGAACCAGGCACTTCTTTCTTTTCTTTTGAATTTCCCCTCCCCCGCTCCAGCGGTTCTGGCTTCCCTGTTCCTTTCCCTGCCGTCGAGCTCAGCCGTTCACTCTTTGTCACCATTCCACCTCCCCCTGTCACGGAAAGAGGCAAGTTGGTATTCCCTTCCCATTTTTTCGAGAACGAGTACGAGAATTTTTTTCCTCTCTGGTTCCTACCGCGTCGGCGTTCTTTACTGCCTCCTGACCGACGATTTTGTCTTAGACTTTTTTTCTTCCTTCTTGGTCCCTGTTCCCTCATCAAAGCCGCCGCCCTATACTCTTTACGGATTTTTATGCTCCATAGTCAATTCTCCCCCTCCTCTGGAGAGGTTCTTTTTCCCTCCTCAGGGGTTCGACGGTTTTCCTAATTGATGCCGTCTCTCCTTTTCTTTCCTCTGCCCTTTAAGTCGCTTAAGAGGCCTCTTCTTTCCTTTCCGGGACCCTTCTTCCCCCGGATTTCAAACCTTCTCTTTCTCTTCCGGTTCCCCTTCCCTTCACGTTCTCTATGATGGACTTTCACTATCTCTCGGGAGCGATGGCCCTTCTTCGCAAAGGCGCCCGCCTCCTCCCTATCCTTCCCCTCGTCTCCCGCCCCTACATCAGCTCCAATTCGGTCCCTTTTTCGGTCGTTGTTTACTTCCCATCCCCTCTTAAACCCCAGGGTCGCCCCACCCTTTACGCCCTCGGTAACTCTCGTTTCTATTTGGCCATTTTTTTTCTACGAGGTCGTTGACGCTCGGGCTTTTCTTCTTCCTTTTTTTGACCTCCAAATATGGATCAAATACCCCGTCGTTGTTGTTCTGTCCATGGGAATGTATCCCTCTGGGTCCCATAATGACCCAGCTTCATTTCTTTCTCCTTCCATGGCCCCCTTCCCCGACTTTTTTCCTCGGCCAGAACCCTTGGGCCTTTTATCTCCACTTCCTGACCCCCGACAACCTAAAGATCTTTCTTTCTTTTTACGGACTCATGCGACGTAGCAAAAGCTCTCTCCACCCCCCCACCCCTTTCACCAAATCTCCACTGGGTCCTGACTCCCGGTATAACTTCAAGTTTCTCCTCAAGCCCGGCTTGTTTTCTTTTAAAGAACTATTCTACTTGGAAGGTCCCCATTTCCTCTGGCCCCCTTAAGAGTTCCTTTCGACGGTTGTATTTCATTTACCTCCTCCTTTCTTTAGCGGAATAGAAGAGTGCCCCTCCCTCGTCCGGCCCTTCTTTGTTTTCTTTGAAAGCGTTTTTCTTTTTCTCCCCCAAGCTCCTGCTGGAATCCAGCTCTCTTTTTCTTCTTGGTCAAGACCCTTGCGAGCCATGTATCTTTTTTTCGCTTCAAAGCTGACGCACGTTTTGTGTGCCAGGTCTCGTCCCTCCCCACTCTCTGATGGTGCTGTCCCCTTTCTTTGGACCTCCCTTTGCGGTTAAGGTCCGTCCGTTCCCCCTTTCCTCCCTCTATACTTCTTCGTTCTTGCGAAATCCCCTTTTTGATTTGAGGAGTGCTTTTCGGTCACTTTCTGAATTTTTGCGGAATCTCTCTCTTTTAATCTTTTTCTCCTGCTGACCCTTCTGAGTTCTGAATCTCCCATTAATCCCAATCCACCCAGTTTGCTTTCGCGTGCCGACGACTTTTCCAGAGCTGCATTGTCCCCCCCCTCCCCCCCCTTTTTCTTTCGGGCATCCGGCCACTTTTACCTTCTAACCCTCTTTTTTGTTCGTAAATGTTCTAATAGAATTGACCCCCCGGTTTTTTTTTTTCAAGGTCCATACCCGCCCACCCCTAGTATCTTCTTTCTTTCAGATTTTTCCTACCCCACCGAGATGTAATAACGAATTTGTCTCTCCGTATCCCACTTCTTTGCTTTCCCCAGCGGAAGGTCCCCTGAAGTATGTTGTTGAATCCTTCCATCCCCGATCCCCTTCTTTACAGGATTTTACATTTCGAACTTACTCTAGTGCCCCTTTTTTATTTTACTTCTCCAACCTCCGGCACTACCCCTTTCGTCGGGTACCTTTTACCCAAGACCCACGCAGGGCTTGTTCCCCTTATCTTAGCTTCAACTTGCCTTGACCAATTTACACACGCCGTTTTTTGGATTGATTGGTCCCCCCTTGAGTTTTGTTTCGGGAATTCTTCTTGTTTCCCCTTCCTCGATTACTTTTTTTTCTTTCTCGTTTGTCTTCTGTCTCCCTTCCACTTAATTGATCGAGGCACACTACTTGTCTTGTCCTTTTTCATGTCTTCTCCCCGCTTGGACTTTCTTTTTTCCGTGATGTAGATTTCCCCAATCCAGTTTCCACCCCTCCGATTATTATTTTTGCTTTTCCCCCCCTTCCCCCCCCTTTTTCTCTTTCCTCCTTTAGCCCCCTTTTTCTCGCGTGAGAACACCCCTCCCCCTCAACCTGCACCGTCCAGTCCCCAAGTGCTGCTTCAATCCCCCTCTCCCTCCATGTAAGATAATTACCATCTTTCTACCATGAGCTGATGTAGGTCCTTTGGATTCCCTCCCCAATTTATTTTAGCATTTCTTTTTTTCCCCTTTTCGCCCGGTCGGCCAAGGATTCGACTTGCTCTGCTCTCGTGAGAGATAGGCCATCCCTTCTCCTTCATTTTCAAGATTTTCCAACCCTCGTCCAGCGAAGGGTGAAATCCCGTCCCCTCCCCGCCTTTTTTCTTCGCGCCAGTTCCCCGTCTCTCCACGTCCCCTATCTTTTTATTTCAAGAAACAGATGAATTTCTCAGACCCCCCCCCTGTCCCAACCTAGTCATTTCCACCTAGAGTCCCCCCCTCTTCCCCCCCTTATTGATCTGGAAGATTGGCTCCTTCACTCATCCTTTCGTGATTTTCGGTTCTGCTTTTTTTCTTTTCTTCCCGTAACAGCCCCTAGCAGCGCGACCCTGCCCTTTTGTCAGCTTTTCTTCTCGCTTTTTTATCGCCGACTTTTTACTTTCAAATTCTCGGCGGAAATTCTCGACTCTCCCAAGGAAGGTTTTCCCTCCCCTGTTGTCCATTCCTTTTTTCCCCCTTCCTGAATTTTTTTTCTTTTCATTGTAGTTTCTTCGCTCTATGGTCGAGGGTTGACCCCACTCCTCCTTATGAATGGCATCCCGGCGTAACATGAAGTTTCTTTTTCGTTTCTTACGTCTTTTTCCTGGACCTTTCTGTTCATTTCTTTCCCTTCTTTTTTTTTCCCTCCAAAACAGTTTTGTACAATATTTGCAATTGTTGAGTGTGCCTTTCCTCAAATTCTTACTTCCCCTTTGCAGAGCCTCCGCCTCTTTTTCACTTCCCCTTTTTCCCTTTCAGGGTTTCGGCCCAGAAACCCCCCCTTCCTCCTATCTCTTTGCCTCCCCGTTTGCTCCTAGTCTATAGGAATTGGCAAACTTAGTTTCCCCCCCCACTTTTCCCTCCCCCCCCGTCTCGGACTTCCTTGAACTTTAGCAAGGTTTCCCCCCCTCATGCGATCTTTCAAGTCCTCACCTTTTTCCCCTTTTCTTTCTATGGACGCCGATGACAACCCAAGTGAGTTGAATACACCCTTTCTGTTCTCATCTTTGCTTTCCAAAGACTTTCATCCCTTTCATGGCCTTTTTTTTTCGCTGGCCTGATCATCACAGGCCCTCTCTTTTATGGGTACGTTTCCCCCTACAGACACCACTTTTTCCCCCCTTTTTTCCCCCCCCTTCGTAAACCCCCCTCGCATTTTTTCTTTTTAGGTTGGACCCCCTAAGAAAGTGGTCGTCCGTCCCTTCTCAAATTTCCAGCCTCGAATGTCTGGAGAATTTCATCTCCCCCCAGCGTCCGGTTTGAATCTCTAAATCCTCTTGACGCCTGCCTTTTGAATTTTTTTTTTCCGCTGCTTCCAGTGCTTGGGTCTTCCCAAGCCTTTTCCTCTCCCCCCCTTGACCCCACCTTCCCCATTTTACCTTACGTGTTTTGTCCTCTTCTCACTCCTCTCATATGTTTTAGCTCTCAGTGGGGGACGAACGAGATTTGGGTTCCACTCCCTGTTCCCTTTTTTCCTTTCTTTTTTTCATTTCTTCCCCTCCTCTCTTTTTTCTCAGCTTTAATGGGCGTGCCCGATTCCAACTATTTAAACATCTCTTCCTCTTTTGAACCAAATCTTTTTCGTCCTTTCCCTTCCCTCCTACTTCTCCTTTGGCGCTTGATGTCCAGCATTTTCTCCCTGGCGACGAGACTTGTCCCCAGAATCTCCACCCCCCCCCCTCTTTTCATGTGTATAGCTCCTCCCCCTCCTTTTTTTTCGGGCCGTTGAGGCGCCTCTCACAACTATTTTTAAACAAGTTTGCTTCCTGTTCCACTTAAGGTATTTTTTTAGCGCCCCTTTTTCTCCCCAGCGGTTAGCTTTTTTGCGTCCTTCGGTCCCCTTTCCAGAACTTTTCGCTGAATCCTCCCCCCACAGTGTTGCTCTTTTTTAGAGTCGTAATGTGCTGTTCCTCTTTCAGGACCCCCCCCCCCATCATTCCCCAGCTCCTTTTATTCAGTCGATGTCCTAAGGCCCTTCCCGCCCCTCATGTTTTTTTTTTCTTTTCCGGCCTTTTTTATTGGGCCTTGAGATAATGTACGGTAACCTCCCCTCCCACATAAACAGTCCCGAGCGCCGGACCCCCTCCGACCGTGTCTCTTTTCTGTACACAGTTCCTTGAGATCCCCCCCCCACCCCCCAACTTCCTTTTTGACAAATCCCGCTTTAACCTTCCCCCTGCTTAGTGTTTCTGTTTATTCCCTCCTCCCAGTCTTATCAGACCCTAGGGGTAGGATCCCGAAGAGTTTCCTTTTTTTTGGCTTTTTAGCTTCTTTCCCTTAAGATTAAGCCCGATAGTTTGGATACCCTTTCCTCTTCACCCCTCCTCCTTTGCCATATACTTTTTTTTCCTTTTCCTTCAAACCCAGAATTGTCCGTTGACCACCCTTCTTTTCCCCCTCCAGATAGTCCCCTTTTTTCTGTCGATATTTTTTTCATCCCCCTGTTATCCCCCCCTCTTCACAGTAAGTCTTCCCCCCTCTTTTTTTTGTTCGCAGGCGAGAACGCCAAACTTTGTTCCTTTTCCTCTCCCCCTTTAAAGACAGTTTATTTATGGTTCCCCCCGTTTCCCAGGGCTTTTTTCACTTTGGGTATTTCCTTCTTTTTTTCACCTTTTTTTTCCAGCTCTCCCTTCTATTAAATAGTCGGCCCCACTCGACGACTTCTTTGAGGTGGGATCTCGGCCCTTCTTGCAGCCCTTATGTTGGCCCCCTTTCCTTTTCACCCCTCTTTTAATCTTTTTTGTTTTTAGATGCCCCTTATTCTTCGTATGAAACTTTTCCCTCCACCCCTCCCATACCAGCCAATTCCCCCCAAGGTTTTTTTTTTAGTCTTTTCCTTCGGCTTCCCTTCGTATCTCCCTTAAACTCCTGCTCTCCCCCTTTTTTTTTGCACGTCCATTTTAAAATACTTCCCCCTCCTATTCCTAGTAATGGGGACTCCTCCTTCCCTGTTTACCGTTCCTCCTTTGCTCCCTCTGATTCCCCTTTGGTGCCTTTCTTCATTTTTTTGATAAAAATGTGACCCCCTGCTTTTTTTCTCCCCTCCCGCGACGGCCACGAACTAAAGATCTTGGCTTTTTACCCCTAATTTTTGGTGTGCCCACTCTGCTACACCTTTTTTGCGTTCCTTGATAGGTTAAGAGAGTTCCATTCCCCTTCGGTCTCCCCCACGTCCTCCTTCTCCTTCCGTCTTCTATGCATCCCCGATAACTTTTGTACCTTCTCTTTCCTTGTCAAGGATCAGTCCCTCCTTCTCTTCAGTCGCTTTTACCCAATTGCGTCTCCAAAGGACTTAAGTGGGCCCCTTTTTTCCTTAGTTCATTTAGTTGTTTTTTGTTAGGGATACCCTCTCTGGGCCATTTTTGGCAGGTTGTCCTCGTAGTAGTAAGGCCCCCCTCTTCCCTTTCTTTTGTAGGTTCCTCCCGTCCATTCTATAATAGGAACCCTCTTCGTCCTCTGCCAGCATTTTGTGGGAATGTCCCCTTGCTGCCTCCTTCTTCTTCCTTGCTGTTACATGTTCTTTTTTCGTGCTCTTCCATTATCTGCGGGAACAACCCCACTCCTCATCTTTTAATTTTGGAATGTTTTCTTTTCCCCATTCGTTCCCCCCCATATTTCCGGACTCCCTATGGCTCGACCCAATCCTCCCCTTGACTCCACAAAAAATTCCAGCCCCTTCCCCCATCACCCCGTGTTGCTTCCTTTCCGCACTTGGTTTAATATTGTTCTTCAACCAAGGACTCCTCCTCCCTTTCCCCCTTGCTGTTTAGAGTTAGTTAATCCCCGTCTTAACCTTCCCGAGTGTACCGATTTACCGTTTTTCTTTTTCGTTTCCCCTGCCTTCTTTTCAGGCGAGAACCTCTTTTTCTTTGAGTCCATATACGCAAAGTTCTTTTCTCCCCCCTTCGTTCCTTATAAGGGTGCAATTTGGAAATACCGGCTGAGCCCCTTCAGAAAGACTTCTTCCGTGCCTGTCTCCCTCCGCTTGAAGTCCTTCCCTGGATTAGTCACCCCTTCTAGTCCCCCCCCTTTCCCTTAAATATAGAACATTGGCTTCCTCTTTCCTGATTTTTCCCCGTACTTACACCCAGCTCCTTTTTAGTCATTATGGGAGTTTTGCCTTGTATCCCCACAGCTGCCTTTATTTCCCTTGATGCACACTGTCCCTTTTTCTTTTTTCGCTTCCTTCGCTTGGGTCTCTTCCCTCCCCTACTTCGCCCTTCCCCTTCCGGGAACCTTTGTCCTCCGCTCATGATTCTTTTTCCATCATCTTTTCTTGTTGTAACCCCCGGTGAGATTTAATGCCTTTTTAGTCTCCCTTACGGCTGAGTTTACATGGTTTCTTTGTTCCCCCCTCAGTCCTCCCTCCCCTTTTAGGATGATCCCCCTGCCTGCTCCCATTCCTTTCCTTTGTTGGCGGTCCCCCTTTTTTTTCCCCATTATTCCCCGTCGGTCCCCATTCCCCCCCCTTCCCCCCCGTTCTGAAATATTTGTTTCCCATTCTCGTTCTTGCTTGTCCCCAACCATTTCCTCTTCCCCAAAGAGCTTTTAGACTTTCTTCCCTCGTCTTGGTTCTTAACATGGGAGGGCCCTCTTTTTTTTTTTCCCCCCTCATCTCTCCGTGTTTTTGCGATTTGGAAATTGGAAACCCTCCTTTTGCCCTTGAAAACACCTTTGCGCGGGACTTGCGTTAACTGGTTCCCCTTCCCCCTCTTGGCCCCCCCCTCCCCATTTTTTTCCCTAACGCGCCCTCAACTCAAGATGGCCTAGGTTCCCCCCCCCTGCATCACGGTTTTAGTTGTCCAATCCCCCCCCCCCCTCTTGGAATCACCCTCCCTCCCAACACGCGCCCTACTTCGCGCTTCCTCTGACAGTGTCGGGTTTCCTTTTTTCCCCCCCCGTTCCCCTGATGAAGAGTCAGCTTTCCCCCACCTTTCTTTACCCCCCTCATCTCCGGGTTCAATTGCAAGATGACTTCTTCGGACCCCCGCCTTTGCGACAAGCGGTCGAGCCCCCCCCCTCTGTCTTTTTTGAAATCAGCGTTCGGGCGATTCCCCATCTCTCCTTCCCTTTGGAGTGCGCGAGGTCGCCTTCTTTTGCTCCTTCAGCCTCCCACCTTCAGACTGACCTCCCTATCGTGTCTTTCCGTTCTTCTCATTCCTCATTTTGCTTCATGTTTTTTGGGGCTGACCGGTTCTACGTGATTCTCCATAAAGTTATTTCCCTCCGAGATTCCTCCCTTTTTCCTCCTTTTATCCGATTGCTCCCGTTCCCCCCCCCCCTTTTTTTTCCCCCTGTCCATCATTCGCGCCTTATTGTCCCCTTTGAAGTTTCCACTTTTTTTGATTTCCCCTATCTTCTTCGCTGCAGGTCTTATCCCTCCTTCGACTGGCGAAGGACTTCCTCCCCACTATAACATTTTCAATCCTTTTCTCTTCCCCCTTATCCCCCTTCCCACTTTTCTGTTTACGTCGCTTTTTTTTTTTTTCCCTGAAACCCCAATATTAAACACTGTTCCCCCCAATACGGTCCCCTATCTGTTAGTCCTCTTCCTTTTTTTCCTCGTGTCGAAGTTCTTTTTCCCATCTGTGGTCCCTGCCCCCCCAATATTTTTAGCTGAAAATTCACTAACATTCTTCTACTCGTTGTTTCGCTCGTCAGGGACAGTGCCTCTTTTTCCCCGATTCTCCGAACTTCTTTGTATAAGCTATCGCAGCAGTACATTCCCCCACTAATCATGATGAGGAGATTTCCGCCTCTTTCCTCTCCATGCGAGGACGGTCCCCCAGGAACTACCTCCCCCCCATCCCCCCTTAATTAATCTCCAGAACAGGTCTTCCTCCTTCGGGATAGAGATACCCTCCCCACCCCCTTCCCTCCCCCATCCACTTCCCCCCTTTTCGTGTTTCCTGAGCCTGCCCGTCCTATAAGTACATGCACGGCTTCGCGTTGCTTCTCCTACCCTTTTCCGGTGGGAAGGAGTTCCGCTATTTTTTGATTCTGACAGAGGCTTTTCTTTTCTTGAAATTTTTGACACTATCCCTGGTTCCACTTTTCTCAGAGTGACCCCACTTACTTCTCCTGACCTTAGTTGGAGATCTTTTTTTTCCTTTTGGTTTCCAGGTGTAGGACTTCTTGCTTTTCCCCTGTAGAGTTTGCGCCAAAGCTCTCCAGACTTTTTTAGCCTCTTCGTAAGCAGGGCGGTCCTTCTGGCTCCTGCCTGTCCAAGCATTTGTTAAGGTAGTCTTTCAACCCCCTCCCTAGTTTAGGCTTTTTGACCAGTTTAAACTCGGGTTTTAAAGTAGTTGGGTGACCTTTTTCCCCTGTACCATCCGTCCTCCTCCCTCCTATTTTCCAATCCCCATGGTGGTTTGAGGAGCTTTTTGCTTTCAACTCTAAGATGGGA
>Ga0179593_1459230_pt1 | contig 16536 bp, 29 predicted proteins | sample CZODoug2_1_08_16_FD_185931 | JGI IMG/M metagenome (GOLD analysis project Ga0179593, IMG submission 185931) | Vadose zone soil fungal communities from Angelo Coast Range Reserve, California, USA - CZODoug2_1_08_16fungal (PacBio error correction) | ecosystem: Environmental > Terrestrial > Soil >... | reverse complement strand
AGTGTGGACAGGGAAAGTTGGTGTTCAACCCCCGCTTTTTTGGATTTTTTTCGTTTTGGGTTCCTTGTGACGTTTTGGTTTTTACCTTTTTGTGTTCACAAACACACGGTGGCTGGGGCCCTTTCTGACCCGAGGAACGAACGTTTCGTTCTCCAACCGCTTTTTTTCCCCGGTGACCCCACCTTCTGGGGTCGTTTTTTTCCGTTTTTTTCTTTTTTCCGTTTAGTTGCATTGTTCGGTGATCTTTTGACTGCGCCCTGGGCCCTGCGTTTTTTCCCACCCCTTTTTCTTTTTTTCATTTTTGCAAACAAACCAAACACCCCCAACCAAAAAACCACAAAACACAAACACCCCACTGCCTTTTTTCCCCTTTTGATTTTTTTGTGGTGTGGGTGGGGGGGGGTAACCCCACCCCTCTTTCCCTTTCCCTCTTTTCGAGGAGGGGACCACCGAATTTTTTTCTTTCCCCTGACCGTTGACTGCCCCTTTTCCCCCTTTTACGTGGTGACGAGGTGGGGGGTTTCCCCCTTCCCACCCCCTTTTTTCAGTGGGTTCTGGGTTCGTTTTTGTCTTCCACACTCTTTAGGTAACACCCAGGTTTTGCCCTTCCCTGTTTGCCGGCCCTGTAAAAAAGCAAAGTACCCCACCCCCCCCCCCCCCAGGTTTTTGGTGTTCCCCCGGGTTGTTCCTTTCCCCCCCGACTGATTTTTCCCCCCCACCCAGGCCGCCAAAACGTTCGTTGTGTTTTGTATTGCGTTTTTTTCGGTCTTGTGTAACCCTCATTGGGTTTTGTCCCGGGGGGTAACTTTTGAATTTTCTTTGTTTTCCGGTTATTGGTACCCCAAGTTTCCCCCTCTTTCCTTCCCTTTGGCCCCCCGGCCGTCTTTTTTTTTGACTTTTTTTTGACGAACAAACCGTTTCCTGACGTTTTTTTGGGGGCGTTTGTGGACCCCCCCTTTTTTTTTCCTTTTCACTTTTGGATGTGCCTCTGATTCCTCAGGGGGTGGGGGTTTTTTTTGGGGGGGAGGTTCAACCCCACCCACCAGGGAAACACACAACCCCAAATTGTTTTTTGTTTGACCGTAGCGGCCCTTCCGTTTCCCCCTTGGAATGAATCCGTTGTTGCCACCACCCAACTCTTTTTTTGGTTTTCCCCCCCCGCTTTTTTGGGGGGGGGGTGGTTCCACCGTTGTGAGTGGTTGGTTGGTTGGACCAGTTTTGTCTCGTTTTTGTGAGCCGGGGGTCTTTTTTTTATTGTGAGTGGTTCTTTTTTTGGGAGTGTGGTCAGTGAAATTTTCACCCCGTTTTTGCGCGCCCCCTTTGAAAGTTGTCCATTGGGTTTTCGTTGAACCTCCAGTTTGGTGGTCGCGGGGTGTCGCCCCCCCCTCCTTTTTTTTTTCCCCCCCCCTTTTTTGCCGGAAAAAAAACAAAACAACAAACCCCCTTTTTTTTCTGCTTTTGAGCAAAAAAACCCCCCCCCCCCTTCTGATTTGGATGCTCCCCATTTTCCGTTTGTCTGAAATCCTCCCTTCAAAAAAATGGGGGGGTCCACGTGGACAACCCCCCATTTCACCCCAAATCCCCCTTTCTTTTGGGGGTTTGTGTTCTGATTAGGACCAGCCCTTGAAACTTTGCCCCCCCAACCACTCCCCTCCTGGTAACAAAAAAAATGGGGAAGGAAGGTTTGAGAGGGGGGAAAATTTCGCCCTGGTCCACCCCCCCAAAATTCGGTCGCTCCTTTCCTAAAAATGGCGTTCATTTGGGTCCCCCCAAAAAAAAAAGTTGGTTGGTTTTGCAGCCCGTTTTGTGTTGTCGTGTATTTCTTTTTCTTTTTTTCCGAGACCCGCATTATTTGTTTTTTTTTCTGGATGGGCCGATTCCGTTGTTTTTTTCCCTGGTGTCCCCCCCCCCCCACCCCCCTCTTCCCGGTTGTTTTTTTGGGATGTCCGGATGACATTTTTATGGGGTGGCCGGGTTCGTTTGGTTTTTTTGTGTTTTTTTTTTTTTTTTTTGCCCCATTGAACCTTCTAGTGGGTTTGCTTACTTTATTGTGTGGTGGGGGGTTTGCCTTTGGTTCTGATAGCACTTGTTCGGGGGGGGACGGAGGATTGACTTACCCCCCATATAGGAGCGGGTTCCCCCTTTTTTGCCCTTTTTTTCCCCCCCCCCCCCCAACACCCTTTTGTTCCCTTGTTTTGGGGTTGGTGGGGGTTTGACCATTTTTTTGGGATTTTTCCTTCCGTTTTCCCCTTGTGTTTTCGAGAGTACCCCCGGGGCAGTTCCCAAGGTTCTTTTGTCTGGGTGTTTTTTGCACTTTCCACCACGGGACACCCGGTGGGGTCCGGCGTTTTTCCCACGTTGCGTTGATTTGGACCGGGCCCCCCGCATTTTTTTGCTTTTTTCTTTCCCTCGTTTTTTTTCCCTTTTTTGACCTCGGCAAAAGCGGTTGGGTTTTTTTTTTCTCCCCCCCCCCCACAAATCGGTGCTTTTGCCGAGGTTTTTTCATTTTTACGTGGATTGTGGGCAACACCCCCCTTAAAGTGGCACTTTCCTTTTTTTCCAAATTGCGCTCACCCATGTTGTGATTTCGTGAGGTTTTTTTTTTTTTTTTCGTTTTGCGGTTTGAATGTTTGGTTTTTCGTTTTTTATTTTTCCCAGGGTCTTTTGCCCCTTCCCGCCTCTCCCTTTGCTTTGCGGGGGGGAGGGCGCGAGTGTTTTTTTAAATTTGCCTGTTTCCTTTGGTGGGGGGGGGTGTTGGGGTTGCCGGGTGGCGTTTCCTTTCCTGTGTTTTTCCGAGAAAATCAACTTCCGCCCCCCCCCCCTTGGCTTTTTTTCGGGCAGTTTTTTCTTTTTTGGAACGGGAAAAACAAAAACGTTGGGGGTGCTCTTCACTTCCCCAAACCCCCCCCCCCCCCCCCCCCCCCCTTCCTTCAGCGCACAAACTGAATCCACCAAATCGTAACAAAGCTTTGTAAAATGGGCAAAGAAGTTTGGGCGTTTGTTTGCCCTTTTTTTTCAATTTTTTTTTTTTTTTTTGGTCCCTCGCGGTTTTTTTCAGTTTTTTGCGGTTCGTTTTGGGCGTTCCTGTGACTTGGGTTATGTTGTTGCCCCTTTTTTTTTTTTTTCCCGCCATGGAGTTTTTTTTGTGGGGGGTTTTGTTTTTGATTTTTTTTTTTTTTGCTTTTTTTCGATTGGTTCTTGGTGAGTCCTGCTGCACCGTGCCCCACAAAATTTACTTCCCCCTTCATTTTTTCATTTTGCCGCGACATGTGGTCGTAAGCTCCCGAGTCCTCCCTAAACCAGTTTTATTTTTTTTTTTTCCTCCCCCCCCCCGTTTACCATGTGTGGTTTGTCTGGCAGGTTTTTTTGTTTTCCAGAGGCCCCGTTCCGTTGTTCCCAAGATGTTTTTTCTCACCTTTGATCCCCCCCTTCTTGGGCGGCTTTTTTTTTTGGTTTTGTGTTCCCCTTGTTATTTTCGCCCGTTTTTTTGTTTTCCCGAAAGTCTGGGGGACGGAGAGTTTCCCCCCTGTTTCCATTTGTTTTCCCCAAAAATGCGCATTGTGGTGGAGTTTTAGTCCGATTTCCCCCCTCGGTGGACTAGTCCCCCCCCCCCTGACCAAAATTTGGCCTTCCTCTTTTTCTTTTCCAAGTTTTTTTGTGGGCGGGTCTGTGATAGTGTCCTGATCAGGTATTGGCCCCCGTTGGGGATTTTTGTCTGGGTTGGTTTTTTGTTGGGGATTCGACTTTTTTTTCGGTCAAAGTGGGTGCTTTTTTTTTTTTTGGGCCGGTACATTTTTTGCTGTTGGGCCCCCCCTTCTTGGAGGCAGTGAAACATACCCAAAGTTCGTTTTTTTTTTTTTTTTTTTATTTGTCCTTTTAACCCCTTGGCGTTGAGGGGGCGTTCAGCTTTTTTTTTCTTTGGCGGGTTTTGTGGGGAGCCTTTGGTTGTCCAACGGTTTTGTTTTTTGTGTAAAATCAAACCCCCACCCCTTTTCCTTTTAACAAAAACGCGTTTTACTGTTTGACAAAAAATTCCCCCCCCCTCTTTTTTCGCCCGCCCCCCCGCTCCCTCTCCGCCCTTTCCCCCCTTGTGTCCTTTTGGTTTTTTTTTTTTTTTTTGCGCCTCGGTTTTTATTTTCCTTTTGGGGGGGTGGGAACCTTGTCCCAAGTTTTTTGGTGTTCCGGATTTTTTTTTGGGGGTGACCCGAACCGCTTTTTTGCCCCCCCCCCCCCCCCTGTTTTAAACACCCCAAACACAAACCCCACCCCCAGAGAGAAAAAGTGGGGTTTTTTTTTTTTTTAGTTTTTTTTTTTTTTTGTTAATAGTAACCCCCCAGTTTGCCGAGTTTTTTCTTGACAGTGAGGCGGGAGTTTGAAAGAGAGTTTACCGCCCCTGTTTTGTTTTTGGATTTGTCCCCTTTTTTTTTTTGCCCATTTTCTGTGGAAGCGGGTTCATTTTTTTTGGGGGCGTTTTTGGAAGGATTTACTTTTTTGGGTTTTGCGGTTCTTCCCCCCAATCTTTTTTTTGACACCCTGAACGGTTTTCCTTTTTTTCACCACAAAAAAACATTTGGAAATTTTTTTCTTGTTTTGTCCTCTTCTCACCGTATTTTTGGTGGTTGCGGCTCGGGGGAAAACGTAGGCCCGCGGGCGGCCGGAAAACCCCAGAAGTCCTCAACCTTTCCCCCCCTGTAAACCTCCCCCTTTTTTTTTCCTTTTTTCCCCGGGGGGGGGGGTTTTCCACTGGGGGCCCGCTGAAGGCGTTCAGCCCTATTTTTGTTCCCCCCTTTTTTCCCCCCCGTTTTAATGAAAAGACGGGAACCTGATTAACCTTTTATTTCTTTTTGGATTTTTCTTCCCCCCCCTTGTTTTTGGGGTGAACGAGGTGTCCACTGGTCTTCCCGGTATATTTTTCTTTTTATTGTTCAGGAGTGGTCTGTCGTCCGGTGTCTTTGGGTGTTTTTTTTTTTCCATCGTTGTTTTTCGCGGTTTTTTGCTTTCTAGGAGAGCAACCCCAACAAAACCCCTTGTGTTTTTTTATTTTTTTTTACACCGCCTTTTTTTTTTTTTCCCAACTTTTTTTTTTTTGGGGGTTTTTTTTTTTTTCAAACCCCACCCCCCCCCCCCCCCCCCTTTTTTTTTATGGCATCCTTCCTTCCATGTGCGCATTTTTTTTTGAGCAACCCCCCCCCTCCCACCCCCCCTTCCCCCTTTTTTCCCCCCCCCCCCCTTTTTCCACCCCCATATCATTTTAAGGTTTTTTTTTTTTTCCCCGCAAACCCCAAATTTACAACAACCCCCCTTTTTGGTGGGTTTTTTTCCGTTTTTTGGCCCCGTTGGCACCCCACCCAACCCACCCCCACACAAACAAACCCAAACGGGGGGGGGGCTTTTACCATGTCGCGTTTTTGTTCCCCCCCCCCCCCCCTCCCCCCCCACACACTTTTTCTTTTTTTTTTTTCCCCCCCCCAAAACAACAAAACGTTTGCGCCTAAACAAAATTTTTTCCCCCCCTTTTTTTTTAGGAGGAAACCTGGACTTTGTTGGTCCCGGGTGGACCCCCCCCGTCCCCCCCCCCCCTTTTTGGAACAACTTTCGGGCAAAGTTTTTTTTTTTTTTTTTTTTTTTCCTTTTCCGTTAAAACAAAAGGTTCGGGTTCCCCCCTCCTCCCCATTTTTTTTTTGGTTTGACGGGTTTCCGTGAAGTTGCCTGTTCTGCTACGTCCCCCTTTGTTTTTTTTTTCCACCCACCACCCCCAAAAACCCCCAACGCTTGATTTCGCTGTGTTGACCCTTTAACCGTCAAAGAAATCCCCTACACCCCCGTTGCCCCCAACCCCCATTTTTTCCCCACACTTTTCAACTTTTTCTTTTGTCCGTGGCCCCCGCCCCCCCTGTTTGTGGAACACAATTTTATTCTTTAAAACACAAAAAAAAAAAAAAACCCCCCCCCCCTTTTTTCCTTTGCCCCCCCCCGGTCCCCCTACTTTTTCCTCATTCGAAAAGCTGTCCCCCCAAAATTTTTCGCCTGTGTGCTCCCCTAATGTCCGGAGAAGTTTTAGCCGTGTGCCCCCCCGCCCCCCCCTCTGCCCCCTTTTCCCCCCCTTTTTTCCTTCTTTCCCCCCCCCCCCTGGGGTAGCCAAAAAAAAAAAAAAAACCCAAACCCCAATAGTGCATAAACAAATGTCCCCCTCGTGGTCCAAACCCCACAAAAAATTTTCCCCCTTGGCGGCGGGTGTCCCCCTTTTTGTTCATTTTCAGGTCAACCCCCGTTGCGTTTGCTTTTTGGCCGCCGGTTTTTTTTCACTGTACCCTCTTTTAAAACGACGTTTTTCCCCACATCTTTTTTTTTTTATTTTTTCCGTCCCCGACAAATTGTTTTTTTGTCCTAATGATGAAATTGATTTACCGGTGAATGGTGACTTTTCCCTTTTTTTTTTTCCCCCACACCACCACACTTTGCCTTCTCGGGACCTGCCTCCCCCAAACCAACAAACACCCCCTCTGTGCTTTTTTGTGTGGGAGTTTTTGTTTTTTCCCTTGGTTTGGGCCACCTCACCGGTTTTTCTTTGTCTCCTCCTCCCCTTTTCTGTTGTCCAAAAAACCCTTTATTTTTTTCCCCTTTCAGTTCCCCCCCCCCCCCCCCACTTCTCCACTTTTTTCACTTGTCCCCAGAGACGCTAGTGGTTTGTTTTTTTTGTTTTTTTTTCTTTCCCCCCCGCGTTTAACCCCCCCCTCTTGGGGGACTAACACCGGTGTCCCCCCCGTAATTTTTACCAGTCCCAACCCGGGGGGGGGTGGCCCTGCGCCTCATCCTCGGCCCTCTTAGGTCGAAAAAACCCAAACCCCTTTCCCCCCCCCCGCCTTTTCTTTCCCACCGCCACCCGGCTTCCCCCATTTTTACAAAAAACCCACCCCCACCCCCCTTGGTGTGCGTTTGCTTTTTTGGTACCTTTTTTTTCCCACATTTCGGTCGGGGTTTTTGTTACAATGTTTCGTGTTTTTTTTTTTTTTTTCCCTTTTTGTTTTCCCACCCGACCCAAACCAGGGTGGGAGCGGCCCCTCTTCACCCCCCACGAGTCACCACCTTCTTGTTGTTTTGTGCCCCTTCCCCCCCCTGGTTTTTGTTTTGCCCATTTTTTTTTTCCACCCCCCTCTCCTTTTTTTTTTTTTTTTTTTTGCCAAAAAAAATTTTGTTTCCACCCCCTTCCCCCTTTTTTTTTCCAAACCTTCCAGGGTCCCAGGGTTTGGTTGTCCCCACCCCCCCTTTTTTTTTCGGGTGCGTCCCCCAACGGTGAGATTGTTGGTGCTGCGCCCCCGGTGTGTTTGGACCCGTTGCCTTTTCCCAAGAACAGAAACAACCCAACTTGTCCCCCGTTTTCGCCCCGTTCGTTGCGAGTTGCCTTTTTTTTTTTTTCAGCCGTCCCGTTTGCGTTTTCATTTTTACCTTCTTTTTTTTTTTACCCCCGGGGGGTCCCCCCTTTTTTGTCCTTGTTCCTGTGCCACCCATGGGGGGGGTACACATGAATCCCCCATTTTGTCCCCCCAAAACAACCCAACCTTTTTTTCAAATTTTTTTGCCCTTCCTGGTTTTGGGAATTTTCCCTTTTTCCCTTTGGGATGTCCTCATCAATTTTTCGAGGCACCGGGCCCCCTCCCCTGGCCCCCCCCGCTTGCCCCCTTTCACTTTCCTTTTTTGTGACCTTGTTGTTTTTGCAACCGGGCGTTCCTTTTTCCCTTTGGGACCACGGGGCCACCCCCCTGGGCAAGGCCTTGGTTTGGACTGGGCTTCCCAAGTTCATTATTCATTTTTTCTGTACCCCCCCAAAATCGCCGCCCCCCCGTTTTCCCCCGGGTGTCCTACACTTTGCCACCAGTTTGCAGAAACTGTTCCCCAGGTTTTTTTCCCCCACCCCTTCCCTCTCCATAACCTTAATTTTTCCCACCATTTTCACCTTGCCTTTTTTGGAACATTTCAGTTTGGGGCCCTTCCTTGCCTCGTTTTTACGAGGGAAATTTTTTTTTTCCTTTGACCCAAAACCCCCTCTTTGTTTTTTTTTTTTTACTGTTGTCCTTTTTAAATTTTTTTCCTCCTTGGCTTCCCCTATTTTTTTCCAGTTTTCTGTGTTGTCGCGGCCCCGAGGGTTGTTTTCTGATGTATTTCGCTCAATCTTATTGTGTGCCCCGTGGCCCCCAACCAGCGCGGTTTTTTTTTCCTTTTTTTTCCAATTTTCGATTTTTGCCCCTAACTTTGTCCCAACAGGGGGACACACTTTCACAGCGGCGGCCCCCGTCTAGCTTCTCCCCCCCCCCAACAAAATTTTTCCTTGACCGCCTTTTCTTTTTTCCGTTCCATTGCCCCTTATGGTTGTGAGGGACTTTTCTCGGTTGTGGTTTGCGGCACCCCCCACACCCCACAGTCTTTTTTTCCCCCTGTTGAACCACCACTGGTTCACCTGGTGTCCCCTTTTCCCTTTTCCTTTTTTTTCCCCCCCCCCAACTTCATTTTTTTTTTTTTCCAAAAAATTTTCCGGTGCTTTTTTCCCTTGGCGGCAACCCCCGCAGGGTTTCGTTGGTGGACCGGGCTTTTTCCCCTTTCCCCCCCCCCCACCCATTTTTTTTTTCCTTTTTTCTGGGGTTCCCCCCCCACGCGCCCAAAGCGGGCAACTTTGTTTTTGCCCCCCTTTTTTTTTTTTTTGCTGCCCGGAGGGGATCAATAAAACCCCGCCCCCTTGTGTCCCCTTTTTCCCGTTTTTTTTTCCCCCTTTTTTTTTTTTCCCTTGAAATTTTCCATTGTCCATTGGGTTGGGACGACCCCCCTGCGCCTTCACCCACGGTTGACACAAAATTCTTTTTTTTTTTTTTTTTTGAAGAGCCCTTTTTTAACCCCCCCCTGGTTTTTTGCACCCTTTCTTTTTTTTTTTTCTAGTTCCCCCCCCGGTAAGGGTTTGTGTTTTTCTTTTTCCTGGGGTTCCCGGCATGCCCCCCACCCCCCCCCCCGTCGCCCCGGTTTGGGACATTTTTGTCGCCCCCCAACCTCGTGGGCGGTTTCCTTTTCATTTTTTGGGGGTTCAACCAAACCCCTTTTTTGTTTTTGCCTTTTTTCCCCTTCGGTTGGTGTTTTTCCCGGGTGTTTGTTTGTTGGGCGATCCCCCAACACCGAGGGCGTTTGTTCCCTTTTTTCTGCGATTTCCCCCCCTTTGGTTACGAGCACCAACCCAAAAAGTGAGATGTTTTGTCGTTTTCCACGGCGCCCAGCGAGGTTTGCCTCAAGTTGTTTTTTTTTTTAAAAACCAAACCCCCAACCCCCCCCCTTTTTCCCCCCCCTTGGCGGGTCCAAGTGGGGCCATTTTTTCCCCTCAGTTGTTGGGCGGGTTTTTTTTTTTTTTTTTTTTTTTTTTCCCCCCCCCCACCCTTTGAAAACCCCCCCCCTTTTTTTTTTTTGAATCTCCAAGCCACAACAAATTCTTTCTTTTTTTTAACTTCGTTTGTAAAATCCCCTGTTTGACCCTTTTTAACCAATTCTGACCCCCGATGTGGCCGGTTTGGTTCTCCCCGTGCGGCCCCATTTCCCCTCCCCCCCCCTTTGGAACCAAAACATAACACCCTAATAACAAAATTCAGTTTTTTAACAAGTGGTACAAAAAAAAGCACGCTTTTGTTTTTTACACCGGTTTTTTGGGTTATTTACTTTTTTTTTTTTTTTTTTTTTTTGCAACCAATTGGGTTTCAAAAGTGGTTTGGGTTGGGGTTTTTTTTTGTTTTTTGTTTGGGAAAAAAAAAACCGGGGGGGGTGGGTGGGTACCCTTCCAGTTTTTTGGGGTTTAAACAGGATCCCTTTTCTTTTTAGTCTATTTTTCCAATTTTTTTATATTCTTTAGTTGAGTTCCCACACCAGTTTTGTATGTTTTTTTTTTGATTTAACCAATGTTGCCACGTCTACTTTCCCCCCTCTTTTTCTTTTTTTAATCCTCTCTTGTCTTTACCCAAGTTTAGATTTTCCTGGGGCTTTTTTTCCCAAAAATGTTGTTTTTATGGATCCCCCCCCCCCCCCCGGGCCCTTTTTTTTTTCCCTCCCCCCAACCCACCTTGTTTTGAACCCACAACCACCCACACCACCTTTTTGGGTGTTGTTAAAAATTTTTTTTTTCCCAAAACCCACCAAACCCTGTTGAAATTTTCTTTTTTCACCCCCCCACAAAATTTTTTTTTTGTTTTCCATAAAACCCACCCCACCCCCCCCCCCCCCCCACCCCTATTTTGCCCAATCCCCCCCTTTTTGGCGCGCGGTAATTTGGTTGAACCCCCCCTGTCCCCCGCGAAAAGGTTGCTGGGTTGGTGCTTTTGCCCCGGGTTTTTTTTTTTTTTTTTGGGGGGGGGGGGAAACGTGAAAATTTTTTTTTGTAACCACAAAAAAACCCGTTTGCCGAAATGCCGCCTTTGTTCCTCCCCTTCGAAGGTTCTTTCCTTGTTGTGAGAAGCAAAAAAGCTCCCACCTGTCAGAGGCTTTTTTTTTTCCAGCCTTCGGGGGAGTTTGGTGGGCGTTGTTCCCCCCCCCTTTGTTTTGCGGGTTTCCACAAAAACCCCCCCTTTGTTGAGCCGATGGTCCAGGTTGGGGGGGGTCGGGTAGTCTATTTTTGACGGCAAAAAAAATGTTTTGTGGTCCCCGCCCCCCAAAAAGCTTTTTTTTGCGGGTCCATAGGCGACACTTTTTTTTGCCCGGCCTTTTTTTTTTTTTTACAACCAGTTCAAACCCCGGCAGTAAAACAAAAAAAAACCCCGTTAGGTGGGGGTTTTTTTCAAACCCCCTTTGTTTACTGTTTTTTCTCAACATTTTTTTCCAACCAATTTTTTTTTTCACCCCCCCCCCAACAAACCTAAGTCTTCAGGTCCATTTTTTTCCTTTTGTGTTATTTTTGGGGTCCCCGTGAAGCTTTTTTTTGTTTTTTTTTTTTTTTTTCCTTCCCCCCTTTAATGTTTTGACCGCCTTTCCCCAGACCCCTGTTCCCGTTTTTTTTTTTTTTTTTTTTTTTTCCCCCCCCCCCACCCAAAACCCCCTCCCCCCCCCTTTTTTTTACCCCCCAAATTTTTCCTTTTTAGTTACGGGACCTTTGGGTTGAACTTTTCAGGTCCGTTTTGGGGTTGGTTTTTTTTTTTTGGTTTGGTTTGGAACCCCCTTGGTTGCCTTTTTGGGTCCCCCCCCAAACCCAACACCCTGGTGGCGAAGCCCTTTTTTTTGGTCAGGAACCCTTTTGGGATACAATGGTGGTGGGTACTTCTTCCCCCCCCCCCCCCCCCCCCCCAACCAAAAAAGGGGTTTTTTTGGACCACAAAACCCCCCCCTTTTGCCCCGTGGAACTTCGAGGAAAACAAAACCCTTTTCGAAATGAAAACCTTTTTTTTTTTTTTTTTTCCCCTTTTTTTTAAGTTTCACATTCCTTGGTCAAAAAAAAAAAAACCACCATTTTTTTTTTTTACGGGATTCCCCCCCTTTTTTTCTTTGGGTAGACACCGCTGATTCAGCCCCCAAATTTTTTTTCCCCAAAAACCCCCAAACCCCCCCCTTTCTTGCGTGTCACTTTTTTTTTTTCTTCCCCTTTTTTTTCCCATTTTTCCCTTTCCTTCCCTGGTTGGTTGTTTTTTCCAGAAGGGTTCAGGTTGGTGGAAACAACCCTTTTTTGGTGTTTCCCCCCTTTCTTTGGGGCCGTTTTCCCCCCGTACTTTGCCCAAATGGTCAAACCCCGCGTTTTCCTTTGGATGTGCTTGGCTTCCCCAAAATATCGGAATTTTTTTCCCGAGGGTGGGCCCCTTTTTTGGCACGGGGTTTTCTTTTTTTGTTTGCGTTCGTTTTTCTTTTTTTTTCCCCTGTTGTTTTCAAAACCTGCGTTTTTTCCTTGGGTTGACCCCCACCACCAACTTCGGTCCCGTGAGGCAGTTGGGGGGGTCCACAACCTCTGTTTGGTCGGCTTCCTTTTTTTGTTTTTTTTTTTTGGGTTTCCCTTGCCGAAAACAAGTTGGAACAACACAAAACCCCATCGGTGCCCTTTTTTTTTCCAGCGGGCGCACTTTTTTGAAAAAAAACCAAACCTGACAATTTTTTTTTGCACAGACCACAAATGCTAATTCAGCCTTTTTTTTTTGGGGTTCCCCCTTGTTCCCCACTTTTTTGGGGGGGGTGGGGACCCCCCGCACACCCCCCTGACCAATGAATGGCTTTTTTTTTTTCACCCAACCAAAAACTTTTGAAATAATAGAGTGGGCTAACTTTTACACAACTGTTTTTTTTTTTTCCCCTTCCCCTTTTCTTCTCGTCCTTTTTGCTTTAGCCCCTCCGGGTATGCATTTTTTTTTCGGGGCTATTTTGCAGGCCGGTGGGGTTGGATTGTTTGTTGGTTTCCCCCTTTCCCCCCTTTTTTGCCCCCCCTCCTTGGGTGACACGCGGCCCCCCCCAACAACAAGTTTTTTTACCCCGGGTCCCCAAACCATTTTTTTTTTTTGGGCTCCCCCCCCCCCCCCCGGCGCCCCCCCCCCCCCAACTCGGCACCCACTTGAACATAAACAAAAAACCTTGTGTTCCGTTTTTTTTTTTTTTGTCTTTGCATTCCCGATGGTGGAAGTTTGACAACACCACCCCCCCACCAATACTTTTCTTTGCAGACGCCCTCCTACCCCAATAGGGGACCGTTTCAACACCCACAAACCCCTGTTTCGCGTCTTTTTTTTTTTTTTTCCCGTTTTCCCCTCCGTTTGGAGTTTGCTTTTGCGCCCCCACTACCCCTTTTTGAGTATATTTGTGGGGCTTTGGGTGGCCATTTACAAGCTTCTAAAACCCCAAACAAACTTTTTTTGTGGTAACTGTGTGGGGTGAATTTTCCACATTTGTTGTCTTTAGGGAAACCCAAAACCCCCTTTTTTTGTCCCCAAAACTTTTTTTTTTGTTGGGTTTTTTTTCAGTTCCCGTTGAGGTTTCGTTTTGGTTGGTTTTTTTCCCAAAAAAGGTCTTTTGGAGTTTTTTTTTTGGCTTAACCCCCAAAATTACACCCCCCTTGTCTTCCTTGCCGAAAGGTTAAAACCTGGTAGGTTGCAGGTGTTGTTAAGTGCCACCCCCCCGTTCAACCTTTACCCCCGCCTTTTGTGACTCGCGTCTGGCGCCAGTAAGATGTGCCGGGGACCCGACGGAGCGTTGGGGTTGTGTGGGACCCACCCCAAAAAAAAAGGGGGGTTTTTTGGACCGTTCTTTTTTTTTCTGTTTCCGCTTTGTTGTTTTTTTTCTTTTTAACGGGTGGCGGGGCAGGGGTGTCCCTGGGTTCCCCCCCCCTGCAGAGTTAAGCGGGTGTCCGCCTTGGGAGAGGGTACTTACAAATGGTTTTTTTCTTTTTTTGTCGATTTTGGTCCCCCCCCCCTTTTTTTTTGCCCAAGGGGCCCCCACCCCCCCCTTAGTTTGCCCGAAAAGTTTTTTTTTCTTTCTTCCAACAACCCCAACGGGCGCTCCCTTTACGAATTTTGTTTTTTTTGTTTTGTGGTTTCTTTGCCACTTTTTGTCTGGTACTGGTTCTGTTGAGGGTTTTTTGGGACACTTTTTGTGAATTTGTGGGGTGCCCCCGTCGTGGCAACGAGTTTTCCCCCCCCCCCCCCCCTTTTTTTTTTTCAAAGCGTTTCCCTTTTTTTTTCGTTCCGGCGCGGTTTCCAAAAAAAAAACCCATCTTTGTACGTTTTCGGGTTTTTGACCCTCATGGCCGTCCCCACCCTTTCTTTTTGTGGACCCCCCGCCCCGTCCCTGAGGGTTTTTGAAGTTGACGTGCACACCACCCCAAGGTTGTGTTTTTCAACACCATTTTTTTTTTTGCGTCTTTTTTTCCCCCTTTCAACCCAACAATTTTTTGGTTCCCTTTTTTCCAGTTTTTTTTCTTTTTTGCCCCCAACGGGGGTGATTTACCTTTTTTTTGTTTCTTTTTTCGCGTTTCGTTTGGGAACACCCCCACCAAACCAACCAACAAACCCCTCGGGCACGCTCGTTTTCTGGACTGAGTGGGCCTTTTCTGTTAAAAAAAAAAACCCCTTTATTGTTTTTTCCTACGGTTTTTGCGTTCTGCCGCCCCCGGGGTTTTCCCCCCCTCTTTTGGTTTGGTTTTTGTTGTTTCCTTTATTTTCGTGTGTGGACCCCCAAGCGGTTGGCCCCTCCAAGGATGGGGTTTTGCCTCCGTTGGATTTAAACTTCATCATGTTTGCGGCATTTTTTTTTGCGCGTTTCTTCCCTGTTTTTGTGCGAGTCTTGGGGGGGGGGTTTTTTAACAGCCTTCCCCCCCTGTGGCCCACAAGACAAAACCCCCCCATGCCGTTGTTTTTTTTTTGCCTTTTTTCCAGCGCCTCCGACCCTATCGGCTGTTTGCAGTTACCGAAAAACACATGAAACCCGGTTTTTTTTTTTCTAACCGTTGGAAGTTGCTGGGGTGGTTGTCTTGCACGCCCTTTTTCCAAGCTTCGTGCGAATTCGCCCGTTGACATGGAGCATTTTGTCCGGCATTTTTTTTTTCTTTGAAACTGCCACAGTCCTGTGACAACTTTGAGACCGATGCGGTTTCAAGGTTCCCCCAAAAACTCTCCTTGTCCCCCCTTGCCCCCCCCCTCCGGTTTTTTGTTCCCCCCCCCCCCCTTTTGAAAATGTTGAAAAAAAAAAACACCAACTGTTTTTACCGGCCGTTTCTTGTGCTAAAAAAAAAAAACCCCACCCCGGGGGTCGGCCCTTGTGGAAGGGCTTCAGTTCCAAGGACAAACACTCTACACACCATCCCTTTTTTTTTTCCCCCCCCCGTGGGTTTGGGTTGTGTGACAACTTTCTTAGTCCATTCCAAATGCTTTTTTAAAACCCAAGTTTGTCCCAGAAAAAAACCCTGGGGGCCCTGGGGACTGTTCTCCCCGCAGTTCGTGTGTGAACTTTTCCGTCTTTTGCCGTCGGGGTCCAACCAACATTCCCCGGGATGTTTGCCCCCTGCCCTGAGGAACATTGCGTTGGGTCTGCGTTCCCCTTTTCTTTTTTTTGGGTTTTTTTTTTCCCACCGGGGGGTGGTTGGCCGTTTTGGTTGATTTTTGTTGATTTTTTACTGCCTGGTTTTTTTTGGACCTGTTTTGGTCTTATTCCTTTTTACGTGATCGCCGTCGGCCAACTGATGTCGGGGAGAGCGCTGCTGGGCTTCCCCTCTGTTTTGCCCCCCAACCAACAAAAACAACTTGTTGTTGGTCCCTTTCCCCCGGGTCCCGGGTCTTTTTGGGGTACCCCTGGTGACATTTTTTCCGAGATTTGTTATGGTTCCGGTTTTTAGTTTCAACCAGGGTCGTATTGTTTTTGTCTTTGTTCAGAACTGTGAGGTGGTTTTTCTTGGCCTTGCGGTTGCCGTTGAGGAGCTCACCTTGGACCCAACTCGAGCGGGGAACGCGCCCCGTAGTGAAAAAACACCCGGAAACACCCCATTCCCACCCCAAAATGTTGGTTGTTTCTTTTTCCCCCACCCACCCCCACTTGTTTTCATTTTTTCCCCCCCCCCCCTTCCATTTTTCCTTTTGTTTTTCATGTGTCCCCCCCTGTCCCCCGCAGAACACCCCACCCCCCTGTTTTTAAGCGTAAAAAGCCCAGTTTTTTTTTTTTTGACCTTTTTCCCCCCCCATCCGGTTGTTGGGGGTCCCTTGTCTTCCCAGCGCAAGTGTGAAGCCCCGTTTTTTTTTGACCCTCTTTGTTGAATTGGGGGGAAGTCTCTGGTGTTTTTTCTTTTTTGGTTCTTTCTATTTTTGCGCGTGGCCCCCTGGTTTTCAACTTTTTTTTTTTTGCCCCCCCAACCTTTTTTCGGTGGGCGGGTTTTTGTGACTTTTTGTGACCTTTATTTTTTTTCCTTTTGTCTTTTCCCCGCTGAAAGGTTTTTGGGGGCTTTTTTGCTTAATTTTCTTCGTGAGATTTTTCTGTCGGGTTTTTTTTTTTTTTTTTTTTTTTTTTTTGGCTTGATGGCCTTCTTTTGGTTTTTGTGTTTTTCCACAAAACCTTTTAAGAAACAGTTTTTTTTCCCTTCCACAAGATGGTTCGTGGTCGGGTTGTCTTCGAGTTTTTTTTTTTTTTTACCTGCAACTTTCTACCCCGCCCCCGGTGGTGAGGACCCCCCCCCCCCCCCCTGGTGTGTTTCTTTCCGTACTTTTGGTTTTCCCCCCGGACGTCGGGAAAAATTTAATTTTTGGGAGCAGTGGCGGTCCCCCTTTTCTGCCCACTCCGGAGTGTTTTTTTTCTTCACCCCCCCGTTTTTTTTTCCCTGTTTTTACGGGCTGCGAAAAACTGGGCCTCTCCCCCTTTTTTCCCCAAAAAACCCCACAAACTTTTTTTCTTTGCCCCCCGTCAACCCAAAGGTTGGTTTTTGGCACATCCACCTCCCCTCGGGCGACAAAGCTTGTTATTCACTGTGGTTTGGGGGGAACCCGACACCCTTGTGTGGTGGGTACTCTTCAACAAGCGCGCGAAGGCTTTGGTTTTTTTCCAAAGATTTGCTTTTGCTTTTGG
>Ga0179593_1397592_pt1 | contig 16537 bp, 17 predicted proteins | sample CZODoug2_1_08_16_FD_185931 | JGI IMG/M metagenome (GOLD analysis project Ga0179593, IMG submission 185931) | Vadose zone soil fungal communities from Angelo Coast Range Reserve, California, USA - CZODoug2_1_08_16fungal (PacBio error correction) | ecosystem: Environmental > Terrestrial > Soil >... | reverse complement strand
TGTCCCACCCCACTGGACACATCTTCCCCAACGGGCCATCTCCTGGAGGTTACCCTTTTTTTCGAGTTTGCCGAGCCGGCTCTTGTTACCGCGCGGTTCAGGCCTTTTTTTAACCCCCAATGTTATCGCGCTTTTTGTTCATTCCAATTTTCACGAATTGTTGGCGACTTCCGCGATTCCCATGAACAGCATCTTTTCATGCACCCCCTCTACCATATTTTAGAGGATAGCCCCGGTGATTTCGGCAAAGGCTCCCCGGTCCTGCTTTGCTCCATATCGATAATCGCCTGGCTAACCAATGCGGACGATCACTTTTCGCTCACATGTCCATCACTTTCCCCCTTTCCCGAGCCTGCCTTTGTCGAACATTCCCTGGCTCCGTATTATCTGCAAGATTTTTAGAATTCAAGCTGTGTCACCCCTTCCCGTTTGACAGGTCGTACACAATGTGTATCACCCTTTGACCCTCCTTTCGTTTGGGGCTGGTCTCTTTTTTTTTTTTTAGATGGCAGAGAACTTAGTTTTTTTTTCTTTCTCGGGATCGTTCTTTCTTCTTTATTAGTTTTTCTGTGCTCCCGACAAGATGATTTGACCCGATTGGTTATTCGAATTCACTGCCACTGGCTAATACGTTTTCTTTTCGACTCATGACTCGGCACCCAGAGGGCAAGTTTTCCCCCCCCGGCCTTTCGAGTGATGCGGATAAACGCCCCGCCTCGGAGACATGTGATACCCGTTTTGGCGGGCTTAGTTGTTGATTTTGTCCTTTTTCTTTACGTGTTTTTAATTTTTCTTCTTTCTATTTGTCCATCCATCCCAGTCTCAGGGCTTGCTGGAATTGGCTGGCTTTCCGTTGTGTTTGCTAGGATGTTTGGGATGGGTTCTGAGGTTTTCTGTACCAAGGACGTGCCCCAAGACATTTTCAACACGCCAAATAACTTTCTTACCTTTTTTCATGTTTTGCTCTTCTCGGAGGTATTTGTGGCTTTTTTTTCCTGTCCTCTCATAAACAGATCGAGTCAGCCCTTTTCACTCTGTTGTGCAGCCTTTTTTCACTTTCTTTGGATTCTTAGGTCGGTATACGTTTGGGGGTTGTTGTGGACCCCTAACTTTTCCTTATGAATAGACGGCTCTTGGTTGACCGGTTTTGCTTACTTCTGCGCTTAATTTGAAATGATAGCCTTTTTGGCTCCTCTCAAGTGAGAGTCACCGCATGACATGAAGCCATTTCTTGGAAATCACTCCCAGCATTTAACGTTCCTTCCTATTTTCCCTCACCGTGTGACTTCCGCATACCCCGTCTCTAAAATATCTGGTTCCCCTTTTTCGCCTTAATTCTTCCGGTAACTTCCAAACCGCGCGATCCCCACCATCACCCCCATTGACTTGTCTTTTTCTGCGTATCCTCACCTTGTCTTGCTCTTTGATGTGCTCGTGTTCTTCTTTTTGTTAAGAGAAAATTTCCCCGGCCCAGTATTTTGCTTTCCCAACCCTTTGTTTACTTTCGACCTCCTTACCAAAATTGTGTTGAGCCACTTGGTACTTTTTTCTTCGACTTTGATAGACACTGCTCTCCCGCTTTTTTTTTAGCATACAGGACAGCCAAATTTTCTTCCCCCAGATAAGTTTGAGTGTTTTTTGCGCGGTGTGGGGCACTGGAAAGTCTTCCTCGTTTTAATTTTCTTGCACTACCACGACCCTGCCTGGCCTAATAGAAATTTTCTGGTCTCAACGCCTTTTTTTTTTTTGATCTTTAGCCTACCCACAGATCATGTCACCACTCTTCCTCCCCCCCTCCGGCACCATCCTCCACCCTTTCTTACAGATGCTATGATCCTTTTTTTATTCATTGATGTTGCGCTGTCCTGACCGTGGCTTATTTTACGTTTTCTATTATATTTTTTTGCCCCCTCAAGAGCGGCGGAACAGTTGCCTTTTGCGTTTTTTGCGTGCATCCCCCCATCCCTTAGTTACCCAGGGAATGCTTCCCTCTTTTTAAAAGATCGGTGATTTTTCTGGCGTTGACCTTGGTCCTTCAGGCTACTCCCCGGACGCTGATTTCTTCCATGTTCAAAGCCCCGGAACTTCCCCCCGCGCGCACGTGTTTTTCTTTGTTGCTCGCTTTTCCTTTCTAGAAGTCATAGAACTGTTGATGCTACCTGAGTGACCGGTGTATGTAACACATTGGAGCACACATTTTTAATTTTGGGTGACCTTTTCTTTTCCCCCGTAGTGTTTTTCGTTTCGCCGTAGTTTAACTCATCCACCGTGCATGTTCGCCTTGCGCTCCCTATAATATCTTTTGTAGGGAATCAGGTTTTTCTCGCGGTGTCTACTGTTCCCATCGGCGGAGGTCGTCGTTTTTTTTTCGAGTTGGGGTCCAGACGACTATGTTGGTTTCCCTTTTTCCTCCGTCACCCATCGCCGGCGGTCGGGTTTGTCGATTACCGCGGCATCCTTCCCTTCTTTTTCCCTTTTTTTGACAAGAAGTGACGGAGAGGGTTCGACTTATTTCCCAGATCAGTGGATCATCGTCCCCCTGGAGGCGGTGTTTCCTCGTATCCCCCCCCAGCAACCCTCCCTGGCCGAACGGCTTTCCTTATGTATTCGCCCCTTTTTTTCCCCCCTTCTTTGTAAGAATCGTCCCCCTGTGGTGGTGTTGAGTGAGGGAGCTTCCCCCACGTTTTGAAGTAACTACGCCGATCGTCCTTCCCTTTTTGGCGTTGAGCGCGGCACCCGGCAGACAGTTTTTCTCTTTCACGTTCGCGGATCTCACCACGACCCTTGAGAATGCTCCTTCCCCCTACCCCCGGTTTTCCGACTGAGGCATCCCTTGCAGTGAATTTGCGGTCTGAGCCCCCAACACCAGCCGCCGGGTTTTTTTTCGAGACAAACTTTGGCCCTTGACACTGGCAGTTGCTCGTGATCCCCCCTCAACGAGAGCCCCCATCCCAGACGAGTAAACCGTCCGCCGCTGCAACTCGATATGTCACCATGAGTACCATCCGCCCGATTGTAAGACAGGATATCACCTGTACACCCCTTGTCCCCTAATCAGGTCATGCTTCTTCACCCCTTACGTCCTTTCCCCCGCCCAACCTTTTTCCTACCCCCCCCCATCCTTTGTAAAACTGCTTTTTCGTAGGCTTTTAGTCCCAGTCCCTTCTTATCCCCCCTTTCTCGTCCCGGGCTCACCTTAATTTCGTCACCCCCCCTCCTGTTACGATTTTGCTTCCGGTCCCCTTTTCCTGTAACGATGGCGTCCTTTCCTTCCCCCCCTGGTCCGGAGCTCCTTTTCCCCACAGTCCCTCCGAAACTTTATCTCACCATCTTGTTCCCTATCATAGTTAATTCACATTTTGGATACGCTCGATTGGTATTTTAACTCTCATCCAGGACTTTTCACCATCACTGCCCCTGATCTGTTTTTTCCTGGATAATCTCCGAAACCGTGACCTCAGCCTTTCCGTACGCGCATAACAAGCAGTGCCCCCCGTTCCGTCCCCATCGCTTACCGAGTGCTGTGCTGGAATAACTTTGAGTCGACATAGATCTTGTTGATCACCCCGTCGCTTCTTTATCCTACCATGTTCTCGGTCCCCTTCCCCTATTCATTGCCTCCAGATGACTTTTCCCCACTGGTAAGCCCCTTACAGTGCCCAACTCCTTACCCCCCATATGTCTCTCCATATGATATGTTTCGTTTCTTTTTTTTCTTCCGTGTACTTATTTCTCGCCAGATTTCGCAGCCGTTTTTTCCCCCCCTTCTAGTCACGGAAATTCCCGTGTATTTTGGTTCAAAGCTGATTTTTCCCGATCGTAGAAGTCAGTTCCCCCCCGGGATGGTGTCACATTCCCTAAAATAAAAAGCTTTTGCACGCCCTTCCCCCTTCAGACATTATCCCATCACTTGACGCTGCGACATTGGGGGACTCTCCCTAGACGCTTTTCGTCATAATGACGCGTGACTTCAAACTCAAGCGCCCTGACATTATTGCGCGTCTTGTTTTCAATTTCGCCGGAATACCCTTAGCGCTTGTCTCCAGATCCGTTTGTTTTTTCCATCTGTAACCAGTCCCTTTTTTCGTGACGATTGTCTGCTCGGGAACCAAGTTGAGGGTAGGTCTTTCCCATCCCCGACACACATCTCGCGGGACTGCTCCCTTTCGCCGCTTCCCCAATAATCTTCTCGCCCACAGTAATCCATGGCCGCTTCCAAGCTCCTGGACCCTCTCCTCTCCTCAGGAATGCCCACCTCCACATATCCCTCTCAAGCGGCCCAGTTGCCCGGATTTCACCACCAAGCGGGTAGTGTTCCCCCGGACTTTTTCCGCAATCATTATTGTTCCGGTGCATTAGTTCTGCTTCCTCCCTGCTCCCAACTTCCTTTCTCTCCCACTTTTTCCCCACCCCTCCGCCAACGTTCTTTTGTTTTTTTTCCAACTATAGTCATCGGCACCGTCCTTTTTTTTTTTACAATCAAAAACCTCAGACCCCCCACCCAGATTCACCCCCCGATACCAACTCCCTATGTCACAGCTCCCTTCCAACTCAGCCATTCCCTCCATCCGCCGTTTTCCTCTATGTCGTCCTTACAGTTACAGGGTCCAACATCTTCAACAACCCAACCCTCCCTTCATAACACATAACTTGCCGCCCCCCCCCTTCCCGCGTCCGTCTCATATTTTGTTACCCCCCTCCCATACCATGCCCCGACTTCTTGCCCCTCGATTCGCCACCGTCTGTAATTAGACTCATCCTAAGCTCCGCCAATACTACCAAGTTGTGCCTTCCTCGACAGCACTTCCAAACGTTCCCCTTTTGCTTCTCATGTTGCTTTGACTTAAACTACCGAAAATCACCGAAGCCGCCGTCCTCCCCGCCGACACCTCCTTGTCTTTTCGCCCTCCCCCAATACTCCTGCCTCTTCTTAGGGAGACCGTGTTTTCGTTTCTTAGCAGTTTTGTCCTCTTCTTCTCCCACATCTTTGCAGTCTTTCTTCAGTTCCTCCAGATGTCTTACGCCTCCTATGCCATTAATAGAGGTTTTGGCTTTTTTGTTTCTGCCCCCCTTTTAGTTCTCAGGGTACAATTTTTCGTAGAGTGGTAGCAGTTTTTTTAAGTACCCACGACACGGGTCGCCTATGGCCATCCCCCCCTTCCCCCAAGCCCGGCCATTACTCCACGAAATCTTTTTTCGTTTATGATTGAATTCCGGGCTTTACGGGTTCCCATAGCATTTCGTCTATTCTTAATATCCAATTATTTGAATTACATTATAGACTCCGCCTCTACTTTTCGTGTGAAACTGCCGAAACCTGACTCCTCCACCTTCCCTTTTTTCAAACGGTTCAAACACTGTCTATTGTGTTGGTCCCATTCCGTTTTTCCCCCTCATTATCTTTTCCCTTTGCGAGATCTATGAAACCAAGGCCAATACCAACACGACTTAAAGTTGTGTACCGGTTTTTCATGAGCAGGTAAAGGCGTCCGCGCGGTTCGTTTCCATCCTGGGACATTTTCTGGCGGCCCCCCCATGGTTTCCTCCCTGATGCTTTCTGCCCATTGACCTCATGCTCCCAGTCCCAACAGCCGACCCATATGTATATGGCAACCCTAGTCGGTCAGTTATTTGATTTCGGCACGAGGTCCCCCTGGGTTTGCATCAATGACTGGGCTACCTGTTTCCCGTTTCATTCAGAGGAAGCTCCCTTTTTTTGGAAACTTAATAAGGGTCCAGTGCACCTTCAGAACTGGTCAGAAAACCCTCCCGAATACTCACCTCTTCTTCCACTTTTTAAAATCTTCTTCCTTTTTTCTCATCAGTAAAACCAGTTGTCAAGCAAATCCCCCGCCCTTTCTTCTGGGTTCTTAGTGCTGTTTGGAGGGCTATGGCAGTCTTGATAAGTAGTGTTTTGTTCGTTTTTCGGCGTTGCTAGTTGGTTCTCGTATTTCTCACCCCTCACACAAGACTGTCTTCCAGTGACGATTTTTCTTTTCTAAGGCCAGGCATTTGGCTACTTGGCGTCTGCGTAGTCTCTCTCAATGTACCAACTCCGTCTAAGTTCCCCTTCCCTCGTCCTTCTTTTTCTGTGTCAGTCCGTTTTCTCTCTCCCCGTCTCAACAAGGGCGCTTCCTTCCTTGGGGCTTGGATCCTGTTTCTTTGTCAGCGTCTCATTCGGGCGCCTAGGAGATTTTAGTTAGTCAACTGGACGTATGTTGTCTATCATTCCCAGAGTTCAATGGATTGATTGATTTGCGCTTTTTTGGTTTATCGTTTTTTGATGGGTTCTGCGGTGTATGTCCCAGGACGGTTGCAAGACACTTTTGCAACACGCAAAGAATTTCCGTCTTTCTTGTGTCAGGGGACTGAGCGCTTGGGATAGCGACTTCAGTCCGCTATTATTTACTAACCAGATCGAGTCCTTTTCCTCCCCTGTACCAGCTGTTTGTGCAGCGGCAACGCTTGTGTCGCGTAGGTTCGTAATGATAACGTGCATTTCGCGCGAGGATGTTGGGCCGGCGCGATGTGCGCTTGACATTGCCATGACTTATTCTGTTTTTTACGCCGTCTGCCCCAGTCTGCAATCCTCATTTGACTCTCTTTTTTTCGTATGGGAACCTCCCCCGAACAGCAGGCCCCCTTTGAACGCACGGCGAAAATCGTCCCGCCCCCCGGGCCTGTTCTCTCACCCGCTCATGTTTTAGCACTTCCACCTCTTTAAATTCTCCGGTTTTTACCCCCCATTGAAACACGTTGAGATTACCCGAAAATTTCATTTTTTTGCCTGGACAGGTTTCGGGGCTTTTCCGACGTTGTCGTTTATCCTTTTCTGTTCTCTTTTTTTTCTTCTTTTTTTTCGGTCTGCAGACAATCCGGTTCCTGTCCTCTTTATTTGTCCTGTTCCATGAACCCCATTACCGGTTTTACTTCTACAGATGACCCCACAATTGTGGAAGCCACGTTAACTTTAGCGAACTTTGATTCTCCCTGTTTTTCCCTCTTTCTCTCCTCAGTGAACCCACCCACTTACTAACCCTTTAATAGTTTCCCCCGGCTGAAACTCTGGACCAAATATCAGATTGACTTTGCCGTACTTTTTTTGGGTTTAGAAAATTGAAGGGCTTCCTCCCCCCGTTTCTTCTTTATCTCTTGCTTTGTTGGGTTCCTTCGGATTTGACCTTTATGCCCGCCCCCTCCCTTTTAGTCATCCAATGATAGATGGATTTCGTGCAGCCAACAGTATATTCCTAGTTGAGAAAAGCCCTGTCACCATTCGCACACCATTATAGGCTGCGTAATATCGGCTCTGGTCTTTTTATGGTGATGCTGGGACTGGGCCGCCGTGCTTCTTTTCGTTGTTCTTCTTTACTAGCTTTTTTTTGTTTCGCCCCCCTGATCCGGCGGTCACCTTATCCTGTATGCTGGTTCTTTTTACTCACAAACAGGCGTTACCAATGTGGTCAACCCTTCAATTGACTGAGTACCAAGACCCGGTGATTTTTCTTTTTCCTGTTGGCCTCCTTCTACATCACGTCCGTACCCAATCTCCATAGTGAAGCACGTGCCCCCACTCAGCCTTTTCCGCGACCCTGCGAGTTGTGATTTTCCCGACTGAGTTCATGTGCCCTGCCTATGTTCTTTTTGACTGAGAAGCGTTGTGTCTTTCGAAAAACAGATCTAATTTGGCCCCCACTAAACCCACAATCGAGTTGAATGTGTGGGTGATATTCGGTCTCCGACCCAATTCGTTTTATGTTTCCGCACCCCTTGCTTTATTTATCCAGGCGAAGACATTTCCATAGAGTGCTTTTTTTATTTTTATGAGATGATTTAACGTACATAGTAAGGATGTCCTCAGTTTTCGACATATCGCGGTTATTCCCTGAGGATTTTTTTCTGGGGGTCGAGGTTTTTATGGGGACCCCTATGACGCTTTCTTTCTATTCCATTGTTTTTAAGTATGTGTGCCTTTCCCACGCTTGCTGACGATGGTGTTGGAGATGACCGTTGGCACCCGGGACTGCTCTCCCAGCGTTCCCGTTCCAGTGAGGACTCTAGCACTTGTCCCCTCCTTGGACATCTAATATTCCCTTGAAGGTGGTTACGCTATCAATATCCCGCCTGGCCGAGCTCTGCGAAATTACTCATGTCATTTGCCACCCAACTTATGGCCCCCTCTTTCCTCCTACACCAACGTTGTTGTTTGCGAGTTTGGCTCTCAAATCAGGCTTGCACTCACCTGGCCGATCGGTTCTGTAAGGTTGAGTCTCCTCAGCCAACGGAAGGAAATTTACTTCGAGCACTCCCGCGAGCTTTTTTTATCAACACAGTCCCAGTCTACTGTAACTTTTCTCTATATTGAAGCTGGCTTAATTGAATGTCTGTCTTGGAGATTTCCCTTCCCCTTCCTAATTCCTTTTGTCTTCTAGGAAACTTGTCACTCCCCTTTTTTAGCGGTCAAAAGAACTCGAAAATATAATCTACTGTACGTCCCCGCGCTGACCACCATAGTCTATGGTGTCCACTGAGGAGAGCCGTGCAGGTCTGATGTCCTGTTTCTTTCTCAACTTTTGTTCCCGCTTCCCCTCATAATCTTCATTGCTCTTTCCACTCACGATGATTTCGTGCGTACACCCCCCTCCTCCTCTTTTTACGAATTCACCCATAAACATTCACATTCTTTTTTTTGGATGGATTTGTGTCCTCAGGTGTTCATTTTCACAGTATCTCCGGCCAACGAACGCGTAATTTTTTTCCCTGAAATAATTCGTCCCCACACTCCTTTGCTGATACTGGATATTTGGGCTGGGAGTGTTTTCTCTTTTCACGACATATTCGAACTTAGTTTTTTACTTACCTGTGTCCTTGTAACCGTAGTAGCTGGTATCCGCTCTGGCCCCAGCCCTGACAGACCTCACCTCTTCCTTTTAACACTTTCCTCTGTATATTTTTCCCCACATTTCTCCCGCGCTGCATGTTTGTATTGTCCAGACCACTCTCTTCTCCTGGTGAATGGGTCTCCGATATTTTTTACGTATTAACCCGTCTTTTTCCTTTCCGCTTTCTTAAAGCAATTACCGTCCCTAACGTTATTAATCACCGCGCCCCTCCTTTAAAAAAGTGCCTTAGGATACTGAGGCTCTGCTATTGTTGCGATTGTACGCGCCCGTGCTACAAGTAGGGTCCCTTCTTTCTTTGGTCTGGCCACTCCTCCTATTATGTTATACACCCTTGGCACATTAACGATGCAAGCCAATTACTTCTCAAACCGAGGTTAAGCAGTGCCCCCCAGCGCCTTCAGTCAGCCTCCAATCTGATCTTGGTCCCCCTCGCTTTTTTTCCTTCCCCTTCTCCCTCGCCCCGCTTATCAGCTTCTTATAATCGCGAAATGAATCCCGTGGCTTACACCAAATTTTGTTTACTATGACAGAAGTACCACCGGGAAGTTGTGTTTTTCCCCATAAAGTTTTGCCTTCCCCTTTCCCCCCCAACAGTAAATCCCCCCGCTCAATTCCCAATCGTCTGCTTTCTTCAACGCCGAAAATTAAGCGACTGACTTTTCTTGATGCGCGGGTCAATTCTAAGGAAATAATGAGCGATTTCCTTTTCCCATAGTTTCTCCCCTTTGAATCGTAACATTACCAGTTTCGTTTTCCCTCTTTCTGCGGGTACACGTGACGCTTTTTAGGGTCTTGTTAAACACTGTTCTTGACGCACCCCTATCGCGGAGTATACCTGTTGCCTCCCCAAGAATTATCATGTCCTTCCTCCCTTCCATATACCCTTCTTCCCCGCTAACTCGCGCTTCCATAATTAGGTCATTCAGAACGACTCTTGCCCAGCTTTTTCAGGCTTCCAAACAGTTTTTTACCTGAATTTCTTCTCTATTGTTTCCTCTTTACTTCTCTTCGTGTTAGGCCTTTTCCCCCTCCTTTCTGCCATTCTCTCCATTATTTTTCCCCGTGTGACCAAAGTTTAGCTCTACACTGAATCTCCTTTTTTATTTTTTGTCTCAATTTTCTGTATTGTGGGAGTTCTCAATCTTCATTTTAATACATTTTTTTATCATGTTTGGTCCCCTTTTATCACCTTAACCCCTCTGCCCCTACTCTTTTATCGCCAAAAAAGGATACCACAAATCGGTTTCATTTTTTTACCCAAACCAGCAATTCACGCTTTAGCATTCGTTCACTGTATAGCTTTCGTGCATCTAGAATTGGCACACGTTACCCTCTCGTACTTTCCAAACCCCCCTCCTTTCACCCACCTGAATCCAGTTTTTTCATTTCTTTTCTTTTTCTACATCACCTATTCATTAAGACAATTTCTGTCCCTTTTTGCAGCTTTCAGATCCGCTCCGTCCAATTCCCCTTCCCCTTCTTAATTCCTCACACACCTCTTCCCTACTCCCTATGTCTTTACATGTTATTTCTAAAGCGCCCACACGTTAAGACTAGATCCTTAAGCGCTCCTTCGTTGTGCATGAGGAGACGCCCGCACGCCCCACCCGTTTCTAAAACTCAATAGACTCTTTCTTCCCCGTGTTGTTTTCTTCCACCTTACCCTTTTTAGTGTGGTACCATTTATGTTCCCTCCTTGGACGTAGTAGCGCGGTTTTCCTAGGTCTGATTCAAATATTAAGCGTGGTAATGAGAGGCTTGAGCCTTGAAATAGTACGATAGATTATTCAACCCCTTCCGGAGTCCCTGGGTCGCCGCCTTCTTTCGTGTTCACAGACCCCTCCCCAAAATCCTGTCCTCTATAAATCTATTCTTTTTGTTTCATTTCCTTTCAGGGCATCTCGCATTTCGCACCAAACCATTTTCGTGAAATGCCCGAAACTACACCTCCACTGCTTTAAAGATCTGACCCTTTTCCGGACGATCAACCCTTCCCCCTTGGCTATCGGGTTGTTGATGGCTTTTGTTTCATTCTCCTTTTTCATCTTCCAGTGGTGTGTTTCTCTTTCCCCCCTGCCCAATCTGGTACCAACCTAGAATCAATTTCCCCAAGTGTTGTAAAGGTTTTTTGAAGCGTCTCCCCTGCGGCCGCGACCAGGTTCTTCCCTTTTCGTGCATACCCTGTTGCCAGCGGAGTTGCATTGTTTAACCCGAATTGTTTTGTTTTCGGCAAATGCGCGATTGCCCATGCCCCAGTTGGACCTTCCTCCTAACGACCTCTGTCATTTCTTAGCACGGTGAGCTTTGTTGCTTTCCCTGCCAGAGGCGGCCACTTGCCGAAATAGTGCTGTGGTCCCCTGACGATTCATTCTCTAAGATCAATTTTCATCCAATGTCCCGTACTTCTCTTTTATACTGGAGAACTCCGCCCCCTCTACGGATTATGACCGATTGTAGCTCTGAATTTTTCAAAAACTAAGCATAGTTGGAAGTTGCGTACCCACTTTTCGCATCTCAAACGAACGCTTCTCCCCTGGGTAGGCGTGCTGTGTGATGTTGCCGGTCTTCTTTTTCATTCTTTTTACTGATGTCGTTATTCCGGGCTTCACGTTTTGATCGCAGGTGCTGTACTTGTCAAATGAACTGAGGCATCTTCTGTGCCTTTAGCAGGTAAGCATACTGGCTAAAATTGTTTTTTAGAGGATCCAGCCAGCTTTCTTCAGACCACGATGATCCCTTCTCTGGACATTTAATAGAATCTTTTTATTTTCGGTCCTTCCCGACGGACGCAGCGTCTATTCTGTGGGCTAGTTTCCGTGGGATTGCGGCTCGTCCTTTTACGTGGGTTCTTTTCACTTGATGCCTGTGACATCTTTCCGCAGAAGGTCAACGATTCGGATGCTCATTTGCGTGCGCTTTTTGTTTGTGGGTTTTTACTTGGTGGCGTGCTTGTTTTCTGAGGGTTTTGGAGTGGGACCAAGGATTTCCACCAAGACCCTTTTCTCCCCGTACCCCACATTCACCCCCTTTATTGCCTTGTGCCACGTTGTGTAGCTTGCGGATTGGGCGCTTGGACAGGAATTCATTGACGCAACATTCGCGAATTCCTACAAGTCCGGTTCCCCTTGAAATTCTAGTTTTGGTTTTAATGCCTCTCAACTTAGCCTGCTCTCCTTTTTTTCTACAGTGATTATGTGAGTCTATATGGAAATCATTGCCCCCGTTGAATTCGAGAGTAGTGGTCCTTTGTCTATGCTGAGTATATGGCTGGATCTTTCGCATTTGAACTGATTCTGATTCTGGAGCGCCAGTGGTTTGAGCAGAATATTTAGAAGATATTTCAGTTCCTGTCTGGGTCCATTCCATAGTTACAAGTAATCTCTTTTGTTCCTTCTTGATATTATCGTGCCCGATCCCCCGTGCGAACCTCTCTGCTCTACGAACCCAGTTAGCACCATATCTGGTAATTAATGTAGCGCCATTATATTTCTCCTGTCCCTTTTTTCCATAGTTCACACCCTCTGCGATCAAGAACCTAGTCGCGTGGCGGGTTCTGTCTTTTTCGTAACAAACTTCTTTGCGCTGTCTTTGTTATTGTGGGGAGTTGCCGGGTTGATTTACTTTTCTTTTTTTTTTTGACAACACTTTCTTCACTCTTATTTGAATGACATCACCTACCACAATGTCCGCGGTTTTTCCCTTCTGTATCATTGCCATGACACCCTCCGTTGGGATAGCTAACTAGGTTAAAATTTGCCTTTTTTCATTGTAACCGGGCTGATCCCCTGCTTCTGCTCGAAGTACACGGAGTCCCATGCAGTCTCTGGCAAACTTCACAGATTGAGATGCCGTTCAATGTCTGGGGGGCACTGGAAGGCTTTCTGGTTCTTTTCAATGTCATTGTGTTTGCTCCCGGAATGGGCAGAACGGCCCCGTATAGGGCTCCCCGCCTTTTCTTGAGCTTTTTCAGAACGACATACCTAGTCACTCCTTTTCTCCCATAACGCCGGCCCCATCGAACCCCTCTAAAGGTTTTTCTTTTTTTTAGATCGCCTGGCGTTTTTGCAAAATTGCTTTTCCTATGTGCTGCCCGTTTTCCAACTTTAACTTTTCCTTATATGTTATCAGGTAAACAAGTCCTTTTTTTCCGGGCGGTCCATTTCTGTGATGCGGGTGTCGTGCCCCCTCTACCAATCCAGAGTTCAACTTTGGAATCTACAGTGGCTTTACAAGATCGGTTGAGTTTTCTGTTTGATTTTTTCGGACGTTCCTACGTTTGACCTCCTGCCAGTACGGCCATAGGGTTGAAATCCCCCACGTCCCCCGTTTACCCCGCAACGCGCGCACGAGTTCTAATTTTTGTGACGATAAGTTGAGCCCGTACGTATGTTGCATTATAAGCGTGGACGTGTGTGAACAGAAACTCTCCTCTTAGGCGCCACCCAACCTCTTTTTTGCTTTTTGTTACTTGATTCGGGCGATACCTTCCTGTTATATTTGACTCGTAGTTTCATCAGTACTCATTCATACTCGATGAGTCACGGTACGTGATTGACCTAGTCGGAGGTACTAAGGAGGCCAGTTTTTTGTTTCTTAGCGGATTGTGCCTGTATACATGTCACTATGCGTTTATGGTGATAGTCGGGATGGGTTTGCCACGAGGTACACGATTGCTCCTGTGCAAAACTTATTTTCGTATCCATCTCACGGCTGGGCGGTTTTTCTTCGATCGCGGCATCCTGACCAGCTTCATGCTACCCACGTGACAGGTACTATATCCCCCTTCACTATGAATTAACAACAAAAGTCTTCTTTAGAACTGTGGTCTAAAGGTCCCCTTTAAATACCACTGTCAGTAGCTGAATATGGAACGTCATTACGTGCCCCAGCCGGGACTCCCCATTACCCCCCCTCAAATTATTGGCCTAGGGAGCCGCCTCTCCAGTGATTACTTTCTCTCAAATGGTGGCATCCCTCTCCCACCTACCCCGTCCTCTGTTTTGTGTATATCCCCAGTCATGTCCCACTTTTGCGCTTAACATCTAGCACAACAAGGTCGGAGCAGAACAGCTCTTTCTAATGATGGCGTTTTGTATTTCCTGACTTCACCCACTCAGGTCTTCGATTTACCTGAGCTGGTTTTGGACTCCCGTATATTCTGAAAGGGAGCAAAGGGATAATTCGGCCTGCCTACGGATGTTTGCCTCTGTATTCTAAGTTTGATTTCCCTCGGTCCTAGCCCACCACAAAGAACGGCGTGGTCTAGTCGTAAAACTTGGACCCCCTCAATTGTCTCGGTGACCGAACTAGACACGCACTAGATCTGCCTACCGCCTATACCTTCCCCTTCTCTCTTTCTTCTGACCTCCTACAGGGATGGTTCCCTAATTTAAGGATCCCACATGACCCTTGCCTCAATCTTTTTTGATGCTTATTTAAAACAGCCGTTGACAAAATACAACTGGAACTTCTCTTCAGCACCCCCCTCAAATTGCTGTTAGACGGCTTTCTCCCCGCCATCTTATCCTGGCAAAGAAGGCATCGTACGGTGCTAACCTGTCTAATGAAATTCCGTTTCTAGATTGCGGGCGTGCCTTTCAACGATGTTTCCCCCCTTTTAAATTTTCACTTGCTGCCCCCATGTCCGCCAGGACCCCTCACCGATCTTGTAATATCTGCCTTTTTTTTTCAAAGACTTATTTTGTATTTGAACGACTCGTCATCCCTTCCACTGTTTCTGCCCTTTTTTTTCGTGCCATAGCCTATGAAACGTAACTAACTGACTGTCAGAAGCGAAACCATCCCAGTGCACAGCCCAGCTACGTCAATCGCTTTCGATTTATTTCGATGGGGACGGCGCTTGTTTACTTTTTTCCCAGGACTATGTGTTGCCTCGCAATCGCAGATTTTTACTTTTTCTTATCCTAAAATGCTTTCGCCATTGACAGATTATCCCCTGCTTTTACTTTCTCCTCCTTTTATCCGAATTCCCCTGTGCACCCCCCTCTCCTTTTGCAGCTCAACTATGAGTAGTTTTTCCTTGTCGTCGAGGCTTCTTCAGCGCCACCCTCAACCCTTTTGATCAGAGTCAGTCGAAGTTCATTCCTTGTCACCCACCCTTTGGTAATGCTTCTCCTAACGTTTGTCATTTTTTATCAGTCCATAACTTTTGTCCTTTTCACCAAAAGACCAACCCCCCGCCTGCGACGCCGACTCTTTTTTTTCCTTTGTATTGGTCGAAGGTACCGACCCAGCACAGCGCTTTACTCTTGTGAACGTGTTTTCTTACTAGTTTATTTTATATTTTACCCACTTTCGCCTTGCCTTCACTGAGTGACGAGCTTGGAACTTTTGTCCCTTTGATATTTCGGGTGTTTTGTCCTGTTTTTTAAAAAAAAATTCACGGGTATTGTCCCTCTTTTGACTGCAAGAACTCTTCTTGTCGTGATTCCTTTTCCCGCCACTCACCTCCTTCTGTCTTGTCTCCCTGCGCGCACAAACTCCCTCTTCATGGTCAAATTCCGCTTGAGATCCCAGTGCCGTTTCCCAGCGCCTCCCTCCTCTTCCTTCCTTATTACGACCGACCGTCAGGCACCCCAGTCCCGTTGCTGCATCTAAATCTTAGCGTTGGTACACGGTTGCCTTATTTACCGACGTAATCTGTTTTGAACCCTTTTCTTGTGGTCGCACTACTTCCCAAGTACGCCGTCGTCTTCCCCCCCCCCGTTTGACCACGGCCCTATCCGGGTTGAACTCTTGGTTTTTTGTTGTGTTGGCTGTGTGGACCCAAACCCTTTTTTTCAAAAGAGAGTGTACCATCCCTTACCGTTCCCCCCCTTCTTTCCATACACCTCTCCACAAAGTCCCCCCCAATCGGAAGATTCCAAATCAAGCACACTAACCTGCCCCCTTTTTTAGTGCACATCCGTTCGCTGACTCTCACCCTCCACACCCACCCTTCCTCTCTGCCCCATCCACTTTCCACGGCCTCAGGTTAAGCGTAATTCTGAGTTCTTCGCCGAAATCAATGAGTACAGTACTTTGTCGTCTTACGTCTCTTGCGGTACTCCGTCTCCTCCCAGTTCTGTCCCACTAGACAGTGGCCGACCTCTTCAAGGTCCCTTCCCAGTTCAATCTGGCCCTGCCTCAGCTTGGCGGGCAGAAACCTCGCATCTACCGAAGCCGCCAACTACGGGCCCCATCTTTAACCTGAATGCTCTCCCTTCCTCCCCGCCCCTCAAGCCTAACGCCATCGTCTCTGAGAACTTTCTTACGCCTTCCACCCTTAAGAGTTTAAAAATTCTAGTCTACCCTCCTTGCAAGTTCGTAGCTTACGGAGTCTCCTAGTTTGCGAATATAACTTTTTTTCCCCCCTCGTTTCAGCTTCCGTCGAGTTTTTAGCAAGTCCGTTCGTGCCCCACCTTGGTCGAATAGGGCAGACCACTTCCCCCTTCCGTATCCTTTGAAATATGTTTTCGCGTTTTTGTGTTTGCCTGTTTTTGGCATCGCGCATTTCGGTCCAAACATCTTGAAAAGCACCCGCCTCCAATTTGTTCCTTGCAGAACCTCAGGTTCCCTTCCGAGCGCTCAAAACAGCTCCCACCCTTTATCGTTTTTTGCCCTTGCCTGTGTTC
>Ga0179593_1381038_pt1 | contig 16537 bp, 24 predicted proteins | sample CZODoug2_1_08_16_FD_185931 | JGI IMG/M metagenome (GOLD analysis project Ga0179593, IMG submission 185931) | Vadose zone soil fungal communities from Angelo Coast Range Reserve, California, USA - CZODoug2_1_08_16fungal (PacBio error correction) | ecosystem: Environmental > Terrestrial > Soil >... | reverse complement strand
GTTTTCTTCAAAAAATGACATCTCGCATCCCGCGGCCCCCCCCCCCTTTTTGCCCTCATTCCCTCCCCCTTTCCTTCAGTTGTCTCTCCCTCTTCCCTGACCTCCCCCTCGTCCCCCCTGGAACTTTTCCTTCTTCTAATCGTGTTCCCCCCCCCGCCCATAGCAAACTTTCCTCCTCCCCAAGTATCACTGTTCTCTACTTGTCCCTGATCCTAACTGGTTCCCCCCGACTCGATTTTCTTTTTTTCCTTTCGCTCTAAACCCCCCCTGCGGCGCGTTTTTTTTGTCCCGAACAACCCCTTTGGTTCCTTCATTCAATTTAGGCGCAATTTTGAAAAAAGTTTATCTCAAACTATCTTTTTTTGACCTCCCCCCCCTTTTTCCTGACCATCCCGCAGTTAGGCCGAACTCGTGAATGGCTCCTTTCCTCACATTCTCTTCTCTTTTCCCTCCTTCCCTTCTTTGGTAGATCCTGCGCGACCCTGTGGTTTATCGGGGTCACTCTGGATTTTAAGATGTTGTATTTTCGGAACCATTTCCTTCCCACTTTCCTTTTTTATTCAGCGCGGTCCTCCCCCCCTAATTCTTGTGAGGCCCCCTCCTCCACACCCAGCCCGTTGTCCCTTTTTGATCGGGCCCCCCCTCTCTCTTGTGGGAGTCGTCTTGCAGCAGTTGCCATATGGCACCTTCTCCCTTTTTCTCTGCTGCGCCATCGTCCTCCTTTTTTTTTTTTCTATTTCTTGGCCATCCGGTAGACTCCCTTCCCCCCAAGGTTGGCCTTTTCCCGGTTTTAATCGTTTTAGACACCCCTGGACCCAGCCCTTTCCCCCGCAGAACTCATTTTCTCCTACTTTTTTTTTCCTCTCCCCCCGTCGTTTTGTCCGCCTGTTTTTCCCCTTAGGCCGATGTTGTCTTCTTCATTCTGCCTCCCGCCGCTGTTCTTCGACACCATACCCCCCCCCATCTGAAGCTTTTCTTTCCCGAAAATCTTTGACTTTTTTTCCCCTCTTTTTTTTCCCCAACTTGCCCCCTCCCCCCCCCTCCCCCCGAGGCCTAGCCCTTTTTCCAGAAATCTGTGGAGTTCCCCCCTTTCTGGAGATGTCTTCTCCCCCGCTCTCCGCTGCTTATTTTTGTCCATGTTTCCAATCTTTCCTCTTCTCGGTCCTTCCTCCCCCAATTGCCTTTTTCCTTCAGCTTTTTTCCTCCTTTCTGGATCGTCATACTTTCTCGCCCTCTGGACGCGGCAACTTCCATCTGGTGCCGTGCAATGCTTTGTGGGGTCCCCCCCTAATGCCGGTGTGAACTTCCCCTTCTAGGGTCCATTTCTTTTTCGCGTTTCCCCCTCCCTGAACCACCCGGCTTTTCTTCCCACACTAAGTCCCTTCCCTTCTGTCGCGGTTTTAATACACTACCCCCTTCCCGCCCGAACCCCCCCCCCCACACGATGGAACCGAGACCCTCGCAAGTTTTTCTCCCTGAAATTTTTCCTTTTTTGCGTCGTCTCCCCTCCCTTTTTTCCTATGTCACAGTCTCCTTGTATTTTCCTTCCCCCTTGTCCCCTCCCTGAATTCTTCTGTGGAGATTTCTTCGAAGTTTACCCTCCCCCGAACATCCTTTGTTTTACACCTGAGCCCCCTCCCCCCCTCCCAACCTGCCATAAGGCTTCGTCACACAGTCCTTTTTCTTCCCCCGCTGAATGTGCGCCCAAGCTGTCCTCCCTGAGTATCGGCCCCCCTCTTAAAGTACTTTATATGTCTTCTTTTTTTTTTTAAACAGCGCCTTCCCTCATACGATCCCTCGAACTGGCCCCTTCCCTTGACGGTTCATTGCCTTTTTTCTAGTGACACACTTCGCTATAGACTACTTCTCCGTTTGCCCCGCTTTCCTCCCTCCCCGCGCTCCCGAGTGAAGGTCAGGAGTCCTCCCCCCCCTCCTTTCGTTGTCGGTGTCATTTTGCATATAACGGTTTTACTCGCCCCCTCTCTTTTTTTTCCCTCTTCTCTCACCCTTCCCTGAATTTTTTTGGTCGATCCCTTTCGTTTCTTGCAAACCTGGTGGCCCGCTGGGTCCTTCAGGCTCAACTTCTATCTGCCGCAACCCCTTATAGGTCCAGCCATCCTGCTGACCCGGTCTTTATGTTTTACTGGTCTCGTTTCCCAAACTGAGTCTCCCCTCCCCTATTCCTCCCCACCATTTCCACCTCCCTCTCACTTGCCTCGACCAAGTGTTCTTTCTGAAGCCTCAGGACTGAGTTTTTTTGAGTCTCTTCCATCATCCCCTACTTTTTTTTTTCATCCAGAGAGTTCTATAGCTTCCCGTAGTCACCAAGAGTTTCCGGCGACTTATCTCTTTCTTCTTTCTGCCAACTCTCATCTTTCCCCTCTTTTTGCTTTGAAGGTGGCCGACCCCTCCCTTTGTGTTTGTCCCTCTTTTTTTTTTTTCTCTTATGAGGTCCGCTTTTTCTTTCCAAATACTTCACATCCCTGCGTGAAGCCCCCGCAACCTTCTAGCTGATTTTTTCTCCTTTTTCCCAGTACTGTTTTGTTGAGAGTCAATCGTTGTCTTTAAGGCTATTGATGGAGAAGTATTTGTCCATCATCCCTGCCGCCCCCACTCCGATCTCGGCAAAAACCAAACTGGTTGTTCCTGCCTTGGAGCTCCTTTTCAGACCTACGTGTACGCTGTCCGTGAAGAGCCATAGATAATTATTTCTCCTTGGATTCTACCTTTTTTGCGCGTCTCAGTGGTCCCTGGGTCCAATGCTATCTGTTGTCTGTACTCTGTGCTATTTTCTAATATGCTTCATTCTCCTTTTCCCCCCCGAGTCTTTAACCGCAATTTTACGTCAGTTCCCCACCCGAGAATACATATGTTTTTCTGACTGCTGTGAAGGTCTCGAGTTTTAACTTTTTTTCTTCAATATCTTACCCCCAAATCTGGTTCTACTACCGTCTTGAAACACTGCCCCGTCTGGAATTCACTCTCCTTTTAGACCTAATTTACTTGAATGAACGTTCTCGTCCCTCTTAGTTTTTCTTGTTCCTTCTCGCCATGGTCATCGACCGAACCTCCCCTCCGGTCCCCCTTCTTGTTTTTTTTATCAGGACTCTTTTTTTCCGAGAAGCTTTCCTCTCCCCACCCCCTTTGCCGAGTTCAGACTCGCCCTCACCAACACGCTGTGATGGGATCGATTACTTAACCCCCTTTTCCCCCCCGGTGTCCTTGATCAGCGGCCAGTCCGGGGAATTTCTTTCCTTTTCTTTTGTTTTCTGGGCTTTTTTTTCATCCCAAGTCCCTCCCTTTTCTTTGGCATCGCTGCTTTGAGATCCTTCTCCCGTGCTGGTGCCAGGGTGGTCTTTGACCCGGCTCATGAGAACTTGGCGTTAACTTTCCTTTCCCTGCTACGAGGTTTCGTCCCTGTCACTTTTCTTCCCTATTGTGTCCCCACGGCTTTGGCTTTTCCGTTGCCCCCCCCTTATGGTTGTTTTTCCTTTTGGTTCGCCTTTTTTCGTGCTTAGCAAGGGTGCGCTTCCCTGGTTTCTCTGAGACGTGTCCCTTACCCAAGGCGAAATCTCGTCCTTAATTTTTTTTCGTGTTGAAACCCCCTTTTAAATCAGGCGCTGATTTCATTTTGTCTCGTCCTCACAGGTAGATCTGGTACCTGATATCCTCACAATGTCTGCGGTCGTTCGTCCCCCCCCCACGTGCACCCCCCAGTGGTTGCTTTCTTTGTTTTAGTACTCGAGTTGCGTTTTATTCTTTTCTGGGCCCCCTTTTCCCGGAACCCGTCTCGATCAACGCTTTTTTGTTTGTTAAGTTTTCCCCCTGCTCTGGGATTGTCCTGTCCACGGCAGACCCCCTTCTCCAATAACTCCGGTCCCCCTTTCCTTCTTCTCGGGGCCTGTCACCCCAGTCCCGCCGCTTATTTCCCTTTCCCTTTTTTCCGTTCCGGACCATTTTCCCCCCTTTTTTCTTGAGATCAACGTCCGGCGACCAATTGAATGCGGCCGGGTTTTGCAGGCCTGTCCCTATGTTCCCTAAGGGATGTCTTTCTGAATGAGACCCCGACGTAAGTTTTCTCTTCCCCCTGCTGACTCTCCGTCGGTTCCCCCCCTGTGCCCACTCCCTCCCCTGCTATTTTGCTCCCCCCCCCATGTGACCCTACGCGTCCGTGTAGGTGCGGGTTCAGTGGTCCCCCCCCCCATCGTCGACCCCCGGTGTCCAATGGATTTTTCGTCCCAAAGGACCCTGCTTCGGCGTTTTTCTTTGTTGCTTTTTTTTCCCCTCCCGGGATTTCCCCACTCAAGAAGCCCCTTCCTCCCTGCTCAGTCCAGTCCGGTGACAGCCCCCCCCTCCCCAATCTCATCCGTGCCCCGCAAAACGTTTCCCTTCCTCTTTTTTCCGGAAGCAAGCTACAAGTTGTCCCCTGAAATTCACCCGTTTCCAGAGAGAATTTGGTCGGGTTTCCTCATGAATTTTGCCCCCCCCCCCCTCTCTGAAAATGTGACTGCGTGAAGTTCCTGTGATTTAAATACTCCTCACACCTTCCCCCCCCAAGCTCGTCTTTTGGGCTCCACCCCGTCCCCCGAAAAGGGGCTCTTTTTCGTTTTTCCTTTTTTTTTTTATGTGCAAAGTTTCCTCCATTCGGGAGCACTTCCTTTTTTGTTTTTTTTTTTCCCCCCCAAGGATTGTCTTCCAGGCTGATTGAAGTCATCACATCCCCCCCCGTTTTCTCCTCGAGGGTTTTCTTTTTTCTTCAGAGACGACGAGGACTTATTTCGCCGACGCGCTTTCTTCTCTCCTAACAGTTTTGGTTTTTTGTGCTGGTAGTATGGGGGCGTAATCGGTCTCCACCCCCGGTCGGATAAGGGGATTTCCTCCCATCATGAACTCTTACCTCCGGGTTCTTGTTATTCGCTTGGCCTTACCCCAATACACTTTCATGACGTTCCGGTGATGGTCCTTAAAAAACCGTTGTCCCCGCATAAATCCCCCCCCCCCCACGCCCGCGCGTTCTTTTTCGTCTTGCAGTCCACTCCCTTTATTTCCAGGGAGTTTTTGTTCTGTCGACTTCGGTAACTTTCGTGATTTTTTGGACACAGACTTTTTTTTTTCTTCGTTTTGACCTCGTTGGTGACCACTGTCCCCCTTCCTCTGATGTTGTCCTTTTTTCATAGGCCCAACTTCTGCGCTTTCTGCTAGCCCCCCCTTGTCTGGTCCGAGAAGCGACCCCTGACTCGGATCGTTTGATTAATGCCGTGACCTGCCCGCCTTTTGACGATGTGTCTGTAGTCCATTAGCCAGACGTCTTTTGAAGTCAAGTCTCACCGGCAGTCGAAGCGCTTTTCCGCAAATCATTGCTCGTACGTCTTTTGTTTTTCCCACTTGTCCCGTGGTCCCCAATCCCCCCCTGTAGAATTTGTTTAATTTTTGTCATACTAGCTAGGCTTTTTTTTCCCCTCCCTCTTAGTGTGCGTCCTGACCTGGATGATTGCCTTATATGTTTTGTGCATCAAGGCGTGTCGCCATATCGTCCCATTTTTTCAGCCAAGGCCTGCGCCCCTCTGCTTGCCCCCTTTTGGTATCATCGTCCCCCCCCCCCCTTTTTTTTCTTCCCGTTAAGAAGGGGTCTAGCAGCAGTCTTCTCTTTTTGGCCTTTCACCGGCCTATGCCCTACGGAGTCGCGCGCGGGTGGCATTCCCGCCTTCGTCCCCCCTGCAAATTTAACCAGCTTTAAACACCTCCACCTGTTTTTTTTTTCCAAGTATCCTTCTTGAATACGTCCCCCCTTCCTAGCAAATTCAACACCGGTGTGACTCATTGCTGTGCTCCAAGTCCCCCTTTAGCCGGGATCATTCCCCCTCCTTGAGTGCGGTCCTTAATGAAAAGGCGGCTGAATTCCCTTTTTGCTTGTGCGTTCAGACACCGACTCGTCGAGCTTTCCCCCACTATTTTTTCCCTCGATTCCATCTTGGAAATCCCTCCCTTTGTACCGTCTTTTTTTTTCAACACCGACCCCACAGCCATGCGCCCCCGGGAGGGTTCCTGCAAGCCCTTTTTTTTGGTTCACGCCTGGTCCCTTGGATCCCCGAAACCCCTTTTTCCCCTCCGTGCTTTGGCTGATGACACTGACCCCAGGCAGTCCTATCCCCCCCTGCGTGGACTGCCCAGCCCCCCGTGAGCACTGCGCCCCCGCGGCTCTTGGACCTTGTGGGCTCGATCGAACACGGCGCCCTCTCAAGCTCAGACGCTCGCGTTTTTTTGCGATCGTTGGTTCGGTCCGTGGATCTCCCATCGGTCTGTTTTTGATTTCTCCTTTTTTCCTTTTTTTTCACGGTTCTTGTCCCCCTCCCTAACTCAGGATCCCATTTCCCCCCATGGTTGAAAACCCCTTTTGTCAAGGATTGGTCGGTTCCCCCCCCCGACCCAGCCTCCGCAGGTTTGCGACGGCCTCGCCATGGGCCCTACACAATCTCCCCGCCCCCCTTTTGCCCTTGGTGATTCAGGTTGGAGGTAGAGATTTCACCAGGTGATCCAGAACCTTCTTCATCCCGCAGTCCCGGCAGTCACACTGTCGGTGTCCCTTAATTGGAGTCTCGTAAGTACACGCCAGGTTGTCCCTTTTGAGCGCGTTTGAATTCCCCTGCCGTATTGCGGATTCCCCCTCGGACTTTCGGTCCCTATCGAAGATTTGCACCTTATACCCGAGCGTACTTTCTGTACTCGGATTTCTGTCGCCCAGCGACCGGACCATTTTCCGTCTGAGGATGAGGCCCCAGAACCCGCGTGTTTCTTGAGCATTTGACAGCGTCCGGATCCGTCCAGCACTCCCCCTGCCTTCTTGAGTGAAGCCGATGACACTCATTTTTTTCCTCCCTTGATTTTTGGCTGCGACTCTACCTTTGTGTTTCTCCCCCCCCCCCCGATGCCCATTTATTCGGACGATATTTTTTTTTTTTTTCCTTTAGTCTTCCTGAACCCCCTGCAACCACTTTTCTTTATGAGTTGGCTCATCCCCCATGGTACCCCCTATGGCGTTCCCTTTCCTATCAAGCTATTTTCTTCGCCCCCCTCCTTGTCCCTAGTTTTTGCGACCGGCCTCTGAGAACCCCCCGCAACGAAGCGGTATCCCCCCCTGGAGGATTTCCGCAACCCATACCCCTTTCCCTGCTTTTTTCTTGCGCCTCGCAAATCCCCCTTCGCGGTGGTCCCCCCTCTTTGCTTGTTTGAATCATGTGTCTGCAAAGATTTGTGGCCCCCCCCCCTCGTGGTTGTATGAAATCCTTGGATAACGCGGTTGCTCCCAACACGCTGTTTTTGATTCCCTTTTCCTTTGTTCGGCAAGCTCTCCTCGCCCGGGACTGCTCGCGCCCCCCTTTATCCCCCCCCCCTTTTCTGAATTGATTACCCGTGATTTTAGCTTTTACAGTCGTGTTTGGGCGCTCACCTCCCATTTTTTCCCACCTCCCCCCCCTCGTCACAGTATGAATCCGCCTTTTGACGCGATGTCTATATGATTCACCCTCATACGAGCTCTCCCCTGACGGCCACGTCCTGAATTTTTTTTCGGGCCCCTCCCCTTTGTGTCGTGTCGTACTTTCTCACAAATCCCTGGTCTCCGCCTTTGCAAGTGAGCTGTGCCTGGCTGACTGCCAGCCCGCTGTTCGATTTTCCGCATGCTACCTTTTGGGCTTTCCCTCCTCCTCATTACCTGCCCCGTTGGTCGATGACCCTGGTGGCGAGTGATCATTTTCTCTTCCAACGTTTGTGCAGCACAGGAATGGGCGCGGCGGTGTCGGTTGCAGTTTCTGGGGACAACACAAGGAGCCTTCCCTTTTTCCCCCGATTCAGCGGGTCGCCGTCGACGGTTTTCGTGTCTTGTGACCACAGCCCCCTTTATGCTGGACCTTCCCCTTTTCTTTCCAGCTGCTTCTGTATCCCTGATATTCAGCCCTTGACGATGCCCGCTATGTCTAGCGGTGTCCCTTCATTCACCGCTCACCTTGTTTATTTCTGCTTTTTTTTTTCTTAGCCGGCTGGGAGGAGTGTTTACCACTTGCGGGTGGGGGACCCGCTGTTTTTTTTGCGACCATTTTTTTTGTATGTTTTCCCTTTATCGGTCTCCAGGAGCTTACCTGAGGAAGGTTCTTTCTTGTTTCATTTTGAAGGCCCGGTCCCGCTTCTTTGAATCCGTCACCCCTTCGTTCTTCGACTTGATGAGATCCTGGATCCTGTTTGGTGGACCCCCCCAGCGGTCCCCGACCTTTGCATGCTTTTGGTTTTGATGATGGGGTGGCACGCCCCATTGTCGCACCATGCCCACCCGTCCTTTTCGCGGCACTTCACTTTTTCCCTTTCCCCACGCTAATTTGCTTGCCCCCCCCCTGACACGTTACGTTCTAGGGCTCCGTGGATTGGTGTTGTCTTCCACCCTGGTTCCCATAGGACCCGACCCCGCGGATTTTCGACCGCCCTACCTCCCCTGATGCGTATTCTTTTAACCTTCAGTCCCGTGTGCGCGCGAGTTCCTTCCCCTGCCGTCCCCCTTGCCGGTGGGGGCCATTTTCAACGACACTCCCGCGATTTTCCTGCATCCCCGCTGCCCCCCCCCCCGGTGGAGCATCTCTTTGCTGCCCCTTTTTTTTTTGAGTCCTATTTTCCCACTTCCCCTCCCGCGCGGACTTGTGTCCGTCTTCCCATTTCTGCATGGCCAAACCTGACCCCTCGCACCAAACTGCTGCTTTCCTGTCCACCTGAATACCGAATACTTGCACTCGATCCCCCTCACCTTGGTCCCCCCCCACCCAAGATCCGATTTTTGTCCCTGATGCTTAACCCGACAGCCACGGCGCCTTTGTTTTGTGGATTGCTGCGATTGTGTTTCCTATCCCATGTGCGCATGCTGCAAAAAAGGTCAGAGCTTGTTCCCCCCCCCCCTCACATAACCAGCCTCATTTTTTAGACCCTAGGCGACTGCTCCCCTTTCCAAAGAGGCCGTTTTTGGCGGCCCTTCGCGATTTTTTTATCCTCCCACGTTTATTGTTTCGGATGGTCCCCGCTTCCTTGCCACATGCCTCTTTTTTTTGCTTCCTTGCCGTTTTTCGTTCCCTTCTTCCCTAATGGCTTGTTGAGTGTCTTCCAGGGCTCCCACCTCCCCCAGCATGGCGTCCCGAAATGCTGTCCCCCCCTTGGTCCGTAGGAAAGTCCTGCCCATTTTGCGGGGTCGGGTTTTTCGGCCTTTCTGCCCCATCCTTGGTTTTGGTCCATCGTCGTTGATTCTTTGCCTAGGTTTTTTTGGTCCCAATTCTCTCCTGGACCCCCCGAGTCCCCCCTTTTTTGCTCTTGGTCAATCGGTACGAACTGACCAGACCATGTCCCGTGACGCGTTCGCTATGTCACTTTTTCTTACTGTGCAGCATGCTCCCGGCACCCACCCTTGTTGGCGCGGCATGTTCAGAGATTTGCCCCCCTCCCCGGGACCCCGTGCCAGGCGGCTTGCTCCTGGCGTTTTTTTTGGCCCTTCGCCGCGCCGATCCGAACCTCGCACGCGATGCAGTGCTTTTCGCCCTTACTTCCCCGACATTTTCCCTTTTTTTTGTAATTTTGACCCCTTGCTTTAACCCATACCACGAGCCTATCGTGTCCTTGTGCAGATAGTTTTCTGACGGTTTCGGCCTTTTTCTCTGTTGCTTGCCGGACATGGATGCTGCTTTTGGGCCTTTCAGTTTCCTTTCTCTGTCCATTTTGTGCACTGGCCCTGTGCGCTTCTGGTGGTACCTTCGCCTGGATCAGGATCGTACAGGTGGATTGATTTGGGATTGCCCCCCCCTCTGTGGCGCCCTCGGGGTGCCTTATTTTGAGGCAGGACCCGGCCGTGGTGGTGATGGAGGCGCTGCGACCCCTCCCGGTTTCTGCGGGCCTGCCATGCCCAGCTCTGGAAACCCCCACTCCATTCGCGCGCCGTTTTGCTAGCCTTCCTTTTCCCGTAACCTGCCCTGCCTCAACCCCCCCCCACAACCCGTTCCCGACCGGCTTCCCATCCAGTAGTTGTGGCTCATTTTTGGCGAAATCGCGTGCGGAGAGGTGCGCTGGTTTTTTTCTTTTTTTTGCCATTGCACAGGTCCCATTTGCAGGCCATTTGTAGTTCCCCTTTTTGCACGAATTCGTCGCTTGCGCTCGCCGACTTCCATCTTTAACCGAAGTTTCCTTTTGCGAGCACTATGTGGACCCCCCCCCTCCCCCCCTGAAAGTTTTGCCACTTTGTTTCTGCGCTCCCCAATGGCGTCTCCCCCTCCCCCAATTTGTCAAGCCGTTCCATTTCCGTCCCTCTTGAAACGCCCCCTTTTTTTTACGTTTTTTTTCAACAGCGCTTTTGCCCCCCAGCCCTCCCCCGAGTCCCCCCGGTTTGCCGTTCCGGTAAGGATTTGATGAGTTTTTTTCCCTTGTTTTTTCGCGATGAGTTGCCCGAATTCTTACCTTTGCCTTCGCGGAGGCTTTCGGAGCTGGGTCAGGTCCGCGGCCCCTTCCCGTCGTCGTTGATTAGCGATCCTACTGGTTCGTTTTTTCGTTTGCGTTTGCGCGGACCGGACCTGGTTTTTTTTTTTTTTTTTTTTTTTTTTTTTTTTTCTTCTTTTTTTTTTTTTGTTGTGTTTTTTTTTTTTGGTTTTTTTTTTTTTTTTTTTTTTTTTTTTTTTCTTTTTTTTTTTTTTTTTTTTTTTTTTTTTTCCTTTTTTTTTTTTTTTTTTTTTTTTTTCTTTTTTTTTTTTTTTTTTTTTTTTTTTTTTTTTTTTTTTTTTTTTTTTTTTTTTTTTTTTTTTTTTTTTTTTTTTTTTTTTTTTTTTTTTTTTTTTTTTTTTTTTCACTTGTATGGCTGTTTCGGTCGATGCCATGTGTCGGCGCTGCAGGTTTTTCCGTTCACGCGGCAGTTGCCCCCCCCCTTAATTGTCCGCAATCCCCGTTGCATCGCCGTGATCAGTCCCGGGCCGCGGTAGCTTTTCTCCACCCCCCACCGTGGTGATTTGATTTTCTTTCACCCTAGCGCAGCCCCACGTCCGTCTAAGGTGCCCTTTCGTAGCCTTTTTTTGATGTTTGGAGGTGAGTCGCTGACCCAGCGCCGTGTGTTTATCAGCCAGGGCCCTTTCAGAGCTGTAGTTTCCTGCCCCCCCATGATTTTTGTTTACTGCGCGGCACGTCCTTTAGACATCCGGACTATCTTGCGCATTTCTTTGTTCACCTCCCCTCCCCCCCCCATGCTTCCCCGTGTAGGAGAGTGGTGGGGCCGGAGTGACCTTTTTCACGTTGTGTCATTTTTTGTCTTGAGGATTTGCCTTCGGTCTCCCCCTCCAGGTCAGACGACCACGATGTTGCCCTCCTCTTTTTTCTCCGTTGGTTTGGGAGGATGAGGATATTGGGCATGTGCCTCGCTCTTTTTTCATGGTGGCGCAAAAGAGGACTTCCACTCCTATCCAAACCCCCAAATCGCCCACACACACGCTTGATGTCTTTTTTTGTTTGTCCTCCCTCTTTCACCGCGGATTCCCAGAGACAGGTCTTGTCGGTAGTTTTATGGACTGACGTTTCGTGGTCGGAGAGTACACGCCTTTCAAGCCATTCCTCCTTGTTTCCGGTCGGCACCATCGCGATCTTTTTCCCCCTCACGCGCTTCGTGCCTGACCACATCGGCGCGGATTTTTCCTTTTTCGTTCCACCCTGCCTCCTGACTGTCTGTGCTTCCGAGTCAATCTTTGCCGTGTTGTTTTTTTTTTTTTGTACGCTGCGTTTGAATTTTTCCATTTTTGCTTTGATGGGAAACTCCCAGTTATTTCACCCCTTGCTGTTCTTTCCTTACCGTTCCTTCGCCTTTTCCCCCCCTGTGGGTTTTTTGCATCCCCACGAGGAGGGTTTTCTTATTTTCGGTTGCCAGCTTTCGCCCGGCCTGGTTTTTTCTGCCCCGCCACATTTTACGACCGCCACAGCCGACCTTTGTCCTTTTTTTTTCCAGTCCCCCGAGCTGCCGTTTTGTCCTTGCCGCAGGCGTGATTTTTGCCTACCCGACGCGCTCTTGTTATTTCTTCAAGGGACAGTGCTCTTTCCCTTATCGGTTTGCTTAGCGGCGTGAACAAATTCTCGCTTTTCGCGCACGTTCCGATCCGCCGAATCCCTTGCCTGTCGCGCGGGTTTCGCCGTTGCTTCCTGGTTTTTCAGCCTCCCAGATGCTCCTCTTGAGGTCAAATTGGCGTTCCTCGCCCGTTTGAAATACCCGCGCCTTTCGTTTGAATTGTGTTTCTCGGCCCGCCTATGCGGCCAACTTTTTTCTTTTGGCCTCCGCCACTTTCCTCGTTTGGTTTTTTTTTTTTTTTTTCGGTTTTTGCTCCCCTTAACAAGCGTTCCTTCCCTAGGTTTGACTGCACGCGTTTTTTCCCCCGGAAGTTTTTGCTGAAATTTTCCTCGGAATTCGTCCCCCCAGACATGCGCATCGTCTATTCATTTGTTCTTGTGGCGCCACCCGGTCCCGGATTCGTTTTATCCTTTATTGATCCGTACCTTTTCGGCGTTCGCCGTCTTCCCCGGTGACTGCTGTGTTTTTCGCGCTGTTCCGCGCCTCTTAGTCTTTTTTTGCGTGGTCGGTCTTGTTTTGCTTCGGAAAATTTGAGTTTTATTAGTTTGTTTTTTTGAAGCTTTGTGCTGGACTCGTTTTTAGACTCGTCATTCCCGTCCCGTCCGCCCTGGTCTTCTCGTTTTTTTCCAGTGCCCCCCCCCGAGCCCATCTCTTCACAGTCGCGATCTTGATTGTCCTGATCCTGCCACTCCGGCTCCATTTACCCCCCAACGTTTCATGTCGGGCGCAGTTTTCGGTGGTTGCCCTCTCCCTGCACGCTGCATGCCAACCTCGCCGAGAGTCACCCGTCGCGGCGCTTCGTTTCAGCGGCGAGTTTTTAAAACCGCTTTTGCTATTTTTTTGCTGCCCCCATTCACACGTGCTCCTGTCATGGGTGCCCGGGCATGCAAACCTTTTTTGCCCCCATCGTTGACGACATGTCAGTTATATTTCCCCCTTTTCGTTTAAGATTTGCCGTTCTTTGCTTTATTTTCTTTCTTGGCCATCGGCGCGGCATGGCTCCACCTTTTTTTTTTTTTTCCAAATTCCCCCTGCCGCGGCGCCTTTTCCTTTGTTTTTTTTTTCAAACCCACATTTTTATCGATCCGGCCCCAACCAACCACGGTCGTTCCTGCCATCTTGGTGTGCGACATCACCAGTCCTGTCCGGTTTGACACCCTGTCCGTTTTATCTTTGCAACATCGCCAGGCAGTTAATAACGATTCGACGTAACTCGATCCGAATCCCCCAACTGATCGATGGGTTTTTTTCCCCGGGAAGTCGCACCCCGTTTTTGATGGTGTGGTTATCTGGCCATCGTGTTTAAACTGTTCATGCTGTTTTTTTTTTCCCCAAAAACAACCCCTTATGTCAGGGCCCACAACCCCACCAAAGAGCTGGGCCTACCCATCAACACTTCCTCGGCCGAACCTTGGGTGGTGATCGTTTCTCCAACCCACGGCGGTTATCTGTTGCCGCTTCGTCGATCTCTTTCACTGCCTTTTGTGTCCCGAGAATCTGCAGAGTTTTTTGCGACCACGCTTTGTCCCGGACCGTCGACCGCGATTCTGACTTTTTTGCTGTTGATGTTGTTTTTTCTCGTGTCTCACCCTTTTTCAGTTCCATGGTCGTTTTTTTCCCCATGGATGTTTTCGGGCCCTGGAACCACCCCAGGCAGTTCGGGGTTTGTGTTTAGCCGCATCGTCTTTTGACTTATTGTTCAGGGATCGCGTTTTGCATTATTTTTTCTCTTTGTCTCCCTCTTACGAGCTGTTTTTTTGACATCTAGGCAGTTTTTCGATGGGCCATGGTGACCTCAGCCTTTTTTTTTTCCCAGTCCTTCACGCGAGGCCGTGTCAATAGTTTTTTGCGCTCCCTGCAGCATGGCAGGCGTGTGCACCCTTTTTTTGGCGCGGATGCGAGCTCGCTTTTGTCCGCCGTGCCCCCTTTGCGTGTGCGGCCGTTTTTATGCATTTTTTTTTTTAGTTTTTTGCCCCCCCCCCTGCGCGCCTTCCGCTCGCAACTCGCATACCGTCCCCTCCCGCTTTCGTTCATCTCCCTCATGTAGCGGAGGTGGTTGACTCCACCAACCGGTTTTCCCTTTTTCCTTTTCCTGTTTGAGCGCAAGTCAGTGGGTTTACTGTCGAGTTTTTTCGTTATGCGCCGAGCGCGCTGTTTTCCTTCCGTTGCCATCGGGGGGGGGGTGGGGTTTGTGCGTCCCCCCGAGCGCATCCGTTCCACTTTTCGTCGCCCTCCCAATTCGGTGTTCTTTTTTTGCTTCTTTTTTTATCCCGTTTTTCTCCCCTGATCTTTTAATTCCGTTGAGGCCTTTCCCACGTTGCGCCGGGGCATTATGCCGGGATTGGAATTGTACGGCGATTTTGTTTTCCCGGCTGAGGAATGACGTTTCGTTCTCTCTGGTCCAGCCCCTGACACACTTCTCGCCACTATTTCGCTTTTTGCCGTCGGCCAGTGCGCATCGAGCTATACTTGTAAACCCGGTTTTTGCCTCACCCGGGTGACGCCGTTGATGCCGACCCAGCCAGTCTTTTGGTCTCATCAGCCGCCCCCCGAATGTTTTTGCGCTGTCCTCCCCCATGTCAACAGGGCGCATTGATAGGTTTGGTCTACGCCTTCGTCTTTGATTTCTGACTTTTTTATTTGCCTTCCCATTGTGAACGTCTTCTCCTGTTGCTTCGCAACCCCACACCCCCATCCTTTTTTCCTGCCTGTCGCCTGTTGTTCTGCGGAAATAGGCGCTTTTATCCGCCACCATGCCAGCCGTTTCTTTTTCCCTCTGAACGCCATTTTTCATGGCCAACCGTGCGCCAACGCAGTTTGCCCTAGCACCGGCGCGCCTTTCTCGCGATTTTGAGTCCATTTTTTTGCTCGATCGTGCACCGTCCCCTATTTTGCCCACCTGAGACTTTATGTTTGCCGGGCGCCTTTTCTTTGTTTATCGTAGTCAGCTGAGGTCAGCCCTCTTCTCCCCCCCTTTTTTGTTTTTATTTTTTTCGCTCACACGGTCTTTTGCTTGCGTTCGCGGAATACTCCGAAAAATCCCCCGGCTACTGTCGTTTTTATGGTTTTCTGTCCGATGCAATTTTTTGTTTGTTCCGAGCAGTTTCGGCTTTTTACCTTGCGAGTTTTTGTCTTTCTAACCCGTCTGGCCGCCAGCGCGGCGCGGTTCGTTTTCGACTGTAGAGATCAACACGCTTTTTTTAGAACTTTTCCTTTTGCACCCCCCCCGCCCCTTTTTTGCTCCCGCACCCTGCTGACCTGATGATATGCCTTGTGCCTCACTTGTTTTTGGTTTATGGTTTCTGTGCGGCCCGGAACCCGCTCGCCTGTGTGATCTTCCGAGGGCTCCTTTTTCGTTCCGTTCCCCGCGTCCCTCCACCCGAGTTTTGGACACCCGAGCGATTCCTTTTTACCCGAGAATCTCTGCTTCAGGAACGTTGCAGTACTTTATCTCTCGATGCCCATCAAAGCGTGTTTTTGTTTCCTTTCTATCTTTTGGCCTTTGATTTCCCCGGCGCCCCATTTCTTTTTAGAGCCCGATGCAATATCTCTTTCTTCCCTGTCGGTTATTTTTCGTGTTACCGCCCTTTTTTCATGTTTTTTTTCTGGCGCCCGGATGACCCCCAGGCCTGTAGGACCTCAAACACCCGCTTTATGTCCCTGCTTTTTCTACCGTTTCTTATACTTGAAACGATTGATCTCGGTATCCCCGCTTGCTTTTTTTCCTGTTCCTTTCGGGGCGTTTGCAGTCTCAGCCTCCGGATTTTCTCCGGCATTTTTCTTTCTCTTAACGCGCCCCCTCCCTGTTCATTTCAGCCCCTTGCGTTGGCTTTAATTCACTCTTTCACCTCTCTCTCTAATCTCGTTTCCCGTACTGACTATCCTCCCCTCACCTCCCCTGCCACTCATGTGCCGATTTGGTTTTATTCCCACCACTTTTCTCGGCCCTAGCTGAACTCCTTTCTTTTCTCCCTGCCCTTCCCAAACAGTATTGCAACCATCATGCTTTCTCGCATCGTTTTCTTTTTTTTAGTTCTAATAATTGTTCGACTACGTGTGCGCTCTTCCCGCCCGCTCCTTACTTCCCCTTTCCCCTCTTCTTTGCGGTTTCTTGCGCCCTTGCCTGAAATCGCCGCCTCTGACGTTCTGGCCCCACCCTTCGTTCTTGATTCCTTTCTTAACTTGCTGTACTTCTCACTTTTCTCGACAACCTTTAACGTCGCCCTCCTAGATATCACCTCTCATCTTTTCCCCCCTTTCACGGACCTTTCTGCATACCCCTTCAGTTATTCTTGGCCTGCCATTTTTTTTCGCTATATGCAGTCCTTTACATCTATTCCCCCCCCTAGCCCAACCCCCTTGAGCCTCCCTATATTTATTACATACTTATTCCCGTTACCCCTGTTTTTCCGAACTTTT
>Ga0179593_1759756_pt1 | contig 16538 bp, 30 predicted proteins | sample CZODoug2_1_08_16_FD_185931 | JGI IMG/M metagenome (GOLD analysis project Ga0179593, IMG submission 185931) | Vadose zone soil fungal communities from Angelo Coast Range Reserve, California, USA - CZODoug2_1_08_16fungal (PacBio error correction) | ecosystem: Environmental > Terrestrial > Soil >... | reverse complement strand
TTTTTTGACCCTGCCCCCGTCGGACCGTTTTCCTCACGATCGGCCATATTCTTTCTGCGACGGCTTGGTGTTTTTGCCGTAAGGACTTAGTGTGCTTGTAAGGTTAATACTTCTCCCCCTCATCTGGACGATTTGGTTCCCGTGTTTATCCAGGATCTTGAGCTTTTTTTTTCTTCCTTTTGCAATAGGAGTGCAGATCACCGGACACTGGTTAAGTGGTCCTTTCGATTGAGCGGAACCCTTTCTTTTTTTGGCCTGTTTTTTTTGCGTGTCAGGGGCCCCTCCGCCTAGAGGCAATCATGTCAGAGAAATGCATGCATTCTTTTTGAACAAAGCCAGTAATCGCCTTCCCTCTTAAAGTTAGCCAATCGTCCCTCCCTGCACTTTTGATTTCTTTCATGGGCACGGCCGGTACCTCTTATCGCTACATCCCAACTTTTCCCGACGAACTTTTTCCCCTTTTACTTGCATCCTCTGAGCCCTTCTTCACGCTACTACCCAATTGGTCCTGCCGACAGGTGTGTTTTCGTTTTCCCTGATGTCACTTCTTTACGGCTTTCATATCCCCCCCCCTCCTTGTTTTTTGGAGATGACTTTTCTCTTTTTGCAAGGGTTTCCTGCCGATTGGTCAATGAGCTTCGGGTGGCCCGTGCCTGTCTTTGCTTTTTTTTTTTTTCCGTCTGCAGCCGGGACCCCCCCTTCCTTCACTCCCCACCTTTTTGATTTCAGAACCATCTACACGCGACGGCTTCCAGAGCGCTTTTCTCAACTCCTCTTTCTGCTCGCGTTTCATTCCCTTCAACGGCGCGCCACCAGGGGAACCCTTTTCCGTAGACTTTTCTAAGTCCTGCACTCCCCCCCACCCCGACTTCAAGCATCCTGTCCATTTTCCTTTGATGGGATATCACTTCGGTAGAAGATCCTTTTCGTGCCTCTAAATTTCGTTTAGTTGGCTTTTAGGATGCGTTTTCCCCCCATGGCCTTCCCCTTTACCGTGGGCTTGGCGTGGATGTAGTCCACAGCACCAAGTTCTCGTTATCTTAAATATCTGTTTCCCCGTCCGTGAAGCTTCCTTGTTTGGTCATCTTTCTCAAACTCATAGACGTCCCTTCCTTTTTTTCCCAATCCGAGCGGTTTTTTGTTTTTTTTCCCTTTTTCTTCGAGAAATGGGTTGGCAATCTCTCTTGTGGTATCCTTGCGAATCCTTCACCACCTTGATCTCTAGCGTTTCTTTTTTGTGAGAGTCCTTCTATCTCAAGGATACCTTCCTTTTGACTTTTGAGACTATTCCATTGGATTTTTCCCCCCCCTACAGGCGATATTTTTGGAGTCAGATTTTCTTTTGAGGCTATGCAACGGCAGCGGGATTTATCTATCGTGTATGAAGATTTTTTTTTTTTTTTTAAGGGATAGAAATTGTGGCTGTGTTTTACCTTTCCACAAGACGTTTTTCCCTCCTGGCCTTGTGCCCTTCTTCCCGGCATACTTTCTGCGCCCCTACTGACATTCCTTTCCTGGAGGACGGCATCCAGATTCCAACTGTCTGTCCGTGATATCCATAACTACATTGAGGCTGCGTCAGTTTTTCAGTTCTGCATTAATCACGATTTTCCGAGAAGCGGATCGGTCTTTTTCTACCGTTTCCTTCCCCCCCCTCTTCTCCATGCTAATGTGCTTATTTCCAACCCCAGCGAGCCTCTGTCTCTCCTCGTGTCCTGCTTTTCTCTGAATACAACGTTTTTTGACGTTACAGGGCCCCCGGCCGTGGTCGCCCCCCCCAATAAGCCTCTGGTGGTTTTTCCGCCGATCTTACGGATGGACCAAACCTCCTGACCCCCACACCATCTAAATCTTTTCCTGAGCCCCCTGCGGTTGGATTATTGCCGATGGAGAATGGACGTTTTTCTCACCGACGGCAATCATTGTCCTTCCCCCCCTTGTAGGAGTTTGGAGGATTTTCCACTCCCAGAGTAATTACGTCCCCTTGATCCTCCTAACGATTGGTCCTCTCTTTGCGATAAGCTTCCTTGTGAAAAGGTAGGCGACCTCACCCGTTGCTTGATATCACTTTTTTTGATAAGCTGTTCGTATGTGGGCCTCCCCTTTTGTCTGCAGTATGCATTCTTTCTCGGGAATATGATGATATCTATTTGATTTCTATCCCCCCCGCAGAATTTCGTCCCCCCCCAGAGCAACACCCCGCTATTCGAGTCCTCCTCATTGCGGAGGAAAAGGACATTCCCCCTTTCCAAATGATTTGCACCCTCTTGACCCAAGAACGTCTCCCCTTGAGTACTTCTGGGCTTTCCCCTATTCCCTCGTCCAGCCTCCCGCGAAAGGAGGCAAACTTGACACTACCCGTCACTTTTCCCACGGAAGTTACGTCGCCTTCTTTTGGATTACGATGGGTTTCTTTTTCGTTGATTAACGAAGAACCCTAACGGGCAACGGTGACCCTCGGGACTGCGGGAGTTCCCCCCCCCTACTCCGTGTTTTTTTTCTTCTTTTTTGATCATCATTTTCCCTGACTTTGATAAAAGTAGGCACGGGTTCCGTATCGGGGTGGGCAATAAAGATCTTCCATCTGAGCTCCCGCTGAGGCTTTTTAAGGTACTCTAGGCATTTCTTTTTTTTTTTTTCTCCCGGTCTGCATGGCCCCCCCCCCCCCTTTGAGATGGGGTGAAGATAATACTGCCGTCACAGAATTCTCATCTCCCCCTCTTTGCCTTTCGTTATTTTGTTCTATCATTTTTTCTTTCTCCCGCAATTGCTTTCCTGTCATTTCTGTTCTATATCTTGTTTTTTCTTTTCTTTTTCTTAGGCGTGTGATTTCCGTAAGAATAATCGTCCTAATCGTCAGGGAGACACTCTTCAATGCATTTTTTTTCCCGTATAGACGCCCCACTTTAGGTGATCACGACATCTCTTTTCCCACGTGATTTCGCCTCCTTGTAAGGCAGGAGCCTTATAGATCCCTCTCATTCCTTATCCCCCCAGTGATAGATCTGCTAGACTTGGAGTCAATCATACCCCCACCTTTCTCCTAGACAGGTTGTCGTCCGATTCCGTCGGTGTACTTTCCTCCTGCAAAGGACCATAATCCCCCTTTGCTTCCTTCAACCGCCTTCCCCGAACTTCTCTTTCTTTTTGCACTTTTTCCTTGGTACCTCAGAATGAGCGTTGTTGTGGGCACGGCACCCTCCCCTCGATGGATTGGTTCCCAAAGGTTCTCCCCCCAAGGTCCCTTTGACTTCCCTTATCCCAACGCAGCCCTTTATCTTTGGGCGCAGCTGGTTTGCGCTCAGCCACTCTGAGAATTGTTCTCCCTCTCTTTCCCTCCTCTGCGGGAATGCGTTTTGCCCCAGGTCCTCGTCGATCGGGATGACCATTTCACTTTTGACGTCATGGGCCTCCCTTTTCAGCAAATGTCCCGCATGATGGGATCTCATCTATCGGTCGATAGCCTTTTTCCATTTGCGGAGGCTTGCTTCCGTAGTTGTCAAGTTTGGCTCGGGAGTCTATGCGTGTTTCACCGGGACTTCCTGAGACCCTTTCTTCGCACAATTTTCCATTTCCCTTCCGTTTCATATAAATCTTAGTGCCTATTACGGGATTTCCGATTAAGGCTTTATAGAAGGCCATCTCGGCTCCACCACTATCAGTGCGGGTCGTTTTTTCCCATGTCCAATGCCTTCGTTTTGGTGGCCAATACGAATCTTGTCCAATTTTTTTTTCCGTTTCACCACTGGCTCTTGTTTTTTTTTCTCTCTTCACTCGATTCTCAAGGACCCTTATGCCACTTGAAGGTTTTGACCTTTGCCCCCAATCCTTTTTTTCTACTGTTGGAAGTCATGATGTTTGAGGCTAGGAAGTTGTGCTCCCTTTTTAACTCGGGCCTGCCCAAACGCTCCTGACAAGGTTCTTTCCTAAGGGCTTCGACCTACTCCCAGCCTTTCTCCTTCTTGAAGGAAAGGGTGAAAACACTCTTTTGTACTCCGCGGAATAATTTTGGATAACTAGGAGCCCAAATACTGTTCCATGTAGAAGGCCGATTTTTTTCTTATTTCTACCGCTTGTCCATCTTTGGCCTTGATGCCCGTATTTCCCATTCCGGAGAGCGATTTAACTTCCCCTTCATCCGTCGACTCCCGTTTTTCTCTTATTCTTGTGGAAAGGACGTCTTCCGCCAGATCCTCTTTCCAAGATTGTTTTATTCTTCAACTTCTTCTTTTCCTTCTGTCTGAATTTTCCCCCCTGTGGAAAGTCCAGGGACACTTTTCCTGTCTTCATAACTGGTTGGGTTCGTCCCTCCCTCCAAGGTCATACTCCTCCCACACTCCTCCTTCTTGGTCCCCCATTCGTTATCCATCACCATCTGAAGAATTTTTATGGATTTTTTAACGTTTGAGTCCACTACACTGCGGTGGTATCCTTTTTTTCCGCTGGAACCCCCGAGGACTCTTTTAGACCACTTTCTTAGGTTTTGTCTGTCCACTCCTTTTCTTTTACTGCCGATTATAAGCGGGTCTCGAGAAGCCTTCTTGCGAGTTTTTTTTTTAAGGTGCTTAAGGCCCCCTCTAAGGACCTTTCTGGCTATTACTTTTGCCTTTTGGGGTGTCTGCGAGATTGATTCCCCGAGTAGTAGTGCTTCGCCCTGGCATTTTGTTCGACAGATGCATTTCTTTTCCCTTCACTTCTTTTGATCCTCCTTCTTCAAAGCCCTTAACACAACCGATTTTTTTATTTTTCTCGAGAGAGCATTGCGGAGCCGAAACCCAGTCAATTCACCCCGCCTATTGCCCCCCAAGAAAGAAGCATTGAGAATGCTTTCTTGCACAAATGTCCAGTCCTCCCCCCCGGGGCACCAAATAGTGAAAACCCTAAATGCTGAAACCTTTTCTATCCGCAATTGCCCCCCGCTCGGCGGGGGATTGCGAAGCTCGCCCCTTTCCCCCTCCCGGTCTGTCTCAAGGAACAATGATTGATGGAGGTTCTTTCCCTCGATGTTAATATCCTACGTTGTTTTTTCGGAGAGATGACGCTCATCTGCCATATTTTTTCGTCACTTTTGTATTCGATCCGGTCCGCTTGATTTTCTTTTTTTTCTTTGGCATGGCGCATCCGCCCTTTGTGGCCCCGCATGTCCGTTTGGCGGTCTGGTATTTGGAACTTTTTTATTTTGCCCAGTTTTTGCCCCTAAACGAATTTATCACGCGCTTCCTTCTTTTTTCTTTTGGACTCCCTTCTTGCAGCTCATTGTGTTTTTCTCTCCTCGGCCTTTGTATGATTGCTCTGATAGGTTTTTTTTCATCGTTCGTCGTGGGGAAGGAAGAATATAGTCTTCCCTTCGATGAGCAATCCCTTCATGATCTGGCTCCCCCCTAATAGACATCCCCCCTACGACCTTTCGTCTATCACGATCCTCTGAATAGAAAGTTCAACGTGAGGTCGTCCCCTGCTTCCCTTAAGCTTATTTTTCGTCCTCACTCCTCTGGTAACTGACCGCTTCTTCGGGTTCCTGCCTGAGAAGGCGTAGACGTTCCTGGGTTCTCGACAGTTTGTAGTACATGATTCCTTTGAGAATTCCCCCTTTAAATTGCATATCCACCCTCCGTTCAGTTGCTTCGGGACACCTCAAAAGACCTCCTCAGTCGATCCCTTTTGGTTGACTTTTTAATGAGGGTCCCCTGGCCTCCTCGCTCTTTTTTCCAACCATGTGAAGCTGTGACCTTTTTCCAATTTCAAACAGGCTTTGATTCCTCCCATCCCGGACACGCTCCGGATCATATGCCGCCTCTGGTTTGTCCTCTTTAGATGGATTCTTCTTGGCTTGTCTGCTTGTCCTTTTCTTGACCTCCTCGCTTCTCTCTTGATGATTTCGTATCAAAGCGCCCCCTTCCTTCCTTGTGTCTATAACCGGTCATGATGATCCCTGATTGAAGTTTTCATCTGTCCTGTGCTTTTCCCGGGAGGAGGGTAAGTAGTGGCTTCCTTAGTTGCTAACGTTATGCGCGGGTGTAAAGAACGATTTGCGAGACCTCTTTGAGTATTTTCACTCCAAGTTCGAATTTTCTTAAATATCAGGTATGACATGTCATGGAAGAGTAAGTGGACTGCGTTTTGGTAGGCCATTAAGGTCCAATTATAGAATTCCCCCCCCCCTTTCTACGTTCCCCACCATGGACATCTCGTGTGGCATTGTCCCCAACTTATTGCGCCATTTTTCCATTTTCTCCGAATCTTGTAGTCCCTCTGGTTTCAACAATGCTCCTCCCGTTGTTGTGTTTATCTTTTTGTGAACTCGATTCTTCCAATTCCCACCAATGCGCGAAGGCATTGGAACTTTCCCCCCAAATACAGGAGAGCCTGATTGATTTTTTACTCATTCTGCCCCCCCCCCCCCCCCTTTATCTTTTACTGGTTTGAGACAGCCTTCCCCAACACGAGGGCCTTTCCCTACAGGGTCAGACCGAGATTCCTGAACTTCGACCTTTTTTTTGTTTTTTCCATAAACAAGAATTTTTCTCGCCAGGCGGTCGTGAAGTCCCTTTTCCCCGATTTCTAGCAACGCTGTTCCATCCGCCGTGAAATTTTCCCACAATTTTCCCTCCCCTTTTTTTTCCATAGATGAGTCTGCTTTGATTCCAGTTACCCATTCCCTTCTGTGTCGCTCTTTCATCCCGTCTATTTCAGGAATTATGGTGGCAGTATTCCCTTTTCCGAGTTCCTGCCCCCTTTTCCCTTTTCTTTAGCGAGCCCCCCCAGATGACGTACTCTGCGTCCCTCCTTGTTCTTTTTCGAGAACAATCTTTCCCCTTTTTCAAGGCATTCCCCTTTTGAAAAGCACAGCTTCCTTTCCCCTTTTGAGGGACCCCCCCCCAGGAAACACCCTTCCCATCGAAGAGTCACTTTGTTTTTTCCTTTTCCCGGAAGTTTTGGACTCCCAAATCTGGCGGTCCCCCCCTCCTCATGGAAAACTTTCCCAAAATGTCGGCTTACCCCCCCAATTGGGTCTCCTCCAGCTCTTTTTCCCCTTTAATCCTGATCCTCTCCCACTTTTTCCCTTTGAAGAGTTGTCTTTAGAAGATAAAGGCTTCTTCGTGGGCACAGGAGGCGACCTCCCGGTGATGTTCTTTGCTTGTTGCGCGGGTTCGTAGTTGTCCCTCATTGACTGGCATTTTTTCCCCCTGGCTTGCATGCAGGCTTTCCTAGATGCTATAGATCTTTTCCCTTCACCCCTCCCCTCCTTCTTTGACAACCCCCCGCTCTTTTTTCAACTTCATTGTGTCTGAGAGCGATCCTTTTCTTTTGCAAACCAGTCCATTCCAAATTATCCGCTTAAGAACGAAGGCCGTTCTTCCGCTTGCGCCTTCTTTGTCCGTTTGCCTCGTCATCCTTTCCCCACACAGCAGACTAGTTTCCGCCCTCAATAAGCTGCCCCCTATTTCAGTATGAAGAAATGCCAATAATTGATAGCGGTTCTCACTTTTCGCAAACCCTGCCCTAGTTTGCAGGCCGCCTGTTGACTATACAGGATTCTGGTCGGGCTTTCTTTTTAATAATCAATAAGGTTTTTGGCTCAGAGCGCCCTCCATATGCCATTTTTTCCCTTCCGATCCTTGATCTCGAGCGTCAATCCCCTGCGAAGAGATGCAAGGATTTTTTTTTATGGCGGAATTCAACTTCTTGCAGACCGTGTATGTTTACCCATCTTTTTCGGAAATGCTGGTACTCTTTTCTACCGTAACCCCCTCAGGCCCCCCCCCCTTAAAGCGATCTCGCCTTCGTTTTCACTAGGGTGCATCTCAGACTGATTCCAGTGCTCGGTCTTTTTTCCCCTTTCATGCATGTCTTTTGCTCTTCTCTTTGACCTTTGAGGTGATTAATCCTCCCTCAAGCAATAGGATTTTGTTTGCCCTTCATGATTCCCCTCTCCCCTCATCCTTCTGGCGCCCTTCCCGACCTTCGGCTTCTTTCCTCTTCCTAATTTTTCATAGCCAGCAACGTGAGGTCGCTCATTTTCCGCCTTCCCTCGTAGCGATTTTTCGACAAACTCAAGAGTCTCGGACTCCTAGTATGCATTACTCTTTCCCTTCCCCCCTGAGACGATCCCCCAATGGTCTCCGACAGGTTTGTCTTCCTTCTTCCGTAGGTTTTTTTCGAACGGCCCCCCCTTTTTCGTACCACCCTCCCCTTTCTGTGTTTCCCCTGGGAAAAAGCCTTATAAAAAGAACGTTCCTTATCTTCCCGAGTGCCCCGCCGATGGTTCCTCTTTTTGTGGCGGGTTTCCCTCACTTACCCCTCGTTTTTGCTTTTATGGGAGACAAACCGGCTTCAGCAAGTTCCCCTGTACTGGAATTTGATTCAGACAGCCGCCTGCCTTTCGCTTGCCGGCCCAAGCATCCTGGAGGCGATCATTTCGGGCCTTCCGTGTTTCCCCCGTCGGGCCACTCTCTGTCAAGTCGTATCACCCCCGCCATGTACAACGTGCCTGTACAGGACAATAGATTGATTTTTTGCTAAAAGGCGTTTTTTTTCTTCTTCCAGTTGTCCTCTGAAGTGCTTCGTGTTTCAGGTATTTTTTTCTCTTTCCCCTCGCCTTCTTGCGTGTGCAACCCTGTTTCCCTCCCCCGTGGCCTCTTTGGATGTGTCTCCGCACTCGTTTCATCTTTTCCCCTCCCTGACTGAGCAACGGTTTCCTCCGTGGTCAGCCGATTTTAAGGTGGAGAAAACTATACTCCTATCTTCATGACGTCAACCTTTGGATTTGCTTTCCGCGCCATTGTGGCAATTTCCTCCTTTTTTCTTCTTTTAACCCCCAGATTCTCTCTTTCCTCCTCTTCTTGAGAGAGATACCAGGATGGTGAGATTCTCAAGGGATAATCCCTTCGATTGCCCACTGCGAGACCTGGGCCCCTCCCGGCGCCTTCCGTCATGAGGCGGAGATGGATCCTGCTCGGTACCCCCCACCGCGGTCCATCTCATGACAGGTCAGATTTGAAGATGAAAAGCTTTTCTGGGTGTGGAATACCTCCCTCTCGCCAGTTTTTTTTCACGCATCTGGTACTCCCTTCTTCGACCCTACTGACCGTCTTTTCCATGGAGACGGCACGGCAGAGTCCCACTGTAAGCAAAAGAGGGATTTCCCATCAATCTATGGTTGGACAATTGTTCCTGGACGTCATTTCCTAAGATCCTCCCTTGCATCCTTTTTTTTTATTTGAAAACATTTCCCCTCTGCGTGGAACGAGTCGGGCCACTGATGTCACGTCTCTTATCGCTCCCTGCTCCAGATTTCTCTTAGCTGCTCCCTCTATCCTTTTTCCCTGCCTCAAGCGTGTGGTCCCCCCTTGTCAAGGATGCATACTTAACTGTTGTCCTCCCCCGACCCCTCCTCTATTATGACACCCTCCTCCTTACCAAAGTTCGGAACCCCCTTGCAATCGAAGAGCGGTATGTTTTGGCTTGACCAATGCGGTGTTACTTTTTTAGGCTGTAGTGGGCCGTTCCCCCCAAAGACGGAATCCTTCAACGAACATCCTGTCGTTTCTCGAACCTTGGAGGATCTTCTCCATTTCTTCTAGCGGTTCCTTTGTGAGCAGAATTATTGACGATTTTCGCGCCTCCTGACTTAAGTGTGAGTGTACGTTTCTTTGGCTCTTTCCATTCGCTAGGGAGAGTCCGCAGACGAAGTGTTAGTATCTTAATTTTTCCTTTCCATTTTTGCCTTGATTGATTTTTTGGAAGATATTATCCTTCCCCACGCCAGAAACGCGTCTAATTCCCCCCAAACGATCCTCATTTGACGATAATTATCTCCTTTTTTGCAACGGAAACCGTCCTCCTTGCCCCATGCCCCAAGTCCCAAGAAGGCAGAGATTTTTTCTTCTGAAGGATAGTGAATGATTTGTTCTTGTAGCTTTCACAAAGAGTCCCTCCCCGCGAAGATTCTCTTAGAACCTCCCTTCTTTTCCACGACCGTTCCTCCGAAAGGACACATTCCCCCCTAGAGGGATCTAAGATGGGCTCCGATCTTTATTGAGATCTATGTTGCCGACTTTCGGGTCAGGGCAACCCCTTGATGTTTTATTCCTAGATTCATCCCCTTTTTGAGAGAGATTTTTTCACCGAAAACCAGAATGACCTTTTTTTTTTCCTTGCCGATCCCTCGTTGTATTCCGATCCTCCCCAAGCTTCGTTCTTTATACGCGATCCTCTTCATGCGGAATAAGGGTTTCCCCTTCGTTTTTAGCATTTGCCTCCTTCTTCTGTTATGTCCTTCTTTCCCTTTGGCTCGGCCATCGCACCTATCCTCTGCCTGTAGTTCGTTTGGAATACGGCGTTTTTGATATTTGGAATGGACTGGTTTCTTTTTTTTTTTCTCTGTATATAGCTTTTTTTTCGGTATGTTGCTTTTTTTTAGTTCTGTTTGTGAGGCGTGAAGTTATCTTGTACAGAAATAGGGGAGCAATCCTGGACTTTGCGCCCCCCCCTTCCTAACCGAACCGGTCTGCGTTTTATTTTTCTCCATAGAAATGAATAGCCTCCACGTTGAGGTAGTGTGAAGAATCTCTCTTCTTTCGTCATACTCCTTCTGGTCCCTTTCCCCCTTAGACTTAATTACTCTTGTTCCTAGCGTGAGGACGAGACTCCCCCCCCCTTGGGCCTACGACTTTTTTTTTTCGTGACCGGGTGCTTTTCAGTCGTCCTCTTTCCCTTGACCCGCTTTTGGTTCGTTTTTCCCCCATTCCAAAAGAAGAAGAAACAGTCCAGTTATCTTAGATTTCCTGGGCTGTTTCTGCCCCTCTTGGTCCTTTTTGCCGAACCAGGCTTTGCTTCTCTGCGGTCAAGACGTGACAATTGAACTTCCACACAGGCTTTTTTTCCCCGACCAGCCCATGGACACGCGGCCTTTCTTCCTCTTTTTTTCGCTACCCTAAAGCACTGAGCAGGAGGCGATCATTCGCCGGGAATGAAGTTGCCCCCAGAATTTTATGAAACTCCCCTTTAGCCCGCCACTGACGTCCTTTTTTTTTTTGCCTATACCGGGACAGCAATAGGCATTTTCTTGATATAACGCTCGTCCAGTTGTCCCCTCTTCCTTGCACGGCTTCTTTCAGTAAGTTTTCTTGTTCCCTTACCAGATGCGTGTGCACCCTTTCCCCGAACGCTGGCCGAGAACGGCTTTTTTTTCCCCCCCCCCCGCCCCACTCTTCCCCCCTGCAGTCTCTCCGTTTTCTCCCGCGGCCCGCTTAAGTGCTTTCGCCCCCCCTTCCATCTCCGGACCTTCCGTCACCAAAATTCCCTTCTCGTCGTTGGTGCCTCCTTCGGCCTTTTTTCCTTTAATCTTGTAGGTCTCCTTTCTTTCTCTCTCTCTTTACGCCTTTTTTTTTGTTGGTATTGGAGAGCCCCTGTGTTTAACAGATTATCATTTTATACCCCTCCCATATTTCGTAGTGCCCCGCTTGGCCATTTTCCCCCCCCCCCCCCCCTATTGATCCTGTTGGGTCCGTCCCGATTTTTTTTTTTATGAAGTTTTTTTTTCCATCGGCTGACCAAACGAGGCTAGTTTCCTCTTCTTGGCAAGGTCAGACGTTTTGACGGATGAAACGTCCGGGATTCAGACTTTTTTACTCATCACCCCCCTGCCAAGCGGTTTTTCTTAGGGCCGCATCGTATCCTCTGCCTTAGCAATAGCGAGCACCTCCCTTCCCATCCGCTTTCCTTTGCGACCCTCCAGGAGATTCTCGTGAGATATCTGGACATGTTCTTTCCAGTTTCAGTTCTGTTTTCTTTTACGACTTCATCCCCTTTACGAGAAGCGGACGGTTCTTTTCTGGTGTCGCCGTTCCGGCTCATGCCCCGCAGAGTTTTCCTCAATCTTTCTAAACAGCTCGCCTAATGATCCCCTGTTGGCCGGTTTTATCACTTTTTAAAGTACAGGGACACGTTTTAACGGGATGAATATGTTTTTCTCCACCGAAAATTTCTGGCGGGTGCGCTTTCCCGCTTCATTATGTCGTCCCCGGCCTTGCCCACCGGAAGAGAGGTTGTTTATAGGCTTTTTCTGTAACGGCCACCTCCACTGAGGTTTTTGATATTCCTTCAACTTTTTTCTTGGAAGTCCGTTAACCCTTCACTTCGGCCAATTTTTTGTAGCAAGAAAACATCTTTCTACCGAGTAATGAAGATCTTATCCGAGGGTCCTTCTCTCCTTTTTGACGAGTTTACTGGATCCTCCCTTCTTCCCGTTTCTTCTAGTCACCTCCCTTGTGCGCTATTCTTGTGTTTTCCCGTTTCTATTGTGTTGCAAGATTGCCCTTCTCTAGGAAGCATTTTCCCCATTGCTGTCGACTTCAGCCAGAACCTCAAAACCTCCCCCCCCTGACAAAACCTGCCTTTTTCTTCTGCCGAGACAATTGCGGAGCCTTTCCAAAAGTCCCTCACTGCTTTCTGAACGCAGATTGCTTTCCGGAAGAGAGTTTTTTGTTCCTGATTTTCCTCTTACATCGCCAGCAATTCCCCCTCCCCGCGATAGGAGGCCCCCCCACGAGGAAAATACTTTTCCTTTCTGCCTAAGTTCCGTATTTCCCCTCCCTTGCTCTCCATTCCTATCCGTATTTCGACTCAGTCCGGTTTCGGCAGTAAAGGGAACCCTTCTCGGAGGCGCCTTTTCCTCATCCTCCGTTTTTTTGACTCTTTCTTTTTTTTCCATTTCCTTTCTGCCGGATTATCTCTCAATCAAGATTCCCTGTCCCTTAGATCCGCGCTTCGGATTTTGGCATGGAGGAATCCTATTGTGTTTTCTCTTTGCCTCCTCCTGTCTTGAAATGCTGGACTATTTTCCTAATAGGAAACTCCTTCCCCATGAATTCTCATCTCCTCTGCCTTCTTCTGTTGGCACCTTCTTCAGGGTCCTTTTTTTTTCTCCGCACCTTTCTTTGTCTCCTCCCCCCTCTCTGAATTTCCGGTTTCTTTGCCTGTTCTCGTTTTCTGAGAAGAGTTCTGGCTTGCCTTCATCTCTTCGAGACCTTTTTTCTGAGAATTCCCGGTTTTTAACAACACTTTCTCCCTTAAGCGGCTCTATAAAGACAATCGAAGGTTCCCCTCAGCACGTGAGGTCTTTCCCCCGCCGGAAGCCTCCTACAAACACCCCCTTTCCCGACTACTGCCCCCGCTCTGGTGTCAATAGATGTCTTTTCCTCTTTCCCGGTCCTACGAAAGGTTTCGTTTACATGATCACGGTTCTCTGTGATAAAGGTCACCTTCTCTCAAAGGACATCTCCACCTGCCTGGTTTGACAAGCGAGCCCTTCTTTTTATCTCGTTGCACGTTAAGCAGATTGCCTCTCAGGTTCTCCACCGAATCTTTTTTTGTCTTACCAAATGTTTTTCCCCCTTTTGAAATCCACCCCCCTTCCTTTCCCTCCCTTAAAAGAGAAGGATCAGAGGTCGCCTTGTGTTGCGCGAATCTATCAATCTTGGATTTTCTGTCGCTTCCTCCCTCTGCGGGCATGTTCCCCGGCACAAAAAAATTCCTCTTCCTCTTGGATGAAGTCTGTAGCACTCTCCCTGAGTCATTTTTCATAACGGGCCTCCTCCCCTCCCGATTGATGGGAATCTCACGCTTAGATATACAGTTGAATCTGCCGTGCCGTCTTTCGCGCGGGTGGTTGCTAACGTCTTCCCTCTCGATGCGTGTGCACCCTTCCCGGAGAACGGCTTTTTCGCCAAAGAACACAAGTTCGAATCCTTCGTTAAATCTTCAATGAAGGTTTCCCTTACTTACGCTTAGGGGCTTTTTGTCCGTACGATTCCTTCTTTCTCCTGCAGTCCATCTCCGGATCATCCTCCCACTTCGTGGATTGGTGGCAATGTCCCCTTTCCAATTGGTGGCAATCCTTACTCTTCTTTTTCTCCTTATCCTGAGTTACACCACCTTTGGTTCTATCTCTTTTTTTGTGAGTCAAGTATACCTACAAGATTCCTTTATTCCCTGCCAGGCATTCCATTGCCAACCCAACTCCTTTTTTGAGACGGTTGGATTTTTCTCTTTCCGGCTATGAAAGTTTCCCTCCCTCACTCTCTGCCAACGTCCCTTTCTTCCCTTCCTGAAGTTCATCTCTCTTTATCAGGGTTTTTCCCAATTTTTTTCCCCTTCAAAAGAGTCTCGCCAGCGTTTTGTGACGGCCCTGGTGCAAACTTGCTCTGGTACTTGCTGAATACGTGCTGCCCCCACCTCCTTTCCTGACATGGAGACGGTCACTTACCCACTCGTTTTATCTCATTTAATCGCTTGTTCCCCTTATATAAAGACGTCAGTTCCCTATTCTACTACTTCATTCCTCTTCCCTCTCAGAGGGTCTCCGGACGTTTTCCTTTTTTTTCTTTGCTCGCACTCCGCCCTCTTTTTTAACCCCAGCTTTCCTCTGATCGGCGTTTTTTTTAATACAAAGACTGTGTGTGACTCTGGAAAATTTGTCAAGGCTGCATACCTTTCGACCCTCACAAAGCCTTCTGGTGCTTTCCCCTCCTTCCTTATGCGGACCACTCTTTTCGCCAAAGTCAAGAGAAAAGGTTTTTTCGCTTTTTCCTCCCTACACTGAGGCTCGATGGTCTTCTAGCGGATATCACCTTGGTTTCCCCCTTTTCCTCATAAAGATCTTTATAAGAGTCAGCTCCCTTTTCCTTTCGTAGATTTTAGCTTTTTTTTTTTTTCCCCGCCGGGAACAGGAGTTCATTTATTCATTCCCCTTCGATTTTTCTTTTTTCTTTCCTCTCGACGAGGTCGTAGTGGCTTTCCTGGATTTTGTTAGAAAGATCCTTCTCTCTTGTAAGCCCCCCTTCTTGCAGTCCCTTACCTCAGTCCCCTCCTCAAAACCTATCAGATTTTCCACCCTAAATGCAATGCTCTCTCGAGCCGAGTCTCCTTCTCCCGGATCCATTCCTTTTTCTCACAATAACGCTTCCTTTGTCTGAATGTGTCCTGATTTTTTCCAGCGTGCACCAAGCGCCAGCTAATGTCCATAATCCTTCCCCCCCCCTACTATTCGTCACAAGAGTTTTTTCCCCAATCTTCCACTCTTATGCCGCCCCCCCCTTCGCTTTTTTATATGCTGGGCCCGTCTATTTTTTTCGATAGAGATAAAGACAGGTCTCCCCTTTTTAAGCAGCGGCCATTTAACCATGTAATGCGCTTCTATATTTTTTTTTCCTCTGGTGTGGTTGTTGATAATATCCGCACACTCCCCTTCTTTCCCTTATTGCCTCTCACGTATTCTTTCCTCTCGATCGCCACCTTAGAATTATGAGATCCTCTTCCTTATGGGGAAATGGGTTCAAATCCTTCCTCTTAGTTTTCCTGGTTTTTTTTTCTAGTCGCGGTCTGTCTTTCGTTTGAAGATTACTCGGCCCCCCCTCCAAAAGCATTATCACGAGCGCCCCTCCTTCCCCCTTTTCTTCTTTGGCATCGTCTTCCTTTGAATGGATCTTCTTGCTCTCTCTTCTTTATGTTGCTCTGATCGGTTTTTTGCTTTCTTTTTCCGGGTGAAGGAAGAATATCTCTGAACTTCTCGGGCAACCTTCTCAATGAATTCCCCCATCCAGTTCTTCCTCCGAACCGGTTGCGCTTCCCCGGTTTCTAAATGAAACGTGCTTTAGTACTAATGTTCACGTCCCTCCCTTTATCGATACATCGCGCTCTTCCTCTTGCTTATCGACGCCTCCTTTTCCTATGGAAAGAGTTCTTCCCAAATTTTTTTTTTTTCCCCCCCCCTTTTTGTGCGTTTCAATTCCTTCTGGTGTCTATCCGTCCCCCCAGTCGCACCCCTCCCGCAGTTTTTTTTCCCGGGAAAAACGCCTCTTCGCCGTATTTTCACTTTTTTTCTTGCCCCTCTTGTCCATCAGACTTTTGCGCGTTTTTCCCCGCACCCGCCCTCTTCTTTTCTTTTTCTTTTATCTGCAGCGTGACCCCCCCTCCCTGGAATTTTCCCCCCCTTCTTTACCCTGACCAAGCCTCCTTCTCCTCTTCTTTTTTGCAGAGCCTAAAGCAATTGGAATGGAGGCGATAGCGCTTCTCCCCTTTTCCCGTACATTCCTCCACCTTTTTTCCTTTTCGTGCGTAGGTTCTTTTTCGACACTCCCCAGTAATGGAATCTCCCGTTTTCCGCAATGTCCAGACCATCGATTTTCGTTCTTTTCTCCCCACGCGGTATTTCTTCCCTTTTTCTGTTGCTCGATGTTTCTTTTCAGTAGTTGGATCGCTCTTCTTCCTTCTGCATGCGGAGTAACCTCTTCCCCCCCCTGACCTCCTTTCCTCTTTTTCGTCCACAGCCCCAAAGTTTTCCTCTCCCCACTTGCTGTTTTACATGTCAGGCCTATTACCTTTCTCTCGTTTGGTCAGCCGATTTACTCTTCTCCCCACTATAGCCGTTCTTCCTCATCCCATTTTTCTTCATCATTTTTTTTTCTTGTTGTTCAATTCACTTGGTTTTCAATTTCGAAGCTTTTTCTTTCCCCTCCCCGAGTTTCACCACCTGG
>Ga0179593_1649126_pt1 | contig 16538 bp, 26 predicted proteins | sample CZODoug2_1_08_16_FD_185931 | JGI IMG/M metagenome (GOLD analysis project Ga0179593, IMG submission 185931) | Vadose zone soil fungal communities from Angelo Coast Range Reserve, California, USA - CZODoug2_1_08_16fungal (PacBio error correction) | ecosystem: Environmental > Terrestrial > Soil >... | reverse complement strand
CCCCCCCTCACGGGCGTATGCTTAGTCTCCCCTCCTGCAGACTTTTATGGGCGGAAGCGGGACAACGACCCTTTACAAGAAGATAGATATCTCAGCTTTCCCCCTTTCCTTCTCCCTCCGAAATAGAGGTCCCAACAATTTTTTTTTTCCCCTTTCTCCTTCCGGCGGATAGTGGTCAACTGGAGCTCCTTTCTGATAAGAGCTTTCCTTTTTCTTTTTCCCGTGCGATAGCCCCCATTTTTCCCCCTCTTTCCTCCGAAGGGCATACACACGGTGCTCGTTTCCTTCAGTAAGTCGTAGCGAGGCCTTCCTTTTTCTTTTTCCCTCCTTTTCTCTTCGATGAGCCATGCTCCTCTTTTTCTCCCCTTTCAGCGACACCCGCGTGATGGTCGAAGAGGAAAACGGCCCCCCTTTCCTTTTTTTTTTTTCAAGGAGATTCCCCCCCCCTCAGCAGGGGGCAGGCTTTCCCCTTTCCGGGAAGGTAGAGGAGTATCCCCTTCTTCCCCCTTTTTTTTCTCCAAGTCGACCGCGGCTTTTCGACCCTGTCCGGCTTGCCGGTTCTTTTGTAGTAGGAGGAGAAGGCGTCCTTTTCCCCCCTTTCCCCCCGCTCCCGGGTGGTGATTTTTTCTTGCCTTTTTGCGCGCGTTACGGCGAACGGTCGCGTGCCCTCGGGGAAGTGAGGGACCTTTCTCTTTCCTCTATTTTGCGCGAACGGTTCTCCCCTACGAAGATAGAGAATATACTAATCCCTCTTACCAAAAGAAAGGAAGGAAGGATGAGATCTCCCTTTTCGTCTTGCTTCTTGCCGAAGTGCTGGCTTTTTCGGCACTTCTTTCATCGAAGATTGAAAATTTTTCCGCAGACTCCCCTTCCTCCTCCTTTGTTTCATCGCATTTTCTCTCCGAAAATTAAAGTTCTCTCTTTTTAGAGAGGAGCTCCCCTTCCTTCTCTCTTCCTTCCCCAGCGAACGCCCCCACTTCTTCCCAACTGGCTAATGAACAAAGGGCCCTCCCTCTCCTCCCAGACCTCTTTTTCCCTCAAAAGTAATCTGCTCTTTTCAGGATATATCTATTTTCCCCTCTCCCCCCTCTTTCTTCTGATTCTCCCTGAAGTAGGGGTGGATACTATTCCTTCTCTTCTCACCGTATGGGTCTTTCGCATTGGAGGAACCCTTTTGTTTCGTGATCGGTTCTCTTTTTTTTCCAGACACGGATGCTCTCTCCGCGAAACAACGACTCCCCTCTCCTTTTTTGAAGTGGCGGATCCCGATTTTTCGAGCATCAGGACGGTTCGCCTTCGGAAGAGGCTTCTTATTCTCCCCCTTTTCTGTGAATATGCATTCCTTTTACCTTTTCTCTTCTAAGAGGTGCCCTCCCCGACAAGACGGTCGAAGGAAAAATCTTTTTTTCCCCTTTTTCTCGCATGGTCCAACTATCCCCGTTTCCCTCCTTTTTTCTTTCCATCGAAAGTTCGAGAAGAAACAGATAACCCCCCTTCTTCTCCCCCCCCCTTCTCTCCAAGGGAAGGTTTCCGACACTCCTCTTCCTCGAAGTTCTGTGTGACTAGGACTCCCCCTCGAGGGAGAACTTTTTTTTTTTTCTCTCGCATTTTAGACGCGAAAGTACCCTTTCCTTTTACCGGAAGCAGGACACGGGTCTCCTTCAAGCAATAGATATTTCCCTCCTTTTTTTTTCGCAGAAGAAGATTTTCCTTTCCCTTGAGTTAATGCGGCCCTTTTTTCCTTCGGCCAAAAGGATGGCTCTTTCTCTTCCCCCGGAAAGAAAGGACCAGCTCTTTTTTCTGGGGAAGGCTTTTTTCCCGCCCTCATGATGTCCTTCTTTCCCTCCTCTCTTGCTCCGGATGGAAATCGACTGGACCTTTTCTTTCCCCTTCCCCTCTGCCCGATTCACTTATCTTCTCTTCCCGCGAGAAGACCTGGAGGCCGGTGACGTGAGACCCAAGAGAAAAAGGTTTCTTCCTTCTTTTCTCCCGATCCGATGCACGGATCGCTCTTTTTCTCTTTTCCCCTCCGTCGAGGTAGACACGTCTTCTAGCAGAACGAAAGCCTTTCTTTCCTTTTTTTTTCCCCTCTCCTCCGCCGGATCGAGAAAAGGAGAACATTCCGGATTTTTCATTTCTTCCCCTGCGGCCAGGGAGAGAGACCTGCTCTTTCCTTGATAGCGAGCGGCCCCCTCTTTTCTGTCTAGCTGGTAGGTGTTCTCAAGGCAGGCGACGAAAATGATTCCCCCTTCCCTCTCCCCTCCCTCCCCCCCTTCTGTCTTGACGCCCCCACCTTCTGGTCCCCCTCCCGATAAGAGAGTAATGGAATGTCCTCCCTTTTCCTTCTTCTCCCGTGACGGCGGCCATCGTTCCCTTTTTTTTCATCCTCGGGTCGGAAGCGCGCCCCGTCTTTTTTCCTCTTTGCAGATGTAAAAGGTCTTTCCTCCTTCCCCCCGCGCACGGCCCTCGTTTTTTCTCCCCCCCCCCTTTGTTTCTGCGGGCTTTTTTAATGAATTGAAAATGATTCTCCCTTTTCTTTCCCTGCGGCAGGGCGCCCCCTTCCTCATCAGGCGAGCCAGCGCCCCCTTAGAGGTAGGTCTGCAGATAGACGCCGTTCTCTCTTTTTTCTTCTCCACCCGAGCGCTCTATGACCCCTTTCCTCGTCCCCCGGAGAAGGCAGGCTCCCTCGTCGAGAGAGGTTTTAGTATCCCCAAGGGCTTTCGAGTTTGATTGGCGGGAGGTAATGATAGAGTCCCTTTTTTTCTTCCAGGTAGGAGGAGGCCACCTTCCTTTCTTCCTTTTTTTCTTCACGACGTCGGCCTGCTTTTTCGTAGACGCTTTTTTCCTTTCTTCCTTTCCGGCGTAGACGGGACGTACATGCGTCCCTTTTTCTCCTCGGGAGAGGTATTGCAAGAAGTTCCTCCCCTTCATCCCTTCTCTCCTCTTCGGACGCGGTTGGTGTTCGTTTCCCTTCCTTTCTTTGGGAATAAAGATCTCTTCTTTCCTTCTCCTTTTTCTCCAAGCGAGAAACAATTCCAGTAGCAACCTCCCCATCTTCCCCCTTTCCTTCTCTTTCTCCTTGCAGGCAGAGCGCCTGACTGGGCCCGTTTTTTTTCTTTCTCTCTTTTACGTACCGTTAGACGCCGGCCAGGGCTTCCCCCTCTTTTCAGAAGGAAGAAGTAGTGATGCTCCCCCCCCTTTCTCCCTTTCCCCCTCCTCTTTTTTCTCCCGCCGCGAAATTCTCTTACTCCCTTTCCTCCTACAGAGAATGACCGAAGCCATCCCCCTTCCTGACGATAGCATGACAGGGTGGCGTCCTACTCCCCTCTTTCTCTTGCGGTCGGACACGTTTCGCCTTCTCCCTCCCCACAGGAGAGCTAGGGTGGCTCCTGCCTTTCCTTTCCCCTTCCCTTCCCCCCTTTCCTTTTCTTTTCCGCTGGAGAGCAGATATCTTCCCCCCTTTTCCCGAAGACAGAAAATGAAAAGGCGTAGTGCTCCTCCTTTCCTTTTTTCCCCCCTGCTGCATGAAAGTACCCTTTGCCTTCTTTCTTTCCTTTCCCCCGTTTTTTGGTGGAAAACCGCTGGCTCTTTCCTCAAATGAGTAGTTAAAGAATTTCCCTTCCTTCTCTCCCCCCCCCTCTTCTCTTTTTCCACCTGCGACGGAAGTCGTCTTCAAAACTCGTTCTTTTCCCCTCCCCTCCTGGGTTGAGTACGTTAAGCCAGTTACCCCTAAATAGGATAGGATAGGGACCCCTTTGCGTTCCCCCGGGTATGAGCTGACCTCTTTTCTTGGGAGAGGAGTAGCCTTTTTTTTTTCCGAGGGGACAACTACCTCTCTCTATCCCTCAGAATGAAGAAGAAGGTCTTCTCTTAGGAGATATACATAAAAAGGAACTTCATTTTTCCTCTTTTCGGGCGGATAGTGCGCCATGGTCTTTCCCGTGAGGCTTCTTATGAAAGAGAAGGGAGGATCTCTCCCCCCCTCTCCTGGGAGGACGTCATCCCTATTTCCCTTGCATCCACACGGTGCGCTTTTTTCCGTAAAAGGAAGTATTTCTTCGGCGGCCCCCAGCTTCTTTTCCTCCTTTCTCCCTTTAGGCTGAGCCCTTTTCCGTAGAGGGCCAGAGTCTTCTTTTCCCCAGCCTCCCTTCTTTCCCCGGTCGAGCAGGCAACCGTCTCCGGGAGGCCTCCCTTAGATCGGCCCGGTTCCTAGTCCGTGGGGGAAAAAAGGGACTCCCCCCCCCCCCTCTTTACTTTTTTCTTTTTTTCGGGCTCCACCAGGAGGTAGTCTTCCTTTTTCCCCTTTTTTTTCTCCACGTCGACTTGTTCTCTTTTTTCTTTCCCCCTGGTCAGAAGGAGCGGGCTCCGGAGGTCGCCCCCTTTCTCCCCGTGCGAAAGCGAACGGGTAGTTTTCTTTCCCTCCTTTTCCTCGCAGCGCCACGGCTTCCCAGAAAGGACTTGCTTTTTCCCTTTTTTTTCCCTTTTGAGGATGGATTCGACCGTTTCTTTCCTCCTTACGATGGGGACATATACACAGTCCCTTTTAAAGGCAGGGGAAGGATTTCCCTCTCCCTTCTTCCCTCTTCCGGCCGTGATGGCGGGAACCTCTTTCTAGTATCCCCCCCTTTTCCAGGATGCCTGCCCATGGGATACTCCGCCGCGCGGCCGCGCCGATTTTCCCTCATTCGGCTCGCAAGGTTTTTGGCCTTTTTTCTTGTTTACGCGAGGCGCGCGATGTTTTCTTTTTTTGCAGAGGACGCCCACACTCTTTCCCCTCTCCCTTCCCTTTCCTCCAAGGCGCTTCCCCACGGTTTCTTCCTGTGACAGGAAGTTGTCCTCCCCTACATGGAAGGGACGGATCTCTTTCCTTTTCCTCCCCCCTTTGTTTTTCCTCCCCCCCGTGCATGTAGGTTTTCGATACTGATAAACGTCTGGGCGTCTTTTCTGTTAAGAGAATTGGAGTTCCTTTTTTTTCCCCCTTCTTCGTGATCGTTGCGTCCTTCCCCCTCCGGTTTTTCCAGACGATGCGCGCGCCGCTTTTTCTGCCGGCGAGAATTGAAGTGGAGGATCGCCTTCTTCTCTCCCCTCCGGACTTTCTTTTCTTTTTCTTTCTTAGAAAGGGCATGTGCCCCCTTGGGGATCAGAGAGCGCCCCCTTTTCCCCTCCCGGCGGAACATCGCAAAGTCTTTTTTTTTTCTTCTTTCGTTGGGTATAGAATGGTCATTCAACTACCTTCCCTTCGGTAATGAGAAAAGGGTCGAGAAGCCACCCCTTCCCCCATTCTCTCCTCTCTCCAGGAAGCTGGACACCGAAATTCCTTCCCTCTCCGAGTGATAGACTACCTCCCGTGAGAAATTTTTCCCTTTCTTTCCCTTCTCCTTGCCCTGTCCGGGTCTCTTCTTCCCTTCCGCCAGAAAAGGGTCGAAGTTCGGAAAGAAAGTAGGTGCGACCTTTCGATCGAGCGTTGCCGACTTCTCTTTCCTTCCTTCCCTTGCGAGCGGCATGCGGATAATAAATGTTGAGTCTTTCCCCCTTTTCGTGTAGAAGAGTTTGTATTCTATTTATTCCGTGGGACTGAAGGTTGGCCTTAAGAAAGTATGCCTTTTTCTTCTCTTTTTTTTCCCTCGCCCGATGCGCTTCCCTCTTTTTCTCTTCAAGAGAAGATAAGAAACGTTACCCCTTCAATGACGGCAGGTGGACAGTGCTTTTCTCCATCTTCCCCCCTTTTTTTTGGTCCGTCACGCAGATCGTATTCGACTTTTCTCCCTCTCCCAGGCAACCCCCCCTCTCTGAGCGAAGCCTTCTTTCCCTTCAGGGGGACCACCCCTCAGACGCCCTTTTTTTCCCCCTCTTCCTGGCCGGTGATGGAAGCTTCCTTTTCAGAGCCGACCTGGATCGGTCCTTTTCTCTCTTTGGTCGCATTTCTTTGGTGTTTTCCTTTTCCTTCCTTCCTCTCCCTGCAATGCTGACCGTCGCTCGAAGCGTCCTTTTTTTTGACGAAGCAAAAAAGAAAGAAGGCTCCCTTTTCTTTTCTCGTCTTTCGACGATCAGAGCCGGTTTTTTCCCCTCCTTCCCCCAGGGATGTGTATGCGGAGCCGTCTCCGGTAATGTAGAAGGAAGGCTCTTTTTCCGTTCATTCGCGCCAGGTCTGACGCTTTTTTCCCCCCTTTCTCTGTCCACGGGGGTTGAAGAGACAGAGGGTTGTCCCCATCGTAATAGAAGAGAAAGCTTCCTCTCCCCCCCCCCTTTTTTAGTTGGACGATGGATACCCTGATAGGCCTCCCCTTCACACGACGCCGGGGCCGTTGCGGACTCCCCTCAGAAGAGATAGGAGGATCCCCCTTTTTTTTTTTTTTCTCCCCCCCCGTAGATGTAGGTCTGCATCCCCGAATCCCTTTTCCTTTCCCTCTCTCGTCTCGTGAAATCAAAAGGGTACCGAAGACCGGAGAAGATAGGGCTCCTTCCTCCCCTTTTTCCTCCCCCCGTCCCTCTCTCGTGGATGGAGTCGGTCCTCGGTTTTTCCTTTTTTCCCTTCCTGCCTTCCCCCCGGCGGGAATGGGAGACTCCAATTTTTACTTTCTGAATGATTGACCAGAGTAGAAGCTTATTACTCTCACTCTCCTCCCCCTTTCCGGAGTAGAACGGGAAGTAATTCCCCTCTTTCCTTTTGCGGGCTCCCCCTTTTGCAAAGAAATCCTCATCGAAGAGAGAGAGGAAGAAGAGTGTTTCCTTTTGCGGCAGGACGTGGTTATAGTCGGGCAGCTCCCTTTTTTTGTTGTGTTGTTCCTCGCCTTTCTTTTTTTCCTCTCCCTTCCCGGTCGGAAAACAAGCTCTTTTCCCCGAGTCCCCTCTCCTTCCTTTCCTGCTGGGCAAGGAAACGGGACCGCGGGCTTTTTTTCCCCGTTAGAAGACAGGACAGGGATAAACCCCGTCTTCTTCCTCCCCCCCCTCCCCCCTTTTCCTCTTCGACTCCTTTATGTCACCTACCCATTTTTCTAATTTTTCCCCTCCCGTACAAGGGCCTAATACGAGCCCCCTTCCCCCCAAGAGAAAGAGAATCCCTCCCCTTCCCCTTTCCCTTTTTTTCTCTGCTCGACACACCCGCCCGTTGCATGCCCCCTTCCTTTTCCCCCCTTTTTACTGAAAGGCGCCGTCGAGGATTAGGGTGGAGAATTCCGTCCCCCTCGGTCGGCTTCTCTACTTTTTCTCCTCCTTGTTCTCCGGTCTGCCTTTCTTTCCCTTCGAGAATCGCCTTCCTCTCCGGCTCTTTCTTAGAAAGGTGCATGTGTTTTCAAGAGTACCCCCCGGCAACGCATTACCCCTCTTTTTCCCGCTGCGATGACACGGTTGTTGGAAAAAAAGGGCCTCGGCCCTTCCCTCCCTTTGAGTTCCCGGGGTTTCTCTTTTTTTTCTTGCCCTCGCTGTGCAAAACTCCCTCCTTCAACCCCCCCCCCCTCCCCAAACCCCCCCCCCCCCCCCCCCCCCCCCCCCCCCCCCCCCCCCACACCCCCAACTCCCCCCCCCCAAAAAAAAAAAAAAACCCCCCCAAAACCCAACAACACCCCCCCCCCCCCCCCCCCCCCCCCCAAAACCACCCACCCCCCCCCCCCCCCCACCCAAACCCCGCCCCCCCAAACTCCCACCCCCCCACCCCCCCCCCCCCCCCCCCCCCCCAACCCCAACAACCCCCCCCCCCCCCCCCCCCACACAAAAAAAACCCCCCCACAAAAAACCCCCCCCCCCCCCCCCCCCCAAAAAACACCAAACAACCCCCCCCCCCCCCCCCAACCAAAAAAAACCCCCCAAAACACCCCCACTCCCCCGCCCAAAACCCCCCAAAATCTCCAGCCCCCAAAAACCGCCCTAATTACCCCCCCAAACCCCCCCACCCCCCCCCCCAACCAACCCCCCCAAAAAACACCTCCAAAAAAACCCCCCCCCCCCCAAACACCCCACATCCCCCCTCCCCCCCCAAAAAAAACCCCAAAAAAAACAAACCCCCCCCCCCACGTTACACCCCCCCCCCCCCCCCAACAAACCCCCCCCCCCCCCCCCCACCAGAAGCTCCCTTTCCCTCTCCTCTTCCCCTAGGACGCCCTCCGGTCTTCTTTTCGTCCCTCCAGGAAGAGATGATCGTAGAACCTTTCCGACAGTAGTGAGGTGGGGCTTCTCACCTCCCCTCCCTTTCTTTCTTCCTTTCCTCTCGACGGTAAGCATTGGCGGGTCCTAGATTCTCCTTCTTGGAAGGGACAGCGGGAACCTTGCGACAGCCCGCTTCAGATATATAAGATCCCCTCTCTTTTCCCCCCCCCTTTCCCTGTCAAGACCTCGTTTTAGCCATCCCCCCCTTTTTTTTTCCGAGGAGGAGGAGGACGTGGTACACCTGGCTCTCCTCTTTGTATACATCGAAGGGAGGAGAGTGCGTCTTCTCTTCCCCTTCTCCCCTTTCTTCCGAAGGGCATCCCTCAGCGGCCTTCTTTTTCCAGGTTCCTTTCCGCGAGGCACGCTTGCGGACGTGTTTTTTCCTTTTTTCGGGATGAGAAAGGAATCTCTCTCTGTCCTTTTTCCCTCTTTCTCCCGGTTACAGGCGCCCATAACCATCTTTTCGTCCTTCCTTACGAGAGGGAAGTGAGTCTTTCCCCGAAGAGTACCCCCCCTCTTTTAGGCGGTGCTTCCCTTCTTCCCTTCTCTAAAAGGGACTTTCTGCGCCCCCTTCCCCCCCTTCTCCCCTTCCCCGCTTATCCAAAGTCGAAGCCGGACGGGGCTTCCCCCTTCCCCCCGGGTCGGATGCCGGTCCGGGCCCCTTCCTTGCGTCGAGGAGATTACCCCTCCCCCCCCCCCTTTCTTTCCTTTTTTTTCTGAGAACTGAATCGGGTTACTTCCTTTTTTTCTTTCGCTTGCAAGACCTTCGGCCCTTTTTTTTTTCTCCTCTTCTGCTCGCCCCGGTGTCGCAGGCCTACGACGGCCTCTTTCCTTTCTTGACCATTCGACCACCAACGACCTTCCCTTCCTTTTTTTTTTCCTCCCCGTAGTTGCGATGCGTTGGTTTCCCTCTCTTCTCCTTATACGGGAGGGCGTTCTTGCCCATGGGTATCCGCTCTTCCTTCTTTTAAGTCCGGTTCCTGCCATTTTCTCCCTCGTTTTCTCGCAGGAGCGCGTCGTGGTGTCGCTTTCTGGAAAAAAGAGAAAGCGCCTCCCACCCCCTCCCCCCCTTTTTGCCCCCGGGCCTCCAAGTCTGACATTTTTCTTTTTTTCGTTGAGCAGGAAGGGGACCGTGCACTTCCCCCCCTACAGAAGGGAGGATATCTCTCGTTCCCTCTTCTCCCCCCTTTCCTTGTGCATGTATTCTTCTCTGCTCTCCCTTCTTTTTTCCCGTCGGGCGTAGTGCGCCCCGTTGTCCCCAGTGGGAAGAACCAGCTTCTTCTCTTTTTTTTTTTCCTTTCTATGCGCGCGCGCTCAACACTCTTTCTCATAATTGAGGATAGCGATGCGCACCAACTTGCTCTTCCCTCGGCAGCGGAGGGGAGGAGAAATGGGAATGGGAATATTCCTCTCCCGGGACCTTTACCGCCCCGGTTCCCGCCAGAAAGGCGGCACTTGCCAAAAGTGATCAGTATAATACTGAACGGCTTTTCTTTGTCCTCCCCCCCCTTCCCTTGTTAGTATATGTTTTGTACCCCATTCTTTCGCAGCCTTCTGCTCAAAAAGGAGAAGACATGTCCGCCCTCTTTATGGAAAAGAGAAAGTAGCCGTTCTCTCTTTCCATGGATAGACTCCCTAACGGTCTCCTTTTTCCTTTTCTCGCCTTTGAGACGCCGACGACCTGCCTTGGAAAGGAAGAAGGAAAAGGGTAGACTTCCTTCTTTCCTTTTCTCTTTTTTCTTTGAGATCCGAGAGTGACTTCCCCCCTCTCTTTTGGTTCTCTAAGAGAAAGCACGTTCGCTCTTTTTTCCCTTTTTCCCAACGGATGAGTGGTCTCCTCTCCTCTCTGTCCTCTTCGGACTTCCGTTTCTTTCCTTTTGCGCGGAACCGCGCGATGCGCCGTCTTTCCTCCTGGCTAAGCGGAAAGAGAACGTCTTCCTCCTCTTTCCCTTTCTCTACGACATGAAGGCATTTGAAGTCCTTTTTTCTCCCTTTTGGCCTGCCCTTAGGAAGGCCCAGAAGAGCGATGCCTTCCCTCAAGAGAAGAAAAGTAGGGTGACACTCTCTTTTTCTCTTCCCTCTTCCCCCTCCCTTCCTTTTTACCACGACCGCCGCCTTCTCACATTTCTTTTCCCTTTTCTTAGAGGTCGGCGGCTTTTCATGCGTAGATAGAGCTCCTTCTTTCTTCCTTTTTCCCGCTGCAGCCCCCGTCCCTCTCTCTTTTCCATCTTAGCTAGAAGAGTCAGAGGCATTCTCAAAAAAGAACGAAAGGAGAGAACGTGATCCCCCTATCCTCCCCTCTTCGTCCTGGTGGACTCGCCCCCCTTTTGCTTGCGCGAAGTAGACGGCGGCATTCGTTTTCTCGGTGGAAAGAGAGGGTAGGAAGAGAGCCATTTCCTTTTTTTCTTCCCCCCCTCTTTTCTTTGAGATGTCCACGGTCTCTTACGTTCTCGCCACGGACAAGAGTCATCGCATCATCCCCTCGGTATTATGAGGGAAGATGGAGCCCTTTCCGTCCTTCCCCCTCCCCCTTTCGCAGCACTGGATTTTTTTCTTTTCCTCTTCTCAGATGCTTAGACCGCGATCGTCGCTCCCCTCCCCCCTTAGATGTAGGGCTGAAGATAGCCGCCCTCCCTCCCCTCTTCCCACGTGAATGCGCCCCCGAGCGTTTTTCCCTTCCCTCTCTCCGTCCAGGACGGGTCCGAAGCCGGGCTCCCTCTTTCGAGAGTCGCCGAGACGATAGAGGGTCTTTTTCCTTCTTCCTTTTTTCCTTCCTTTGAGCGGCGCTTCCAAGTTCCTCCCTCCTTTCTTTTTTTCCTTGAGCAGGAGATCCCCTGTGGTACCCCTGCCTGCTTGAACGCGTAGAAGAGGTCGGTCTTCTCCTCTTTTTTTCCCCCCTTTTTGGAACGGGAACTACATCCTTCTACAGGTCTCCTTTTCTTTCTCCCAGGGGGGGGGGGCTCTTCTTCCCTCGAAGGGAGAGAGAGGACGACTTTTTTCTTATCTCTTTTTTTTCTTTCGGGCGGCACCTTATATAATTCCCCGAGATCGTTTTTTCTTGCCGACAGAAGAGAACCACTTCACGGTACGGACAACATCTCTCCCTATAGAGTGAAGGAAGCGGGTCTCTTTCCCTCCCCTCTTTTTTTCCTCCTTCATTTAGTACCGTTCGACGTCCTCTTGCCCACCCCCCCCCTTTTCCCTTTCCTGTCCCTCAGGAGAAGTCGTGATGATAACCTAACCCTTTCGCCGAAGAAATGGCTCCTTCCTCTCCTCCCAACGGACCGATCATTCCTCAGATCCCCCCCTCTTTGCCTCCCGGGTGAGGTAGGAATTCCCCCTTAAAAGTTAATGAGAGACGCTATCCTTTTTTTTTTTCGCCTTCATAAGACCCCTCCTCTCCTCTTCCCCTACTTGTGAAGGTTAATGCAGCTGGCGTCTCTCCCGAGTCGAGATAGTACCTCCCGGCCGCCCAAGTTTTCTTCTCGCAAGGTGGCATTGTTCCCTCTCATCAGGCCAGCAGAATCCCTTTTTCCCTTTCTTTTCTCTGACGAGGGGTTTTTTTTTTTTTTTTGGGGGTTTTGGGTTTTGGCCTTTCGCGTTTTTGGCCTTTTCCCTTTCCTTCCCCCCCTTTCTCCCCGACCTGGGGCGGCGACGAGCGGGGCCTTTTCTTCCACAGCCGCAGGCAGTAGAGAGTACCCCTTTCCTCTTTTCTTTCTCCTCTTGGTTGCGAGTGAAGCGCTCTAGTCGACTAGGTCATCCTTTCTTCTTGCGGTGGGGAGAGAACTCCCTCCTTTTTCTTTCGAAGCGACGGTCTCTTGCGATTTCTCCCCTCTTCTTTTCCGGCAGCGGGAAAACCTCGAACAGAAGCTTCCTCTCTTTTTCTTTTTTCCCTTCTCTTCCTTTCTAACTGCGCCGCAGACCTCGAGTCTCATTTTCGGCCCTTCTTTTTTTTTTCTCCTCTCTTCTTCTTTCCTGTGTCCACCTGGCGCGATCGACGGCGTTCTTCTTTTCACTGGCGGAGCGTGAGATAGGCCGGCCCCCCTCCCTTTCCCCCCCCTTCTTTTTCCGGGACGAATTCTAAACCCCTTTTTTTTTTTCTTCGTCTTCAGGTAGTAGAGGGCCATCCTTTTTTGAAGCGGGCGAGGTAAGATGAGCCTTGGCCCTCCCTTCTTCTGCTGTTTCAGTTTCCCACAAGGTTCTCCCTTGGTCTCTGATCCCACGGCAGTCCGCGCGGTCCTTATAGAAGAGTAGGACCCTCCCTCCTTGGGGCGCCGGCTTTCAAGTTTTCTTCCCCCCTTTCCCCCTTTCGACGGAGAGCACCATGTCTTCTCCAAGTACGAAGCAGAAGGGAATCTTCCCCTTTTTCCTTTTTTCTTCTTTCCGCCATTTGGCGGCCTTTTCTTCTTCCCTTGTCTCACGCGAAAGGGTCGGTGAGGGAGTCTCTCCCGCGAGCGCACGGCGACGGTCGCGTGCCCCCTCCCCCTTTTTCCCTGGCTCTCCTTTTCTAGTCTCTTTTTTCCCCCTCCCGACGAAGATAGGAGACATTACGAACCCAACGAAAGGCAGGGCATTCTTTATCCCCCTTTCTTTCTTTTTTTTTTGCGATGGCCGCCTTCTTTTTCCCTTTTGCTCGTTGGCGGGCAGAGGCAGATGCCCTCCGACGCCGCGGCAGCGAGGCGGAAAGTAAGGCGCATCGCAAGGTGTTCCTCCCAGTTATAGAAGGAGAGAGTAGTGGTTTCTCTCTTTCCCTTTCTCCCCCCCCTCCCTCTCTACTCAAACAACGATCCCTTTAGTTTGGCCCCCTGTTCCTCCCCCCGTTGAGAGATAAGAAAGATTGAGCAGTTCCTTCCTCCCCTTTCTTCCCCCAAACCTTCATTCTTGAAGGTCTATTCCTCTTTTTTCTTCTCTCTCCCTGTCCCGTGATGTAGGGGTGGTGGATCGTAATTGAAGGTAAAATAAGGCCTCCTTTTTTCCTTCCTCCTTTTTTTCTTCCTTGGAGCCCAGTCTCACCCCTTTTTCGGTCGCGTAGAGGTTGTTCCCCTCCTCGAGAGAGAAAAAAAGAAGAGCTCTCTCCTCCCTTCTTTTCCTCCTGCGATGCCTTGTAGCCCCTCCCCGTCTTTTTTTCTTTTTTGCATGTGCATCTGCATCCTTTCTAGAGCGAGAAAGAGGTGCCCTCCATCCCTTCCCTCCCCTCCCCTCCTTTTCGACGGCCACAGTGCTTCTACTCCTCCCCTTTATCGACTTTCCCACCTACTAGGAACTGGTAGTATATTTTCTCCCTTCTTCTGCGAACCGGGTGGCGAAGCAATAGCTCCCCCTTCTCCTCCCCTCCCCCCCCCCCCCTCAGGTATGGAAAGAGACCTCTCTTTCTCTCCTTTTCCACCCCTCACCGACGAGATGATCCCTTTTTTTTTCCCCCTCTGACGCCAGGAAGGAGAAGAACTTTTCCTAAGAAGGATGGAGGACAGCCCTCTTCCCCCCTTCCTGACAGAATTTTTCTTTTTTCCTTCTCTTCATGAGGGAATAATGTTGAGGCCCCTTCGTTTGTTTCCTTTTTCTTCGCACTTCCCTCGGTATTTCCTTTTGGCCGGCCTCTTTTCGATTGGGGGAGATGAACTCTCTCCTTTCCCCTCTTTCTTTTTTTTTTTTTTTCGATTTCTGCCCAGGGCCAGGTCCTCCCCTTCTCCCCCCCTCCCTCTCTTTTGCCGCAGCGACGACCTGCGTTTGGGGCGACCACGAGAAAGTTTCTTCCCTTTTTTTTTCCTATTCCGTGGCGCTCCTCTTTTTTTCTGCCGGTCTGAGGTAGAAAAAACGCGTGAGCTCCTCCAGGTGGAAAAAAGAAGAAGAAGCCGTGCTCGCGCCCCTCTCCGGTGATGTTCCTCATCTCGTTTCTTCTTTTTTCTGCCTCCTTTCCAGTCGGAGAGAGCGAGAGGCGGTTCGCCATTCTTGGTAAGATGCCTCCCCCCCCCTTCCCTTCCCCTTTTTTTTTCCTTTCGATCGACGCGTTGATTCAGTTCTTGCTCACCCCTCCCGACGGAGACGTGAGGTCCCGAGCCGTCCCTTTCTGGAACGACGCAACCAAGGAGGTGTCTTTCTTATCCTTTTCTCCCTTTTTCTTTCTTTTTCGGTGGCCCTCTTTATTTTTTTTTTCCTTTTCTTCCCCCTCCAGGGCTGGATGTAAAAGGCGGAGTTGCGCTCCCTCTTTTTTTTCCCTCCTTTCTCCTCTCGCCGAGTCGGATTTCCCAAGTCTTTTTCCTTCCCTTCGCTTTTCATGAATTGCCACTCCCTCGCCGGAAGTTGAGGCTTCCTTTTCTTTCTGAGCTCGACTTCGGAGACCCCCCCCTCTCTTCTCTCTGGCTCCGATAGCAGACGAACGCGGTCATAACTTTCCTTAGAAAACCTCTTTTTTTTTCCGTTTCCTTTCCTTCTGAAGGACTCGGTTTTGCCCCCTTCTCTTTTCTTTTCATGTAGAGCGTCGACAGCGAAGATCTATGCTCGGTCAGTTGGATAGCCTCCCGTTCCCTCTCTGGCTTGCCAACCGGCGTTTTATACATGGGTTTTTCTTTTTTCTTGCCTGATTGACCGCGTCTCCTTCGGGTTTTCTGCAATGGTCCGGAGTCTTTCAGTTCCCTTTTTTTTTTTGGCTCGGTCTTGCAAGAAGAGAGAAGCTTTTGGAGAGAGGAGAAAGAGTGGTGTACTCTTTTTCTTCCTTTTTTTCCTTGCCTCACAAGATATCTCTCTCCTCGTTTTGTTTTTCTCTCTTTTTCTCTTCCCCCCCCCCTTCTTTCGCAAAAGAGCGTAAAAAACCGTCGGCGCTCTTTCTTTTTCGCTGCAAGAAAGCGAAAGCGGGATTTTCCTTCTTTGCCCTCCTTCCTTCCTCTTTCCGGTCATCAACCCGATTTCTTTCTCATCTTCCTCCTTTTCTTCCCCGTCAACGTCGTGATGAGCACTACCCCATGGTTTTTTTTTTTGGTCCGGCCGAGACATGGACATACTCTCCAACGGAAAAAGCATGCCGACTGCCTCCCCCTCTCTTTTCTTTCCCTTCCGGTTGAGTCTCCCCCAACCATCTTCTCTTTTTTTTTCGTGAGAGAAGTTCCCTCTTTTGGCGCATTAAAGTTACTGAACTCTTTCTTCTTCTCTTCTTCCCACTTTCCCTTTTCTTTCTTTCGCGACGAACGAGTCCCGCAAGCAGAAACTTCCTTCCTTTTTCTGCGCAAGGTCCTTTTCTTCTAGATCACGGTCTCTTTTTATACATCGTCCTCCTTCCCCATGTTGTGCCTCGTTCTTCCCCCTCTTTCTGTGAGAGGGGTGGACCACCCTTTCCATAGCAAAAGAGTAGTACGTCCCTTTCTTCTTTTCTTCTTTTTTTTCTACCCGCGCGTTCCCTCGACTGCCTTCTCCTCCCCGCCGTAGAAGGATAAGAAGAAACCTCCGCAGGAAGAGCTTCTTCTTCTCCCCTCTTTCCCCCACTTTGACGTCTTTTTTCCCTCCCGCCGAGGAGAGTCTTTCGGTAAGAATGGGCGCTTCTTTCCGTGATTTTGCGACCCTTTTCCTCCGACCCCGCAGATAGATATATAAGAATGACCTGAGAAGAAGAAATAGAGGAGATCCCATCACCTCCTTTCTTCTTATCCGGAAGGCGTGGGCCACTTTCCGACCCTTCGTGAGGAGTGAGATAAGCTTTCCCCTCTGCGCCTCGACAGGAAAAGAGCTCTCGTCTTCTTCTTTTTCCCCCCCCCCGAAGTGCTCCCAAAAGTGAGCGTTTTCAAAGGACGTAAGTAGAGAGAGGCATCGCTTTCTGTTCCTTTTTCTTTTTCCTTTGTCCGGCTGATCCCTTTTTCGCTATCTTTCCCTTTTCTTAGGGTAAGAGCCCCTTTTTCGAGAAGGACAAATGCAGTCCTATCGGTTCCTTCCCCCGGACTCGTGTTCTTTTCCCCCACAGAAAGAAGTGGGTCCCTTTCAAGGTAGTCAGCACTTTACTCTCTCCTTCTAGCACCAGTCGCGTTCTTCTCGCTAGATATCAACGTAGAAGCCGAATTTCTTCCAGTGAAAGGTGAAGGTAAGAGGAGCGTCTCCTTCCGTTGTCCCTTTCCCTTTTCCCTTCTCACGCGCCCGGGTCGTTTGTGTGAACCTTTCATTTTTCCTTTTTTTCCTTTTTCAAGAAAGTAAATTGAAGGAATTCGTACCTTCCTTCCCCACCCACCCCCCAACCACTTCTCAAGTACCTACGACGGGGGGGGGTCCCCCCTTGGCCTAGTAGTTGGACAAAGGAGATCCCACCCTCCCTTTTTTTCCCTCCCTTTGCCGGCGACCGTCGTGCTTCCCTCTCTTCCTTTTTCTTTGTCGCAGCTATAGGATCCGGGTTTTGGCTCCTCCGCCGCAGCGGCCTC
>Ga0179593_1495454_pt1 | contig 16538 bp, 19 predicted proteins | sample CZODoug2_1_08_16_FD_185931 | JGI IMG/M metagenome (GOLD analysis project Ga0179593, IMG submission 185931) | Vadose zone soil fungal communities from Angelo Coast Range Reserve, California, USA - CZODoug2_1_08_16fungal (PacBio error correction) | ecosystem: Environmental > Terrestrial > Soil >... | reverse complement strand
CTAAATGGACGGTTATGAGCAACTGCCAATTCCCTGATGGTACGGGTGGCTTTTGGGTTACGACGGTCCTCAACTTGACCTTTGAGGTTTCTTGCTTTTCTCCTGCCCCTTCCTTCCTCTTTTAATCTTTTTCACCACCCGAGTTTTCCCCCCCCCCCCCCTACGTTTGGGTCGATTGGTTTAAATCCTGTTGCCCATTCATCAAACCGTCCTCTTTGGTGGCCCTGGCCACCCTCCAAAGCCGAAGCTCACTTTTCCTGCACTTTTCTCACCGCCTTGATTGCGCCCCCTTCTGCTTTCGGAAATAGTTTTTACACCTGACGATTCCCGGGCCAGGGCGTGGGTTTTACTTCCAATTTACGGCCCCTTTTTGTTCTAATTGAAAAAACCCCACTTTTTGCGCGGGCCTCCTCCAGCCCCGACCCCCACAAGGCGCCCCAACCCTTCGTTACTACCCCATTCCCCAAGTCTCGGCTCTCTACTTTCTTCCCGACTTTCGTTCTTTTCAGTTTGAAAGGCCCATTTTTCGCTGCACTTTCCTTTTTTCATGTCTCCTGTCTCCCAACAATTGCCCTAGGCCATATTTTTTCTTCGCCCGGCGCGCCCCTTACTCTTTTGTGAGACCAACGTCTTCCCACCCCTTTTTCTTCTTTTCATCCCCAGGCCGTGTCGTACCTATCAAGTTATATCTATACCCCCTTTTGGTATCGCTGTCTTTCCGTTCTGTGGTCCTCTCCCCTACTTCGTTTGTTGCGTTTGCCCCCGCCTCCAATCCCCCTCCTCCCTGCGGCGTCCCGAAAAAAAATTTTTTATACACTTTTCCCTCTTCTTGGCTGCCAGTCGACACTTCAAGTTCCTCTTCGACAGTTTTCCTTAACTTGATATGCGTTTGTTGATGCTCTCCGAATTATTTGATTGGCCGCCGTTGTCTTCTTCAGCACACTTCTCTCGCTTATTTCCCCTTGCATCCACTGACAAGAAGTTATTCTTGCGCCCCCAGTTACGGGTGAAGGTCATGTGACCCCACCCTCCCCTATGCGTTTGCTAATCCCCTCTTTTTTCCCTTGTGGTTTCCTTCCTCGTTTTCAACCTCAGCGCATTTTTTCCCAGACCGTGGTTTATCCCATTTGGTCTTTCCAATTTTTCATTTTCACGTGACCGTCACAGAATCCGTATTAACTTTCTAGGGAGGTAGGCATCCCTCGGTTCGCCTTCCTTCCCCCGCCAATGGGCTATCCCCGCATTAGTTTCAGGGTCCATCTCTTCGTTACCAGTCCTGCGTTCGGGCAGCGCCCCCCACCTCGAGTAGCGACCATGTCTGTCTTCCTCTTCTCTTTCTCTGCGTGGGATGGTTAAACTCCCATTCCAATAGCGCGAGTCATTTCCAACTGTGAGGATTGTCGTCTTTATTTCCCTTTTCCCCCCTCCGTTTAAAATAATGCCCCCCCCCTCTTGGTTATGAGGCGCCCGGGTCTTTTAACGTCGTCCCCACACTTGTACCCGCCTGGACAATTCAATGCGCCTAAAATCCCAAAAGTCCTTTACCCTTCGTCCCCCCCTTTCCTTGTTCACCCACGCAATACCTAAGGATCTGCCCCTTTTTCACTTAACTTTTAATCGCATTGTTGTCCTCCTTGTCTGTCGATTCACTTTTCCACCTTTATGTAAGCTTTTCTCGAGCCCTATTCTTCTTGCTCTGGCTGTCGTTCTGATTTTCTTTTCGCAAATGCCCTTCAATTATTGTGACCTCCCAAATTTATACTCTTTCAGGCTTTCTTTTCTTCTTTGTCAGGATTTTGACGTAAGCGGAAATCTTTTCAAACAACTGTTTTCCCCCAATCTCCCGCGGCGCTTTTTGTCCCTGGTTTAGGAAGTTCAAACTAAAGGAATCTACAGTTCCCCTCTTTTTGTTCCCTCCCCCTCCCCCAAGTAGCTACCTGATTACCCGTTCTCAGTCAGAAACCTATTTTTCTTTTTGTTGATTGCCCCCCGGGCTTATTTAGGATTGTTGCCCTCGGAGTTTTGCGCGACCCATTCCGGACTTCTTGAAATTCCAGATACACCTGGTCTGCCGTACGCCCTTCCAATCCCCCCAAAGGTTACTCCTGGGATATCCTCCTTTTACTGTTCTTCTCCAGCCTCCAACTGTTGTCCCTCTACGGGCGGAGGCTTGTCCCCCGCCCGGGTTCCAGCTGTATTCACTATCCTGTCAGGTTTTCCTCCTCAGTCCGTAATTCCCTGAACAAGCTTCTTTTTCTAACCATGTCTTATACTATGGTATGCGTGGCACCGCTTGAAGATTTTGCGACCCGGTGGAGTTTGTTTGGACACCAATTATGTTTGGTAGATTTTGGCCTGACTGCGAATCCCCAAAAATTCCCCCGCTTCTCCTCTCGTGATAGTGGGAAATTTTGTAGATTTCAAGCGTCTTCATATTTCCCTCTCCCCGGACGCCTTTCCATCTTATAGTCGCTTTTTGGTCGTAATAGCAATGGCAATCTTGCCTTTTGATTCCCATAAATTTTCGAAATGCCCTAGCCCCTTCCCTCGGCCTCATGCCCTGAGAACTGCTTCCTCTTGGGTTTCTCATCTTCACTTCTGCAACCCAATCTTTTGTATCACTTTCCTCTACTTAGGATGGTTGGTTTATTATGGTACGGAATTTTTTTTCGCCGTATTTGGTTTGATTGATTTGCCTCCTCCCGAATTTATTTCCGGTAGGGCATACCACTTTTTTCTTTTCCACCCGCGTGGCGCTTCCCCATTCCCTCAAAACAAACCATGGTGTGTGATGTTACGGTTGTACCCCAATAGGAACTTTCCCTCTCGTCACCCCGGCTCGTCCTTCATTGGAATTATCAGGTCCCCACCCTCTCAGTTGGTTTCCTCAGATTAACGTTCACACACATTTTTGCCGTTTCGACGGAGTGGTTACACGATTCCGCTAATCTTCGGGTTTGTAACCTCGCTCTTCAAACCTAAAATTATTGGGGGATCCCATCGATGGGGAAGTAGCGCTTTCTCTTTGAGCATAGCACAGGTTTAATCGGTCTTCCTGTGCCTGTACGTTTTTTTAAAGTCCGCTGTTCTTCTCCCCCGAATGCCGTTTCGATCCACCCCCCCACCGAGAAAGTTTATTCTCCCCCCTCGCTTAAATGGTTCTGGAACATGAAAAACCTTCCCCCTCCCCCCGTTCGACTTCTGAAACTTCTGGTCTCTACGCTGGCAATAAGCAGTCTTGTGCTGAGGAGCTAGCTTTGACTTTCCCGGCCAAGCCTTATGCGTAAGGCTAATCTCCTGTCTCTCCCTTTTCGTAAAACGCCCCCCCCTCTTTTCTACATTTCACGCTTGACGCCATATTTCTCTCTGCAATGATTTTCCATTATCTTTTGAGGGGAACGGTTCTGTGTAAGAGCCCCATTTTTTTTGCCCCCACCGAATGCTGGCTTGAAAAAATCCTCAACCAGGAAAACAGTGGCCCCCACGTTGGTTACCTACTTCTATAAAGGATCTGTTCTTCCTGGTTTTTTTTCTCGTCCAGCCCCCCCTTGTTTGGATAACAGTTTTCCTCAGAAACAAGTTTTTCTTGGTCCGAGCCCAAAGCCATGCTCGGCGGATTTGGGGTTCTACGGGAGACACTCCTGCAGAGATGCGATATGATTTCCCACAACCAGACGTTAGGTTGTTTACTGCACCGTATCTTGTTGTCTTGTGTGACCAGAATGTTGGGGCTGCATTGTTATTTTTTTGGAGCTTTTTTACGACGGATACTCCGCCCGCAAACTTTGTCTTTTTCCTATAACTGTCGCGACGTGCTTAGTGCCTTTGAATGTCAAATGTACAACCCCCCCTCTGGCCGTCTATCGTCAGTTCAAAGAAAACCTTATTACGGTCCCCTTTTCCTTCGGGCGAATCAAAATGGCTTTCTACTGACGGCCCTCGCGGAACCCCTCCTTTGAGTTGTCGCACAGCATTTTTTTTCCACACACCTCCAGGATCCTGTTATGAATGGAGCGAAACATTTGTTTCACACCAGCGCCCTTGCTAAGGTGGCACAAAATATATGTAGACACATTTTTCCCCCCCCCCGTCATTAAGTTCCCCTTCGCCCATCTACAACGCTTTCCAGATGATCGAGTGCTTCCGTTACCTAATTGCTTATGGTAATATTTGCTCGGTATGTGCGTTCTCCCCCCAAATCGCAAAGATTTTGCCCAGGAAGTTCATCAGCTCGGTGATTTGCCCATTTACACAGAGGACCCCCCCCTTCCTCCCAGTACTCTCTTCGTCTTCTTCTGCTTCTTTTTTGGGGGCGTGGGATTTTGTGGCTCAGTCTTGCCCAGTACCGTGCGTTTAGATTCAAACCGTTCTGTTTCCCCCTTTCCCCAGGGGGCCGGTCCCCAACTGGGAGTACCGGGTTCCGGGTATGGTCGGGGAGTTCTGGCTCTCCTTTTTCTCTGTCCTTGTGGTTGCTTTTTTTAATTGGTTTGGGCGCACCTCCAGTTGGACAGCTCCTTGCCCATCCTGTCCTTTCCAGATTAAAATCCCCTGGCGAACCCTTGTTTGAAATAGAAGAGACCCGGTGATGTTTTTTTCGCTTTGGCGCCCATTTGACATTCTCTCCCCCACTCAACACAAAATTCCCTTGATATTCTTCCTTGTGGCTCATTCGGTCGGTGTCATGCCTCGCGGTAGTTCTCCCTACCCCCCCTGAACTGCTTCAGTGTTCTGGCACGTTATGTGTGAGGTTTTTTTTTTTTTTAATTCCTGCCCCATTTTTTTTTTGAGCTATAATAACGTCTCCCCATAAGCCGACTACCCTCCAGTTTTCAGCAATGAAAGACCACTTCTTGTCCGGATCCCGAGTCTCTGCGTCGTGGCCCTGTCTGAATCTGCGAAAGCGAAAGAGCAAGTACCTCTTTTTTTGCCAAACAACCTCCTTCGGATGGGGAGTGTTGTTGTACCTTATACCCCCCCTCTTCCTCTTCCCTTCCTTCCGTTTTGTTTTTTGATGTGATCGAAGTACAATTCCACTTCCTCATTGGTTTTGAAAGCCTGCCTCTTTCTTTTTGAGTCAGGAGTACCCTTCCAAGAATCACAATGATCGCTCCCCGAAGGAGCATTTCATACTCTTTCCTCCTACCTCAAGAGGTTTATGCGATACCTTTCGTCTGCTGATCGTTATTATAGTTCGGTCCGATTTTTCTTCCAACTCATAACCGCCCCTAACGTGGCATCCATCCGCCAACTTTAAGCCTACTTGTGTCGGGTAGCCCCCCCAAAGTAGAGTTGTCGTCCCCTGACCCGAATCCCACAAGGACGGATATACCCAAGGTTGTTGGAGTGTGGTGCTCGTTAACCTTGGGAACCCGTTCCTCAGAATGGCATCTCGATTCCCTTCGCCCAGGATTTTAATCTGAGATTCCCCAGTAATCGGCCGTATTGAGGTTTTCTTTTCCTTCCAGTCGCCAACAATCGATCCAGACCCAAAGCCCCTTCAGTCTCATTATAGCCCCCCATTGTTCCGGTTCCCGGAGACGCTTTGTTCCGTGCCCCTGTACGTGAACCTTTTTTGTCCCACCTTGCGCGTGTCCCCCCCCCCCAATATAAACCCCCCGCCCACCTTCCCTCCCAGAATGGTCCCCCCCCTTCTACGTTCCCCCCTATTTTCTGATAAGGCAGTATCCCTTAGAAGAAAGAACCTGCGGGAATTTTCCTCTGGGAACGGTTCAACTCCCCCCCCCAACGAGTCTGTCGATGTTCCTCGGCCGAGTGTTTGGCGCGCGCATTTACGTTTTGCAACGATGCAAGAAGGCTTTGATCCACTCCCCCTCCCATGAAAGAGTTTATGGGAGCTTACTTCCTGCTTTGGAATCAAGTCCCAACATCGGTGACCCCACTCTCCGGAGGGGCAAGTTTCTCATTTGTGTCAGCTTCCACCCCAGTCCTCCTTTTGTGGAACATATCCTGTGCCAATCCCCCCCCCCAAAGAAGATCGCTTTTAACGGTTCCGCATGCAGCTTTCACGCCATGTTGATTTGCGCCGGAAGATTAATTTCGTTCCCCCTTTTTTCGTTGCCTGATCTCTCTGGACACTTTCGTGGTTTCTTTAGTTACATAAGGAAGTTCCATTGACAGCCAAAACCCAAGTTTGCGGCTTTAGGATACGTTCAATGTCCCTCCCACATTCCTTTACCAGGCTCCACTCCATCCAGATTTCGTGAGAGTATCCGAACTTGAAAGGAATATCGCTCACTGGCGAGTATTCTTCCCCCCCCCAACCCGTTCCGCGAGCCCTTCTTTATTTTATAGCCGGAGCGCCCCACTTTCGGCCCCCTTTATCCACCTCTGTGGCGAAGCATTCCTTGTCGCCGGATCCTTGATCTCTTGACCCCAGGAGGTGTGTGCCTGTTCTTTTTCCGTTCGGGGTTTTGGTATCCCATTCCTGTTGGGTTCCCCCATTATCTCCAAACTCCATCCCGCAAACTTCTTTTTTTTTTTCATCTTGCCTCGTCGGACTGCTGCCAGAAGCGCTTTCAATTCTCTCGGACGCGTCCTGAAATTTTTTGGCCTTGTTAGCCTCTCCTGCTTTTGGGGCCGGCCGTTTTAGTTCTTATGTGCCCAATTGTTGATTCCTTCCCGACGACGACCTTTCTTTTCTGCGCGTCAACCGGTTCGCATTTTGCCTTTTTCATGTTCACTACCACTTTTTCGCGATGGGCTAAACCTCTTTTGTGTATGATCGTTATTCACTCCACCTTTTCCGAAGTTCTAAAGGAAAGAGAAACGTGACTACAATAACCTCTTACAACCCTGTTCCCTATGGCTTTCTTTTTCCACCGTCCGCTCGGCACCTCATTTCTCCAATGGGATATCAATTGACGGAGGGTTTTAACGGAATATCTGCGTCGCATGGACCCACCCTGTCACTGGGAACTTTCATTTCGATTCCATGATGCTTGGTGCTGGGGCACGACAATTCAATAGCCGCGTTCCGGAGTTATGCGAGGTGGTCTTTCCCTATTTTCAAGCCGTCCTACCGACTGGTGGTTGGTCCACCGTCCTAACCCCGGCTTCATGACACCTTTGTTCCGCCGGACCCCATGAATGCCTTTTCTCGTCAATTCCCCTCCCCACGGAGGCAACTCCGTCCTTGGAAACCCCAGACGAAGTTCCTATCCCTGACCATCGTTTTTTGTCCCCGAAGTGTAGAGATTCACGCAATACAAGCTGATGCCTCTTGCTTCATGAGCCTAGTGGGTGTTTGGCTTACTGTAGCCCAAGCCGCAGCGCTGTTTATGGTGACCCCACAAGCTCGATAGAGTTGATTTTTGCTGTTGGAATCTTGGCCCTTCCGATTGAACCTTTTCCAAACCACCTCTTTTTACCACTCTACGGGTTTTCTAGCTTCGTCATTTTTTTAGGCAAGTTCTCCCCTTCACTTCCATTACTCTTAAAAGGTGAACTAATTTTTGTGCCCCTACAAACTCCCAAGTCGCCCTTACCGCTTCACTTCCGCATTTTGTTTTCCCCCCCTCTGTAGAAGGCCATGTTGATTCAAGTTTATTTTTTTTGATTGCTTTGAAATGCTGAGGACGAGAACCCTTACTCCTTGATCGTTTTTTACCGTCCCGATTTGGCGGCTTTCTCCCCCTGATACTTACATTTTGCTCCGTGAGATCTCTCTTCCACTCCTATCTGTCCTCTTTGTTTGGCCCCCTTATCAGGGGCTTCGCTTCCCGGCCCTGGGGAACTGGGTTTCACGATTCCTGCTTGGTTCTCGTCCTTCCTTTCAGTTTCAGCTTTCAATCCGAATAAAGCCCTTATGGTGACAATTTTTTCACATTTCCTTTACGATTTCATGCCGGTCCTTGATAAGCTGAGTTTTATTTCTTCTTGACCCCAACATTATTTTCACTCTGATTATGAATGGTCAACTTAACAATTCTTTCTCGCTCCTCGTGAGCTGTGCCCCTCGTTGTTTTGAAGATTTCCGCGTCCCATCTTCCTCAGTCTACGACGCCCACTCTTTATCTGTGATTCTACAATCATTGCCATATGCGGGCTTCAATAAAGTCTTCTCTAAATCCACAAAGTATCCCTTCCTCCTCTCCCCCCCATCCTTTCCAAGTGAGCCCATCTACTCAGATGTATGCTTCAAATCTATCGCCCTCCCCCCGTTATTCTATGCTAATCTCGCTGGGGTTCTATTATGGTCCTGGTCCTGTTTCCGGCCCCGTTGGGATTGAGGTGGACCATCAGCATTTCGTGGCGTACAACCCAAGGTTTTTTCCTACTGCCCTTCTGAAGCTCCACAAAGCTGGAGTTTCTTGTTCTAACGGCTTGGGAACTCTTAAATCCATCCGCCCTAGTACTCGTCTTTGGAATGTACTACCCATCCTTTCTCATTGGAATATCAGATCGTTAACAGTGCCCCGTTCCCTCGAGGTTTTTTTTTTCCGATTAAGCTAACCCGTTTTCCCTCGTATAAACAGTCTCTTGGACACATGATTGGCAGGATGCACGACCTGTTCCTCTAGACTACGGGTGTCTATTTCCCGGTAACTTTTTCTTCTTCCTTCGGCCGGTATACCCACGAAATATTCCCCCATTCTCTTAGTTACCTAATTTAATAAAAACAATCCCGTTAAGCTTTATCCGCCCCATCGTCCTAACCGTGTTTTAGCCCTTTTCAATGTCCCATTCTGACCAACCTTGTTTTCCCCCACCAATTCTTGTTCTTTTTCTCGTTTAACCCACCCCCAGAGGCATTTGCTGAGGTTTGACAATTCAGATTTTCCAAAAGCCCAACTTCCTTTAGATTCGGAAGCAATTACCAGGGATCAGTTACAAAAAGCGTGCTATTCCTGAGGGCGCTTTGCCGCCTCTCCTCGATTCTTCACGATTGATCCGTCGCTTTTTGTGTTCAGTGGTGTTTTATGGAGTCAAGGGGCTCCCCCGACGGCTCTCTTGCCCCCAAACGCCACCTAACGACATAAAGCGGACTACCCTCCCGTTGGTTATCCTCCCGACTACCTAAAGGATAGGTCTCCCCCATTCCTTCTTCGCCAGCTCCCCCCTTGGTTTGGATTACATTTTTCTCCTCGAAAAAGTAATTTGATTTCACGCAAACCTATTTCGGCGGTCTTTGGTGTTGATTTTGCCTGGTCGTTGCTCTCCCGCTGAAGCTTATATGCCTTTCAAACTGATGATACAATTCGTTTCTTCCTCGCACCTCTTATCTTTGGGTGATGGGCTTGCAACGCTGGTGGTGGTCCAGTTTTTTGGTAGGGGCGATGGAGAGGCCCCGCCAGCCAACCGTTTTTTTGCAATCTCGGAGCGTTTCCCCGGGTGCCTATTTTGATGATTCCCCCCGGTTACCTCCCCCAACGACATGTTCTCTATTTCACGAGTCATCCGATTTCAACTCTTCGGGCGCCTCCCCCCCTTGCTCTTTTACGACGGTAATGCGGAACCGTGCCTTTTTCGTTTTTGCGTTTATTTGCCACCCCCGTTCTTATGGGCCAACCCACTTTCGAGCTCATGTTGAGGAACATTCTGACCAACGCCCCCCCTCCTTGCGGTGGGCACCCTGTTTGCACCTTTTTCCCAGCTGCCACCCCTTCTACAGTCTTAGACCACATACAATCTTCACGCTGATCGAGTCTGGTTTTTCACCATATTGCCATTTTTTGTCATCTTTTCTCAAACCAGTGTCGGGCAAAGACTCATACTATGCTGTCAAGAAATTTTCATCCTTCTTTTTTTTTTTGGGAACCACAACGAGAAACCATCTTTCCAGTTTCCTTTCTCTTTTTTTCTTTATATGCTTCTTTTTCTACCTCCGGTTTCCACCGTTATTCATCCGGTTTCCCTCGTGAGTCAGATGGAAACCTAGCTTTTCCATCTTCCCCTGGGCCGTCACCCCCCTGGTCGTCTGGTCCCCTTTGAACTGTATGTCGGGTTTTCTATAATGCTCGTGGAACGCTTGTTTTTTTACTTCTCCTCACGGGTTGGCTATTTTATGCAACTACCTGATTCCAATTCGGCCCGATTTCCTGAATCTCAGATTTAAACTCCCTTCTCACTTTTTTTTCCCATCGCAAATTTAAGGATTCCATTTTACTTTTTCCCCTTTTCAAGCTCCCCCACCACTCAACAAATTATTTGTTTTCCTGGACTGTGGGTTTCTCCGGGTCGGGTCAGCCCCCACTCGACGGTGAGTTCTCCGGCACGGTAAGCGATTAAATGTGGCGTCGTTCTTTCCCCGTTACGGGGTTTTTCTTGAGTTATTTTATTTATGACAATCTTCCCCGAAGCTATCCCTCTCCCAGCAGCATCCCTCCCTTTTGGTACGCGCATGAAAGTAACCCACGAGGTCCGGATCACTTTTGATTTAATTGATTGTCCCTGAGATCATTGTTATCTTCTTGACATGCCGTCGACACGAGCGATGTTTAGTCCCCCCGCCCCCTCGCAGGCGTGCACCACCCCCCAACCCCTTTAGGATGGGTCTTTGACCTTTATACTTCTTCTGTTCATCTACGTTGTGGAGCGATGTTATAAAGTTCCCACGCCAACACCAGACTTTCTTTTTTTTTCCCCCGCCGGCGTTTCTTTCTGTTTCGTTGAGTTTTAGCTTGCATCTCCCCAACGATGCCAAGAATCACCCTTTTTCTTTTTCCGATCCACGAGATCGATTCAGTTGAATCCCGGCACTAGGTTTACTTTTTTCCTGCTCTACACATTTCGGTAGGCCGTGTAGTTATGAAGCGGTAGGGACTCTTTTTCTCAATTACCACTTCAGAAACGCCTCACCCCCCCCCCGTAACGTGGCCATCAATTTGCCCATTGAGCCTTATGTCGGAGATCACCCTTTTCAGTCCGCCCCTGCTTCCGCACCCACCAGGCCGGATACCAATTTTTGAATGTGGGAAGCCTTCCACATGGTTTTCTCCCTCGCAATTCATCAGCCCTTCTTGCGGGATTGACCCCTTCCGGGATTAATATGAGATTTTTTCATTCATCCCCTTCCTCCTTGTCCGGATTGAACCACCCCATGATTCTCACAGGACAACCCCACCGCATTCCCCCCCGGCAGTCAGTCCCCCATAACTCCCCGTCCATCATTCGGTTCACCGGGACGTGTTGGTTGCGTCCTCCGTTTTTCCTTTTTGAACGCGCTTTTTTTTTCCAATACTACGCACGTACTCCAGCACCGCTTAAACACCAAATTATACGGTTTTGCCCCCCCCCCCTCAGCGAAGCAGTATACTAAGATCTAGAAAGGTTTTTCCCATTTTCTTGTATTTCTGTGTTTTTACCTCCCTCAACCCGAGTGATGACTCTTTTTGAACAGTTATTTTTTTAGTCGTGGTCAGAAATTTCTTGAGCACAACGATTCCAGCCTTTGCAAGATTTTGTGATAATTTGAATGCCCCCGACAGCGTGAGCGTTTAGTCTTTTTTCACTCTTGAATCGCTGGAATATGAACACATGAGAGTTGACAAACATTCCGGATTTGCAAGGGATATTGTTCAGTTTTTTTGATACATTTTCTTCCCTCCCCCCCTTACTCTTCTTTGTTTGAAATTCCTATGGGACCCAAAATAACCCACTCCAACTCCCTGCTCAATGCTCGGTTTCCGCAGACTTTCTTTTCCAGACTTTCTTATGTCCCCCGTTCCTCTCCAACTTGGTCTCCCTTTCGTTTAAATGAAGATACCCTTTAACTTCGTTTGATTTAAAGTTACTCTCCCTCCTGCACTCCTTCTTTTTTCTCGTAATTCCAAAAAAAAGTTTTTTTCTTCTTTCTGATCAGTTCTTATCTTCCCCCCTCCCCCCCCCCAGCCCCACCAGCGCCAACAAAACAAAGGATGGCGTTGAGAAGTTATCCAATTTCGTCTTCCTTTTTTGCAAAGGCATCTCTCTCTCTCGAGGGATGTATTCCATTTCTTAAAAAACCAATTCCGACGTTCTTATTTCTTTCTCTCTTCAGGCTCTTCCATCCCTCTTTAGTTTCAATCCCAACAAATGGTAGGTCTTTTCCCCTGAAGCCCAGGCCTTAGCCTTCTTTCCTGTATAATCGTTGAGGACCCACAATGAGGGTGTTGAAGACTTGTTTCGCTGTTCTTTTGGGCATCCCCCTCGTTTTTAAGTGATCTTATAAATAAAATCTCACCTTTTGAGTCCCCGCCCCCCCCCTGCTTTTGAGTTTGGCACTTTTGCGAGGATTGGTGCCAGCCCCTCGAGGTCACTTCTCTCGTCCTTCCTTGGTCCATTTGCACCTTTGATCTTTTTATCCTCATAGAATGATTGGCTTTGCATTCTCCTTTTGATCTTCCACTCCTCCACCTGGTCGCGTGATGCCTGAATAGTTACCCGCTCCTCCCCCGACGTTGCGCTTTCCAACCGGTGGAAAGTGTTTGGTGGAAGGTGACCACCACATTCTTTCTGGGGCTCACCCATCTTCCGGATGTTTTGAGTCTTTTTCATTACCCTCCTCTCCTTTCTTCGCAGTTTTTCCCATCCACGTTCGCTTTATTTACCGGGTAAAGAATATTCTTGTCACCCCTTTGCTATTTTTTTATTTTCACCGTCCTATCGGCATCGCCCCATACATTGCCTCCCCCCCCCCAAGACTTTTGTAGGGTTCGTCCGAGTATTTAAATTAGTTCGCGTGTTGTCTTCCAACATGTTCGCCATGGCAACCATTCCCCTGGCAACTTTAATCTGCGCCCTTTCTGCTGGGTACGACCACACGGCCGCCTCCTTCCTCCACATGGTCTCTCTCTATTTTGTGTTTTTTCTGTCATTTTTTCCTATTTTTTACCAAAGAACTGACAGCTGGTTCTTTTTTGGCTTCCCCCGCGGATTTTCCCCCGTCGGCTATGGACACTTTTTTACTTCCTTCCACCTTTTGCTTTCGTAAATAATACAACCCCCACTCCGGTTGACCCCCTCCCCCCGGAAATAATTTGCCCCTAAAGAAGACTGAGTATTAATACTACATTTGATCCATAGAATTTTCCTAGTTTCTTCTTCCCTCCCACCCAGTTCACCGCTTCTCTATTGCCGTGGAGGGGTGCTCTTCGTTTACCCTTCCGAGAGTCCCCTTTTTCTTGAGCCCCCGCCCCCCTTCCCCATTAGTGATTACCTCCCAAAAGCCGCTCTCTTTGAATTGCTTTCTGGATGCTTTTAAGCCTACGAAAGGCCCTTGCCATCAACCCCCTCTTTGTTTCCCCCCCTCTCCTTTGTGCTCTCTCATTTTCTGTCCGTTTTAGAACGACTTCTGTAAACCTTTTGAAATACTTTTTGTTGCACCCCCCCTTCCAACTCCAAAGTTTCAACCGTTTCCTATTACCTCTTTTCTACTTCCCTTTTTGTGACAAAGACGTCTTAGTTTATTTTATTAGTTGGAAACTTATTATTTACTCTCCCAACATTTCCTTTCAGTGATCCCTCTTACGCGGAGGCGCCTACGCTCTCCTTTCCCCCCCCCCACGGTTCGCTTTTCTCTTCTTCTCTTTTTTCCTTACTCGTTTTTTTTTTTTGAGTTTTGCCCAGTTGAAATGTTTTTTTTTGCAATCTCGGTCTTCTTCGGACCTCCCTTTTGGCATGGAGACCCTTCCCAATTAACCCCTCTCTTTCATTTTCGCGCCCCTTCCCTCGTTTTTCCCCTCCTTTAAATTTTAAAGCCATGTGGCCTTCCCCATGGAAGCGTGGTCATTCTTCTGCCCGTTACTCTTTCTTCCTTTTTCGTTTGTTTCCACCCCAGTGCAAATGTAAGAGGCCCCTGGTCTTATCCTTTTTCTCCCTTCCCCCCCCTTCTCTTCTATAGTTGAGACCTTTCTCCAAATATTTGTTTTTGTAAGTCTTCCCTCTCATTTCTCACTCCCTTCCTCCTCCCCCCCCATCTTCTTCTCTTTTTCTCCTAAAATTGACTTCTGCTTTTTTTTCCCTCCACCTTTCTCTCGAATCCCCCCCCTATCCCTCCTTCCGACTAATGCCTAGCCAATTTCATGGTATTGAGTTGATATCTAACTTGTGAACCCCCCCTTCTCTTTAGCCTTATTCCTTCTCCTTCCCTCTTCTGAGGTTTACCTATTTTCAGGAATTTCTTGCGCTTTTTTTTTTCTTTAGTTTGGCCTTCTTCCTTCCCCCTTTAGGTAGTAAACCGGGTTTAATAAGACTTCCCCATACCCGACGGTGTTTTTCTTCCTACTCCCCCTTCTTTTTCGTTTCCTTTTTACTTTTTTTCTAACGTCCTTTTTGGGGACCCTCCCATCCCCTTCTCCTTCAATTTTTAGGCCGGCCCTTTCCTTTATCGTTCCACATTTCCCGGGAATCTTCCCTCTTCCTACCGTTCCTTGACCCTTTCTTTCCATTTTGAGACGCTTTTTTTTTTTTTCACCTGAGTCAAAATATTCGTTAAATCTTAACCCCCTCCTTCTTGTGGATTCCTCCCCCCTTCTCTGCAGTCGGCGACTCTGATTTGTGAAAACTTAACGCAAGGCAAGGTTTACATCCTTTCTTGTGCTTTTTCCCCCTCTTTCTTTTTCCAGCTCCCGTTCTTCCCCCCCCACCATTTTTCAAGAATCGTCTTTCTGTTTCCCCCTCTTTTCCACCACTTCTTCCCTTTTGGATTTTGAACCCATCGTCTCCACTTCGGTATTTAATTTCACCCAGTCCCCTTTGAATCCCCCCCCCCTTGTCCGGAATAGCCCATTGTTGTCGTCGCTCTTTCCCTTTTCCCATTCATCGCTTCTGCCTTTGCTTGCGATCCTTAAATTGCCCTTCCCCCCTCCACATCCTTTTCCGCTTCTCACAATCTCCTTCTCACCTCATCCTCCCCCGCTTCGATCGCCCTTCTTCCGGGGCCCGCTTCCCCTACATAGCATGTTTTTTTTTTTGTTTGTTTTCATTTTCTCCCCTCCAGTTTTTTCTTTTCCTCCTGCCTGGGTTGAGTTTGTATTGATGAGTTTTTCCTCACAAAAGAGCTTTCTTTTCCCCCCCAACCGCCCCCCTACTTCCATTCCCCCCTTTGTAATACCCTCCTTTTTTATCCCTCCCTCATATCAAGGATCTTCGTCCCTTCCTGGCTTGCAGTCTACCACTTTTTTGGATACAGTTCGCCTGACCCCAGTCATTTGGCTCCTGCCCTTCCTTATTATCCCCTTCCTCATTTCGGCGGGAACTGTTTTGGTATTTTCGGTTCCAGGACTCTTCCCTTCATCGCTATGCCTTTCCAAAAACTCCTGACCGACAATTACTTTGTCTTACCTTCTGAACTCTCCCTTTGGTTCTTTTTTTTCTTTTGGGTTTTTTATTGGGTTTTTTCTTTGTTTTTATTACTGACCTCTCCCGCCGCCAAACATTTTTCCCTCCGGAGGATCCCGTGAGTGCTTATGATGAGAACTCCCCCTCCAATCCATGGTTCCGTCTTCTTTCCCTTAACTCCTTCCTCCCCCCGTCAATTGAATTCTTATTGCACGCACCACATGGCCCCGGTCCTTCTTACCCGTTGAAACTGAGAGGACTTTGGAGTCTCTGCCCGGAATCCCGTTCCCACAATTTCTGGGTTTTGGAATGGCGCTTCACAGGCCTTTCCCCATCGCCCTTTCTCTCTTGGGGCAAACTTCTTTTTTTTTCAGATTCCAACTGCCCGGCCTCCTTTCTCCCAAACGCTTTCCCGGAGAGATTTTTTTTCTTTGGCTTTAAACCCTACTTGCCGATTATTCCCCGGTCTTGGTTTCCCCCCAAGAGGCAAGCTGACCTTTCTATTGAACTCAGACCCTTCCCTCATCTGGTTGATTTTAGGACTTCGTCCCCCCGTTTTTCCTTGCGTCTTTCCCCTTATATACTATGTTGGCCAACGATAGGATGTGTGTCTCCCTTCTGCAGTACTTGCGTTATCTTGGAAAAACCGAGCCTTCCTGTACATCCTTATCCGGCCCCCTTTTGCCGGGGTCCTTCACCTGTATTGGGGGTCTCCTGCTACCGCTCGTTGAACTGCTTTGTTTGGACGGAGAAATTTTCAATTTGGGGGTTTTTTTTTGTTTATGCACCTCCCCTCCCCCAGTACCAATGCTTCCGATTTCTCCCTCCTTATGTACTTTTTTTATGAAATTTGTGCACTTTTCCTCTGGCACGTCTCCCTTTTTACTATATGGCTCCCAATTCATCTCTCCCCCCACTCCCACCCTTTTATATCCGGCCTTGTGGTTTATCTTGGGCGTGGCCTCCCCACGGGTTATCACATCCTTCTGTGGTTTCTTTTGTCTTTTTTATGGGTATTCCCCCCTTTTTTTATTTGTAAGTGCTTCAAATCGCTGCAGCTATAACTATCATCCGTCAGTCCCCTCAATTTTTTGTAAGCGCCTTCCCTTCCACTTCCCCTTTTTTTACGGATCGTGATCGAATTATTCTTTTATTTTGTCTGAATCTTTCTTCCCTTCTCACGAACGACCTCTCCTCCCCCCTTTCTGCTTTTTGCAGTTTTTCAACACAACCCTAGGATGCGGTCTTGCCGGACCCTT
>Ga0179593_1258752_pt1 | contig 16539 bp, 13 predicted proteins | sample CZODoug2_1_08_16_FD_185931 | JGI IMG/M metagenome (GOLD analysis project Ga0179593, IMG submission 185931) | Vadose zone soil fungal communities from Angelo Coast Range Reserve, California, USA - CZODoug2_1_08_16fungal (PacBio error correction) | ecosystem: Environmental > Terrestrial > Soil >... | reverse complement strand
CCTTTCCTTTCCCTTGGCTACTCAGGTTTCGTGGGTCATCTCAGCCGTCTTTCGTTTTATTTCTTTCCCTCGACGTATGTTTGGAGCCAAACATCCCAAAGTTTGATTTTTCTTTTCTTGCACGTGTGGACTCTTTTCTCTCTTCCTCAATCTGCCGTGACCTCCAGATCTATAAATCGCGGCCTGAACGCCTCCCCCCCGCAATACTCGTCGGTCCCTTGTACTGTGAGGTCGGCTCTTTTCGGCCCCGCATTTTCCTCGATCCCGGAAGAATGTTGACCTGGGCATTCACGCGGTTACGTCGCGTTTCCGAGTGGAACCATCCTCTGCCACGTCGGTTATTTGTTTTTTTACGGCTCCCCCTTCGTCTATTCTCACTTCCCCTTCCTTTCTTCTGAAGTAAGAACGTGCGACGTCCGCATTAGCATGGAGATGATTCAGCGTTTTGGGAAGATTGTTGCACAGGTCCTCTCTTGAGACCCGGCATGGTGTGTTTTTTCCTACTCCTGATCGGAGATGGTCCCTTCTCTTCCCCCCGGCGTTTAGGTCACTTTGTCCCGCGGCTTGTAAGGATCCTTGCCCCTTTCCCGCTTGGCTCTGTTTTGATCTTTTCTTCTTTTATTTGGACATTTGATGACTGCGCTGGGACTTTTTTGACTCAAGCGGATTCACTTGATCGGGTTCAGCTGGTGATCGGGGTTGTTGTTTCAATTGTGCTGCTTGTTCGATGTTTTTTTCTGCCGTTTGTTGCCTTTTTTTTTCCTCCTATCGTCTCAAACCGTTCCGAGCCGAAACTTTCCGACGGTTCAGTGTTGTTGTTGTTGATGCAGGTTCCTCGGCAGTCTTCGTCTTTTTTTTTTTTGCTCGCTCTTCTTTTTCCCTTCACCGTATCTTCCTTCCGCTATCTGTAGCAGCATACCACTTTCCACAGAGTTATTCAATTGGCCTGATTAGGGTTTTTTAACTGCCGTCCCTTTTCGTTTTTTTTCACTTTTTCGCTATTCTCCCCGGTTTCGACAAGCAGCGAGCTTCGCTTGTCGTAGTTGCTGTCCTATAACGACCTTTTTTTGTTCCGCATCTCCTGCAATTGTCATCCAGTTAATGGACTGACTTGCGCGGTCTCGTTGGTGGTCTTATTCTCGCAACACCGCGCCGCTCTGCTGGTTTCACAAGAAGAGCATTTTCCGATCCCCCCCTTCTATCTGATCGGATGATCGTTTTTTTTTCCGCGTGCTTTTCCCCCCTTCGTATGTTGTGAATCCCGTATTAATTTCACCCGAGCAAATTTTTCGAGCCTCATCCCTACCTTAAGTTCTCAACCGTTTCGTTCTCAGGAAGGCCCCGGTAACGATTTTTCCACCCCTGTAGAGGAAAGGCGACTGCCGAGAAAGATGATTTCTAATATCATGCCCTTTTTGGACGAGCCGTCCCGAGTTACGTCTAACACATTCTTTGCTTTTCCTTTTCCGGGCCTTTTCCATCTCGTGAACACGGGCGCCTAGCGTTTCTATGAGCTGACGTAGATTTCCCCCTCCCCGTAACTTGGCCCCGCCCCTTCCTTTCACATCCTTCTAATCTGTTTTTTTTCTAGTACATTCTCCTTTTTTCCTCCCTGGCGTTAGATCCACATCAGGAATTTCTGTCACCCTTTTTGCGCCGTGATCTTCTTACCGTCACTGCTTCTGGCTCTCTTTTACTACACCTTTCGACACTCCCTTTTTTTCCTTTCCCCCCCTCTAGTTTCTTTCCGTCGGTGAGTCCGCGCATTCATGCGTTCGCTCAGACGCTGAAGTAGAGCACGGCGCCGTTTTAATGTCCGACCTCCCCCTTGACCCTTTTTTGGCCTATTGCCTTTGATGAACAGGTTTTCGTACTGGATCTCCCCTCTTGGTCTCTCGCAGTCGCCCGCGATTCCTTGGTTGAGGGTTCCAGTTGCAGGTACCTCCTTTTTCTTACGTTGTCACCTTCGTTCCGGAACTCGACTTCTTCTGTACTTTGTCTCACTCGCCTTCCTTCACCTTACTTCCGGACACATTCGATCCATGGGCTTCGAAGCGGTTCTCCGAACCGATACTTTGCGCGCATGTCTTTTTCTTTATCTTGTTCCCACTCCTCCCGTTTCTCTAGATCTACTGGTACCTTTGCGCTGCAATCCTTACTCCTCTTTTGATCTTTTTGCATGGGCCTTTTTCTTCCATTTCTTCAAAGGATCCTTTGTCATTGGGCGTACCCCAAAAGTAACCCCCCTTTCCGAGAGCGTCGCTTCTTTATCTCGTTTTCAGTCTCTTTCTAAATGTTTCCTGAATTCCTCCCTGTATGGTGGCGATGTTTCCTCTTTTTTTTTTTTCTTACGGCCGCGCTGTTTGCCCTGTTGAAATGATGCTCGTAGATGTTGGTGCATTCCTCGTTCTCCCTGTTTCCTGCTGTGCGCTATCCTCAATGCATTCATATCCTCCCTTCCCGTTAAGGAATAGCGGGTCCTTTTTTCCTGAAAAGGTTTGGGCCTTTGGGAGGGGGTCCATCAGTTCGGTTCATTTGATTTTTTTTTTCTTTCCAAGCACTGACCTTTTTCTGTCTCTCTCAACTCAGAGGTTCCTTTTTCTTTCCGACGTTTTCCTTCTTCCTTATTGTTCTAGTCGGAGCAGTGCGCGTCCCTTTATATGTGCAAGTCGCGTTTCTGCTCGGCGCTTCTCGTTTGTCCCCTAGGTTCCTCTTTTCCCCACGGCCTTATTAGATCACTCTTTTCTTGGTAGCTCTTCCAAGAACAATGGTCCGTTATCTGATTTTCCCGTCAAAGTCTTCCTTCACGCTTATGTGCTTTTTATTTTAGCCGTCTCCCGCTTATCTTTCGAAACCGTTGAGCTGAGAGGTGGAAGGAGTCCCGACCCTTTTAGTCGGGAATTCAAGTAAGTGAGGTCCCCAACTTCTTCTGGTGCTTTCGGACGCCGTTCTCTCGAGACTAGGGCTCGATCCACTCTTTTTCACCGTATCCTACTAGTTCTTTTTTCGCGTATCAGCTCCCAGTCTCGGGCCTGTTCTTATCCTATTGTTTCTCTTTCGCTTGCCTTTAACCGCCGTAGGTTGGATCCCAGCACGAAGCCAGATCCTGCGTCGTTATCACTTTTGTTAGTCATTCCACATGTGTCCATTCTTCGTCTGGCTCTTCTTCCCCCCCAACCCTCTTTCCCCTCGTGGACTATCAAGCTAGACTCTTTGATGTGAGCGCTCTCCCTTTATTTTTGGGAAGATGCGTGACTTTCTCTTTTTTTTTTATCAGCGCCGCTTCTTTTTCGCCTACCTTCCGTTTACTCCCTACAAAAGCGCGAACTTCCGCCTTGTTGAGGCAACAGGTGACGCTCCTTTTTTCTGTATCTAGGCAACAAACGTGCCTTCTCCTCTCCCCTTCGACTCTACCCTAACCGTGTTTCACCCCCCCTATAACCCTGGAACCCGGAGATTGTTTAGATTCCATTAGCCCCTCACCCTGATGCAACGGTTGGGGCTATCGCGTCGATTCAGAGACATTTCCTGGTAGGATTTCGCCAGTGCTCAGAAGTTGAGAGCTATGTGTGCCTTTCCCTGCAGAGCTTTCTATCCATCAGAAGACCCCCCCTTCAGTCCACACCTGTTCTTTTTTTGTCACATACCTTCGCACCTTCAGATCTTTCCTATGGGTAGTCTCGCCTTTTCAACTCTATTCTGCTTCTTTTTTTTAGTTAGGCGATCATTGGGTCTGCATCCTTAAGATCGTCTAGAGCGTCCCCCGTCACTTGGAGGACGTTGGCTTTTCTCCGTTTCTCGTGCGAAGCAAGTTGCTCCTTGAGTTTTTTTTTCCATCATTACGTTATTTTGTTTTTTCCTGTAGGTCCCCGCATCTACTCTAATTTCCATCCCTGTCCCCCCCCTTTTCCGCTGATCAGTCGCGTATATTTTTTCTTCGGCAGCCTTGCTATGCTCCTCCGTCTTTGGATCCCGGCGGCAGCTTTTGAGCGAATACCAGTTGAGGTTTTTAGGGTCAGCTTCTTTTCCCGGGGTCACCTATAGATTCACGTAAGACGGTCTCTCCCACGCCGCCGATTCGACAAAGTCCCACCACTTTCTTATTTATTTTTTCCCTCCTCCGTGTTCTGAGAGATCTCATTTCTTTCTACTTGGCTACTCCTTGTCTTGGTCTTGGAAGCAGTTTTTAGTGTCACTTCTTTCTTGAAGCCGACGTTTTTTCTTTTGACTCTCCCATCCTTTGTATTGCTCTCTTTCCCCGGCTGAAGCAGCTGCTAGGCTTTCTGACGGTGCGACTCTCTCTCCATTTTTCCAGCGCAGCCATACGCTTCCCCTCGCTTTTCATTGACGGGCTTTGTGTTTTTTTGCGATTCTCTTCATTTCTCCTCGCCTTTTTGCCCATATTTTTACCCTTCCCTTCCGGGGCCTTTTGGCGCGGCCGTAACCCGCGTCTGAACTTGAAAATTTGCCAAAGTGGACGGGTTCATGGTATATCGTTTATAAATTTTTTTTCCCTTACCTTGTTATGACTCTGACGCTCTCTTTTTTGATATAGAGGTTTGACTCGGCATGATCTCACCTTCTTTCGGTGCTCGGTATTTCCATTCGGTTGCTTGGCGAACTGACCCCGGCTACTGGAGTAGGTTCTATGTTCGTTCTGTCGTGGCTCCCCTTTCATCTGTAGCAGGCCTGCATTACTTTTTTTTTAGGTCTTTTTTTCCGACGGTTTCTTGAAGGAACTTTTTACCAGGCGCTCGGGCGCTGACTACCTTCGTCCATTTTTAGCGGTTGATGTTTTTTTCTTCTTCTGGTTTCCTTTCTCCTCCTATCTGCAAGACGCCTTTTGTGGCCATCTCTCCCTCTCCCTTCTTCAACTTTGTCCTCTTTTTTAGCCAGGTCTTTTTGTTGTTTTTTCTCTCTTCCTACGGGCAAGTTTTTCATTCGTCTGCTCGTCCCTCTTTGCGATTTTCCATCTACCCTTCCGTCCATCCTCGCCGCATCACCAACGTTCCCTGTTAGTTAACTAGGGTTGCTCTTTTTTCTTTTTCTCCAGTTCGCTCTCCCGGCTGGCAAATTTTTCTGACTCCAAAAAGGGTTCCTATGACCCTCCGCCTCTCTTTTTTCGTTGCTGTCCTCCCGGACCGAAGGGCGGTATATAAGTCCCTGTTTTCCTTTTCAAAGGAGAACACCCTCTTTGGCTTTTTCGCTCGCTGTTTTGTTTGTTTAGAGAAAAAATCCTCAGTTGCTGAGGGTTGATGAGGCATTTTTCTTCCATCTGATCTGGATGGCTACGTTTTGAATCTTTCGGCCTCCTTGTTTCGGGTCACCCGGACGGATCGTCACTTTTTCTGTCAGTAAGCCACTCTACTTTTTTCATCCCCACCTTTGATCGAAGTAAGCGTTTCTTATTCTCGATAGCCCTTTGGGACGGTTTTGAAGTTCCAAGTGGCTGCTCTCTCATCCTGACGATCCTAGTTTTTTTTTTTCGCTCCCTTTTTTGTGTTGTGGAAGGCTCGATGAACCTATTCTTTCAATCCGGACTGTTGCGATGCTTCCCTTTCGTCCTCTTATCGCCTTTTCTTCCTTAATGATTGCCCCCTCTTTTCCTCTAGATCGCCTCTCACCAAAACGTTAGATCGCGATTTGGTAGTGAGCTGGCCTCCTAGTTAATTTTGCTTGTCTTCTCTTCCCAAAGTTCCGCCTGTCCCTGAGCAAAGAGAATTCCATCCGAATTGGGATTTTTTTTTTTTTTTTCCAGGCTGAAACTTTTACTCTTGTGCGTGACCCCTCTCTGTTACTTGTTTCGGGGTTGGTCTTAAGGTCTTGGTCCTCATTCGGTATATCGCAGATCTGCAGTCCAGACCCCTTTTTTTTTAATGTACTTTTAAATACTTTTCTCTTCTTTTCGGTTGTTTCCGCTTACCTCCTTACCTTTCTCGGGTACGGGCGCTCTTCCCATTTGACTCTTTCGTGCTTTTCCCCTGCCACCTTGATCTTTCCACGTTTCCCCCCATCTTCGTCCGGCCCTCCGCTTCTCCGAAGGTTTTTGGTCGCACGCGCAAATGCATGATAATTTCTTTTTCTTTGAAACTTCTATGCAATTTTTGATCCCATCTGTGCCCTTCTTCTATGTTTGATTTCTCTTTTCTCCTCCTTTGTTGTTGTCGCTCTCCTCATCCTTTTTGGTGTTTTTTTTTTAGGATCCGTGCGAAGGCCTCGTAGACAGATTTTTTCTCCCTTTCTATGTTTTCGAATTCCATTCCTCTTCCCCATCTTTTTGCCTGAACAAGTCCAGGGAGATCCTGTCGCGACTCGGGTCGATTCGATTTTCCCTTTGAGGACCCTCCGCCCCGCCGGGACGATTATTTATTCGGAGCGTAAGGTTTTGATCTTTGACCTTTTCCCGGTGCAGTCTGCTTTATGGTCTCTTTTGTTTTTCCCTGTGTTCTGGTGAGTTCGCATGGAATCGATTCTCTTCTTCGCCAAAGCGAAACATGAAGATGTTCCTACAGATCGTGTTAAATCTTTCCCTTGGGCGTTTGCGCCTATCCATAATTCGTAGGATGGCGTCCCCTCCCCCCACCCTTCTCTTTCTCCGCGGATTTTCCCTTTTTTTTAGTTTTAGTGAACCGCACTCCTGCCTCACCTCTTTTTCTTTTTTTTTCGGCTAGCCCTAGGTGCACTTCTGTCAGGGATAGTCCAGGTCGTCTTTTCTTTTTTGGCGTCAGCGGCCGTCGTTTCGTTACAAGACCTCTACCATCGAGCAACATGTCTTTTTCCTTCTTCCTTTGTCCGATAGTCCCCCGTAACTCCTTTGTAAGCGTAGGCCGGCAAGATATGATCCCGCCCTTCCTTGGCAGAAGCCTGGCTCGTCCCCTATTTTCTTGATATATGCCGAATGACTTCTTAACCTGTTTCTCTATAGTTTTTTTTTACCTTCCTTGACCCGCCCTCCTGTGCCTCGTCTTCGTTCACCCACTCCAGCAGTCCCCCCGTTGCTCCTGTCGCGATCCGGATCTTTTGAGGCTGTGTTTCGAACCTTTTTTTCCCAGAATCAGCAACGGCGCGTTTTTTTTCCCCTTTTAATCGACCACAAGGCCCTTCGCGGCAAAGTTTTTCTTTCTCCATTCGCGCGTTTATCCCTCCTTTCTTTCTAGCAGTAACGACGAACTCTTCCTTTGCGATCTCGTTCTTACTTGGGGAGCTTTTCCTCCCCCCCCTTTTCAGCGTCTCATCGGTGTCCTCACACCCCCCTCCTTTCATGACTTTTGAACCTATAACCGGATGCTCTGGATGTGATGCGGAGATTCTCTTTTTCCTGTTTAATTATGCGGTACCCTTTTTCTTCCTCGCGCCCATCCATTCTCCTTTTGATTCCTATCCAGCCACCCTGCGAGCCCATGACATTGCGGCTTCGCGCAAATTTTAGTCAGTGCGACTCTTTGAGGCCCAAACTTTTATGCCTCCAGAGAGGCCTTTCCTTGTCCTTTTTCACCCCCCCTCCCCCCCCTCTTCGGGACCCTCTCCTTTTACCGCCCTGTTCCAGAGGGACGCTTCCAACTTTCTTGCCCTTCAAGAGCTTTCGAGTCTTTCCGACCACGACGTGTTTGCGAAATTGTTCCCTCTTCCGGACGACGTCCGTTTTTTTTCCTTTCAGCCTCTTCTGATCTCATTTTTCTTCGTTCGCCCCACCCCTGCGTGAAAGAACTTGCAACTCAAGATCGCCGCGTTGCTTTTCGCCGAAGTTTTGCTTATAAGCGGCACTTCTCTCTCTTTCTAAGTAGGGTACATGGGCGCGTTGCTATCGCCTCGAAGTTCCGTCCCCTCCTTTTTCGTGCCGTCCGTCGAGTTCCCCGCTTCCTCAGTTCAGTGAAATGCCTGAGTAGTCCAATTTTTTTCCCGATGTTTCCTTTTCATAGTCCTGATCTTCAGAACATCCCCGTAATGTTTTTCGATCGTCCTCTTTTGCGCTAAGACGCCTTCCCGCTTGCCCCTTCAATTTTTTTTATTTTTGCAGCCGGGCCCTAGCAGCATACACTTTCGCGGTGTTTCTTTTCTCCGTAGAACGTCTTGATCCCTTTAGGCCAAAGGCTTAGTTCACCCTCTCCGATTCCCAAGTCCCTCCTCCCATTTATTTCTTCCTCCTCCATTGTGTTGTGTTCCTTATTCGGGACTTGGCTCTTGTGTTGGTTCCATACGACACTTTTTTACTCGTCGAGTGACGCCTTTTGTTTCTTCGTCTTTACTGCTTTTCCCCCCCCCTCCTGGGTCTTGCGCTCTTGCACCTTCCTTTAGATGTGGATATCAGCTCGGTGTCCTCGATCAAGTTTTTTCCCCCTCCCCTAGCCCGCCATTCGATCTCTCCTTTCTTTTCTTTCTCGATCCCCTTTCTTCCGCATTGCCCGGTTTGTACTTTTCTGGAAGACATGGGTTTTTTACTTCCTTTCCAGTTCGCGTTCGTCCCTTCTCTTTAACAAACTCTCATACGGCCAGTCGCCAAGTGGATTTGACGGCTTTCTTTTCGGCTATCCCCGATTGTTTTCCCCCCTCTTCTTCCCTAAGAAAGTGCGACGCGCTTTTTCCTTTCTTTTCTCTCTTTTTTGACTTCTCTTCTCCCAGTCGTCCGCTTTTCTTGTCTTCTCCCTGATTTCATGGTTGTTTGTCACCCTGTATCTTCTCCTTGACGAGGCCTCTTCCTTTTTTTCTTTTGACCACCGCCCGTCTCTTTGACAGGCTCTGCCAGCATGCACTTTCCATCTCCCCGCGGGTGGGCAGTACTTTGAATTTTTTCTTCCTTTCCTGCACTTCCCTTTTTTTCCTTTTTTCCCGCCTGGGTGATTTTTGCGTTTGACAATGTGTTTTTTTTAGAGGAGTTCTGCGTCGTAGGCTTCTCTTTTTTTTTTGTCGCGGATTCTCGTCCTTTTTGGTTGCCCCTTTACGCCTTTCTTCCTTTCTCCTCGCTGTTGTAGGTCTAGGCACAGGTCTCTTTTCCAGTCCTCCTCTGGCTGGTTCTAGAACTCGGCCCGACCACGGTTTTTCTCGTCCGATATGCTCTCCCCTCTCCCCTTCGTTCTATCTGATAGGTAAATTCTTTTGCGTTTGGTAGTCGTCGCGCCCCTTCTTTTTTCTGTCCCAATTGGATTATGTTCCTTCTTTCAATCACGGGTCTCACTCGCTGATCTATGTTTTTTTTTTTTTTGCGGCTCTTCTTTCCTGTGATATTCGCTCGAAATGGATCAATTACACCAAGTATGGTTTTTGTCTTTGTCGCGCTGTTGTTTGTTTCTTTATTAGCCACCGCGCCGTGATGTTTGTGCGACCTTCAGTTCCTCTTAAACTTGCTCGATCTGCGCTGGATGTCGAATTTTGCAGTTCGTTTTGGTTTGAAACCCCCGACGAGTACTAGCCATGGGTTATTCCTATTCCCCGCCCTTCGCCCCCCCCCCCTTTGAGACGTAAGTCAGTTTCATCTTCTCTGCATATGTCTTCTCTTCTTCTGACGGCCGACGTTCTTGATCAGATTTTGCCCCTCAGCCCTTCTGGCTTTCCCTTGTTAGTTCAGAAGTGCCCCCACAGGTTTTCCTCCCTACTGCCTGTTGGCTGGTCCTTTTGACCAATGGTCCCTTTCTTCTCTGCGCTGAACGTTTTCACTATCGACCTTGCACGCATTCTTCGCACTTCCTCGCCTCCCGCCAAAATAGGAGATCAGCTCCGGTCTCTTCTATCTGGCCGGCTTCCTTCTTTTTTCCGATTGTGTTTGCCGATCACCTTCCTTCAGTGGGAAGATGGCAGTTCTATCATTTCTCGCCTATTCTTTTTTTAGCGGCCGCCCAATTGCGATCCCTTAAAGAAATAGGTTCATGGCAACGCGTATTTTCCTTTTTCTTCTATGTTCGCGACTTAATGGGAATAGAGAGTTGTCCTCCTCTCCCCTGCCACCGACTTTCCTCCGTTCATTTAACCGAGGCCTAGTTTGTTTACTTCTTAGTGGCTCGCGGACGCAGAGGATGGTTTTTTTTCCGGCTGCAGTGCGGGCATTTGCCGTGAAGCATTCTTTCTCTTAGTTAAGAGATAAACTTCCTTCTCCCGGGCTTTTTTCTCACTCCGTTTCATTGATTAATTCGCTCCGTACCCCATTCTATTTCCATCTCTCCTAGGTGCTCGACAGAGGCGCGCTTTTTTTTTTCCCTTATGTACTTTCATCTCTCCGTGTGTAGCGAGATCCTCCTTGCTGCGCTGCACTGCTCTCTTTATCTCTCTTATCATGGCCTCGAATTTTTCCGGTCTGTCTTCCTTTTTTGTGTCATTGGCGTTAGCATCTGTGTCTCGTTCCGGCCTGGCTTTTTCTTTCCCAATTCAACTGGCGACTCTCTTCAGCTTTGCTTTTTTCTTAGTTCCTTGTCTCTGCCCAGTACGGCGCCGCCTGTTCATTCCCCTTGGCAGGACCTTGTGAACTGATTGCGTGATTTTTGATCCTCTTTTGCAGGTTCGGCTGCTTCCGCGTTGTATTTCCTGCCTTCTCTGCCCGAGTCGCTACAGCGAAACATGTCCTGCACCCGCTTTCTTAATGTCTTCTCCTTTTTCCTTTCCGCGGCTACACATCCCCGTTTTTCTTCTTTTTTGCTTGGCGCGGGCGTCACTTCCTTTACCGGTTATCCTTGCTACTCATCTACCTTCGGTAAATTTTGTGCCCGACGCGAACCGAGCGATTTTGATTGTCTCTCCTTCTTGGTCCGGAATCCTGCTTTTTTTAGTCAGCGGGATGCTGCATATTCGGTACATAGGCGGCTTTCGCAGACCGGCCTTGATTCTTTGGAAACTATTTTTCGTTCACCCCCTCCCGTGTACGCCGTGTTTTTTCCATGATCTGAGTAAGCACTTCCGGCCGCGTTTCTTGCTTTTCATTCTGTCTCTCCATGTGTGCCCGCGCCTTTAGAACGAAACGGTTGAGCGAGGGGCGGTACGGCTTCCGGTGTTCCCTTTTTTACCTCCCCGGTGATTCCGTCGGGAGGTACCCATACAGCACCGTTTCTGCCCTCTGTCGATGCCGGTATCCTCTTCAGCTCAGATTTTGATCGTCAATTTCGTCTAACCCCTGCCTCCTCTTCCGCAGGTTTTCGCTCCTCGACACCATTTCATCACTCTGCCCCCCTGGTCCGCTCTTTTTTTCTCTTGGTCTAGGCCGTGATACCGCCTTGCGTTTTCTTTCCTCCCGACGCCAGCAGGAGTTCTCTTGCTTCTTTCCCTCTTGGGTTCTCTCATCAACTCTTTTCCATCGCGAAGCGGGCTGGGCTCGCCGCTTTTCAACCCCCTTCCCTTCTTTGACCCTATACCGGATATAAACTTTTGATCTTCTTGCATTATCTTCCGGTAATCATTACGTTTTCTCCCAATGGTTGAGAGATCACCGCAAGCAGCGCGAATTCGTTTTCTCTCCCTACCAATCGACGCCCTTCTCCTTTCGTGAGCAGGTTTCTTTACGAGATTTGCTTTTCTCTTGCTAGCGGCCAAACAGGAATTTCTCTCCCGGTAGACGCTCGAACTGTACATTTTCTCCCTCCCCCCTCCCCAAGGCTTCAACGAGCATTGAAGCCTGCGTTCCATCGGCCTGAGATAGGACCAACAAATGTCCTTGCCAAGACCCATTGCGTCGATATTTAGACATTTTTTTTCCTGCTTTGCGCTTGCAGCCGAGATTCTTCTCGTAGGTTTGGCAATTCGTGCGCCGCGACCTTGGAGGTTCTTTCTCCTTTTTAGCGACTCAGTTCGCCCAACCCTTATTGAATACCGATTCACCCCTCCTCTCCCCTTTTTGCGAAGAAGTTTTCTTTTTCTCGCGCATGCTCGCGCCGCACCAGTTCCCCCTTCCTTCATACCATTTTCTCGTGATATCAGTCATTGCTGTTCGGTTTTTCCCCCCCCCCTCCTTTTCTCCCTGGAGAAGTGGCCTGGAGAAGAGGTGTTACCTCGGCGCGACCTTCCCGCTGAATGCTTCTCTTTCCACAAATGTTCTTCCTTTTCAGATTTTCCCCCAGTCAATTTCGAAGTCCCCTGAGATCGCAGTTTAACATCACCGTCCCTGGAGATTTTCCTTTTTTGCGGCTTCGGCTGTTCCGATTCTCTCTGCTTTCTCCCCGGCCCGGATTTCGCTGCGCCTGTTCCTACATTTGGCGCAACCCCAGTTCTTTTTTTTTCTCTTGTCGCTCCCCGTCATTTACGTTCTTTCCCCCTTTTCTTTTTCTGATTTCACGAACGCGTCCTGAAACCATCCCTGGACCCCCCCACTTTCCCGACCTACATTATATTTTTCGCATACCTGGTTGTGAGGCTCAATTGCGGTCGTTCCTTTTTCCTCATCCGTTCTTTTCCAGGGGTAAATAAGAAGCCTTTTATTTTCACCTCTCTGATTACTCGTGAGGTCTTCGATTAACCCCCCAACGACCTGGGTTTATTCGCTTGTGCAACTGTTTATCTGTATTATGTGATGCCTTTTCTTCTCATCCGCGATAACTTGTCTGTCAAGCCCTCAGCCGCCGCTCTTTTTCATCGTTCTGTTCTGCGACCTTCTTCGGTACCGCATTCTGGTCCCTACCTGAAAGACATGGTTGACCCGGTCATTTGACTCGTGCTTTCGCCCTGTGGTCAGATCTACTGCCACGCCTTGCCGGGTCTTCGCGAGCGTATTTTCTTTTATCCCGTCCCATGAGTCCCTCCGACCTGTCCCGCGGAGCCTTTGCTTTCCGCTAAGTTTTTCGAATCCTTCGCGCGAACTCTTCTATATTGAGGTGCGATTCTTTTTCACCTTGCCTTTTCGTGGTTTGTCTGACTGGAGGCCCCAGTTTCCTCAGAGTCCCCGTCGTCGGGGACCACCCGACTCCTCCCTCCCTTTTGAAGGCTATTTTGACACCGTCGTGGTCTTTCTTTTCCTCGCCGAGAATGCTTCTTGTTACCCTTTGACTTCGGCTCTCGGGCCTTGCAATCCCCTTACATTGCCCGGTTCCCTATGGTGTTTTGTTAATCGGAAATTGAGGGTTTCTGGCGTCGCGTCGGGAGGCCCCATGAAGACGTTTGTGTCAGCGGCATCGGTTCCTTTTCATCGTTCCCTGGTGGCGCCGGCGCCGGGTCTTCTTCGATTGTGTTTTCAGATTACCGGCATCGGCACATGTTTTCTCTTTCTGGCGGCCTCTGCGAAAGACTTTTTCTCATTTCTTCTTCTAATGCTAGCAGCCCCCCTCACCAGCTCCCTCGTTCTCACGGTGATAGGTCCAACTGGTCATTATGCGGGTTTTTTTGTCAGCGGCTCCTTTTGTTCCTTATTTATGTCTTCTCCCACCGGGTCTTCGAAAGCACTCCGCGTTATCGTTGCGCCTCCCGCGTATGTGTGTCGAACTTTGGCGGTCTCCGGACTTCTTATGCACAATTTTTCCCAGTCTTTCACCATTGCCGCTTTTCTGTTTTGTGGTAGGATTATCTAAAACCTCTCCGTCTACCTTTTTATGTTTTCTCGCGCATTGGATCTGATCCCCATCCTGCTGAACCTGTATCTCTCCTTCTCAGCCATGGTCCGTGCTGTATTGTGACATTACGGAATTCACCTCGCCATGTTTAGCTTGATTTTTGCAGTCCCGTAATTTTTTGAACCCTAGCGAAGTAAGGATTTTGATCTCTCGCATATGCCTCTCTTTTTCGGTAGAAGTCCTTTCTTTCTCCTCCCACCTAACGTCCACGGTTCCGTGTTTTTTGAAAGAGAGTCCCCCCCTCTGTGTTTTTTTACTCGCCATCAGGCCGTTTTTAAAGGAAACCCCCTGCCGCCTGTCTTTGCGTTCTTTTTTGTTTGAGTTGGCAAAACGCTCTTCCCTCCCCTCGACCCTTGCCGTTCCTGACCGCTTTCATATCCTCAACATACGGAGACCCCCCCCGCCAGATAGGGTCGGCGACTGGTCGTGATTTCTACTTTTTTTTAAGCGGTGCGCCGATAGGAATTCAGTCTTTCCTTGCGCCCAGATCATGGACCCCGCCCTCGAGGCCGCGGGCACGTTCCCCCTTCTACCCCACGTGACCTCTGAGTTAAGTCCCCCTCTGTTTAGCTTTTTTTCCGGAGTTTTCTCAATGAGTACCCTTCATCGGCTGAAGCAGCGCACGGCGACTTTTTCCTTTTTTCCCTATCATCGCGTTCGTATTTTCATGATGAAAGGCGTCGCCGCTGGTCCGTCGCTCTTTGGAGTCTCTCGCAGTCGTCACCGGTGCGGTAAGGAAGCGGCAGGTAATCTTCTACATCGCATGATCCGCGCTTTCCCCTCGATTCCGCTACTAGCTTGCTTGTGTCTGACTCCTCACTGCGTACTTTTTCGCCTTTTTCGGACAAATTCGCCGCCCATGCTTGCGAAGCGGCTGCTTGACCGATGTCGGCACGTTTAATGTCCCCCCCCCTGATCCTCCTTTTTTCCTTTTCTCCCCTCTTTTTTTCCTTCGCCTTCCTGCGCTGCACTCCGTGCACGTTGTCCTCAGACGCTTCGCTGCGGCATGTTTCCCCTCGATTCGGCTTTTTTTTCTCTCACTGTATCATTTATTGGATGTGCCGACCAAGTCCCCTTTCGAGTTTTTCGCGCGGTTCCGTACTCGCGGTGCCGCTTTCAGCTCTCCCTTTAATGCCTGACCTCCGCTTCGCTTTTCTACTGCCCTTTGAGCCAGCTCCTTGCCCGGAGTAGGGTTGGAACCCCATGCCTCCTGTTCAGCTTCATCCCGGTTACCATGATGCGCGATTTTTGCGTTCGGATTTGTCGCCTGTGCGCTGCTTAGTTGCTTCTCTGACGCCTGCTGCGCTGACGCTTCTCTCCAAGAGCGGTGTCACAACATTCGGATTCCCATCTTTTTGGGCGTGCGCGGACTAAATCAGTTCACGCTTATGGCTGCCGGCTTCCAGTTGTCTTTTCCCTTGATCCCGATTCAACCCCGTCTCTGTCTCAATGAGCCGATCTGCCGACCCGCGATTACTCTCGAGCCCTTCTTTGTTCGCTTTCTTCGCGTTCTTTTCAGGGACCCTCTTAAAGCGCTAGGGGGATTACACGGATCCAATCGCATAGTCTTCCCTCTTTTCTGTTTTCCCTCTCGCCCGGCGATTAGACGACGCTTGATCTTCCCCTCAAAGCGGTACGCTGTCGGCTTGGCTTTTTTTTTTTGACCATAATCTTGGCCTAGCCTTCTCGACTGTGCGATATATTTCCCCAGCATTGCTTCTCTCCGACGTTGCTTGAGTTGCGTGACTCTGCCGCCTCCCCTGGCGCGGGGAATTCCTTCGGGACTCCACATACCCCTGTGCTGCACTTCTGTCTCCTACCTCGTTCCGAGCATATACTGCGCGACGGGATCGATCAATGCGGTCCTTCACCCTCTCCAGCGGCGAGTTTTCGCGATCCGTCCCCCCAGATTGATCAGCTTTTACTTTTTTTTGGCGCCTTCGAGCCCGTGATACCTCCCTTCTTTCGGATAGCCAGCAACGACGCCTATACGGCGCGATCTATCTGATTTTCTATCCCCTTTGGAGATCATCCTTTTTTTTCCCATTCCGCGCAGCCGCTGGCTCGACGCTTCCCCACCCCACCGCAAATTCCCGTTGACCTACACAGGATAGCCTTCTTTTTATGTGATGCGGTACCCTTGTCGCGGAAGGTAAGATTTCCCTGTATCCATTAGTTTTCTGAGCGCCGCCAGATGACGAGACGGCTATTTTTTGAATCACGCACATCGGCTAAATTAGCCCTTTGGCGTCGGGCCGGTTTTTTGAAGATGCGCCCTTGCCTCGAGGCAACATTTTTCCATTGAATAAGCGCGACGCCTCGCCCGCTCACATTGTTCGCGCTACCGTACCCAGGTTTCCCTTCGCTGTCCTTCTTTCACGGCACTCTTCCTTTCCCTTATTGTTCCTGCCCGCCCTCCTCTCGGAGATTCAGATCCCCTTATGCGGTTGGAAGATTTTGTCACTGAGCGAGGCGAGTTCTTTTGTCCTACGACTCCCTCGATGAAGCTATTCCCCGTTGATCCCCCGACCAGGCCGGTTGATTCTCCCTTATCCTCCTATCCTTGAAGCTGTGTTTCGCCCCCATCCTCCCTTGTTTCTTCATCGGCATTCTATCTGAGTCTCTCTCAGTCGGCGTATTCTTTTTTGTACTTTCATAGAGCTCGAGAGCCGTAAATTTGGCGCTTTGCCTTCTTTATTGGGTTACCGCGGGCTAAGGAATGATCTTTTCGAAGTTCAATGTTTTCCGTCCGGATGAGTTGAGATCCTCGTCCTCATCGACTACTCTTCCTCCCATAAAGTCCTGACGCTCTCCTGCCGCTTCTTTTGCTTCAGGAGTTTAATACTCGTTGCCTGCCTTCTCCGGTCATCTTTTCTCGTGCAGCAGCTTCTTCGCGTTCCTCTGAAGAAACCCCGGCTTTGGTGGGTCCTCTGGTCCGCTATGTCCTGAAACCGACTGCGCTTTGGCCCCTCTTAAAGCCGGCTTTTTCGTCACTCCCAGAAGATTAGCCCAGGAAAGCTCC